>Ga0210393_10004913_pt1 | contig 10544 bp, 9 predicted proteins | sample IncBWC27OmetaG_FD_160068 | JGI IMG/M metagenome (GOLD analysis project Ga0210393, IMG submission 160068) | Forest soil microbial communities from Barre Woods Harvard Forest LTER site, Petersham, Massachusetts, United States - Inc-BW-C-27-O ...
GGGTGCGCGGCTGCCGGATGATGTGCTCATCAAGCGCGCCACGCTGCGCGGTCAGGAATCCAACGGCATGCTGTGCTCGGCGCGCGAACTGGGCTTGGGCGACGAGCACGACGGCATCATGGAACTTGACGACTCGCTGCCGCTCAATCAAAACGTGCGTGAGGCGCTGGATTTGGATGACTACGTGTTGGACGTGAACGCGACGCCGAATCGCGGGGATTGCATGAGCGTGTTCGGCATCGCGCGCGACTACAGCGCCGCCCGAGAACGGCGCTACCTCGGCTATCAGGCCGCACCCGTAGAGCAGACTCAAGCCTCCATCTCCGGTGCGGTGTTCCCGGTGGCGCTTGAATCGCCGGGATGCCCGGTGTTCGCCTCGCGCGTCATTCGCGGCGTGAGGCCCAACGCGCAGTCTCCCGAGTGGCTCCGTGAGCGCTTGCGCCGCGTGGGCATCAACAGCATTTCAGCGATTGTCGATGTCACCAACTACGTCATGACCGAATTGGGACAACCAATGCATGCCTACGATGTGGCCAAACTGGCAAAGGGCATTTCGGTGCGTGCCGCTGCGCCTCAGGAGCGCATCACGTTGTTGGACGACAAAGAATACCAACTCGATCCTGAGTTTTTGGTCATCGCCGATGCGAACGGCGCCATCGGGCTGGCAGGAATCATGGGCGGGCGCAATACGGCCATTTCCGACGCCACCACCGATGTGCTGTTGGAGTCCGCGCATTTCACGCCGGATGCCGTGTCGGGGCGCGCGCGCCGCTTGGGGCTTTTCACCGACGCCGCGCAACGCTTCGAGCGCGGCGTCGATCCCACGCTGCCGGCGATTGCCATCGAGCGGGCGACGGCGCTGCTGCTAGCCTGTGCCGGCGGTGCGCCGGGACCGGTACAGGTAACGCGTGGCGCCGCAACGGCACATGACGAGTCATGGGTGCCACTGCGCCGCGATCGAGTGACGCGATTGCTGGGCGCGCCGGTGCCGGACCATGAGGTCGGTGCGGTCTTGGGGGCGATCAGCCAAGAAGTTCAAACCGCAGCCGAAGGTTGGCGCGTGCGCAAACCGGCGCATCGCTTCGACATCCGTATTGAAGCGGATCTCATCGAGGAAGTGGCGCGGCTTAGGGGCTTTGACAGCATCCCAGAGATCCACGCTATCGCGCAGCAGATTCCCGGCACCGCCACTGAAGCGCGCGTATCGCACGAACGGCTGCTGTCGGCGATGGCGGACCGAGGTTATCGCGAAATCATCAGCTATGCCTTCGTCGATCCTCTTATTCAGCAACAACTTTTTCCGGACACGCCGGCCTTAAAACTGGCCAATCCGATCTCGGCCGATTTAGGCGAGATGCGCGTGTCTTTGTGGCCCGGGCTTATCAATGCCTGCCGCGAAAACTTAAGAAGGCAGCAAACCCGCGTGCGGCTGTTCGAGATCGGCAGCAAATTCAACGTTTCTAAACATGCAAAGAGCCAGGAGTTGCAGGAAATCGAAACCCTGGCGGGCATCGCGACGGGCACGCGGTGGCCGCAGCAGTGGGGCAGTCAGAGCGAACCTGTGGACTTCTACGATGTGCAGGGCGATGTGCTCGAGGCATTGGCGCTCACCGGTGATGCGGCGAGCGTGCGATTCAAGCCGGACTCGCTGTCGGTTTTGCGTCCCGGCCGCACGGCGCGAATTTACCGCGGCAGTCAGGCCATCGGCTGGATTGGAGAGATTCATCCGCAGGTCGTAAAGGCACTGTATTTACCGGCCACTGCATTTTTATTTGAGTTAGAAATGAAATTAGCATTTAGCGCTAAACCATTACAATTCAATAAGATATCTAAATTTCCGAGCGTCCGGAGGGACTTGTCAATCGTGGTCGATGAAAGCGTCCCCCTCGCAGTTTTGCAGGAAAATGTTACTGTTAGCGCGTCAGGCTTATTGAGCGAGCTGCGGGTGTTCGATGTCTATCGGGGCCCCAGCATAGAAACTGGACGAAAAAGTGTCGCTTTAGGCTTGATTTTACAGGACTCTTCCCGCACTCTTACTGATATCGACGCAGATGCCGTGGTAACCGCGGTGGCTACCCGGCTACGGGATGTATTGAGCGCCACAATAAGAGATCAATAAGCATGGCAGCCCTGACTAAGGCGGAAATGGCCGAAGCCCTATTCGATCAATTGGGGCTCAATAAGCGCGAAGCGCGCGAACTCGTCGATCTCTTTTTCGAGGAGATTCGTGCTGCGCTATCCTCGGGCGAACAAGTCAAGCTATCCGGGTTTGGCAATTTCGATTTGCGGGATAAGAATCGCCGTCCTGGGCGCAATCCTAAAACGGGTGAAGAAATTCCCATCAGCGCCCGTCGCGTTGTCACATTCCGTCCTGGTCAGAAACTGAAGGCGCGCGTCGAGGCATATGCTGGAACCAAGCAACAATAGCGAACTGCCGCCGATTCCGGGGAAGCGCTATTTCACGATCGGCGAGGTGAGCGATCTGTGCGGAGTGAAACCCCACGTGCTTCGCTATTGGGAGCAGGAATTCCCGCAGCTCAAGCCGGTCAAGCGCCGTGGCAACCGGCGCTACTATCAGCGCCAGGACGTGCTCATCATTCGCCAAATTCGCAGCCTGCTGTACGAGCAGGGTTTTACCATTGGCGGAGCCCGCAATCGTCTCACCGGCGACGACGCGCAAGTGGACCTCAATCAAAGCCAACAGCTGATCCACCAAATGCGTTTGGAGCTGGAAGAGCTGATTAAGATTCTGCGCCGCTAGGCCTGAACGGCATTCAAGATCTTGGAGCCCAATTGGGCTATCATTCGCAGTCTCGGTCGGGGCGTGGCGCAGCCTGGTAGCGCACTTGCATGGGGTGCAAGGGGTCGCAAGTTCGAATCTTGTCGCCCCGACCAATTTACTTCGCTAAATGAACGACTCGATTACGTCTAACGTAGTTCGAATATTCTTTTTTGCATCGAATCTCGCCTCCGCATCCGCACGCGCAGCCTCGCCCATGCGTAGTCTGGCCGCCGGATCGTTGATCAGCATGCTGAGACTGTCATCCCAGCGCTGTGTCTGATCAATAGGTAATGCAAAACCAGTCACGCCCTGTATGACGAGTTCAGGAATTCCGCCGACATCGCTTGTCACAACCGGCAAACCAGAAGCGAGCGCTTCAGCGATTGCCGAGGGGCTGCAATCTACAAGACTGGGAAGTACAAATAAATCTGCTGTTGCGAACAAATCGGTCAACCTCCGATCCTTCGGCGCTATTCCATTGTGGATCACGATCCGCGAATCTTTCGTCGACACGCTATCTTGCGTTACAACGTCCAAATGCCAATTGTGATCCTTCGTACGTGCCGTCCAATCCAGTATCGTCCGGCCGCCTTTTCGTAGAAATGTCCCCCCAACAAACAAAATATTGCAGACTTTACCGTTGGTTTCTCTTCTCGCCCGCGGTCGCCAGCGATCCATCACCGCCCCGTGCGGTATGACGTGGACCTTGCCTGAATCTACTTCGTAGTCTGCGACCAGCGAGCGCTTTGCCCATTCAGAGAAGGAAAATATACCCGCGCATCGCTTGTATGCGCGACAACGCAGATAGTGCTTAAGACTCTCGAGGGCGCTGGACTTTGACGGGTAAATGCCGTATCCCGAGCCGAAAGCGTGCAGCTGCTTTTGCGTAGCGTCCAGCATGGTAAAAATCGGAATTCGGCTGCTCATCCTGACCAAATTGAGCGCCATGTTTCCGATGAGAGCCGCGTCAGGTCTGACATCGCGCAGCTGCTTGTTCACAGTCAGACTCATCTGCGCACGTCGGAGAGCTCTCTGAATTCCTCCATACTTGAAGTCGCTGCCGAATACAGCCTTCATGGGGTCGATATCTATCCAATCAGGAATCAAGGATGTGTCGCGAGGGTATAAGTCCTTCCAGTTTTGGAGGACGGTCTTCCAGCCTAATGAAGTGTCAAGTGCAATCGATAATCGAGAGCAATGTTGCATCAGCGAATACTGCCACAGATGCTCTGGCCCAAGCTTGCCGTTGCGGCCGCGAAATGCTCCTGTTTCTTCTCGGCCGCTAAGGCTAGGGGGTCGCCACGGATCGCTACCTCCTTACGGGCCCGCCTCCCAGCGGTCATGCGCCTCGGCTTAAGCGGACTTCGGGGAAAAAAGGGCCCCCTTGTGTGACGATGCGTCACCCCTCCGTCCCGCGGATAGGGGTAAACGAACGATTCTTCCCCAGTCGGGAACGCATGAAGCCGGCGCGGTTCGTTTCCGTGTAATCTGAGCATATAGAAGCGGGCTTGGGTTTCTCGATCCAGGGGTTGCAAGTTAGAATCTTGTCGCGCAGACCAATTTACCAAGTGCAGATCATGGGCACACAAACCCGGCGTCGTTCATTGGCGCTTGCATCATGAACACAGAAGTAAAACTCGAGGGATCGATCGCGAAATCGCCGTACGCCGGCCGCAGCGAGCAGATGTTTCCGCACCTCACGCCGGCGCAAATCGCCCGCCTCAGCGCACACGGCAGAAAGAATGCCATTCAAAAGGGCGAGGTGCTGGCTGAGCCCGGCGATCGGCTGCCGATGTATGTCGTTCTTTCCGGAAGCATCGAGATCGTGCAGCCAACCTTGGCCGGGGAGACACTCATCGTTGTGCACACCGCGGGAAGTTTTTCCGGCGACGTGGGCACCCTGCGCGGCATCAGCGCGGTGGTGCGCATGCGCGTCCGCGAAGGCGGCGAGGTGCTGTCGATCGACGAGACGCATCTGCGTACGATTTTTCAGACCGACGCGGAGCTGAGCGAGCTCTTCATGCGCGCCTTTATTTTGCGGCGCGCGGCCCTCATTTCGACTCAGAGCAGTGACGTCGTGTTGCTGGGCTCGATGCACTCCGCCGGTACCCTTCGGCTGCAGCAGTTCCTGACCCGCAACACCTATCCGTTCGTGAATCTCGATGTCAGCGACCCATCGGTCAGCGAATTGCTGGACCGCTTCCAGGTCAAGATCCAAGACATTCCCGTCGTGGTCTGCCGCGGTTCGGTGGTGCTCAAGAATCCGAGCAACGAAGAAGTCGCCGCCTGCTTGGGGATGAACCAGCAGATCGATGACGACCGGGTTCGGGACGTCATCGTGGTCGGCGCAGGGCCGGCTGGGCTGGCCGCGGGAGTCTATGGCGCATCCGAGGGTCTTGACGTATTGGTGCTTGAAACGGGCACGCCGGGCGGTCAGGCCGGATCGAGCTCGAAGATCGAGAATTATTTGGGATTCCCCACGGGGATCTCCGGGTTGGCCCTCGCCGCTCGCGCCCTGATTCAGGCGCAGAAATTTGGTGCGGAAATCAGAACTGCGTACTCCGCGCTGCACTTGAACTGCGACCAGCGGCCCTATGCGATTGAATTTGCGAATGGCCATGCCGTGCGCACGCGTACCGTGATCATTGCAACCGGCGCCGACTATCGCCAGTTGGCGCTGGATAACGCGTCGCGTTTTCTGGGTATGGGAATTTACTATGCGGCGACGGCCACCGAGGCTCGGCGTTGCGGAACAGCCGAAGTCATTGTGGTGGGCGGCGGCAACTCCGCAGGTCAAGCCGCGGTTTATCTCGCGGCCACTTGCACGCGCGTCAATTTGCTGGTGCGGGCCGGCGGCCTGGCGGACAGCATGTCGCAATATCTCATTCGCAGAATCGAAGAGACGCCGAACATCATTTTGCGTACTCGGACTGAAATCACATCACTCGAAGGCCAGGAGCAACTTGCCCGCGTCAGCTGGAGGACCGCGTCCGGCAAGCCGGAAACACATGATATTGGCCACGTGTTTCTCATGACGGGGGCGCTGCCTTGCACCGGTTGGCTAAATTCATGCATTGCACTCAACGAAAAGGGATTTGTCCGCACCGGCGCTGATTTGCGCAGCGAGGATCTGCCGGCGTCGAAATGGACGAATTCCCGTCAACCCGGGTTTTTCGAAACCAGTATTCCCGGGATTTTTGCGGTCGGTGATGTGCGCTGCGGTAGCGTCAAGCGAGTTGCGGCGGCGGTAGGCGAAGGTTCGGCCTGCATCCAGCAGGTTCATCGGGCGCTTCACGAGTGATCGGGTCCAATGACCCGGCTAGAGTTCGGTAACTTTTTCGGGACGACAGGAACCGGATAGCAGATGAATGACGCCGACCAGATTCCCATGCAGGCGCCCGAGTCGGTCGATATGCGTCTCGGGTCGAAACGTTTTCGCGGCATTCACGATGAGGGGCTTCAGAATATGGAAGGATACCTCGCTCAGCGATAACGCCCCCTTCTTGTACAAATACCAGGCGTTGACGATTTGCGAGTAGCCGTATCTCTTGCCGGATACTCGCCCTGATTGAAGCCCCAGATGCACGCCGACGAGTGCATTGCATTCGACTAAGCGGCCTTTTTTTGCCGCCTTCCGTGAGAATTCCTTGTCTTCGAGCCAGCCATAGAGAGCCAGCCGCTCGTCGAATTGCATGTCGTCGATAGCGGACATTCTGAAGGCCATGTTGCATCCGTAGAGATCCGCGATATCAGACACGGTGCGCGGACCGTTGGAGCGGGGCGCGGCGATCAGATGCCGCGCTTCTTGCCACGAAATGGGCCGTGTCTTTACTCCGTCACGAATCACGATGCCATTCGCTCCCGCAATGTTCGATTCGGACGAAAATAGCCCCACGCACTGTTCGATCCAATTCCCAGCCGGCGCGAAATCATCATCGAAAAAGATGGCGACGTCAGCGCGGCCGCGCACCCGTTCTAAACCCGCGTTGCGCTGCGCCGTCAATCCGGTTGGACCGAAGACGTATTCGACGTTTAAATCGGTCGTAAGCGGGATCTCTATATCCGAGGCGGCCGTTGCAGAAATTACAATCGTCGATGGGGCTAGAGACTGGTTTTCCAGCAGATCAATGAGTTCGGGGATCGCTTGCGGTCTACCCTTGGTGGCAAGAATGACCGCGACCCGAATTGGTGCTGCGAGGTGTTTATTGTGGGAACCGCTGATCATTCTGTGATTTTACTCGAGGCTCTCACAATGCCGCTGATATTGACACGGTATTGTTGTGGATCAATGACAGCACGCGGATCGCATAGTTCACCACGCGCCGCGACCTGCAGGGATGGACTAATAGACCATTTCGAATTGAACAGTGCAAGGGTCGTTTCTTGGATGACGATTTCAATTGCGACACATCTGCGGTAGGAAAAGTCCGACTGCGACTGCGATCATTCGCTGGCTGACCTTTGGACTTCTGTCGACACGAGGTGACTTGGCCGCACCCCGTGTGCCATTACATCTCGCGCCAATACGACGGCAACAAGTCCTGGTTCATGAGCACTTCCGATATCCGAAGCGTCCTCATTTATCACAATAATCTTTGGGCCAGATATAAGGGCGCCATATTCTCCAGGATTTTGCGAACAGCATCCGCAGCGGAGTGTCTACCGCATTCATACAAGTGGGAGAGACTGACTTCTATCGCAAGGATATTGTGCGAAGAGTCCTTGGAAAGGAAAGGCGATGGCCATTTTCTTCCGGCAGTGCGACGGCGTTTTCTGTTCTGGCACCAGAAGCAAACAATACGTTGCGAGTTATCGAAACGACGTCGCTCGTCGGTGCATGGATGTGATTGCAAATTTTACACCGGAGCGAGCGGCGACGCAGATCCTGCGCGGTTGCGTTTCCATTTTGAACACACCACAATAATAACTCGTTGGTAGCGCTTTTTTGGGTCCTTTTAAGGGGCGGAGATTCGCCGACCGACCCTGTTACGCGCCAGATCCAGAAGGCCAATCGACTATGAATAATTATAATGGCAAGCCTGGCATGCACATTGTGCCCTTCCGAAATGCCGGTCGTGGCGTTCACAGTACCGCGCAATGAAGCGGGTTCTAACATACGGCACGTTTGATCTATTCCACGTCGGCCATATACGCCTGCTTGAGCGCGCCAGGGCGTTAGGCGATTACCTTGTGGTGGGACTTTCCACTGATGAGTTTAATTTGGGGAAAGGAAAGAATAGTGTTTTCAGCTACGCCGAACGGTTCGCGATACTGAGCGCAGTAAGACACGTAGACAAGATAATTCCAGAGGATAACTGGGAACAGAAGCTGAACGACGTTCTCGCCAACGATATCGATATTTTCGTGATAGGGGACGATTGGCGCGGCAAGTTCGATTTTCTTAAAACGCATTGTGAAGTTACGTACCTGCCGAGGACCGCGGGCATCTCAACGACCTACATTAAATACCTTATTTCAGAACAATGAATAGACAGGGCGGGGCAATCAAAGTTGGTGTCCGCACGATTGCGGCAGCTGTGTTTCGGCTCTGCGACTATCTCGTCCCCAAGGACAACCGGATAGTGCTGGTCACGCTACCCGATGGGGACGATCAGGGCGTTTCCTTGTGTCTGGCGCTGGAGAAATTGCGGTGGCGAGGGGAGATCCATTGGCTGGTGCATCAAGACCCGGCGCCGTTCGGCGAGTGGCAACAGCGGCGCGGTTTGGGAAATGTCTCCGTTTGTTTTTCGCATCTGTATTCGCTTCGCGGCATTTGGGCTTATTTCAAAGCGAGCTACGTATTTTATACTCATGGTGCATTGTTCAACTATGCCCCTCCGAAAGGCAAGATGGTGATCAACCTATGGCATGGCATGCCGATCAAGAAGATTTGGCGAGGGGTGCCCGGCTCTGAATTGCCGCTGTCCACGTATCTGATCAGCACGTCTGTTTTTTTCAGCAATGTGCTCATCAAAGCGAGCGGATTCAGCCCGGACAAATTGCTCGTGACCGGGCTCCCGAGAAATGATTTTTTGACCATGGCACGCCCAAGGTCTGTAGAGTTTGTGACGCGGTTGCGCGGCGATGCCAAGCGCCTCATCTTTTTTATGCCCACCTATCGGAACTCGGCGCGCGGATTCATGACTCACGACGGGACGGAGACCAATACGGTATTGGGGTTGGGCGAAGCGGATGCGCGGCAGCTGCACTCCTGGCTGGAAATAAATCACTGCAAATTGATTGTTAAGCCGCATCCGATGTCCATCAATTCGGGAAAGCCATTCGAGGATGATGCCCACTGGGCGATGATCGACGAGCACACGCTCTTCGACAATGGTCTCGGCCTTTACGAATTGTTGGCTCAAGTAGACCTGCTGGTGACCGACGTTTCATCCGTTTATGTCGATTTTTTGATTACCCAGCGCCCGCAGATCCTGTATTTTCCCGATATGAAACGCTATAAGGAAACGCGAGGGCTGCTGCTTGATCCGCTCGAGGACTATTCACCGGGCCCGATCGCGCAAACGTTTTCTGAGCTTCAGAATTGTCTGGATGTTTGGTTGTCGGGCGATGATTGCTGGCTTACGCGTCGCACACAGCTTCGAGATCTCATGATACCCGGGTCGCCGCGATCCGCGGCGGAATCATTGCTGGCCGCACTCGCCATCCACGCTTCCCCGTGAGCGAATTCAGGGTGCGGGCCGCTCCAGTATCCAGAAGACCGAGCTAGGCGCGATTTTTTTTGCGAAGGTATCGCGCCAATAGTGTTCGTTCCAGCGAAAAGCCTCGCTTAACAGCCAGTCCACCATGACCAGCGGCCTCACCGCAAAGGGTGCAGGCACGCCGAGTTTCTTTGCAATCGCCGATAATGGGTTGAACATGCACGCGTGACGGACCAAGACTCTGAATCCAATCGTGCGCACCAGGGTTTCGAACCATTTGATGGGCAGGCCGCGCTCATTGGCGGTCAAGCCGGCCCGTGCCTTGCGCCAGTCGCCCATGGAAGAGATCGGTTCCCGCAAAACGAATAGTCCACCGGGCTTCAGCACGCGGGCGATCTCTGCGACGACATGACTGACATTGGGAATATGGTGCAGCACGCCGAACGACGTGGCCAGATCGACCGTGTCCGAATCGACTCCAATATCGCCGATCGCGGAGGGCTTCATATAGCGGGCCGGTCTGCCGCCGATGTCGTTGTGCCACCATTTTTCTGCCGGCTCAATCGCGATGAATCGTCCGACGGCGGGCGCAAGGGGAGCGATGTCGTCGCCGGCAGCGCATCCTAACGCCAAACAGGTGTCGAATTGCCGCTTGAGGAGACCGCCGATCGCATGAAATTGGTTTAGCGCGTCGTACTGATAGGCATATCGATTATCCGCATCGGTAATCCTGTGTTGATCGGATAGAAGATCGAAGTATCCGGTGACCTCGCTTTCGTACCACTCGCGGATCTGATCCGAGGAGAACCGGTCCCCATACAAAGTTCGTCCTGAGATCTCGTCTTCTGTTGCAGGTGGAATCGCCATTGACGCAATCCTCTTCTTCACTACCACGTCGGGGTAACTTACACCCAATTGCGGGCCGGCCGGCAAGCACGCGCTAGGCAGCGGGCGCTTGCCGCAACAAGAGTCTACGCAACACGCCGGATACTTCCTTGATCACCGGACGGTCTATCGAGTAGACCATCGCGGTGAAAATGCCGATCGCCGCTGACGTGCGCAGGGCTGAGAAAACCGCGGAATGGATATCGGAGGTCAGC
>Ga0210393_10004917_pt1 | contig 10542 bp, 6 predicted proteins | sample IncBWC27OmetaG_FD_160068 | JGI IMG/M metagenome (GOLD analysis project Ga0210393, IMG submission 160068) | Forest soil microbial communities from Barre Woods Harvard Forest LTER site, Petersham, Massachusetts, United States - Inc-BW-C-27-O ...
ATCGGCTGCCGGATGGGGTGTGGCTGACCGATCTGGGCAGCTATCCGTTGCGGGACCTACCACGCCCGGAGCGGGTGGTGCAGTTGTGTCATCCCGACTTACGCAACGAGTTCCCGCCGCTTCGGGCGCGGCAAGCGGTGGCGTCGCATAACTTGCCGGCGCAGCTGACGAGTTTCGTTGGGCGGCAAGCCGAAATTTCCGACCTACGCGAGATCATCGTGAACAACCGGCTGGTCACGTTGACCGGTGCCGGGGGCGCCGGCAAGACGCGACTCGCCATTGAAGTCAGCTCCCAGCTCACCTCCGAGTTCTCCGACGGGGTGTGGTGTGTCGATTTGGCCCCAGTAACCAACCCCGCTGTGGCATCGGTGACCGTGGCACGCACATTGGGCCTTCCGGACCAGCCCGGACGTTCGATGACTGACCTGGTCGTGCGGTTCTTCGGCGAGAAGACGGCGTTGCTGTTGCTCGACAACTGCGAGCATCTGCTCGACGCGTGCGGGGCTATGGTCGTCGAATTGCTTGCGGCGTGCCCCCATCTGACGATTCTGGCCACCAGTCGCGAACCGCTCGGGTTGCCTGGCGAACTGAGCTGGCGAGTGCCGTCCCTGTCACTTTCCGACGAGGCTATCGAACTGTTCACCGACCGCGCTCGTCGCGCTCGCCCGGAGTTCGTTGCGAGCGCGGACAACAGGGTGCTGGTGGCCGAGATTTGTGAGCGTCTCGATGGGATGCCGTTGGCGATCGAGCTTGCCGCAGCGCGGGTTCGGGCGTTGTCCCTGCGCCAGATTATCGACAGTCTGCACGATCGGTTCCGACTACTCACTGGCGGGGCGCGCAATGCGGTGCGCCGTCAGCAGACGCTGCGGGCATCGGTTGATTGGTCTCATGCGCTGTTGACTGAGCCCGAGCGGGTCTTGTTCCGGCGACTGGCCGTGTTTGCCGGCGGGTTTGACCTGGACGCCGCGCAAGCGGTGTGCGCCAGCAGCGAGGTGGAGGTCTATCAGCTGCTGGAACAACTGAGTTTGTTGGTGGACAAATCACTGGTCGTCGCCTTCGAAACCGGCACTGACACCGGCGACGGAATGCGGTATCGGTTGTTGGAGACCGTCCGCCAGTACGCGCAAGAGAAACTCGGCGAGTCCGGCGAAGCCGACGAGGTGCGCACTCGCCACCGCGACCACTACACCGCAACGGTCGCTGCGCTGGAAGCCCTCGGCCACGCGCACGATGAGCAGCTTTTGGCTTGGGCGCAGACCGAGACCGACAACCTGCGAGGCGCGTTCACGTGGAGTCGCGAGAATTCCGACCTCGATCTGGCCCTGCAGCTCATCTTGTCGTTGCGGCCTTTGTGGTTACGGGGCGGCCGTGCTCAGGAGGCGCTGAACGGGTTAGCCGCCGTCTTGGCCGATGAGGAGCACTCGCGGATAGCACCGGCGGTGTGGGCCGGCGCGGTGGCGTATCAGAGCATCCTCTGTGGATTTATGGGTATCTCGATGGACCTGGTTCGGGCGCAAGAGGCGCTGACCGTTGCTCGCCAGCTAGATGACCCAACACTGGTTTCACAATGCCTCCGCGCATGTGGGATGGCCGCCATCTACGACCACGCGGTGGCCGAAGAGTACTTCGCCGAGGCAATCGAGCTGGCCAGGATAAACGATGACCGGTGGAGCCTGTGTCAGATCTTCAGCTATCAAGCTACGGCGTTTGTTCTGGCCGGCGAACCTACCGCCGCCGTCGCGGCAGGCGAGGCGGGACGTGATCTTGCCGACGCGCTCGGCGACCGCTTCTTCTCGCGGAACAATCGAGCGTGGCTGGCGTGCGCGTTGGCGTATCGGGGAGACTTTGCCCGCGCGATCGAGGTAGCACGTGCCATGGCCGGCGAGGCGGAGGCGGCCGCGGACCTGACCATGGCGCTGTTCGCTCTGATGGTTTGCTGCGTAACACTCGCGTACCAGGGGGACGCTGCCGCCGCGCAGGCCGCTGCGCAATCCGCTCTCGCGGCCTCAGAGGGCATGGGCGGGAACTCACAGGACTCGGTGTCCGCCGGGTTCGCGTACGGTGCTCTTGCCGCTGGTGATGCGGGGGCAGCCCGGCGAGCCGCCGACGATGCCTTTCGACATGCCACTCCGATGCGCGAAGTGTTCGTCAGGAGTATTAATCCCGCAGCCGAGGCAGCGCTGGCGTGCGGTGATCTGGAGGCCGCCCGGCGTTCGGCTGACGACGCGCTCGCGCTGGTACCGGGGTGCTTCCAAGCATTGCATCTGACCGTGCGCGCCGTGGTGGGGTTTGCGCAGGGTGAATCGGAGCATGCCGAGCGTGATGCCCATGATGCCCTGGCGGTCACAGTGCGCACTGGGGGATATGCGCGGGTGGCCGACACCTTGGAATGCCTGGTTCGACTGGCCGCCGACGAAGGCAACCATCCCTACGCGGCCCGTCTGTTGGGCGCGGCAGATGGTATTCGACGGCGCATGGAGAACGACCGCTTCCCGATGTATCAAGCCGGCTACGACGCCGCGGTCGCCGTAGCTCGGGAGGCGTTGGGGCAGAACGCGTTTGACGCCGCGTGGGACGAAGGCGCCGCCCTGTCCACCGAGGAGGCGATCGCCTATGCCCAGCGCGGCCGGGGTGAGCGCAAGCGGCCCACGACTGGTTGGGCGTCGCTGACTCCGATGGAAAACGATGTGGTGGCGCTAGTTCGGGAAGGTTTGGGCAACAAGGAGATCGGTGCGCGGCTGTTCATCTCACCGCGCACCGTGCAGACCCATCTGACCCACGTTTACGCCAAACTCGGCCTGACCTCCCGGGTGCAGCTCGTCCAGTTGTCGCTCGAAGGTGGACAAAAGACATAGTGCCTCCCGCGCGGGCCCGCACCAGCCGCCGCGCGTAAGGCTGGCTCGCGCCAGTTACTTTGCGGCGACAACGAATCCGCGGATGATCGCCTCGATGTCGGACGACTGCGCGACCGCCTCGTTGGCCAGGCTGGTGATGGTGAGCTGAACCAGGTACCGCTGCTTGCCGGGCGGCGAGCCGGTTGGCAACACGATCCGGTTATAGCTGTGCATCCGCATGTTGTCCTGGTCGTAACTGCCCTGGATCATTGACGAGGGAAATCCGTTGTAGTCTGCCGTCGAAGCGTCCAGCTGGGTGAAGTTCGGGACCAGCTGGGCGTCGGCGTTGGCGTGCTTAACCGCGTCGGCGGCGTTGAAATCCGCGCCCCGCAGCGCGAACACTGTCAGCATTGCCGCCGGATACCTGCCGCCCTTCGAGATCACTTGCGTGGTGGGAGGGAGCTTCGGATTGCTGTACGGCGCCCAGCCCGGAGGCGTCGGCATTGATACCGTCAGGTCGGTCAGGGTGTTCGGCGCCACCGGCACCCCGGTCGCGCCGACGCCCTCGAGGTATTTCGCGAACGGGACCGGCTTCGCCGCGGTCGTCGTGGCGCTGGTTGACGTCGTCAAGATCGACTGGAAGTCAGGCGGTTTCGGTGCGCAGGCCGACACCGCGAACGCGGCGGCCGCGACCAAAAAAGTAGCTCTCACAAAATCTCGCGGACCGCATCGATCGGCCGCGCCAGCCGAGTTCCCTTGGCCGTGACGACAAACGGCCGTTCGATGAGGATGGGATTTTCGGCCATGGCGTCGAGCAGCTCGTCGTCGCTCGCATCGGCGAGCCCCAGTTCGGCGTAGAGCGGTTCACGCTTGCGCACGGCGGTGCGCACGTCGATGCCCGCGTCGCCGATCATGCGCACCAGCTCGTCGCGGGACGGCGGCGTCTTCAGATACTGGACAACGGTGGGCTCAAGACCGTTGTCGCGCAACAGGTCCAGTGTCTTGCGGGAGGTGGTGCACTTGGGATTGTGGTAGATGACGGTGCCCCCCTTGCCCGCCATCTAGGCGTCTCCGTCGAATAGCCCTGTGACTGAGCCGTTTTCGAAGACCGCGCGTATGGTGCTGGCCAGCAGCGGCGCGATGGACAAGACCGTCAGCTGGGGGAAGCGCTTCTCCTCGCCGATCGGCAGCGTGTTCGTGACGATCACCTCCCGGGCGCCGGATGCGGCAAGCCGCTCGGCGGCCGGGTCGGACAGCACGCCATGGGTCGCCGCGACGATCACGTCGCTGGCGCCGTCGTCGCGCAACAGCTTCACCGCGCCGGCGATGGTGCCGCCGGTGTCGATCATGTCGTCGATCAGCACGCAACAACGGGCTTCGACTTCGCCGACGACGCGGTTGGAGACCACCTGGTTGGGCACCCGGGGGTCACGGGTCTTGTGAATGAAGGCCAGCGGGACACCGCCCAGCGCGTCGGCCCATTTCTCGGCGATGCGCACCCGGCCCGAGTCGGGGGAGACGACCACCATGTTGCCGTCGGGGTAGTTGTCCTTGATGTAGCCGGTCAGCAGGTTCTGGCCGCGCATGTGGTCGACGGGGCCGTCGAAGAAACCCTGGATCTGGTCGGTGTGCAGGTCGACGGTCACGATCCGGTCGGCGCCGGCGGTCTTGAGCAGGTCGGCCACCAGCCTTGCCGAGATCGGTTCGCGACCGCGGTGCTTCTTGTCCTGCCGGGCGTAGGGATAGAACGGCATCACCGCGGTGATCCGCTTGGCGCTGCCCCGCTTGAGCGCGTCGATCATGATCAGCGCTTCCATCAGCCAGTTGTTTACCGGGTCCGGGCAGGACTGCAGGACGAACGCATCGCAGCCGCGCACCGACTCGTGGAAGCGCACGAAGATCTCGCCGTTGGCGAACTCGCGCGCCGTCTGCGCGGTGACGTGGACGTCGAGCTCCTTGGCGACCTGCTCGGCCAGCTCGGGGTGCCCGCGGCCGGAGAAGAGCATCAAGTTTTTGCGATTATCGGTCCAGTCGTGGCTCAACGTGCTGCCCTCTGCGGTATCCCGGCTCGAAATGGTGGCCTCATCGTACGTAGCGAAGGGTACCGGTTGCCAGACGACAAATTCACAATGTCTATTCGGCGTCGGGCTGCTTGTCGGTCTGTTTGGCGGCCTCGGCCGCCTCGGCAGCCGGCGTTCCCGGACGTTTGCGCTGCACCCAGTTCTCGATGTTGCGTTGCGGTCCCGCCGACACCGCCAGCGCCCCGGGCGGGACATCGTCGCGCAGCACCGTACCGGCGCCGGTGTACGCGCCGTCGCCGACGGTCACCGGCGCCACGAACATGGTGTCCGACCCGGTGCGGACGTGCGAGCCGACGGTGGTCCGCCGCTTGGATATCCCGTCGTAGTTGACGAACACGCTGGACGCACCGATATTGCTGTGCTCGCCGATGTCGGCGTCGCCGACGTAGGTTAGGTGCGGCACTTTGGTCCCGGTGCCGATGGTCGAGTTCTTCACCTCGACGAACGCGCCGAGCTTGCCGTCGGAGCCCAACACGGTGCCGGGCCGCAGGTACGTGAAGGGGCCGACGTCGGCGCCGTCGCCGATCGACGACGACGCGCCGTGGGTGCGGACCACCGAGGCGCCGTCGCCGACGGTGACGTCGGTCAGGGAGGTGCCCGGGCCCACCACACAGCGACCGCCGATCTGGGTGCGCCCGAGCAGCTGGGTTCCGGGGTGGACGACGGTGTCGGGGCCGATCGTGACGTCGACGTCGATCCAGGTGGTGGCGGGGTCGACGATCGTCACGCCGGCCATTTGGTGGGCGGCGACGATGCGGCGGTTGAGTTCGGCACCCAGCTCGGCCAGCTGAACGCGGTTGTTGACGCCCGCCACCAGGGCGCTGTCGTCGACGTGCCGGGAATGCACGGTCTGGCCGTCTTGCCGAAGGATCGCGACGACGTCGGTGAGGTAGAGCTCCCGTTGGGCGTTGTTGGAGCTCAGCCGGCTCAACGCCGACCGCAGCGCGGCGATGTCGAAGGCGTACACGCCGGCGTTGACCTCGCGGATCTGGCGTTGCGACGGCGTCGCGTCGGTGTGTTCGACGATCGCCATCACTTCGTCGTCCTGGGTGCGCAGGATGCGGCCGTAGCCGGACGGATCGGCCAGCGTCGTGGTCAGCACCGTCACCGCGGCCGACACCGCGCCGTGGGTCGCGATCAGATCGGCCAGGGTGTCGGCATCCAGCAATGGGGTGTCGCCGGAGGTGACGACGACGATGCCGGCGTAGTCGTCGGGCAGCGCGGATAGGCCGCACAGCACCGCGTGGCCCGTGCCGAGCGGGCGATCCTGCAGCGCGACGTCGATGCTGCGTCCGAGGGCGTCGGCCAGGTCGGCGACGATCGGCGCGATGCGCTGGTGGTCGTGGCCCAGCACCGTGACCACGTGCTGCGGTGCCAGTTTGGTGATCGCGTGCAGCGAATGCGACAGCATGCTGCGACCGGCGATGGGGTGCAGCACCTTCGCAGTGTCGGACCGCATCCGGGTCCCGGGCCCGGCGGCTAGGACCACGACCGCGGTATCACCCCGAATCGTCATCGACTCTCCCTTATTTGGCCCACTGGGCGCGAGCGTGCGTGTTTGTGCGCCGACACGCCCTCAAGCGTGGCATTTCGTGCACGCTCGCGGCAAACAACCGAAGCTCCGTCGCCAGGACTCGAACCTGAACTTTCTGAACCAAAATCAGAGGTGCTGCCGATTACACCACGACGGATTGCCTACCCAGGGCGGGCAGTCCGGCCCGCGCCACCAAGTGACTCTAGTCGAGCATCCAAACCGATACCCTTGTTGACGTGGCGGTGCTGGACCGGGAGCCGGACAAAGCAGATAAAGAAGTGCGGGCCCCCCGCGCGCGGATGACCGGCAGCGAGCGCCGCCACCAACTCATCGGGATCGCGCGCTCGCTGTTCGCCGAACGAGGCTACGACGGGACCTCGATCGAGGAGATCGCGCAGCGGGCCAACGTGTCCAAGCCGGTCGTCTACGAGCATTTCGGCGGCAAGGAGGGCCTGTACGCCGTCGTGGTCGACCGGGAGATGTCGGCGCTGCTGGACGGCATCACCTCGTCGCTGACCAACAACCGGTCCCGGGTGCGTGTCGAGCTGGTCGCGCTGGCGTTGCTCACCTACGTCGAGGAGCGCACCGACGGCTTCCGGATCTTGATCCGCGACTCGCCGGCCTCGATCAGCTCGGGCACCTATTCCAGCCTGCTCAACGACGCTGTCAGCCAGGTCAGCTCGATCCTGGCCGGCGACTTCGCCCGTCGCGGCCTGGACCCGGGCCTGGCCCCGCTGTACGCCCAGGCGCTGGTGGGATCGGTGTCGATGACCGCGCAATGGTGGCTCGACACGCGGGAACCCAAAAAAGAAGTGGTCGCCGCGCATCTGGTCAACCTGATGTGGAACGGCCTGATCGGCTTGGAAGCCGATCCCCGGTTGCAGGACGAGTAGCACCCAAGAAGTACGCAAGGCCCAGGTGTTGGGATTGGTAGCTGCACGGCCGGTATCCACTTGGCGCGCAGGGGGCCACAACCGGCACCGAAGGAGCCACCATGAACTACGCCTGGCGCTCCATGGGCTGGTAGGCGCGTTCAGCCGCAGTCGCGTGACAGCAGGTCGGCGATCGTTTCGCGGCGGATCAGCTCGCGGGTGCGGCCATCCTTGACCGCCACCAGCGGCGGACGGCCGACCATGTTGCAGTTCGACGCCATGCTGTGGTGGTAGGCGCCGGTACAGGCCACGGCCAGCAGGTCACCGGGGTGTACGTCGGCCGGGAGCTCGATATCGCGGGCGATCTCGTCGCCGGCCTCGCAGTGCCGGCCCGCTACGGTGACCAGCTGTTTAACTCCCAGCGAGTGCCGGTTGGCCAGCGTGACCGTGTACTGCGCGCCGTACAACGACACCCGCGGGTTATCGCTCATGCCGCCGTCCACCGCGACGAAGGTCCGGCCGCCCGGTTGGCTCTTCACCGAGCACACCCGGTACAGCGTGACGCCGGCCCGGCCGCTGATGGCCCGGCCGGGCTCCAGCACGATGGTCGGCCGCGGGAAATGCTCCGCGGCGCACGCCTCGTCGAGGGCGTCCTCGATGGTGCGGGCCAGCTGGTCGAGGTCGAGTTCGGAATCGCTGGCGACGTAGGGGATCCCATGGCCGCCGCCGAGGTTCAGTTCGGTCAGGATGACGCCATACTTGGCGCGAATGTCGGCCATCGCGGCGATCATCCGGCGAATCGCTTCGCCGTAGTGGGCCGCGTCGGTGACCTGTGAGCCGATGTGGCAGTGCAAGCCGACCAGGTCGAGGATCGGATGCGCCAGCACCCGCTTCACCGCTTCGGAGGCCTGATCCCCGGCGAGCGTGAACCCGAACTTCTGGTCGCTGACACCGGTGGTGACCGCGCGGTGGCCGTGGATGTCGATGTCGGGGGTCACCCGGATGAGCACCCGCTGGCGCGTGCGCGCCAGGCCCGCGAGGTAGGCGATCTCGATGCAGGAATCCAGCACGATGCGCCCAACCCCGACCCTGGTCGCTTCGCGCAACTCGTCGGGCGATTTCGCATTGCCGTGCATGATGATGCGGGCCGGGTCCACCCCGCCGGCCTGGGCGATGGCCAGCTCACCGGCTGAGCAGACGTCGACGCCGAGCCCCTCTTCGCGGGCCCAGCGCGCGACGGAGGTGGTCAGCAGCGACTTGCCGGCGTAGACGACCTCCATATTTGGAACACCGCGCAGCGCCTTGCGGTAGCGCCGGGCGCGGCGGCGGAAGTCGGTCTCGTCGATCACGTAGGTCGGGGTGCCGAACTCGTCAGCGATGTCGCTGAGGGGCACGCCACCCACACAGAGTCGGCCGTCTTCGTCGGAATGTGTAGTGACCGGCCAGATTGCGGAATCGAACCGCCGGTGCGCCGCCTTTCCGAGAGACGGCAAAATATCAAGCAATGTCATGACTTCAAAATGCGCCCGGCCTGAGTCGGGTGCCGCAATCCTTACGATCCCTTGACGTCCCCGGGCGCAATCTTGACGCAGTGGGAGCGCACGTGAGCCCCACCTGGTTTTTTCTAAGGCCTTCCCGGTGGCCCCTTAGAATGGGCGCATCATGACCGCACCGGGGCCGGGTCGCCCAGATACCCCGATCGCGGGGCTCGTCGAATTGGCGCTCACCGCACCCACCTTTGGCCAGCTCACCGAGCGCACGGCCGAGCGGCCTGCCGAATTGAGCCTGGTCGGGCCGGCCCGCGCGCGCTTGTTCGTGGCCGGCGCCCTGGCTCGTCAGGGTCCGTTACTGGTGGTCACCGCGACCGGACGGGAAGCCGACGACCTGACCACCGAACTGAAGGGCGTCTTCGGCGACACGGTGGCGTTGTTCCCGTCCTGGGAGACCCTGCCGCACGAGCGGCTCTCACCCGGAGTGGACACGGTCGGCACCCGCCTGATGATGCTGCGCCGGCTGGCGCATTCCGACGACACCCGATTGGGCCCGCCGCTGCAGGTGCTGGTGACGTCGGTGCGTTCGTTGCTGCAGCCGATGTCGCCGCAGCTGGGGCTGGTGGAGCCGGTCACGTTGAGCGTCGGCCAGGAAGTCGACTTCGAGGGCATCATCGCCCGGCTCGTCGAGCTGGCGTATACCCGGGTGGACATGGTCGGCCGGCGCGGCGAGTTCGCCGTGCGCGGCGGCATTCTCGACATCTTCGCCCCCGTCTCCGAGCACCCGGTGCGTGTCGAGTTCTGGGGCGACGAGATCACCGAAATGCGGATGTTCTCGGTCGCCGATCAGCGCTCCATCCCGGAGATCGCCGTCGACACGCTCGTCGCCGTCGCCTGCCGCGAGCTGCTGCTGACCGACGACGTGCGGGCGCGGGCGGCCCAGCTGGCCGCCCAGCACCCGCCGGGCGAGGGCGCCATTACCGGCACCGTCACCGACATGCTGGCCAAGCTGGCCGAGGGCATCCCGGTCGACGGCATGGAGGCGCTGCTTCCGGTGCTTCGTCCCGGCGACCACGTGCTGCTGACCGACCAGCTGGCCGAGGGCACGCCGGTACTGCTGTGCGACCCGGAGAAGGTCCGCACCCGCGCCGCCGACCTGATCAAGACGGGCCGCGAATTCCTCGAGGCGTCCTGGTCGGTCGCCGCGATGGGCGGCGACTCCGCGCCGATCGACGTCGAGCAGCTGGGCGGGTCGGGGTTCGTCGAACTGGACGACGTGCACGCCGCGGCACGCCGATCCGGTCACCCGTGGTGGACCCTGAGCCAGTTGTCCGATGAGTCAGCCATCGAGCTCGACATTCGAGCGGCGCCGTCGGCGCGCGGGCGGCAGAGCGCCTTCGGCGATATTGAAGCCATCTTCGCGATGCTGCGTGCGCACGTCAGCACCGGCGGGTACGCCGCGGTGGTCGCGCCCGGGACCGGAACCGCGCATCGCGTCGTGGAGCGGCTGGCCGAGTCCGACACCGCCGCGGTCATGCTGGAACCAGGTTCGGCACCAAAACCTGGTGTCGTCGGGGTGCTCAAGGGCCCGCTGCTCGACGGCGTGGTGATCGAGGGCGCCAACCTGGTGGTGATCACCGAGACCGATCTGACCGGCAACCGCGGCACGCCCGTCGACGGCAAGCGGCTGGCGGCCAAGCGCCGCAACACTGTGGACGCGCTGGCGCTGGC
>Ga0210393_10004918_pt1 | contig 10542 bp, 8 predicted proteins | sample IncBWC27OmetaG_FD_160068 | JGI IMG/M metagenome (GOLD analysis project Ga0210393, IMG submission 160068) | Forest soil microbial communities from Barre Woods Harvard Forest LTER site, Petersham, Massachusetts, United States - Inc-BW-C-27-O ...
AGGTATTTCTGGTCGGCGGTAAAACGAGGGCAACACACCAGCGCCGGCAGAGACTTTGATCCAGATTTCAAAACCTCACGACTGCTGCTTCCGTCGGCCGATACGTCGTAAAACGACGATACCTGTTCGTCTTTGTCGTAAAAGTCGAAGAGCAGATGCTTTCCGTCTGCAGAGATGTCAGGGGCCACGCGGTACTTGGACAACGCCTCGATCTTTGTGGGATTTGATCCATCCTTCTCGGCCGTGAATATGCCTGAAGTCAGACGGTAAATGAGACGCCCGTCCGGGAACATCGAGGCATCCTGCACGCTGGCATTTCCCAGGCGGCGAGGCTCTCCGGCAGGTAGAGGAAGCGACCACATGGCCTGCCCTTCGGACAGATATGGACTATCAAGCAACAGGAGCCTCGATCCATCCGCGCTAAGTCCGGCGATTTGCGGACTGCTCAGCGGGGTTGCGATTTCGGCGGTCTGGCCGCCGTTCACCGAGACCTGAGCGACTTTGTAATTTCCCTTCGCTCCCTGGTTGAAATAGATTCGCGCGCCATCGGTCTCGATCGTGCCAGTTTTTCCGTTTGGATCGTTGGTGAGTTGCACCACGGATTCAATTGTCGGCGCGGAGTTGGAATGTTCGAGCCAGAGAAACGCCGCGGCAACAAGAACAAGCAGAGCCGCGCCTGCGATCATCGCCGGCACCGCGATCTTCGATCGTTCGCCCGCTCGCGAACCACCCGAGGCGGCGCTTCCGGGATCGGATAAAGCCTCGAGAGCAAAAGCGAGATCGGACGCGGAGTGGAAGCGCTGTTCCGGATTTTTCTCCAGGCAACGTTGCACAACGCGCTGCAGGGCGGGCGGAATATCTGCAACCATGGTCGAAATGGCCGGCGGGTCGTCGTTCAAAATCGCGGTCATGGTTTCGGCCGAGGTGGGCCGCTGAAACGATCGCTGGCCGGTGAGCATCTCGTAGAGAATTGCGCCCAGCGCGAATAGGTCGGCGCGATGATCGGCGTTCTGGCCGCGAACCTGCTCAGGCGCCATATAGCCGACTGTGCCCAGGATCATGCCCGGTTCGGTCTGGCCACTCACGGTCAAAGTTTGGTCGGAGTCGTTGCTTTGCGGTTTTTGAATCAGCTTGGCGAGGCCGAAGTCGAGAATCTTGATGCGGCCGTCGTTGGTGACGAATAAATTCTCGGGCTTGAGGTCGCGATGGACGATTCCTTTTTCGTGGGCGGCGGCGAGTCCGCGGGCGGTTTGCGCCGCACAATCGATAGCCTTACGGAATGGCCACGGTCCCCGGGCCAGGTTTTCGCGTAACGTTCCGCCTTCGAGCAACTCCGAAACCAGATACGGCGCGCCGTCATGCGTTCCGAATTGATAGACGGCGAGAATATTCGGATGATTCAGAGCGGCGGCGGCGCGGGCTTCCTGCTCAAAACGCCGCAATCGTTCCGGATCGCGAGAGAGCGATGCTGGAAGAATTTTGATCGCGACTTCGCGCCCCAGTTGCGGGTCGCGGGCACGATAAACTTCGCCCATTCCCCCGGCGCCCAGCAGTCCGATGATTTCGTAAGTACCGAGTTTCGCGCCCGGAGCCAAAGTCATGCGCCTGACATTATAGCCGCGAAAAAACCTCCGTCCGGCTTGCAAACTCGCGACCGGGCGACCGATGAGTTAACCTGAAGATCAGTTCTGCGATTTTTCCATGAGTCTCTTTCAACCCACTCCGAATGCAGGCGCCGCGACCGATAGCACACGTCCACTGGCCGATCGCATGCGTCCGCGCACGCTCGAAGAGTATGCCGGGCAGGAGCATCTGATCGGTCCGGGCAAGCCGTTGCGAGTGCAGATTGAGCGCGACGACATGGGCTCGCTAATCTTCTGGGGACCGCCGGGCACCGGGAAAACGACGCTTGCGAAGATCATTGCCAACATGACGAAGGCCGAATACATCGAGTTTTCGGCGGTGCTGGCTGGGATCAAAGAAATCAAGCAGGTCATGGCCGACGCCGAACGCGCGCGCCAGTACGGCACGAAAACCATCGTTTTCATCGATGAGATTCACCGCTTCAATAAAGCGCAGCAGGATGCATTTCTGCCGCATGTCGAGAAAGGCAACATCCGGCTGATCGGCGCGACGACAGAGAATCCATCGTTCGAAATTAACGGCGCGTTGTTGTCCCGCACCCGCGTTTATGTTCTGAAGCCGCTGACGGAAGACCAGATCGTGGCGCTGCTGCGCCGCGCCCTCGCCGATCGCGAGCGGGGACTCGGCGAAATGAATGTGCAAGCGTCTGACGAAGCGCTGAAGAAAATCGCCAGCTATACCAGCGGTGATGCGCGCAGCGCCTACAACGTGCTCGAAGTCGCGGCGGGACTGGCAAAATCCCCACTCGAGCCAAAATCCGGCTTGAATGGGGCACCCAGTCACGGCCCAGAAATCGCTGCGGATGAGTTGCCAGTGGGAGCAGAAATCACCGACGAGATCGTCCGCGATGCTCTGCAGAAACGCATTCTGCTCTACGACAAGACCGGCGAAGAACATTACAACTTGATTTCAGCGCTGCATAAGTCTGTGCGCAACAGCGATCCTGACGCTGCGCTCTACTGGCTGGGCCGCATGCTCGAAGCGGGAGAAGATCCGCTCTACATTGCGCGGCGCGTCGTGCGCATGGCCGTCGAAGACATCGGTCTCGCCGATCCCAATGCACTGTCGCTGTGCATGGCGGCACGCGATGCCGTGGACTTCATCGGCATGCCGGAAGGAAATCTGGCGCTCGCCCAGGCCGTTGTTTATCTATCCGTGGCGCCCAAGTCGAACGCTCTCTACACCGCCTATGGCAGCGTCCAACAGGACGTGGAACAGACCGCCGCCGATGCCGTGCCTCTGCATTTGCGTAACGCTTCAACCTCCCTGATGAAAGGTCTCGGCTACGGCCAGGGATACCAATACGCGCACGATCTCGAAAATAAAGTGGCCGACATGCAGTGCCTTCCAGACAATCTGCAGGGCCGCGTTTACTATCGGCCGACCAACGAAGGGATAGAAAAACGCATCCGCGAGCGGATGGAAGAAATTAAACGGCGCAGGTCGCAAACTACTGAAAACACGCCTCCAACACCACTTTCAGATGCAGCAAAAAAAGAACCCTAATCTTAGTGGCGGCATCTCATTATGCAGCAGGTTGCGCCGCGATCTTCCAGACGACTTTCTTTTGAGTTGAAATGCAGGCAGGTTCAGCATGGTTGCGATTCCCAATTTCGCCGGACCGAATTTAGCCGAGAATGAATTTCTTCGCCCTTCTCCCGCCGACCTCGCCGCTGACCTTCAGCGCGTACAGAAAGCCGCCCAGCGAATCACTTCAATTCTCGATATTGAGCCGCTGATCGAAAGCGTTGTGAGCGAAGTCGCAAAGTTGTTCGGTTGCGTGGAAGCGGCGGTGTATCTCCACGATGAGAAACGTGGCGACATGGTCATGGCTGGCGTCCATGGATGCACGAAGAATCACAAAGGCTTCCGTCTGAAAATCGGCAAAGAGGGCATGGTGGGTTATGTCGCCTCGACCGGTGAACTGCGCTACGCTCCGGACGTGCGTAAAGATCAGTATTACGTCGGCTGCGAACACGCGACGCTTTCCGAGGTTGTGATTCCGTTGCGCGTGGGCGAACATCTGGTCGGCGTGTTCACCGCATCGCATCCTGAACTCGATGCGTTTCCAAAACATCAGATCAAAATCCTGCAGGCGTTGTGCGACCACGTTGCTATCGCCGTGCACAATGCCCGCCGCTTTGAGTCGGAGCGCAGCGAACGCGCAGCGCTCGACCGCGACGCGCAGGAAGCGCGCGCCATTCAGCAGGCGTTGCTGCCGAAGAGTTCTCCCTATGTTCCGGGGTTTGCCATCTCCGGCCACAGCGTTCCGGCACGGGCCGTGGGCGGCGACTGGTACGATTTCATTCCTTTTCCCGACGGCCGATGGGGAATCGTTCTGGCCGATGTTTCAGGCAAAGGCACGGCCGCCGCATTGCTGATGTCGGCGACGCGCGGCGCCTTCCGCTCACTGGCTGAGATGTGCTGCACGCCGTCTGAAGTTCTGACCCGGCTGAATCAATTGCTGGTGGACGACTTCCCTGCAGAAAAATTCGTGACCATGGTGTATGCGGTGCTCGATCCTGCAACTCGCGTCGTCAATTTTGCCAACGCGGGACACTTGCGTCCGCTGTTTCTCGACAACGACGGCGAGCACTTTCTCGACACCGAGCGTGGACTTCCGCTTGGCCTTGGATCTGGTGACTATTCGGAGACGCAGATCACGCTCTCCAAGGGATCGAAACTGCTTTTCTACAGCGACGGCATCACTGAGGCGGAGAGCGCAAGCCAAGAGGAATACGGATTAGGTCGTCTGGCTGAGCACGCCTTGAGGCCGAACGCTTCGGCCGTGAGCCTCATCGATGAAGTCCGGGCTTATGCCGACGGGTCGGGCGTTCGCGACGACGCGACGGTTGTGTTCATCGGCGTCGAACACTGAATCTTCACAACCCGATTCAGCGCGAACGGAGTCATCGTATTCGCGCCCGGTGTTCCTTCAGAATGCAACGGTCCATCACCACGAGAATGCCCGCCTGGCGCGCCTTTTCCGCGGCCGCGTCATGGATGACTTCTTCCTGCATCCAGATGGCCGGGACTTTGAGCTGGATCGCCTGATCGACAATTTCTGCCACGAATTCAGGCCGCCGAAAGATATTCACGATGTCGATCTTCTCCGGCACATCGAGCAGTGACGCATAGGCTTTCTCGCCGAGGCAATCCTTCACTTGCGGATTCACCGGAATAATTTTGTAGCCGTGGCTCTGCATGTATGCCGAGACACCGTGGCTCGGGCGCAGAGGATTGTCAGAAAGGCCGACGACCGCGATGGTTTTTGCGTGCCTCAATATTTCAGCGATGGGATCAGATTGCGGCAATGCGGACAAACGGGACCTCCTCTGTTTTCGTCTGGCTTGTGCTCTTCTGCGTTTACTTCTTCGCGGCTGCGTCCAACTTCTGCTTATACATCTTTAATGCCAGCTTGCGGATGGTCTCTGAAACTTCCTTGTTGCCGCCAAGATTTTTCAAATCGGTCGGCAACAGGTTTTTCATCAAGCCCAGGCCCAGATCAATCGGGGTGCGCGGATTTGCCACGAGATTGCGAACCACGATGTAATTCTTCATGAAGCGCCGCTTCAGAGGAATCTGCCGCAGCACCGCCTCCAGCACATTTTTCTGGCTGGCGAATTTCTCGACCTCTCCGTCAGCAAGTTTGGGCGCTTCGAGCACAGCCAGCGCCACAACTTTGGTGCCATCTCGAATAAGCAGCGAACGTTCTTCTTTGTTGCCCTTAAGCGCCAGTTGAATGCGTCCCTTGACGTCGAGACGATTGATCTTCTGCAGCGCATTCTCGCGAACAGCGGGGGCGACCTTCTTGGGTGCGGCAGCAGGCTTCGGCGCGGAAACCGCTTCGGCGGCAGGCTCGGGGGGAGCCGCAACTTCGGCATTCTGCGTCACCGGAAAATAGTCAGCTCCCAACAAATCGACAACCCCACCCATAGCCTGGAACGGCTTGTCACCTTCGGCAGCAATGTCGCTTGCGTGTTCCTTCAAATAGACGGAGACGACTTCGTCATCCGCACCGTCGCCATCGCCCGTGGTCGAATCTGCGCTTGTTACGCCGTCAATAGCGCCGCTTTGCGCAATCGGCTCTACGGGAGCCTCAGCCGGCACTGCCGGCGCAGCACTCGTCTCAACACGGGCTGCAACCGCCACTTGTTTGGCAGCAGATTCTTTTCGCAGCTGCTCGGCTTCTTCCTTCCTGATATATGGACTTGCCTTCAACGCTTCGACGACGGCGGGAAGCGATTTTGCGCGCGGGCTCTTCAGCATCGCTTCGACCGTTCCCCGCAAAGCCGTCGACGCCAGCTTCAACAGATCGCTTTGAGAAATCGAAGGGTTTTCCAGCAGCGCGGGCAGCAGACCAGGCCGGAGATTATCAGGAGACACGAAATATGCCAGCACTTCCCGCGGAGTCTGTGGGTCTGAAGCTGCCGCCACGCAGGATTTTTCGTCCCACCCGGCCAGGGTCATGCGCGCCAGTTCGCCGAAAACCTTATTGTGGCGCGCAAGGTAAACGAGGATTTCAATATTCTCGGCAGCCGAGACCTGCAGAGCACCGCGCGCTGCGAACTGCATCATGTTCGACGGCAGCTTCGACGCGCGGATTTGATCGATCATGCTCGACATAACGTATGCCTGGGACGAGTCGCGATCAGCACCGGTCGGAAGCCGGTTGCGACGCCAGTAACTCAAGTTCGTTGACCGCCAGTTCCAGTTCCCGCGTAATCCGGTTCGGCTTGTGCTTCAAAAATTCGTCCCGCAAAGTCCGATAGTACCAGAGAGTTCCTTCGCGCCCGCCGTTGAAGCGCGCCCATACTTGCTCGCCGATTTCGCGGTAGTCGCTGAGAATCGAGCGCACATTGTTCAACTTGTCGGCAGCCGAAACCAGCCGCGCATCTCCGTCCGCGTGCTTCAAGCGAGCGATGTATTTCTCTTTGCGTTCACGCCAGGGCGGCTTCGGTTCGGTATAGGCGTCGGTGCATTCATCGACGATTTTCGCCACACGTTTTCCAAACCTGCGACGCACTTCCTTCAGCATTGGCACTCCGCCACAGTCTTCGACCACGTCGTGAAGCAAAGCGGCGATAGCAAGGTCTTCGTCGCCGCCGGCCTCGAGCACCAGCGATGCCACGCCCATTAAGTGGGCGATGTAGGGGATCGTCGACGCCTTGCGAGTCTGCTTCGCGTGCTTTTCCGCGGCGAACGTGAACGCCTGCATGAACGGCACCCCGAGTTTGATCGCTTTTGGCGGTTGACGTTTTTTCTTTACTGCGGCCGTCTTCACTGCTTTTCTTTCTCTCCGCGCCGCGCCAGCAGATAGGCACGGATCAATGGCTGCAGTCCGCCGTCGAGCACGCGGTCCACGTCGCCGATTTCGGTCTTGGTGCGATGATCCTTGATCATGCGGTAGGGCTGCAGCACGTAAGAGCGAATCTGCGATCCGAATTCGATATCGAGCTTCGAATCCTCGATCTTCTTCGTGGCCGCGCGCTTTTTTTCCATTTCGTACTCATAGAGCTTGGAGCGGAGCATGCTCATGGCGCGGTCCTTATTTTTGTGCTGCGAACGCTCGTTCTGGCAAGCCGCCACAAGGCCCGTGGCGAGGTGCGTGATGCGCACTGCGGAATCGGTTGTGTTGACATGCTGTCCGCCTTTGCCGCTGGATCGGTACGTATCGACGCGGATATCTTCAGGCTTGATGACGATTTCGATGCTGTCGTCGATCTCCGGCGAAACAAATACGCTGGCAAAAGAAGTGTGACGCCGCTTGGCCTGATCGAACGGCGAAATGCGCACCAGGCGATGCACGCCGATTTCACCTTGCAGCAGTCCGAAGGCATACTCGCCGTTCACCGCGAACGTCGCCGACTTCAACCCGGCCTCTTCGCCCGGCTGGTAATCGTAGAGCACGGTTTCAAAGCGCTGCTGCTCGGCCCAGCGCAGATACATCCGCAGAAGCATGTCGGCCCAATCCTGCGATTCGGTTCCGCCCGCGCCCGGATGAATGGTCACGATGGCGTTGCGCACATCGTTCTCGCCTGACAGCAGAGTTTCGGTTTCGAGTTTTTCCAGCAACTCGCGCAGCGAACCGATCTCGCGCTGCAGATCGGCGTCCACGTTTTCGCCTTCTTTCGCGAGATCGAAGTAGGCGGCAATGTCATCGCTGCGGCGTGCAAGTTCCGCGTCGTTGGAGAGGATGTGCTCCAGGCGCTTTTTTTCGCGCATGACTTGTTGCGATCGTTGCGGATTCGACCACAGATTTGGGTCGGCGGACTGCTTCTCAACTTCGGCTAGCTGAGGACGAACTTTTTCCGCGTCAAAGATACTCCCGGAGTTCGTGGACTTTCTTGCTTAACTTTTCGTATTCCTGCAGCAGCTCTTGATTCATGAGGAAGGGTCAGCCTTCTTGCGGTGTTCGCGGTTTTTGAGCAATGTGAAGCGCATCAGCAGCGCTCCCAAAGAAATTATCGCACACAGAGATGCGAACCAGTCGCCGTGGCGGGAATAGAAAGTAGTGACGGAAGTAAGCGCGTAAGGCGCTACCAGCGCACCTCGCTGCTTGCGCGGAATCGTCGCGGTCACGCGTCCCAGCGGGTCGATGGAAGCGGTGACTCCCGTGTTGGTCGCGCTCAACAGCCAGCGATTGCTCTCTATGGCGCGCATGCGCGTCTGATTCAGATGCTGCGCGTAAGCGCCGCTGTCGCCGTACCAGCCATCGTTGGAGATGTTGATGAAAACCTGTGCACCAGGAAAATCGATGAAATTTTTCGTACCAAGGACATCCGATTGAGGCTTAGCAAACTCGCGCACTTCTCCCGGAAAAATCGATTCGTAGCAGATGAAGACGCCGATGCGCGTGCCGCCCGCGTCGAGCGGCCGGCGGGAAACTCCGTGCTCAAATTCGCCGACTTCTTTCATCAGTCCTCCGGCAAATGCGAACACAGACGGAAACGGCAGATACTCTCCGAACGGAACGAGATGAATTTTGTCGTAACGCGCGGTCCATTCGCCACTCGGGCTGATCAGCGCGGCCGAGTTGAACATCTTCGGAGTTGTTCCACCGGTTGCCGCCGGCGGAACGCCGATCGCGCCGGCGACGACCCAGGTTTGCGTTTGCCGCGCCATGTCGCTGAGCCGATCGCGAAAGACTGCATCGTTGGTAAAGAATGGTGCGGGCGACTCGGGCCAGACGATCAAGTCGATTTTCGGACCAGCTTGAGTGCTCCCGGCCTGATTCGCCGAAGGCTGATTAACAGGCGCCGTTGCGGAAGATGGTGTTGGGGGAGGCGGTGCAGAAGAAGATGGCGCGGAAGAAGATTGCGTCATCGCCCAAGTCTCCGTCAGGTCAATCAACTCGGATAACGTCTGCTGAAAACTTTTAGGCGTCCAGTTCATCGCGACCGGAATATTCTGCTGCACCAGCAGCGCGGCGTGATCGGCGTGCGCCGGCGGAGCGTCGATTAATTGTCCCGCCTGCAGCACAGCGGCGGCCGCTAAAGCCGCCGTCAGCAAGGCGGTTCGCTTCTCTCGCGGAACCAGAAACGCCGCTGCCAGCGCTACGTTCACCAGCGCGATCTCGAAAGAAACTCCGTACACGCCGGTCCACTGCGCGATGCGGCAGAGAGCTGCGTTGTCGACCTGCGCCGTACCCAACAGATTCCAGGGAAATCCGGTGATCAGCGTGCGGCCGAGTTCCACCGCGACCCAGAGAAATGGCGCCGCTAGCAGCGGACAACGATAATCGCGCGAACGGCCCGCCAGCAGGCTGAGAAGTAGTCCGAAAAATCCGTGATACAACCCGAGGTAACAGGAAAACAAGAAGAGCGCGAGGGCCGCAGTGGGTGCGCTGAGGCCGCCGTATTGGTGCATGGTGTCGTAAATCCAATAACAGGTCCCCGCGTACCAGAGGATGCCGCACACATACGACAGCAGGAACGCCTGTGCCGGCGAGGCTGGTTGCAGTCGTACCGACCCGGCGACTTCGAGTTCGCCCGCTGGACGCGTGCGGAGCAGCGCCAAAATCAGGGGAGCCAGCGCGGCCCAGGAAAGAATGGAGACGCCGGGAAGGGGAAAAATCAGTACCTGAAGAATTGCCGACAAAATAACCAGCAGCCAGGCGCTGTAGTGAATTTGTCGCACGTGAAAGGATAACAAAAGCAACTCTCAGCGCTCAGCCATCGGCTGTCAGCTTTGATTCGTCTACACTTCGCGCGACGATTCGGGAGCGGACAAACTCCACAATCTCTGGAGTGACATAAGTTGGCGGTGTGATACGAAATACTGGCCGGCTAGCCACCGGCTTCAGTGACACTGCTTGCCACGCAGACTGCTCCGCCTCATGCAGAATCACCGCGTCGGCGCGGTCCAGAAATTCGCGCGCGGAGTTCTTGAAATCGGCTGTCGCTGGATCGAGCACCGTGAGATATAAATCCGGCCGCAGGAATTTCAATATGCTGTTCGACTCGATGATCACGTTGCCTGCGCCTGCAATCTTTTGGCGCAGCGACGGCATGGCCTCGGCGAGACGCCCCTGCTCGGTTCGCACCCATAACACGCGCGATGCGCCGGCCAGCAAGAACCGCGACGTGTCCGATTCCCCCGACCGATCGCGCTCTTCGGAAATCGCCCACGCGCGATCGGCGGTCGCGCAGTCACAGGCTTCTTCATTGGCCGAGCAGACGCCGTGTCCATACTGCGTGACCTTGATCGCCGTCCATTCAAACTCGCGCAGCGCAGAGATCAGCCCGGCGACAACGCTCGTCTTGCCCACGCTACGAGAGTGCCCGCCAATGACGATGATCGACATGAGTATAGGTCTCGGGTCGTAGGTCTTGGGTCTTAGGCTCCAGCTTTTTCAGGTCTTGCACATGCCGGCTGCGGGAGCGCCGAAGCTTATTT
>Ga0210393_10004920_pt1 | contig 10540 bp, 9 predicted proteins | sample IncBWC27OmetaG_FD_160068 | JGI IMG/M metagenome (GOLD analysis project Ga0210393, IMG submission 160068) | Forest soil microbial communities from Barre Woods Harvard Forest LTER site, Petersham, Massachusetts, United States - Inc-BW-C-27-O ...
GCCGATTCGGCGTCACGCTCGTATCAATCGCCACGCCTTGAGGAGTGGACACACCGCTCCCATCGATCAGGTTCAGGCCGTTGTGCACGAAGTCGAGCTGTCCGAGCACGCGATCGGCAATCGTGTCGCCGAGCATCGCGATCGAGGGCGTTGCCAGGGTGGCGCCGATGATTAGCATCGCAATCATCAGCTCCGGCCGGGCAAATACCCGCACGGCGCTCCAACATCGAGTCCAGAAGCTTGTTGGATTCTTCATTTCGTCCGAATTCTCCTCCCCAGCATAATCCTACATGTAGTACATAGAACGGGACATCTTGTAACACGCGTGGACAAGCCAAGCAATTACTGTTTGTGTTAATTTATTGCCTGCGAGTTGGATCGGCGCGACTGCTGGATATGCCACGCAATCGCACGCAAAGGCACTGGAAGACCGAGCCTTTGCGATGAACCCCGGGTTTCGGCGCTGAGGACCGGCCGCTTCGTCGATTGCGGAAATTCTGGGGGGTCCTGAACTGTCGGTCGCGGGGACCAAACCTTGCGCCTGACGGTTCTAAAAATCGTTCATTGAGACAAGTAAGAGTCAATAAACAAACAGACAGCGACGATCCCGAAGTTCGCTTGACCCGAATTGAGGGGAGACTAGCCTTTTTCATTAGATAAGAAGCTTGGAGGTCTCAAAAAACGCACTTTTCCGAAACACAAGGAGGAACCGAAGTGCACATGAAAACCAGGAAGAGACTGGGAAGGGCAGTAACAACGATGACTGTGGCGGCGCTGATAGGTGTCGCCGCGTCGACGGCCTTGGCGCACGACTCAAGGCACAAATCCAAGCCGTTCATCAACCACTTCAGTACGGTCACGCAGGGCGTGGCGTCGGGGCCGGCCGCTGGCTTCGAGGCAGGCGACCAGAATCCATATGGAGTGTGGGTCATTCCTCGAACGGTAGGGCAGCTCACCAAGGGCAACATCCTGGTCAGTAACTTCAACAACGCTGGCGCACCGCCGAACGGTAACCTGCAAGGCACTGGCAGTTCGATCGTTCAGTACGCGCCCGACGTTCAGAGCCAGACCACCTTCGCGGAGATCAACGCCGGGTCCCTTCCCGGCGGTTGCCCTGGAGGCGTAGGACTGACGACGGCGTTGGTCGTGCTGCGCAGCGGATGGGTAATTGTCGGCAGCTTGCCGACCACCGATGGAACAATCGGCACGGTGGGCGCGGGATGTCTGATCGTGCTCGACGCGAATGGCAACCCGGTCGAGACTTTTTCTGGTGATAATATTAATGGGCCATGGGACATGACTGCCAGTGAGGACGGCGGCAAAGTGAAGCTGTTCTTCACCAACGTCTTGAATGGCAATGTCGCGAGTGCGCCTCCAGATACGGTGGTAAACGCAGGGACCGTAGTGAGAATGACCCTTTCCAATCCGCCGCAAGGGTCTGGAATGCCGTCCGTGATTGAATCGACAATCATTGGTTCAGGGTTCGCCGAGGAGAACGATCCCGCGGCGCTGATCATTGGACCTACTGGCGTTGGCCTCGCCAGTGGTGAGGACGAGGGCGGCGATTCTCAGTCCGCACGTCATGACCACGGCGGCGGCGGCAACTCACAGGGTGGCGATGAGGGTGGCAACGGCGGCACGCTCTACGTGGCCGATTCGGTTACCAATCGCATTGCAAGAATTGACGCGGCGTCGCACCGCCACTCGAGCGCGGGAATTGGAGTGACTGTGAGTGCCAACGGTTCGTTAAAGACTCCACTCGGGCTAACGCTCGCCCCCAATGGTGACATCCTCACCACGAACGGTGGCGACGGAAACATCGTCGAGACGACACCGCATGGCACCCAGACAGCGACGGCCTTGATCGCGCCCGCAGGCGGCGGCGCGCTGTTTGGACTCGCAGTCGTTCCTGGGGAGAGTGGGATTTACTTCGTCGACGACTCGGAGAACCAGCTCAACCTCTTCCAGTAACTGGATCCTGGACTCGCGCATCGCTATCCCCCGCTCGTCATCGACGAGCGGGGGCCTCGCGCCTTGATGGGGTGTCGATTACATCGCGAGGCCGCCGTCTACCTGGATTATTGCGCCGGTTATGTATGACGCCGCGTCGCTCAGCAGGAATGCCGCCATCGGCACGACGTCTTCGACTTTGCCGAAGCGGCCCAGCGGGATCATCGCGAGTGCTTGTGCTCGATTTTCTTCGGGCAGTGATGCGGTCATGTCGGTTTCTATGAATCCGAGTGCCAGCGCGTTGACGCGAACACCTAACCGCCCTACTTCCTTAGCGACTGACTTTGTCAGACCTATGAGGCCCGCCTTTGCCGCCGAATAGTTAGCCTGGCCCGGCAGTCCTATAAGACCGCTGACCGACGTTATATTGAGAATCGAGCCGCGCTTCGCCTTCATCATCATGAACGCGGCCGCGCGCGCGAAGTTGAACGCTCCCGTCAGATTGACGCGGATAACCTCGTTCCAGTCCTCTTCCGACATCATCACGAATACTTTGTCGCGCGTCATGCCGGCGTTGTTCACCAGCCCGTCGATCTGCCCGAATTCTTTCTTGGTCGCGTTGACCATCTCGCGCACGCTCTTGAGATCGCCGACATCAACCTTGTACGCGAGCGCCTTGACGCCGAGTTTCTCGATCTCGGCCTTGAGCTCTGCGGCTTGCTGATCGCTCTTGACGTAGTTGAACGACACATTGGCGCCGCGCCGCGCGACTTCAAGAGCGATCGCCCGCCCGATCCCGCGCGTCGCCCCAGTCACGATTACCCCGCGCCCTTCCAAGTCTTTCATCTTGAGCTCCTGAACCTCACACCGTGTCGGCCGTGGCCATCTCGCGCTCGAGCGTCGGCCGGTACTGATCGATGTACGACAGATAGTTGTATCCGAACGCGCGCTCAAGCTCGGCGTCGTACTTTGGCGCGTCGGCGCCAAGGTCCCGCGCGAGCCACGTCAGCACCATCCACTCCTCGGAGCGCGGCGCTTTGCGGAGCGCATCGCGCCGCAGCATTACCTGGGTCGGCTTGACGCCCGCCAAATGCGCCAGCAGCGGAATCATCTCGCTCTCGTTGTTCTGCATCTCGTCGCGCGCGAACATGTTCACCGAGTAGACGAGCATCGTCGCGATACAGGCCGCCACCGTCTCAGGCGTCGCGCGACCGCTATACATATGAAGCACTCCCTTCGATGAAAGCGCATAGGCAAGGAAGTCGGCATTGGCGTCGAGAATCGTCGAGATAAACTGAATCGCCCGCGGCGACCCCATTTCGTGCAATCGCGCGCGCATCGCATCGAGTCCCGGCTTCGCCAGCCTCCGCATAAACCGCCGCCGCGCCGGAGAGAGCCAATAGAGTAGTCCCGAGAGCATCGCGCGATGGGTTTAACACAGCAGTCGACGGAATAAAAAAGCCGCCCCGAGGTGGAGCGGCCTTTTAATAGTCGATTCGGTGAAAAAGTTATGCGCTGAACGACGACCCGCATCCGCAGGTGCGGCTCGCGCGAGGATTGTCGAAGCGGAATCCCGCACCGTGCAGCCCTTCGACGTAGTCCAGCGTCGTGCCCGCGATATACGGCAGCGAAATCTCGTCGACCAGCACCAGCACGCCGCCGAAATCCGTTACCCGGTCGCCTTCCTTCTGCGTGTCGAAGTTCAACGAATACTGAAACCCGGAACATCCGCCACCGACCACGCCGATTCGCATCCCATGCTCGGCGCCGAGACCTTCCTTCGCGCGCATCTTGCGCACCATCTCGATCGCGGTAGGCGTCAGCTTCACGTCGGGGAGCGACGCAGTGTCTATAGGCTGTACGGGCGCCTGCTGCTCGGCGTGCTCGTGTTCATTCTCATGCTCATGACCGTGCCCATGATGCTCGATATTAAGTCCGTCAGCCATTTTCGGTAGCAACCTCCGGTAAGCAGCGCTTACAAATCGATCCTGCTTCTAACCAAGAAACTAATCATAGCAAATAGTCGAGTCAATGTATCCACAATTATCAGCGCGAAATGCCGAGCCAAATGCTAGCGTTTTGCCATCGCCATGGATTTTCTCCGTGAAACACTAACGCGAGCCGCCATTGAGCAAGGCTTCGTTCTCGTTGGATTCGCCAGGCTTCGACAACTCGCCGAACACGAGGCATTTTACCGCCGATGGTTGGCCGACGGCGGCAACGCGTCGATGACCTACCTCGCGAAAGATCCCGAACTCAGGTTCGACCCGCGCCGCCTCGACCCTCGCTACAAGTCGGTCGTCAGCCTGGGCTATCCGTACGCGGCGCGCGCCGGCACGCCCAATGTCGATTGGCGCGCCGAGATGCGCGGCAGAATCGCGGCGTACGCGCTCGGCCGCGACTATCACGACGTCGTGAAGAAGCGGGCGCGACGCGTGGGCGACGTAATCCGGCAACTGCGTCCCGGCTCGGTCACGCGCACCTACGTCGACACGGGGCCGGTGTTCGAGCGCGAATGGGCATCGGCCTCGCGCATCGGATGGTTCGGCAAGAACACGATGATTCTGAATCGCGACCACGGTTCGTATTTTTTCCTCGCGGAGATTTTCACCGACGCGGAATTCGAGGCGACGACCGAGCCTTACCGAGAGCATTGCGGGTCGTGCCGGCGATGCCTGGATCTGTGTCCGACCGGAGCGCTGGCCGACGGCTACGTGATGCGCTCGGACCTGTGCATCTCGTATCAGACGATCGAAAATCGCGGCGCGATTCCGCGCGAGCTGCGATCCAAAATTGGCAACTGGATCTTCGGCTGCGATATCTGCAACGACGTCTGTCCGTGGAACGACGATCATTCGCCTGATGACGGCGCCAGCGACCTCCTGCCGCGCTTGCCCGAACTGCTGGCGCTCAGCGAAGAAGATTTCGGCCGCCGCTTCACTGTGAGCGCGGTCAAGCGCGCCAAGCGTCGTGGATTGCTGCGCAACGTCGCGGTCGCGCTCGGCAACACGCGAAATCCTGACGCGATTGCGCCGCTCACGCGCTCGATCGAAACCGAATCCGAGCCGTTGATTCGCTCGCACGCGGCGTGGGCGCTTGGACAAGTCGGCGGAAGCGCGGCGCGTCGATCACTCGAACGCGCGCTCCGCGACCGCGACACCGCCGTTCGCAGAGAGGCGTCGGCGGCGCTCGAAACAAACTGATCGTGGATGCTTGTCAAAGCGTCGGCGCAAAGCAACACTGTTACGAACGGTAATCACGCGATGAACGATGCACGACGGAAATTTGCGACGCTTGCGGCGAAGGAGCCGGTGCCATTGGCGCGCGGCGCGCTGCTGATCGCGAAAGAAGAGTATCCCAACCTCGACATCGACGAGTACCTCGACAAGATTGCGACTCTGGCACGCGAAGCGGAGCCAATCGTGCGCGCCGGCGAGGATACCGTCGAGCGGATTCAGTTGCTCTCGCATTTTCTGTTCGAGTTGAAGGGCTTCGAGGGCAACGCCGAGAATTACAACGACCCGCGCAACTCATTTCTCAACGAGGTGCTCAATCGCCGGCTCGGACTCCCGATCACACTTTCGGTGGTGTATCTCGAAGTCGGCCGCCGGCTCGGAATCAATCTCTTCGGCGTCTCGTTCCCGAACCATTTCCTGGTCAAGGCAGTGGACGAACGCGGCGAGCTGATCATCGATCCGTTCGTCGGCGGCAAGATTCTCGCGCTCGACGAGATTCGCGCACGCCTGACGCAAATCTACGGCCAGCCGGTCGAGTTGAATCCCGCGATGTTGAAGGCGCGCGGCGCGCGTCACATCCTGGCCCGCATCCTGCGCAACCTGAAGATCATCTACATGGGCGCGTCGGACTGGACGCGAGCGCTGTCTGCGCTCGACCGTATCATCATGCTGGAACCGCGCTCGCTCGACGAGTTGGTCGAGCGCGGCGGCCTGTTCGAGCGGCTGGAATGCTTCAAGCCGGCGCTCGACGACTATCAGAGTTTTCTTTCGCAAGCGCCCGATCATCCTGCGGCCGAGGCGGCGCGCGAAGCAGTGCTCCGGCTTATCCGTCAGGTCGCGCTTATAAATTGAACCGCGACATCTGAGATGGCTGAAATTCCGAAAGCCCGCGACTTCTTCGAGTCGAGCAGCGCTGCGCTCGCCGATCATGAATTGCGGCGCAAGCTCGAGAGCGCCAGCGCGCGGCATCTCGATCACTTCGCGCAAGTCAAAGCCGAATTCCCGCCCTATGACGACGAGCGCGACGCGGCGCATCGAATCAAGACCAACGCAATCGCGCATCTCGACGAATTGCTGATCCAACTGACGTCGAAACTCGAAGAGCGCGGATGCAAAGTCTTCTTCGCCGAGGACGCAAAGCAGGCGAGCGACTATATCGTCGCTCTCGCGAAGTCCAAGGGCGCGAAGAACGTCGTCAAAGGCAAGTCGATGACGACAGAGGAAATCGATCTCAATGACGCGTTCGCGAAGGCCGGTATCGACGCGATCGAGACCGACCTCGGCGAGTATATCGTGCAACTTCGCGGCGAGCGCCCGTCGCATATCATCACGCCCGCCATTCATCTGTCGAAGGAAGACATCGGCCAGCTTTTCACCGAAAAGTTCGGCATCGAGTACACCGCCGAGCCTGAAAAACTCACCGCCGAAGCGCGCTCGCGATTGCGCGCGATCTTTCTGGCCGCAGATTTCGGTGTCACCGGAGTCAACTTTGCGATCGCGGAAACCGCCACGCTGATCGTCGTCGAGAACGAAGGCAACGGCCGCCTGTCGAGCACGATGCCGGAGACGTTCGTCGCCGTGATGGGAATCGAGAAAGTCATTCCGCGGCTCGAAGACGTGAGCCATTTTTTGGAAATCCTCGCGCGCACCGCGACTGGGCAGAAATTGACTACCTACACCAGTTTCATCACGGGGCCGCGGCGCGAGGGCGATCTCGACGGACCGGCCGAGATGCACGTCGTCATCCTCGACAATGGTCGCAGCTCGATGCTCGCGGATCCGGTTCTGCGCGAGGCGTTGAATTGCATCCGATGCGGCGCGTGCCTGAACGTATGCCCGATTTACCGGCGCATCGGCGGCCACGCGTACGGCTCGGTATATCCGGGACCGATCGGATCCATCGTCAGTCCGAATCTTTTCGGCAGCGCCGCGGGCTACCTGCCGTTTGCCTCGACGCTATGCGGCGCGTGCAAGGACATCTGTCCGGTCAAAATAGACATCCCGCGAATCCTGCTGCATCTGCGATGGAAAGAAAGCACCGGCAAGCATCCGCTCAAGTGGCCGCGGAAGATCGAGCGGGCACGGCGGGGAGCGCGGCGGTTCGCGAAGACCGCGCGATTTCCGCGGACGATTCGAGCGCTCGGAAAATTCGCTGCGATGGTGCTGAAGCCGTTCGCGCACAATGGTTATCTGCGTCGGATGCCGGGACCGTTCGGCAACTGGACAACGTATCGCGACTTCCCGCGCCCGCGGCCGCACAAACGTCCCGAGACGGAGCGGCCGCCGAGCTGAACGTGGCCGAGCTACACAAAATAATCGCGAGCGTAAAGGACGCGCTCGGCAATCGCGACAGAAGCAACAACTCGCACGACGCGGCCGGGCCTGCGGCCGTGCCAGTGGCACAGTCGGCGCAGCGGGCGGAGCTCGCGTCGTCGTTCGCGCGCGAGCTAGAAGAGGTCGGCGGCAAATTTCTCGGTATACTCACTCCGGCCGAAGTGACTAATCGAATAGTCACTCTGGCCGGCGAGATCGGCGCCAAGACGGTCGCGCTCGGACAAGGCGTCGCGCTCGACATGGACGCGATCGGCGAGGCGCTCGAGCGCGCGGACTTCAGGATTGTCCGCACAGTGCCGGTGGCGGACACGGAACGCGCCGCGATGCGCGCGCGGGTCGCAGATGCCGAGCTCGGGATCGCCGAGGCGGATTTCGCGATCGCGTCGACCGGCACGCTGGCCGTGGTTTCAACCGCGAATCGGCCGAGTTCGCTCACCCTGTTGCCCCCGGCAAGCCTGGTGATCGTTCAAATCGATCACGTGATGGCAAATCTCGCAGCGGTGATTGCCGAGATGGGACCGGCCGGCGTCGCGGCGAATCGATTGACGCTGATCACCGGCCCGAGCAGGACCGCGGATATCGAAAAGCGAATCGTGCTCGGCGTGCACGGCCCCAAGTCGCTGCACGTGATCGTGGTATGGCCGCGCGATGACTGAAGTCCAACTATTCTCGACCTGCCTCGCCGAGGAGTTCTTCCCCGAGGTCAACGACGCCAGTGCGACCGTGCTCGAGCGGCTGCGGCTCAAAGTGACTCCGATTCGCGGCGCGTTCTGCTGCGGGCAAGTGGCGTTCAATGAAGGCATGCGCGAGCAGGCAGTCGATCTCGCGCGGCGCTTTCTGAAATCTGTGCAGCCAGACGTTCCGATCGTCGTGCCGTCGGGCTCATGCACCAGCATGCTTAAAATTTTCTACGGCGACTTGTTCGCCGACGATCCCGCGCTCGCCGCCAAGGCAACTGCAATCAGACCGTGGGTATTCGAGCTGTCGCAGTTCATCGTAAACGTGCTGAAGGTGAAGTATCTCGGCGCGCGCTACGAGCGTGCGGTCGCATATCATCCGTCGTGCCATCTGATGCGCGAGCTGGGCGTGCGCGCCGAGCCGATGACGCTGCTGAGCGCGGTGGCAGGAATCAAAATTTGCGAGCTGCGCGATCGCGAGGAGTGCTGCGGTTTCGGCGGGATGTTCTCGGTGAAGTTCCCGCACATCTCAGCTTCGATGCTCGAAGACAAGATGGCGCGCATCAAAGAGAGCGGCGCCGAGGTGGTAGTCGCGAATGATTGCGGCTGCTTGATGCAGATCGGCGGCGGCCTAAGCCGCGCAGGCGAGAAGATCGAAGTGCGGCACCTGGCAGAAGTGCTCGCCGCGCGGTGAAGCGACGGACGAAGCGTCCGTCGAGATTCTTCGCCGCGGCGGCTCAGAATGACACAAAAATATTGGACGTTTACTCCGTCATCCTGAGCGCAGCGAAGGATCTCGCGCGCTAGCGCGTCTCTCAGTGGCGTTCGTGGACGTACAAGCCTGGCGCAGGTTCGCCTGCTTTGTACGACTCGCTGCCTAAGGTCTTAGTCGCCGGGCGTTCGTTGCCCGAGCGGGCGGCTACCCACTTGATCCAATGATCCCACCAGCTGCCTTTGTACTCCGTCGCGCCCTTGGCCCATTCGTCGGGATCTTCCGGTAGCCGCGATCCGATGTAGTAGCGGGCTTTGAAGTTGCCCGGCGGATTTACGAGGCTCTGGATGTGGCCGCTCGAGCCGAGCACGAATTCGATTCGTCCGCCGAACATCCGCGTCGCGCGATAGCATGCGCGCCACGCGCAAATGTGATCGGTCATGCCGGCGACGAGATACAAATCGTTCTTCACCGCCTTCAGATCGATCGGAGTGCCGAGAATCGAGACGTCGCCGCCACCGTTTGCCAGCGGATTTCTAAGAAACAGATCGAGGAAGCCCGCGTGCAGCTTGGCCGGAAGATTGGTCGCGTCGGAATTCCAGTAGAGGATGTCGAATGGCGCGGGATCGTTGCCGAGCAGATAATTATTGACCCAATAGTTCCACACCAGATCGTTCGGACGCAGCCACGCGAAGACGCGCGCCATGTCGCCGCCGTCGAGCACGCCTTTTTCAGCAGAGCGATCGCGCGCGGCCTTGATCGCGTCTTCAGTCGCGAACATCCCGGTCATCGAGGGCAGGCTCGTGTCGAGCATCGTGACCAGCAGCGTCACCGCGTTGACGCGTTTGTCGCCCACTGCCGCGAGATGCCCGAGCGCAAGCGACGTCGTGATACCGCCGGCGCACACTCCAAGCACGTTGCAATCGGGACTGCCGGTGATCTCGCACGCAGCGGTGATAGCGTCCTTGCACGCCGTAACATATTCGTCGAGCCCCCAGTCGCGATCGCGCGGCGTCGGATTGCGCCAGCTAATCGTGAACATCGGGATGCCGTGCTTGACCGCGTACTCGACGAAGCTGCGGCCGGGCGCGAGATCCATAATGTAGAACTTGTTGATCTGCGGCGGGATGAAGAGCAGCGGGCGCTCGTAAACCTTGTCAGTCGCGGGCGTGTATTGGATCACTTCGCAGACCGGGCTGCGGAAGACCACCGCGCCGGGCGAGAGCGCGAGATTTTTGCCGACTTCAAACGGCCGCTTGTCCACCGTCGAAGGCATCCCGCCATTGCTCCACAAGTCGCCGAGGAAGTTACGCATGCCCCACAGCACGCTCATCCCCGAGGTGTCGAACGCGCGCTTGAGCGCACTGGGATTCAGCCAGAACGCGTTGGTCGGCGCGAGCGCCTCGGTCATCAGAGTAACCGCGAACTTCTGCTGCTCGACTTCCTTCCACTCGACGCTTTCGTCCTGGTTAACGAGATCGTGCATCGCGGCGCGCCAGGCGAGGTAGGTCTGCATCATGCGATGGTAGAGCGGATGCTGCGTCCATGCGGGATCGCCGAAGCGCCTGTCGCCGGCTTCGGGAGCTATCGAGGAGACGCCCGCCGCGATCTGCCCGAGTTCGAGCGACAGT
>Ga0210393_10004921_pt1 | contig 10536 bp, 7 predicted proteins | sample IncBWC27OmetaG_FD_160068 | JGI IMG/M metagenome (GOLD analysis project Ga0210393, IMG submission 160068) | Forest soil microbial communities from Barre Woods Harvard Forest LTER site, Petersham, Massachusetts, United States - Inc-BW-C-27-O ...
CACGATTCTGCATGATCTGGGCCTGACTGACCGCTATACGGCGGAAAATCGTTTCGAGGTGGATGGCGCCAATGCGGCGCGCTCGTTTCTGAAGGGGCGGGGTATCTCGACGCAGCAGATGCAAGTTGTTTGGGATGCCATCGCGCTTCATACCACACGATCTATAGCTCTTCACAAAGAGCCCGAGGTGGCTATGACCCATTCAGGAATAACGACGGATGTTCTGGGGGCAGGCCTTGATCGAATTCCGCAGGACAAACAAGGCGCGCTCCTAGCCGAATTTCCGCGCCTGGCACTTAAAAACGGACTCAAAGAGCGCCTTTGCAACATCACTCGTCGAAAGCCGGAGTCCACTTTTGACAACATCGTTCGGGACTTCGGCGTTCGATATGTCGAGGGGTACACATCCCCCAACTTTGCCGATGTCGTCGCGAACGCACCATTTTCCGAATAGACGACATCCCGAAGGGCTTTTTTTCGCGGTACGGATTACGGTACGTAAATGTGTTAGCTTGTGCGGACTAGCAAGGACTTAGGTGGCCGCCCGCCTCTTGCAAGTCGTTGTATTTCCTTATCGTGGTTGTTCTTGCAAGGCGATCACCCACGGGGCAGACACTAGGCAAGTGGCCACCGTTTTGCTCGGCAAATTTCCTTAAGAATCAATGATTTCCTGCTTCCACTCCGATTCCATTGCAAAATCACCGATGTTCCATTTACACGCGTTTCGCCCTTGGGGTAAAAGAGGCGATTTGTGGCATGCCGGGGACCAGACGTCTAAGGGTTGATTGCCATCATCGATGACGAGTCGATGCAGGACTCAGAGGGTGACCTAATCGAGTCGGGGGGTGAGGCCCAATGCGTCGGATCGGCGAAAGGTTTCCGCGAATCCCATTTGGATTGGAGGGCCGGTGTGCCTGATCGTTGACATCCGCATTCCGAGGATGTCGGGTCTGGAGTTGAGGCCAAACTGAAAGAGAAGCAATGCAACGTTCCCATCATCAAGAATGAACGCCTTACCTTTCGCCTCAAGTGACTCCGCCGCCCGTCGATCCACAAGCCTGTTGCGTTGGGGACGACTCCAACGTTACCCATTTGCGGTTCTTTCTGTTGCGGTGGTATTGGGAGCTGCACTGTCGCTCGATCACTTCGGGTTCCGCGATGCGACGGTTCCACTTTTCATCTGCGCGAGCGCAATCAGCTCCTGGTATGGAGGGCAAGGCCCCGCTGTGCTGGCGGTCGTCCTGTGCTCACTAGCATTCGACTACTTCTTCGTGCCACCACTCTATACCCTCTACATTGCACCCGTGGAGCTTCCGTATTTCGTCATCTTTGCCTTATTCGCTTTACTTGTGTCATGGTTCGCCAGGATTCGCCGCCGCGTCGAAGAAGATTTGCGCAACACTCGCGACGAACTGGAGTCTCTCAATCACGAACTGGCAAAACGGTCGGCAGCGCTCGAAGCCAGCAATAAGGAATTGGAAGCTTTTGCCTATTCCATATCGCACGACCTACGCGCGCCCCTGCGCCACGTGGCGGGATTTGCGGAGCTATTGCGGAGCAGCGCAGCCCCATTTCTCAATGAAAAAAGCACGCGGTATCTGACGGTGGTCCTGGAAGAGGCCAATCGGATGGGCAGCTTGATCGATGACCTGCTCGCGTTTTCTCGAATAGGCCGCGCGGAAGCACATTATTCCACCATCAGCCTGCAGCAGATCGTTCAGGAAGCCGTAGCCGAAGCCCGCCAGGATGCCAACGGCCGCAACATTGTCTGGAGGGTAAAGGCCTTGCCCGAATGGTATGGAGATCGATCGATGCTGCGCCTGGTGGTGATCAACTTGATTTCCAACGCCGTGAAATTCACCCGCACACGATCCGAACCCGAAATTGAAATCGGATGCAGCGAACGTAAAAACGACCATGTGGTGCTGTTCGTGCGGGACAACGGCGTTGGATTCGACATGAAATATTCCAACAAACTCTTCGGCGTCTTCCAGCGGCTTCACCCGCAAGAGGCTTTTGAGGGGACGGGGATCGGCTTAGCCACGGTTCAGCGCATCGTGCACTGCCATGGTGGTCGCATCTGGGCGGAGGGGAAAGTGGAGGGCGGCGCCACTTTCTACTTCTCACTTTCTAAACTCACGGGAGCAAACTGAACATGGACGCTCTCGGACGGATCTTACTGGTTGAAGACGACCCAAAAGATGTTGAGCTTACGCTGACCGCTTTGGATGAATATAACCTCGCCAACGAGGTTGTGGTCGCCACCGATGGCGAACAAGCCCTGGATTATCTGTACTACCGTGGCAAATTCATGCGGCGTGCCCCCTCGAACCCGGCGGTCCTTCTTCTCGATCTAAAACTGCCGAAGATCGACGGGCTCGAGATTCTGCAACAGATCAAGAGCGACGAGAAACTGAAGATGATTCCGGTGGTGGTGCTCACGTCGTCCCGCGAAGAAAAGGATATGGTGGCCAGCTACAAATTGGGCGTCAATGCCTATGTGGTAAAGCCGGTGGATTTCCACGAATTCGTGAATGCAATCAAGGAACTCGGGGTTTTTTGGGCTGTTATCAACGAGCCTCCGGCGGGGAGCGCCAGAAAGCACTGAAGAGGCCATGACTCCTCGTTCGCAACTTCTCTATCTGGAAGACGACCTCGCCGATGTTGAGTTGTTGCAAGGCGCTCTCCAGGCAGACGGTCTCGCGTGTGATATCACCCGAGTGGACACGGAATGCGGCTTCCTGGCTGCGCTGCAAAGGGATGGTTTTGATCTGATCCTGGCGGATTACACTCTACCCTCCTTCGATGGCCTGTCGGCGTTGAGAATGGCTCGGCGTCAAAAGCCGGACCTACCCTTTATCTTCGTCTCTGGAACCATGGGGGAAGAGACTGCGATCGAGGCGCTCAAGACGGGCGCGACCGATTACGTCCTGAAAACGCGACTGTCTCGCCTTGCGCCCGCGGTGCGCCGAGCGTTGCGCGAAGCCCGGGAAAGGCTGGAACTCCTTAGCGCCGAACGTGAGCTCCGGGAACGCGAAGCGGAGATCCAGCGCCTTGTGGATGCCAGCATCGTCGGAATCTTCATCTGGGATCCCGAAGGGAAGATTCTTGAGGCGAACGACGCGTTTCTGCGCATGATGGGATACAGCCGCGAAGAACTGCTCTCTGGTGAAGTGTGCTGCACCGACCTCACACCGCCCAAATTGCTCGAGCACGACGAACGCCTATGGGTACCAAAGCCGGAGGTGACCGGGAGTTTGCAGCCCTTCGAACAGGAATACCTCAGGAAAGACGGCAGCCGCGTGCCTGTTCTGATCGGTGCCGCGAGCTTCGATGCAAGCGTGAACCGAGGTGTCGCGTTCGTGCTCGACCTCACCGAGCGCAAACGCGCGGAAGAAGCTGCACGCCGAAGCGAGAGAGAGCTTCGCGATGTAATTGAAACTATTCCAGCTATGGCCTGGAGTGCCCTTGCCGATGGCTCGAATGCGTTCGTAAACAGCCGGTGGACGGAATTCACAGGCTTGCCCGGGGAGCAAACCGCCGGTCCAGGTTGGCACGCTGCCATTCACCCTGATGACGTTCGGAGACACATAGACAGATGGCGTATATGCGTCGCCACCGGCGAACCACTAGAGATTGAGGTGCGCATGCGACGCGCCGACGGGCAATATTGCTGGCATTTGTGTCGTGGTGTGCCGCTACGAGATGAACGAGGAAGTATTGTCAAATGGTATGGCATACTCACCAACATCGAAGATGGCAAGCGCGCTGAGGAAGCCTTGAGGCGGAGCGAGTTCTATCTCAGGGAGGCGCAGAAATTGACTCATACGGGTAGCTGGGCCTGGCGCGTTTCGGATCGAAATGTGGTCCACCTGTCCGAGGAGTGGTACCGGATTTACGGCTTCGATCCGGTTGAGGGAGCGCCGACTTGGGATAAGCGGCTCGACCGCGTCCACCCAGATGATCGTCTTGCCTGGAAGAACACGATTGAACGCGCAATCGTGGAAAAGACCGATTACGACATAAGTTTTCGGATTGTTTTGCCGGGCGGGATCGTGAAATGGATCCGCACGGTCGGCCACCCCGTCCTGACCACGACCGGGGATTTAGTGCAATTCCTTGGCAGTTCGACTGACATCACCAATCACAAATGCGCTGAGCAAGAGCATGAAAAGCTGCGCCAGCTAGAGTCCGAGCTCGCGCACATCAATCGGGTGAGCATGTTGGGGGAAATGGCCGCGTCCCTGGCGCACGAAATCAAACAGCCAATCGCGGCCGCCATCACCTGCGCCAACAGTTGCATCGAATGGCTTGCACACGAACCGCCCAACCTTGATCGGGCCCGTGCGGCAGCCTCCAGAATCGATAAGTATGGGAATCGTGCTGCCGAGATCATCGACCGTATGCGGTCGTTCTACAGGAAATCTCCTCCGCAACGTGAGTTGGTCGACATGAACGGAATTGTCCAGGAAATGCTCACGCTGCTGAAGGGTGAGGCTACGCGATCCTCAATTGCCATGCGCACGGATCTTTCCTCCCTCCGTAAAATCATGGTAGACCGTGTGCAGCTGCAGCAGGTGTTCATGAACCTCATGCTTAACGCCATCGAAGCGATGACGGATCCAGGCGGAGAGCTTACGGTGAGGTCGGAAGTGCAGGACGGTCAACTCCGGTTCTCGGTCAGTGACACGGGCGTGGGGTTGCCAAAGGAGACGATGGATCAGATTTTTTCGGCATTTTTTACCACCAAGCCGCAGGGCAGCGGCATGGGGCTGGCCATCAGTCGTGCCATCGTGGAGTCGCATGGTGGCCGATTGTGGGCAACCGCCAACGATGGACGAGGCGCAACCTTTCATTTCACTTTGCCGACCGAGGTGCCGTAGTCATCGCGTCTGGTGATCTATGTTTCTGGAGCTGGCGTATTCGGCTTTGGCTTGTCGATAAATAGGAAGATCGGGGTCGGCATCTTTCCAAATTTTGAGGAATTCTTCGTAGGATTCGCGGGCGGAAGCGTTATCGCCCCTCAGTCTCTCTGCCCGAGCGAGTTGAAGCCGGGCTAGTGGGCCGGTGATAAATTCCCAGCACAAACCGGGATTGTCGATCAGCTTTTGGTACTCGCCGCCTGCTGACCGGCCATCGCCCAACTCCAGATAAGCCAGGCCGCGGATGTAGGCCGGGTAGAGATAATCGAACGACTGGCTGAATGCGAGATCGTAGTGGACGGTCCCGCGGAGCAGATCGACGGGGGCTTTGGGATCGTGCTGCAGCAGCTTGATCGCGGGGCGAACTGTGGGGACAAGATACCTCTGCACAGTAGTGTCCAATGGCGCTTCCTGGCTAACTTCGTCTGCCAGCCGTTCGGCTTCGACGGTTCTCCCCGACCGGGCGAGCGCGAGGGCCAATAGCATTCGGTTGTTTCGATCCAATTTACGCTGAAGCGCCTGGTCCTCGATTTTGCCCGCTCGGATTACTCTGCCCGCCTCTGCGTTCTGAAGTGCGGAAGCAACAAGGGCCCAGGAAACAATTGAGTCCGAAGACAGCTTCGATGCATGGCTCGGGTCGAGTCCAGCTCTTCCGCGGGCAGGTGAATGATTCCTTTGTCATGCGCGGCCTGCAAGCCGTCGCAAATTTGGGCCGAAATCTCTAGCAGTTCAGGCAACGGCAGCGGCTTTTGCTTCGAGGCCGACAGGCGATCACGCAGGTTATCTCCTTGAAGCAACTCCATGGCAATTTTGGAATTGTCGAAACAAGCGCAACAACCCGCGAGAACTGCAAAAAATCAGAGATCGCACTCGGAACAAGTGCTATTCGGTCGGCAGATGGATTTTGTTCAAGAGCGCGGCATATCGCGGGTCGCTGCGCAAGTTCTTTAGCAGGGGGTCTATTTTAAGGTAGATCAAACCGCCGTCATGTTGGGCGTAGGCGCGGTCCAGCCACTTGAAGGCTTCATCGCGTTGATTCCGAAGGGCATAAACGGTAGCTATCGACCATGCGGCACTTGCATGGTATTTCTCGATTAGCTCTTTTAAAGAAGCGTCCGATTCGTTTTCGCGCCCGAGCGCGTAGTACGCAATGGCACTCGTTCTAATACGAAGGCCAGCGAATTGGATCCGTTCGCTTTCCCGCAAGGCATCTTGAGACCGTCCCTGGAGCAGGTATATCTCACTTAGCATGATCGGGCTTCCCCAGGTATCGGGGTTCAATTCAAGGGCCTTCCTGATATCCGCAGTCGCGTCGTCGAGTTGTCCAGCGTAAAACCTGTTATCCGCCAGGCGCTCCCAACTTTCAGCATTGAGCGGATCTAGCTCGAGGGCTTGGCCATCTAATCTCAAAGCTTCCTCAAAGCGGCCGAACAACACTGCCATGAAAGCCGCCTGGCCCAGATTTTCTGGAACTCCCGGTTCGAGAGCAATCGCTCGCTGAATGGAAGCATCCGCTCCAGCAAAATCGAAGTCGACCTGGCGCTTAATTCGTCCGATTTGGATGTTTGCCTCTGGCAGGTTGGGATCTAGCGTCAAAGCCCGCTCCACCGCGTCACGCGCAAGCTGCAGACCCTCTTGAGTGGGAACCAGACCTATGTTTGCCTGCCAGTAACGTGCGCGAGACAACCCGACCCAAGCTGGCGCATAGCTGGGATCGAGGTGGGTCGCCCGTTCAAAATACGTCGCAGCCATATTCGTATCTTTGTCGTCGGCGCCCCGTTGAAAAAAGTAGTACCCCTTCATAAAGGCGTCGTAGGCTTCCGCATTGACGGGGCGCGTCCGAGCCAACTCCCCTTGTCTTTGCGAAGCCAAACGAAGTTGAAGCGTGTGCGCAACTTTCTTGGCTAAGTCGCCTTCCACATTAAGAATGTCTTTCGCAGAATAGTCGTAATCCTGTGACCAGATATGAGCTCGATCGTTCACCCGAATCAGTTTAGTGGTAACGCCTAAGTGATCTTTGTTTTGGCGGAGGCTGTTTTCCAAAACATACTGCACCGAAAGATCGCGGCCAATCTGGTCGATGCGTACGTCCTTGTGCTTGTACCCCATTACAGAAGTCCGAGCGATAACACCCAATTGTTCCGGGTTAAGCCGGCCTAACTGGGAGATCATCTCTTCCGTCAGACCATCCGCGAGATAGTCATTTTGCGGATCGCCTGTGAGATTCTGAAACGGCAATACCGCGAGCATGAGTTTTTCTGATTTTGGCGGCGTGATAGCTCGAAAGTGTCCCCACGAGATATAACCCAGGCCCAGTAGGATGACAGCAGACCCAAGCACGACTGCAGCCTTCCAGCGGCGAGGCCTTATCTCCCGCTGAACCTTCTCCTGAACTCCCGCCGTGTTCTCGCTTATCTCGGCGGCAGACTGCTCACGGCGCTCTCGGTCGTTCCCCAAAACGGTTCCCCGCGCTGACTCCGAATATTCGATGGTTGGCATCAATCGATAGCCACGCCGCCCCAAGGTCTCGATGTAGCGAGGGTTGTCCGCCGAATCCCCCAGGGCACGGCGTAGGGCCTTGATCATCGTGTTGATGCTTTGGTCGAAATCGACCATCGTATCATTCGCCCACAGCCTGCTCTTGATTTCCTCGCGGGTGACAATCTTGCCGTCACGTTCCACAAGCATCCGCAAAACCTGAAACACTTGTTCTCTGAGGAGAACTTTATTATTAGGACCGGGATTGCCGAGATGGGTCGCCTCAATTGAACGTAGTTCGCCAGTGCTGAGGTCGAGCTCAAAGGCTCCGAATCGAACGCGTTCTGGGGGAATGGTGTACATGGGTACGGCACACAAAATACAGAAACAGAACTAAGAAACTGTACCAATGCGGCCCGGAATTGTCGAAACATGGCACAACAACCCGAGAACCGCAAAAAATCAGAGATCGCACTCGGAACAAGTGCTATGTGGTCGGTAGATGAATTTTGTTCAAGAACGCGCTATAGCGTGGATCGCTGTGCAAGCTCTTTAGCATCGGCCAGAACTTCATGTCGGCTACGTCATCTTCACGTTGAGCATAAGCCCGGTCCAGCCACTCGAAGGCTTCGTCTGGCTGGTTTCGAAACGCACAAACCGAGGCGACAAGAAATGCTCTGCGTGTACTGTATTTCGCAATCAGCTCTTTCAAAGCCGCGTCCGATTGTTTTTCCTGGCCAATCGCGGCGTACGCAAGAGCGTATAAATACGTGCGCAGGTAATCAGATCGCACTAGGTCGATTTCAGGCAAAGCATCCTGCGGCCGCCCCTGCGTCAAATAGACTTCGCTTAAAAGGAAAGGACCAGGCCAAACATCGGAACTTAGATCAAGGGACTTCTTGGCATCCGCTTCGGCTCCCGCAAGTTGACCCTCGTAATATTCGATTTCCCCACGCGTTCCCCAGCTGAAGGCATTGAGCGGATCTAACTCGACGGCTCGGCGAGCTAATGCCAGAGCCTCGTCAGAACGGCCAAATTTTGCTGCGGAGAAGGCCGCTTGATCCAGATACTCGGGATTTCCGGGCTCGAGAGCAATTGCCCGCCGGATGGAGTCATCTGCGCCAACCCAATCGAAATCAACAAACTTAACTCGTCCCATTTGGGAGTATGCCGGTGCGAGGTTCGGGTCCAGCGCCAAGGCCCGCTCGATCGCCTCACGGGAAAGACTGTGACCCTCCTCCCGAGGGATAAGACCCTCCTCTGCCTGCCAGTTGCGAGCCCGAGACAACCAGACCCAAGCCAGCGCATAGCTAGGATCAAGTTGAGTCGCCCGTTCAAAATATCTTGCAGCCATTTCTGTATCCTTGTCGGTATTCCTCTGAAAGAAGTAGTACCCCTGCAAGTAGGCATCGAAGGCTTCCGGATTTACCGGGTGCGGCCGCGATAACTCTGTTCGTTGTTGTGAGGTCAAACGGAGGTCGATCTCGCGCGCAACCTCCTTAGCTACATCGTCTTCCACATTAAGAATGTCTTTCGCGGTATAATCATAATCCTGGGACCACAACTGACTTTGGTCCTTCACCTGAATCAGCTGACTAGTAAGGCGTATGTGATCTCCGCTGCTGCGGAGGCTGTTTTCCAGCACATACTGCACAGACAGATCGCGCCCGATCTGGTCTAGGCGTTCGTCCTTGTGTTTGTATCCCATCACAGAAGTCCGCGCGATCACGGCCAGTTGTTCCGGGTTAAGGCGACCTAACTGTGAAATCGTTCCCTCGGTCAGGCCGTCCGCAAGATATTCTTTAGTGGGATCGCCAGTGAGATTCTGAAACGGCAGGACGGCGAGCCTGATTTTTTGTGATTTTGGCAGGGTGATAGCCCGAAAGTGCCGCCAGGAGATATAGCCCCCGCCCACCAGGATGACAGCAAACCCAAGCACGACCGCAGCCTTCCACCCGCGAGGCTTTATTTGCCGTTCAACTTTTGGCGCGTTCTCGCTCAACTCGGCGGCAGGCTGCGCGCTCTGCTCTCGGACTTCCTCCAAAACGGTTCCCGTCGTTGACTCCGGGTATTCGATGGTCAGGATCAATCGATAGCCACGCCGTCCCAAGGTCTCGATGTAGCGAGGGTTGTCCGCCGAATCCCCCAGGACACGGCGCAGGGACTTGATCATCGTGTTGATGCTTTGGTCGAAATCGACGACCGTATCATTCCCCCACAGCCTGCTCTTGATTTCCTCGCGGGTGACAATCTTGCCGTCACGTTCCACAAGCATCCGCAAAACTTGAAACACTTGTTCTCGGAGGAGAACCTTATTATTAGGGTTGTTAGGACCGGGATTGCCGGGATCGGTCGCCTCAATTGAACGTAGTTCGCCAGTGCTGAGGTCGAGCTCAAAGGCTCCGAATCGAACGCGCTCTGGGGGATGGGCGTACATGGATACGGTACACAAAAATACAGAAACACAATAAGAGACTGTACCAATGCGACCCGGAATTGTCGAAACAAAATGCATCAAGACCGCTGGCTAATCCACTTAATAATCAATAACTTCCTGCTTCCACTCCGATTCCATCGCAAAGTCAGCGATGTTCCATTTACACGCGTTTCGCCCTTGCGCTACAAGAGGCGACTTGCGGAATGCGGGGGCCCTGGAGTCTGCAGACCATAGGTAGGTTTTACAAGAAATGTCAGAAAGTCTAGGAGGAGCAGAATGAATCAACAAACCGGTCAATCCAAGTTCAACCCAACAACTCGTTCCACGGCTGTGATCGGAGCGGGAACCCTCGGCTCACGCATTGCACTAATGCTTGCCAGCAGCGGTGGAGAAGTGCGGCTTTACGATGCCAAGGCAGCACAACTTGAAATTGCAGAGCGATTTATAGACCCCGAGTTGCCCAAGTTAGTGAAGTCGCGTGCGGGCGCGGTTGCTGGACGGGTGGTCTTTGCGAAGACTATCGAGCCCGCCGTCGCTGACGCCTGGATGGTGGTGGAGGCCGTGCCGGAACGACTCGACCTCAAGAAAACAATTTTCGGTGACCTCGACCGTCTGGCGCCACAAGATGCGATTTTGGCAAGCAACTCGTCTTCTTACCCATCAAGTCAGATCATCGAGCATGTTACGAAACCTTCTCGC
>Ga0210393_10004922_pt1 | contig 10535 bp, 10 predicted proteins | sample IncBWC27OmetaG_FD_160068 | JGI IMG/M metagenome (GOLD analysis project Ga0210393, IMG submission 160068) | Forest soil microbial communities from Barre Woods Harvard Forest LTER site, Petersham, Massachusetts, United States - Inc-BW-C-27-O ...
CCCATCGAGCCGGCCAGCACCGAGGCCTCGTCGGTCAGGATGTCGCCGAACATGTTCTCGGTGACGACCACGTCGAAGTCCTTGGGCCGGCGTATCAGATGCATCGCCATCGAATCGACCAGCTGACTCTCGAACGCAACGTCCTTGAACTGCGCGCTGAGCTCGGTTGCGATTTCGCGCCACAGCCGCGACGTCGCCAGCACGTTGGCCTTGTCGACCGAGGTGAGTTTTTGTCGCCGCTCGCGCGCCAGCTCGAAACCGTACTTTAGTACGCGCGTAATCTCCGCCTCGGTGTAGAAGCAGGTGTCGACCGCCTCGCGCCCGTCCTTCGCCGCGCGCTTTTCGCTCGGCTTGCCGTAGTAAATGCCGCCGGTCAGCTCGCGAATGATTACCACGTCTACTCCGCTGATCACTTCCGCCTTGAGCGGCGACGCGGCCATCAGTTCCTTTACGGTTTTGACCGGGCGAATATTCGCGAACAGCCCCAGCGCTTTCCGCAGTCCGAGCAGCGCCTGCTCGGGACGCTGCTCCGCGTTGGGTTTGTCCCATTTCGGCCCGCCCACAGCGCCAAGCAGAATCGCGTCGCTGTCCTGCGCGAGCTTGAGCACCTCGTCGGGCAGTGGAGTGCCGGCGGTGTCCATCGCGTGACCGCCAATCATGCCCTCCTTGAACTCGAGATCGACCGCCGATCGGCGCGCGATGATCTTGAGAACTTGCAGGGCTTCGCCGACGACCTCGGGGCCGATGCCGTCACCTTTGAGAACTAGAATTTTATAGGCCATGCGAAAGCGCTGAACGCCTGGACGTGAATGATCGGGAGGAGCCTCGGACAGTCTCGACCCGTCAGTGTATAGCCTCGAAAATTATCAAGACAGAATGGCGCGACGCCGCTGTAGCAAACTTCGCCACACTGGCGGGAGCTGCCGAAAGCCGCACGTCGCGCGGGATGAAGAGCGAATTCAAGTTCAAATTCAAAGCCCTCAAAGCACTAGCCCAAGTATAATGTTGCGGCAAGCCCCGCGCACGTCAGGGTCGCCATGTTTCCGCTCCATCGCAGTTCGCCGCTCGCTTACGGAACGTCGGTGGTCGGCTTGAGCGGCGCATGCTTGCGCGCCTTCAGCCGGTTGAGCGCGTTGACCAGCGCGAGCGCACTCGCCATCACGATATCGCTATGCGCGCCCTGGCCGGCGACCGTCACGCCGTTTTCGCGAATCATGCAGCTCACTTCGCCGAGCGCGTCAGTGCCGCCAGTAATCGCCTTGACCGCGTAGCGTTCGAGCGCGGGATTGATCGCCGCGATTTTGTAAATCGCCTTGTAACACGCGTCCACCATTCCGTCGCCCTCGCCCTCCGCCATGCACTCCTTTCCATCAACCCGCAGCGTCACTTCCGCGTGCGGCGTGCTCTTGCTCGACGATCCGACTTTCAGATCGACCAGTTCGAAGTGATCGATAGTCCGCCGTGCGTTCTCGGTGACGAGCGCCAGGATGTCGTCGTCGTACACGATTTTCTTTTTGTCGCACAGCGCCTTGAACTCGGCGAACGCCTTGTTCACGTCGACCTCGTCGACCTCGACTCCCAGCTCCGTGAGCCGATTGGTGAAAGCGTGACGGCCCGAATGCTTGCCCAGCACCAACTTGTTCGACGGGATGCCGATATCCTCGGGCTTCATGATCTCGTACGTGAGCTTGTACTTCAGCACGCCGTCCTGATGGATTCCCGCTTCGTGCGCGAACGCGTTGTCGCCGACGATCGGTTTGTTCGCCGGGACCGACTGGCCGATCACCTGCGAGAGCAGCCGCGACGCCGGATATATCTGCCGCGTGTTGACGCGCGACTGCACGCCCATCAGGTCGCGGCGCGTCTTCATCGCCATCACGACTTCTTCCATCGAGCAGTTGCCCGCGCGCTCGCCGATACCGTTGATCGTGCATTCGACCTGACGGGCGCCGTTGCGAACCGCCGCCAACGAATTCGCGACCGCCAGCCCAAGGTCGTTGTGGCAGTGCGCGCTCCAGATAACTTTGTCGGCGCCGGGAACTTTTTCGCGCATGTACGCGAACATCCGGCCGAACTCTTCGGGGATAGCATGGCCCGTCGTGTCGGGCAGATTGATCACGGTGGCGCCCGCGCGAATCACTTCGCTGCAAACGTCCACCATGTAGTCCCAGTCGGAGCGCGACGCGTCCTCGCATGAGAACTCGATATAGTCGAGATGCTTTTTCGCGCGCGTGACGGCCCAGGTCGCCGCGTCGAGCACGTCCTCACGATTCATGTTGAGTTTGTACTTGAGATGGATTTCCGATGTCGCGATAAAAATATGAATCCCCGGATGCGCGGCCTTGTCGACTGCCTGCAGGGCCGAATCGACGTCCTTCTCTCCCGTGCGCGACAAGCTCAGCACTACCGGCTCGGTGACTGCCTGCGCGACGCGAGTTATCGATTCGAAGTCGCCCGGCGAAGAGACGGCGAAGCCCGCCTCGATGATATCCACATTTAGGCGCTCGAGCTGTCGCGCGAGCGCGATCTTCTCCTCGACGTTCATCGTGCAACCTGGCGATTGCTCGCCGTCGCGGAGCGTCGTGTCGAAGATTCGAACGTAGTCGGTGCTGTCGTGCGAAGCCGTGTTCGCGTCTGCCATCGTCATTCCTCCCGCATCTTCGCCGCGGGATCAGCGGGCCAATCGTTTCGCCGTGAGCGCAGTTCCGAAAAAAGAAAACGCCCCGGGCGGCTTCGATCGGCCCACTGCCCGGGGCGTGTGTCTCAGTTTAATCAGGCCGTTAGACCTGTCCGGACGCGCGCCTGGCGTGGGCCCTTCTAAGGGCCACGCTCAGCAGCAGCTCCGGTAGCAGGTTGCAGTACATCGTGTACGAATTCTAAGCGGGGCCGTAGTGGTCAGTCAAGCAGTTTAGTGCTGCACCGGCTGATGGTCGCGGAGGCTGCGGGTGACTCGCGCGGGAGTCGCTTCCCGCGCCTTCCCGTTCGCGTCATGAGATTTGCCGGCCGCGGCCACCGGACGCAGCACCGACACCTTGGCGCTCAGCCGTTCGCCGCGCAGCATCAGCGCGGGACCCGACAGCACGTACGCAGACGAAAAAAGAAACGCCGTGAGCTGCGGCATCGCGAACAGCATCGCGGCAAACACCATCATCGTGATCACGAGTTCGATCTGCGCGCGCTTCTCGAGCTTCATCGTCTTGAAGCTGGGATAAGGCACGCGCGAGATCATCAAACCGCCGAGTGCGAGCGTCATCGGCGCCATCAGCGTGCACAACATGCGCGGCGAATCGAGTTCGAAGTAGCTGTAGGCGAGCGCGAGCGACGCGATCATCACCGCCGCGCCCGGAATCGGCAGGCCGACGAAGCGGCTCTTGTCCGCCGTCGCCGTCTGCACGTTGAAGCGTGCCAGGCGAAGCGCGCCGCACAACACGAACAATCCGCCGACGGCGATGCCGAGCGAACCGATTGGCCGCAGCGCCCACGAAAACGCCAGCATCGCGGGCGCGACGCCGAACGCGATCACGTCGGACAGGCTGTCGAACTCGACGCCGAACTGGCTCGAGGTGCGCGACGCCCGCGCGACGCGGCCATCGAGTCCGTCGCAAAAAAACGCGATCACGATCATCACGGCCGCAACTTCGAAGTGCCCGGTCACCGCCGAGACCATCGAATAGAAACCCGACAGCAAGCCGATCGACGTGATCGTCGCGGGCAGCAAATAGACGCCGCGCCGAATTGCGCCTTCCTGGTTGACGGCAGGCTCGCCACTGCGGTCCGGATAGATTTCCATCCGCAGACGCGCGTCGCGCGAGCGTCGGGAATTGCGGCTCATTGCTCGATTGCTCCGATGATGGATTCTCCGGCGCGCACGCGTTGCCCCGGCGCCACCGTGACGCGGTACTCGGACGGAAAAAAGTGATCGACGCGGCTTCCAAACATAATCAGGCCGATCCGCTGACCTGCTTGTATTCTATCACGCGCGCGTAGCCGGCAAACTATCCGCCGCGCGAGATACCCGGCCACCTGCATCATCGCGAACATGCGCCCCGACGCGTCGGTCATCGCAATCAGATTGCGCTCGTTGTGCTCGTTGGCGTCGTCGCGAAAGGCCGCGCGAAATTCGCCCGCTGTATGCTCGACCAGCGTGACCTCGCCCGCCACCGGCGCGCGATTCACGTGAACATTCAGCGGCGACATAAATACCGACACGCGATGGTACAGCTTGCCGGTCGAGCCGGGAAAAGGAACGTCAGTAACGTCGGTCACTTTGCCGTCGGCGCCGGAGATTACGACGCCTTCGGTGCGCTCGGGATAACGTTCGGGATCGCGAAAGAACAGCGCGATCGGAATCGAAATTATTACCAGTATCGCACCGATCGACTTGAGCCCGATCGCAATCAGGATGATCCCGGTAACCGCCAAGGCCAGCGACAACGCGACGCCTTCGGTCGCGATTCCGATCGCGCTCGCGATGCGCGCGAGTATTGCGCCCGGCGCCGGGCGACCGCTGTCGGTTTCGCCCGCCACGCGGTCAGTTCCTGGACTTGTCGACCAGCCGATCGCTCGCGAGCCACGGCATGAACGCGCGCAGCTTGCGCCCGACTTCTTCGACCGGATGCTTCTCGGCTTCCTTGCGCAGCTCGCGGAATCGAGGCAGCCCCGCCTTGTAGTCGCCGATCCATTCGTTGGCGAACTTGCCCGACTGGATGTCCGCCAGGATCTGCTTCATCGCCGCGCGCGAATCCTTGCCGATAACCTTGGTGCCGCGCGTCATATCGCCGTACTCGGCCGTGTTGCTGATCGAGTAGCGCATGTTCGAAATTCCGCCCTCGTAGATCAGGTCCACGATCAGCTTCACTTCGTGCAGCGTTTCGAAGTACGCCATCTCCGGCGCGTAACCGGCCTCGACCAGCGTCTCGTAGCCGGCGCGGATCAATTCCGTAAGCCCGCCGCACAGCACCGATTGCTCGCCGAACAGGTCGGTTTCGGTTTCCTCCCTGAACGACGTTTCGATAATCGCCGCGCGGCCGCCGCCGATCGCACTGCCGTACGCCAGTCCGACCCTCGCGGTGTCGCCCGACGGATCCTGCTCGACCGCGAGCAGGCACGGCACGCCGCGCCCCTTGGTGTATTCCGATCGCACGAGATGGCCGGGGCCTTTCGGCGCGATCATGAAGACATTTACGTCGGCCGGCGGCTTGATGAATTTGAAATGGATATTGAAGCCGTGACCGAACGCCAGGTACTTGCCCTTGCTCAAATTCGGCGCGATCTCGGCCTCGTAAATCTCGGAACCCATCTCGTCGGGCACCAGCATCATGATCACGTCAGCGCGCTTCGCCGCTTCCGCCGTGTCGAACACCTGCAGACCTTGCTTGGCCGCCTTTTCGCGCGACGGCGACTTCGCGCCCAACCCGACGCATACGTCCATGCCGCTGTCGCGCAGGTTGAGCGCGTGCGCGTGTCCCTGGCTTCCAAAGCCAATCACCGCGATCTTCTTGCCCTTGAGCGCGGACAGGTCCGCGTCGCGGTCGTAGTAAACCTTCATTTGAATGTTCTCCCGAATTTTCCTGCTGTCAGATTATTCAGCTTCGCGCGCGCGCCGGTTCTGATGATTGTCGTGATTGAGCTGCAGCGCGCGCGCCATAGCGACCTTGCCCGATCGCACCACTTCCTTGATTCCGAGCGGCCGCACGATCGCGATGAACGCCTTGATCTTGTCCGAGTCGCCCGTCAGCTCGACCGTGATTGCGCGCGGCCCGATATCGATCACGTGCGCGCGATACGCCTGAACGATCGAGTCGAGTTCCGATCGCGTGCGCTCGTCGACCGACACCTTGACGATCACCATCTCGCGATCGATCGTCTCGACGTCCTTGAAGTCGGTAATCTTGATCACCGACACCAGCTTGTTGAGCTGCTTGTTGATTTGCTCGACGATCTGATCGTCGCCGGTCGTTACCAGCACGATCCTCGACACCGTCGGATCGAGCGGATCCTCGTTGACGGTGAGAGATTCGATGTTAAAGCCGCGGCCCGAAAACAGTCCGGCCACGCGTGCGAGCACGCCGAATTCGTTTTCAACCAGTACCGATATCGTATGACTTGTCATGCGGTGGAGTGCGCGCGCTCATGGCCGGACTCGGCAGGCTTCAGTGAGCCTCTTGCTGATAGCGTCCGAGAATCGCCATCATGCGGTCTTTCGAGGCCAGCTTCAGCTTCTGGATGCGCTTTTCTTCAAGTTCCTCTGCGTTGGTGAGGTACAGTTTATTTCTAAAGACTTCGAGTTTTTGCTTGAGCTCCTGGTGCTCCGCGTACAGCGCCCTCAGCTCGTCGTCGTGGGTCAGATGCTGCCGAATGAGTTCTTCCTCTCGATGCTCCATACGCCCTCCGTGCCTTTGCCCGCCGGATTTTTCGAAGTGGGCTTGAACGTAGCCTCCGGCGTCCTGATGTACAGCGGCTCCAACGATGCCGCCCGCTCCGTTTCTCCACGGGTAAACCGCGCCCCGCCCAGCGCCGCGACGCAGACTCCGCGCAAATCGAGCATCCCTGTTTCGAAAACCGCCACCCTATGGCCCTCCGATTCGACAAGGGCCGCCGCATCCTTCGCTCTTTCGTCACCGACAAACATAACGTCCTCGGCGATGCGCGATGCCAGGTGTTTCAGCGCGATTACCAATTCCTCTGACTGTTTCTCTAGCCCATCGGCCACGACCCGGTAAAGAGCCGCGTAAACTTCGCCTTTGCGGGCATCCCCAACCACGCAAACTAACCGACCTGCTTCAATATTGTTGCGCTCGAGCGCCGCTAATGCCATCGCATCGAAACTGGGTATGCCGACCAGCGCGCAGCCCGACGCCATCGCAATCCCCTTCGCGTAGCTGAGTCCGATGCGCAAGCCGGTGAATGAGCCCGGTCCGGTGCCGACCGCGATTGCGCCGAGCTCGCCGATCTTGAGGCCCGCTGCGCGAAGAATCTCGTCGACCGCACCCGGCAACGCGGCCCCATGCGAGGTCGCCGGCCGCGCGATCGACGCGACGACCTTGCCGCTTGCGATCAACGCAAGCGTTGCGGTTGAGGTGGAAGTGTCGAGTCCCAGGACCGGGCGTGCCGCCGCGGCCTGTTCGAGCAGCCGATTAACCCTGCACAATACGCGAGATGTCATTGAAGATTACGAACGCCATCAGCGCCACCAGCAAAAACAACCCTACCTGGAGCATCGCCTCGCGATAACGAAGTTCGAGCGGCTTGCCGCGCGCACCCTCGAACGCGAAGAACAGCAGATGCCCGCCGTCGAGCAGCGGCACCGGCAGCAGGTTTATAATTCCCAGCTCGAGGCTGAGCATCACGGTAAACATCGCGAGACTCGCGAATCCGCGATGCGCCTCCTGGCCCGCCAACTGCGCGATCATGATCGGACCGCCCAGCGCATCGCGCACCGGCGTGCTGCCGCTAAAGATACTGGCAATTCCGACCACCATCTGGATGGTCATATCGTACGAAGTCGCCACCGCTTCTTTCATCGCGCCGAACGGGCCGTAGTGCTTGGTCTCCTCGTCGCCCCGCGGCTGCACTCCGATCACCCAGGTGGTCGCGTTAGTGCCGTAAATTGTTTTCTGATCGAGCCGCGTGGGCGTGATTACCAGCGTGCTGCGCTGCGGCTTGCCGTTCTGCTGCCGCTCGATCTCCAGCTTGACCGCTGAACCGTCGCCCGCTTTCACCGTCTTCGAGAAATCGGCCCAGGTCTCCATCGGTTGACCGTCAACCGAAAGAATCTTGTCGCCGGTGAGCAGTCCGGCTTTCGCCGCCGGCAGATCCTTGGTGGTCTTGCCGACCACCGCCAGCATCTGCGGCACTCCGGTCATGAACACCAGCGTGAGCAGAATCGGCGCGAAGATAATATTCGCGATCGGCCCGGCCAGCACGATCAGCGTCCGCTTGCCGAGCGTCTGCGTCGGGAACGCGCGCTTGCAGTAGGCCTCGACTAGCGCCGCGGGCGGATGCTCGGCCAGCGCCTTGATCGCGTCATCAACTTTCGGTTGACGGCGGACCTCGTTTATAAGGAGCGCTTCGTCAGGCTTCAGATCGCGCCCGACGACCGTATGGGCAACAGTCGCGTTCGAATCGCCCAGCCGCTCGGAGATCAACCGCATGTTATCGTCGAAGCTGGACCCGCTATGAGTCACGCCACGCTCAGCCGCGGCGCCAATCACGTCGAGTCCGACTTCGTGAAGATACATGGTGAGCTCTTCCGGCTTGGGTTCGCCGCCGACTTCGTCGCCCAGCATTCGGACGTAGCCGCCGAACGGCGTCGCCCCGAGTGCATAATCGGTCTCGCCTCGGCGAATACCGAATATTTTTGGTGGATAGCCGACTGAGAATCGCAACACGCGGACGCCGACTTTCTTCGCCATCGCGAAGTGTCCCGCCTCGTGTACGACCACCAGCACGGCGAACACCAGTGCTGCCGATAGTATCGAGTGAATCATTTGGTACCTGCTCGCAAGTCCGATCCGGAGTGTGTCCGAGCGTGAAAATGCGGCCACCAAAGCCGCATCATTAGAACCAATAGTAGGCGAAAAACGCCGTGAACACTAGGGAACAAGTTCGATCGAGCAGTCCGCCATGCCCGGGAAAAATCCAGCCCGAGTCTTTCACACCCGCGGCGCGCTTCAGCGCAGAGCCGGCCAGATCGCCAAGCTGCGCAAGGATGGAGACAATAGCCGAAAATAGCAACACAGAGCCCATGTCCCACGTTCCGCCCATCATCTTGAATAGCAGCCAGCCCGCCACAACCGTCGCGACGAACCCACCGACCGCGCCCTCAACTGTTTTGTTCGGACTGACACTCGGCGCGAGCTTGGTCTTGCCCATATACCTGCCGATGAAATACGCGCCGCTGTCGCTGACCACCGCCAACAGGATCACGAGCAGCAAGATGTAAATGCCGTTGGGAGAATTGCGGAGCAGCGCGAAGAACGGAAACAGAAATCCGACGTATGCCGCGCCCATGAAAACCAGTCGCGGGCCCCTGAATCTTTCGCCCCCGCGCGCTATTTCGATTCGCACCGCCAGTCCCAGCATCATGACGATCACGATCACCGGCACCGCCCACCCGACCACGCCCAGGTTGCCGCCATACAGCAACGCGAACAACGGCACGCCGCCGACGGTCGCGAACAGCGGCACTGCGACCCAATGCAACGCACCGGTCATCGCGGCGACTTCGTAGAGTCCCCACAGTCCAGCGACCGCGATAAAAATCGTGAAGAACCACGGCGGCGCGAACAGTACCAGCGCTCCCACCGCGGGCAGCAGCACCGCCGCTGTCAGGAGCCTAGTTCTGAGCACGCAGGCGGGTGTCGGAGCCGTTAGTGACTGCGCCGAAGCGGCGCTCGCGAAGCTGGTAGGCAGCGATCGCGCTCAGGAACTCGCGCTCGCGGAAATCGGGCCACAGCGTGTCGGTGAAATAGAGTTCAGTGTAGGCGAGTTGAAAGAGAAAAAAATTCGACACGCGCAGCTCGCCCGAAGTTCGAATCAGCAGGTCGGGATCGGGCAGCCCGGTCGTGGTCAGTTCGCGCGCCACCAGTTGTTCGTCGATCTGCTCCGGTGAGAGCGCACCCTCCGCCACGGCGCGCGCAATCGATCGCGCCGCATTGACGATGTCTTGCCTGCCCCCGTACGAGAGCGCCAGCGCCACGGTCATCGTGCGATTGTCCCGCGTCGCCGCGACCGTCTCGGCCAGCGCTTCGCGCACCCGCGGCGGCAGACGCTCGGTATCTCCCAGCGCCACCACGCGGATATCGCGCTTCATCAACCGCTTGGTCTCGGTGAAAAGATAGCGATGGAACAGGCTCATCAGGAAGCTGACTTCCGTCGTCGGGCGGCCCCAGTTCTCGCTCGAGAATGCATACAGCGTGAGATACGGGATGCCGAGTTCGCGCGCCGCGTCGACCACCGCGCGGACTGAATCTTTGCCGCGCCGATGCCCTTCGTGGCGCGACAGTCCGCGCCGGTTCGCCCAGCGGCCGTTGCCGTCCATCACGATCGCCACATGACGCGGCAGCCGCGATGGATCCAAAGACAGGTTGGGGAAATCGTTTAGTGGTAGTGAGATTGCCACTTGAGGTTCAGTCTTAACCTGAGTCGCCGCTCGAAGGCCGAGCGCGCTCAGACCTCCATGATTTCCGCTTCTTTGGCGGTCAGCACTTTGTCGATTTTTTCGATGAACTCGGTCGTATACGTCTGCACCTTGGTCTCCCCCGCCCTCATCTCATCCTCCGTCGCCTGTTTATCCTTGTGCAGTTCCTTGAGCATGTCGTTGGCGTCTCGCCGATGGTTGCGCACGCCGACGCGGAACTCCTCGCCGATTTTGCGGACGTGCTTCACCAGGTCCTTGCGCCGCTCCTCGGTAAGCTCCGGGATCGGAATCCGGATTATCTTGCCGTCATTCATCGGCTGGAGTCCAAGGTCGGAGGTCTGGATCGCTTTTTCGATATCGTGCATCGCGCCCTTGTCGTATGGCGTGATCACGA
>Ga0210393_10004923_pt1 | contig 10535 bp, 6 predicted proteins | sample IncBWC27OmetaG_FD_160068 | JGI IMG/M metagenome (GOLD analysis project Ga0210393, IMG submission 160068) | Forest soil microbial communities from Barre Woods Harvard Forest LTER site, Petersham, Massachusetts, United States - Inc-BW-C-27-O ...
ACCCATCGCTCGAGGTTCAGCCGCGTACGTTTATTTTCGGCGGCAAAGCCGCGCCCGGCTATCACCTGGCCAAACTGATGATCAAGCTCATCACCTCGGTTGGCGATGTGATCAACCGGGATCCCGATGTACGCGAGCGGCTCAAAGTAGTGTTTCTTCCGAATTTCAGCGTCAAAAATGGCCAGCGTGTCTACCCGGCGGCAGACCTCTCAGAACAGATTTCGACGGCAGGCAAGGAAGCGTCGGGTACGGGAAACATGAAATTTTCGATGAACGGCGCGCTGACCATCGGGACCCTGGATGGAGCCAACATCGAGATTCGCGACGAAGTGGGCGCCGAGAATTTCTTCTTGTTCGGCCTGAGCGCGCCGGAAGTCTACGCGTTGAAGGCGCAAGGCTATCGCCCGATGGAATACTACAACGCCAATCAGGGCTTGAAAGACGTCATCGACCTGATTCGCAGCGGCTTCTTTTCGCGCGGTGATACGGAATTGTTCCGGCCGCTGATGGACGGCCTGCTGTACCAGGACCCTTACCTATTGCTGGCGGACTTTCAATCCTATATCGACTGCCAAAACAGGGTCTCGGAGGCCTACCGCGATACCGATCGCTGGACCCGGATGTCGATTCTCAATACCGCGCGCAGCGGCAAATTTTCATCGGATCGCACCATCCGGGAGTATTGCTCGGATATTTGGCGCGTGAAGTCAGTGCCGATTCAGTTGCTCACACATGAGGAAGCAGGAATCGCATAGTGCGCCGCAGCGGCTCGGCCGCGCCCCACAACAATTGATCTCCGACGGTAAAGGCGGATAGATATTCGCCGCCCATCGCGAGCTTTCGCAACCGGCCGATGGGGATGTCCAATCTGCCGCTCACCGCGGCCGGCGACAGAGCGTGAATGGTGGCGTCCTTGTTGTTGGGCACGATGCGAACCCACTGATTGCCTGCGGCGATCAATTTTTCGATTTCCGTCAACGGCAAATCTCGCGTCAGCTTGATGGTGAGAGCCTGGGAATGACAGCGCATCGCGCTCACCCTGACGCAGATGCCCTCGATGGGGACAGGATGCGCCTCGAGCCCGAGGATCTTATTGGCCTCGGCGGCAGCCTTCCACTCCTCACGACTCTGGCCATTGCCCATATCCTTGTCGATCCACGGGATGAGACTTCCTGCCAGCGGCACGTCAAAATGCGTTCTCGGAAATTTCTCGCTCGAGAACGCGGCGCTGACGGCCCGGTCGATCTCGAGGATGCCGGAGGCCGGATTTTTCAAGAGAGCCGATGCCGAGCCGTGCAGCACGCCCATCTGTTCGAGCATCTCACGCATGTTTTGCGCGCCTGCTCCCGACGCCGACTGGTAGGTCATCGCCGTGATCCACTCGACCAGGCCGGTGCGCAGCAATCCTGCGACCGCCATGAGCATGAGCGATACCGTACAGTTGCCGCCGATGAAATCCTTGATGCCGCGCTCGCGCGCGGCCTGCATGACCGGCAGATTGACCGGGTCCAGAACGATCACGGCGTTCTTTTCCATCCGCAGCGCAGAGGCGGCGTCAATCCAAAAACCCTGCCAGCCGGCGGCGCGCAGCTTGGGATGGATGGCCTGCGTATAGTCCCCGCCCTGGGTGCTGATGAGCATGGGCAGTTTGGCCAGCGCCGCGATGTCGTTGGCGTCGTGCACCTGCGAGGGGCCAGAACCTACCTGAGGGGCTGCGGCGCCGGCCTGCGTGGTGCTGAAAAAAGTGGGCGAGATGAGGTCGAAGTCCTTCTCCTCCCGCATCCGATCGAGGAGAACCGAACCCACCATGCCGCGCCAACCGATGATGCCGACTTCTTTCATGCTCAAAGCATAAACTCTCGCGCGGGTGGACGCCGGTTATAGTTCGAAGACATGGCGTAACCATAGGCTCCGCAGTTGGCAATGAGAATTATGTCACCTTCGCGGGTGTCCGGAAGCCAGCGATCCGACCCCAACTGATCGGCGCTCTCACAGATCGGGCCCACGATATTGACGCGATGACTCATGGGCTCCTCCAGCCGGGTGAGGTTCCTGATGTCGTGATGCGCTCCGTACAGCGCGGGACGAATCAAGGAGTTCATGCCGGTTGCGATGCCCACATAGCGCACATCGCCCTTGCCTTTGAGCTGGGTGACCACCGCGAGCAGTACGCCCGCCTTCGCCACCAGATATCGACCCGGCTCCATCCAGAACTCGATGTGCGGAAAGTCCTGGGCAAGACGCGCGACCCCCCGGTCGAGCACGCCCAGATCGATTTCGCTGTGTCCCAACTGGTCCGGAACACCGATGCCGCCGCCCAAATCCACGACCGCGACGTCCGGGAATCTCTTGGCGAGAGCCGCCAGCAGCGCGCCGGTTTCCGTCCAATTCGCCACATCGAAGATGCCGCTGCCGGTGTGCGCATGCAACCCCGTCACCCGCACGCCCGCCGCCTCGGTGAGCGCGACGAGCTCGTCCGTTTCAGGGGTCGGGATGCCGAATTTCGTATGCACTCCCGCGGTGCGCACATGACTGTGGTGGCCGCGTCCAAACCCAGGATCGATGCGCAGAAATATCTCTCTGCCGCGAAAAATCTCCGGCCACATCTTCAATGGATAAAGATTGTCCAGCGTGACCCGAACGCCCTTGGCGAAACCAAACTCGTACTCGGCTCGCGGCGCAAAATTGGGTGTGAACAGAACTCGCTCAGGATCAAGCGCCGGCACGGAAGCAAAGGCGTGCTCGAGCTCGCCGCGCGAGACGCACTCCAAAGTCAGGCCGGCGCCGTACACCTTGCGCAGAATCTCCGCATGCCAATTGGCCTTCATCGCGTACGCCCAGCGCTTGACCGACTTCACCCGCAACACCGCCGCAAGGGTCGCATCCAAAGTCTCGCCATCGTAGACAAAGGCTGCCGATTCGCGCGCCGCGATATCGAGCAGCGCGCCGCGCTTGTGCGGCTGCTCCCACCAATTCGCGGCCGGCGCCCCGCCCGCGTCCTTGTCGGAAAACAATTGCGCCCACGTGGGGCCGAGCACCCGATCGGAACCAATGCTCTGAATCAGCCGCTCGTGCAGCTGCTGCACCAGGCGATCGCCTTGCGACTCGTCGATCACGAAGGTGAAATTCAAATCGTTGGCGGCCTGAGTCACCAGGTAGATCTTGTGGTCCTGAAACAATTCAAAGGCGGCACCCATTTCATGCAAGATGCCGCGAATGTTTTGACCCAAGAGACTCAGCGAGGCGCACGGCCCGAGAATCTCCACGCGGCATAGCTCGCTCAAGGCCGCCGTCAGCCGCTCGAGCGCCGCGCCGTCCAGGGTATTGGCGGTGGGATCCAGAGACACCGTGACGTTGGTTTCCGACGTCGACACCAGATCGACCGACAACCCGTGCTGCTTGAATACTTGGAAGGCGTCGGCGAGGAACCCCACCTGATGCCACATCCCGGGGCTTTCCATTGAAACCAAGGTGATTCCCTTCTTGATCGCGATCGCCTTGACCTGGGCTGCGCTATCGGCGACGTTTTCCGATATCACCGTACCTTCCAAGCCGGGCGCCTGAGTTGCGTACACATGCAAGGGAATTTTGTATTGGCGCACCGGCAGCACACAGCGCGGATGCAACACCTTCGCGCCGTTGCTGGCGATTTCCTGTGCCTCATCGTAGTGCAGCTGGCGCAGCAACCGCGCGGTCGGCACCGCCCGAGGATTGGCGCTGAACAGACCGGGCACATCGGTCCAAATCTCGAGCCGCGCAGCCTGGAGTTTCGCCGCGACATACGCGCTGGAGGTGTCGGACCCTCCCCGTCCCAGCAGCACCGTATCGCCGGCCGCATTCGCAGCGATAAAACCTTGAGTGAGCACCACTCGATTGAGCGCATGCCAATCTGCTTGCAATTTCAAGTCCGGCGAAAAGTCGCAGGTGGCCGATAGCAGGCTGGCCTGGTGCGTCGCATGATCGCGATCGTCGGCACGCAGCACCCGACGCGCGTCCACCCAGGCCGTGCCGATTCCCTGTGCGTTCAAGAATTCTGCGCCCAAGGTGGTCGACAGTAATTCGCCCATGGCCATCACCCGTGCGCGCATGGCATCGTCAATGCGACGGTGTTCGGCCAGCAATGAGGCCATGTCGCGAAGCTCGCGCATGAAAGCTTCGAATTGCGGATTCGGGACTACACCCAAGCGCACCGCGAGCTCGCGGTGCACCGCGTCGATGTGCTCCAGAACCGGCGCGTGTGTTCCGGCCAGGGCCGTCGACAGAAGCGACTCCAGCCGATCGGTGATTCCCGACAGCGCCGAGTGCACCACTACGGGGCGAAAGCGTTCCGCAATGCGCGTGCGCAGCACCCGCGCAATATTGTGCCAATTGGCAGCGTTGGACACGCTGGTGCCGCCGAATTTGAGCACAAGCCAAGCCTGCGCTTGGTCTAGCTGAGAGGAAGAAGACATTTGAAATTCAGTCCTGCGCGCCTAAGCGCGTCGCGCCTGGAAACGATTGTCTAATCGTCCTCGAATATATCGCGCAGTTCCTTTTCTAGCTGGCGCTCTGCGAGTACGTCCTCGACCCGGCTCCAGGCAGCCTTGCCGCGTTTGCCGACAGCCACCGCTTTGGGGCGGCGCTCGGTGCGCTCAATAAGGGGATCGAAGTCGTGTGCTTCTTCGGCCTCCCCGAGAAACTCATCGTCTATATCGAAATGTTCGTCTTCGCGTTCACTCATTTTTCGAGAAAAGCCCCTGAAATCAATGGGATCGATCAGCTGGGATTGTGAAGCTGCGCACTATATCCGATTCTGCCCGGCATTCAACTAGCGCGATCAGAATCGCCTTGGATTGAACCTAAGCGCACCAGCACAAGTTAGACAACGATTTCGCCGAAAAGTTTACTGTGCTATATCAATAGGTTAAACACTATATCTCAGGTACCAGTGCGTGCCGAGTCGACTCGTGCGGGCAACGCTCCCTGCGAAATCGCGCGATTAACAGCCGATAAAAGAGCGAGCAGCGATGCCGTAATGATATTGGGGTGCATACCCGCCCCAAACAAGGTCCGGCGCGACCGAGTTGTGATCTCGATGTAGGACACTGCTTTGGCCGTGCTGCCTTGACCGCGAGAATGTTCCTCGTAGGACAAGACATCGAAGGGCAGTGCAATGGCTTTGACCATGGCGTCGATGGGTCCCGACCCAGCTCCAAGCCAAGTCTCGTGATGCCCCCCGTTCTCGATTTGAACGGTCAGGCGCTCCGTGTCGGCGCCGTCGGTGGATGCAGCCAGCTGATGCGAGTGGTAAACGTAAGGGACCCGCGGCGCCAGGTACTCGCGGCTGAACAGATCCCATATTTCTTGGGAAGTCAGTTCTTTACCGGTGATATCTGCTGCGGCCTGCACGACTTGACTGAATTCGATTTGCAGCCGGCGCGGCATGACCAATTGGTAGTCGCGCTCCAACAAATAGGCAACCCCGCCTTTCCCCGACTGGCTGTTGACTCGGATGATCGAGTCGTACGAACGTCCAAGGTCGGAAGGATCGATGGGTAGGTACGGGACATCCCAGATATCGGCGTCGCTTCGCGCCGCGAGGCCCTTCTTGATGGCATCTTGGTGCGATCCGGAGAATGCCGTGAATACCAAGTCGCCAACATAGGGGTGGCGCGGGTGAATGGGCAACTGATTACAGGCCTCGGCGCACCGTGCGACTTCATTAATGTTGAAAAACTCTAGTTTTGGATCAATGCCTTGCGAGTAAAGGTTAAGAGCCAACGTTACGATGTCCACATTCCCGGTGCGCTCACCATTACCGAATAAGGTCCCCTCGATGCGCTCGGCCCCGGCCATCACGGCCAGTTCCGCGGCCGCCACCGCGGTGCCGCGGTCGTTATGCGGGTGCACGCTCAAAACAATCGAGTCGCGGTGTTTGATATGCCGCGAGAACCATTCGATTTGATCGGCGTAGACGTTGGGGGTGGCCATTTCCACCGTCGCCGGAAGATTCAGGATCGACTTACGTTCAACGCTCGGTTCCCAGACCGCATTGACCGCATCGCAGATTTCAACGGCGAAATCCAATTCTGTCCCGGTAAAGCTTTCGGGGCTGTATTCGAAGGTCCAGTCCGTATCGGCCTGCCGCATGGCGTGCTCTCGCACGACGGTCGCGCCGCGTACGGCGATATCGATGATGCCCGCGCGGTCGGTGCGAAATACCACACGCCGCTGGGCCACCGAGGTTGAGTTGTAGACATGCATGATGGCGCGTCGCGCGCCCCGCAAGGATTCATAGGTGCGGGCAATGAGTTCGGGCCGGGCTTGGGTGAGCACTTGAATCACGACGTCATCCGGAACCAAATTTTGCTCGATCAGCTCGCGCACGAAGTCGAAATCGGTTTGCGATGCGGCAGGAAATCCAACTTCAATCTGCTTGAAGCCGATTTTCACCAGCATGTCGAACATGCGGCGTTTGCGTGCCGCATCCATGGGCTCGATCAATGCTTGATTGCCATCCCGCAAATCCACGCTGCACCACATCGGCGGCGCCGATATGACCCGGTTTGGCCAGGAGCGGTCAGATAAATCGATCGGTGGAAAGGAACGGTATTTGGAAGAAGGATTGCGCAACATGATTTTTTTCTCGCTCGAAAGACCAGACGTACCCGCCACCGCTTGTTGGCGCGTTTAAGGGATTTTCTCGGTCTGAAAAGCGCCGACCGATGGCGCTAAGTTAAGTGGCGCCTAGCGGCGCAGCAGCAGCGCAAGGGAACTTAAGGCCAGCACGGCGCCCGGGAAACTAAAGATCATGCGGCTGGAGAGATGCATTACCCTGGAATCTAGCACTGCTCGCGCACCAGGCGCAAGATTGTGTCCATGGAACACGGATCCGGCACGCACGCAGTTTTCAATCAAACCCCATCGTTGACGGACTACAACCTCTTCGCCAGCGATACGGCGCTACAGGAGGCGGTGCGGCGCGAAGGCGCCGGCTGGGCAGCAGCCGAGCTTCAGGAGGCCGGCGCTGAATTGGGCACGTGCACTCTTTACGAGCATGCCCGCCTGGCCAATCGCTTTACGCCCGTGCTGCACAACTTCAATGCGCAAGGCGAACGTATCGACTCGATCGAGTTTCATCCGTCGTGGCATGCACTCATGCAGGGCATCGCCTCCCGCGGCTACCACAGCAGCCCCTGGGTACAGGGGGACACGGCACGGTCGGGTGCGCACGCTGCCCGTGCGGCGGGCTATCTCATGCAGGCCCAAATCGAGAGCGGCACGCTGTGCCCGACGACCATGACTTATGGCGCCATCGCCGCCCTGCGCCGCGACCCGACGCTGGCGCGCGACTGGGTGCCGCGACTGCTCACGCGCGAATACGATGCGCGCGACATTCGCTTTCAGGACAAACGCGGCGGCCTGGTCGGCATGGGCATGACGGAGAAGCAAGGCGGCTCGGATGTTCGCGCCAATACCACGCGAGCCGATCGCTCGACCGACGGTTCTTACCGCCTCACCGGGCACAAATGGTTTTTTTCGGCGCCGCAATGCGATGCGCACCTGGTACTGGCGCAGTCCGGCGCAGGTCTGTCGTGTTTCTTCATGCCGCGACGTTTGCCCGACGGAACACTCAACGGCATCTATATCCAGCGGCTGAAGGACAAGCTCGGCAATCGCTCGAATGCCTCTTCGGAAGTCGAATTCGTCGACGCCTGGGCGACTCTGCTGGGAGAGGAAGGACGCGGCGTTCCGACCATCCTCGAAATGGGGACGTTTACCCGCCTGGACTGCTGCACCGGCAGCGCCGGCATGATGCGACAAGCCGTGGTCCAGGCCTTACACCACGCGCATCATCGCAAGGTTTTCGGGTCATTGTTGATCGAGCAACCATTGATGCGCAGCGTGCTCGCCGATCTGGCGCTGGAATCGGAGGCAGCCACGGCGTTGAGCTTGCGCCTGGCGCGCGCATTCGACAGCGAACAGCCTGAGGAGATCGCGTTGCGCCGCGCGCTCACGTCGGCTGCCAAATTCTGGGTGTGCAAGCGCGGCTGCGAACTGACTGCGGAAGCCATGGAGGTACTGGGGGGGAACGGCTATACGGAGGAGTTGCCGCTCGCGCGAATGGTGCGCGAGATGCCGGTCAATTCCATCTGGGAAGGCTCCGGCAATATCATGTGTCTGGATGTGCTGCGTGCATTCGGCAGGTCAAATGCCACTCGCGACGTGGTATTGCATGAACTGTCCGGCGCCCGAGGCAACCATCGGCACTACGATGCCGCGCTCGAACGCTTCGCCGCCGGCACCGGCGCCGGCGCCGCCGGCTTGAATGAGGCGCATGCCCGCCGCTTCACGCAATCTTTCGTCACCTTGATGCAAGCCAGAGTTTTGATAGCCGGCGCGACCGGAGCGTCCTCGCGCGCTGTCGCGGAAGCATTTTGCGCGACGCGCCTCGCCGAGAGCGGTTGGGGCGCCGTGTTCGGCGCCAGCGACGCACAAGTCGATACCAATGCGATTTTGACTCGCGCTTGGGATCGGAATTAGGCACCGTGAATTTGACGGGTTTGGGATGGCCGCAGACCTTTCGCGCTGGACCGCTCAACTCACGGTGCAGGAAGATGAGTTTCGAAAGGCTCGTCTAACACCCGCGGGTACCATCCGGCGTCGTGATGCTGATCGGTGCGAGCATTCGTCGGGAGGTGTAAGGAGCCTCAAGGGAACTGCGGTTTTTTTTCCCTTGAGGCTCCTTACACTTCCCGGGTCCACCCGGTGAGCCGACTTTTGACGACGGCAGCCAATGCCGCCGCATGATCATCGTCATCATTCAATCCCGGCACCAGCGTCAATCGCTCGCCGCCCCATTCTAGAAATCTGTCGCGATATTCAATGGCCACCTCTTCGAGCGTCTCCAAGCAGTCCACGGCGAATGACGGCGATGCCACCGTCAGCTTGCGCACGCCGCGATCCGCCAGCTCCTTCAGTCGGTCGAGCGTATAGGGCTTAAGCCATTCCACCCTGCCAAATCGCGACTGATAGCAATGCGACCACTGGGTCTCGTTCAACCCGAGGCGGCTCGCGACCAGCCGAGTCGTGGTCTCCGTCTGGCCCTGGTAAGGATCGCCCTTGGCTGCGTACGAGGCCGGAATGCCGTGATAAGAGAACAGCAAATGCGAGCGCTCGCCGATTTGAGTCCAGTGCCGAAGAATTTGAGCGCTGACCGCCTGGATATAGCCCGCGTCGTCATGGTAGTCGTTGATGAAGCGCATTTCAGGTAAACATCGCCAGCGCTTGAGCGCTCGATGAGTCCCGTCCATCACGGATCCGGTCGTCGATGAGCAATATTGCGGATACAACGGCAGCACCAGCAATTTCTCCACGCCGGCTTGCGCGAATACTTGAATGGCCTGAGCAATCGCAGGCTTGCCGTAGGTCATGGCCACTTCGACGCGCACTTGATCGCCAATGTCCGCCTGCAGCAGCGTGCCTATCTTTGCGGCAAGGCGTGTCGAATACACCGCCAAGGGCGAGCCCTCTTGCAGCCAAATTTTGCGATAGTTGCGCGCGGTTCTTAAGGGGCGAAACGGCAATACCACGCCGTAGAGCACCGGCAGCCAAATCAAACGGGAGGTATCGATGACGCGGCGGTCGCTCAAGAATTCGCGCAAATAACGCTGCACGGCGAGGTAAGAAGGCGAATCCGGCGTGCCCAGATTGACGATCAGCACACCAATTCGGTTCGCCGCCTGCGGGTCTTGGGACGCAGCGGCGGCGGCCACGTCGTGAAAATAGGGCATTGATCCGATTCCTCAAGCTTTCGAGCCCGCACAGTATACTGCTTGATGCTTGAAGCCCTGCACCCCAGCGTAGACCAACAATGATGTGGCTGAGTGCCAACGAGAGCGAAGCGCTTGCCTTGAGCTTGAGCGTGGCGTCGCGCAGTGTTCTGCTAAGCCTGCCTTTCGCAGTCTTGCTGGCGTGGGTGTTGACTCGACGGCAGTTCGTCGGCCGCACCGTTCTCGACGCGTTCGTGCACTTGCCTCTGGTGCTGCCGCCGGTGGTGATCGGCTATCTGTTGCTGCTGCTGTTCGGTGCGCGCGGGCCGATCGGCGGCTGGCTCGATCGCGCGTTCGGCATCGAACTTATATTCACCCGCAACGGCGCTGCGCTGGCCACCGCGGTGATGTCCTTTCCCTTGATGGTGCGCGCCATGCGCATCTCGCTGGAGAACGTCGATCGCGGACTGGAGGATGCGGCGCGCACCTTGGGCGCCGGCGCCCTGGATCGGTTCGCGACCATTACGCTGCCGCTCATGTTGCCCGGGGTGCTGGCGGGCGCGATCACCGCGTTTTCGGCGGCGCTCGGTGAATTCGGCGCCGTGATCACTTTCGTGTCCAACATTCCCGGCGAGACGCGCACGCTGCCGTTGGCTTTGTATACCGCTCTGCAGACACCGGGCGGCGATGGCGCCGCGGCCCGCCTGGCGTTGATCTCCTGCGCCTTGGGGCTGGTCGGACTGATCTTGTCCGAGTGGTTCGCGAGCCGCGTGCGGCACATGC
>Ga0210393_10004925_pt1 | contig 10529 bp, 8 predicted proteins | sample IncBWC27OmetaG_FD_160068 | JGI IMG/M metagenome (GOLD analysis project Ga0210393, IMG submission 160068) | Forest soil microbial communities from Barre Woods Harvard Forest LTER site, Petersham, Massachusetts, United States - Inc-BW-C-27-O ...
AGCGGCGATCGTGCCGTCGATGCTGCCGCCAGTCGAATAGTCGATGAACGGATAGACGCCGTTCCAAAACGTATCCCCGACATGCACGAGGTTTGCTTCGGCGAAGTTCACCGAAATATCGCTGTCGGTATGGGCGGGCGCATAGCGCTTGAGTTTGAGGGACACGCCGTTGAGTTTGAGATCAAGCGCGTCGGCAAAGGTTTCGCTTGGGACCCCGCCGGGCGCCAAAGGGATAAAGTTATAGTCCCAGTCTTCGACGCGCTGCACTTCGCTCAGGTACTTGCGGGTATTATCCTGCGCGATGACTTTTGCACCGACAGAGTTGAGCCATGTGTTTCCGTCCGTATGGTCGAAGTGCCAGTGCGTATTGATGAGGGTTGTGATCGGCTCGGGGCCGAGGTCGGCGAGCGCCTTCATAAATTGCGGGCGTGAGACGCCGATGCCGGCGTCGACCATGACCTTGCCGTCAGGACCCGTTAGAACGGCGATGTTTCCGCCGGAGCCCTCGAGTGCGCAGATGTTGCTGCGCAGCTTGTGTACTACGATCGGCGAGGTCGCGGCGCTGTCCTTGATCAGGCTGACGAGGCCGCGCGCCTCAGCGAAAGCCTCGCGGGGGCTCAGCCCACTCGTCGCGGCGAAACCAGCGGAGGTGATGCAGCAGAGGCAGAAGGCGCGCCGGGACAGGTCTGAAGCATGGGCCGCGACCATCCCCTTCTCCCTCATGCGCGGCAAAAGAAAGGCCCGCGTCGTTTCGAAGCCGCTCGCGTACGTCAGCCGCTGGGGCCGGCGTCGCGTCGCGTCGTCATCGGGAAACGAGCTTGCGACAGAGGAAGTCGCGGATCAAGGGCCTTTTCTTCGACCGCGAAAAGTCCGGTATCGAGCAGATGCAGCTCGGCGTCCGGCCGGTCACCAAGATTCCGGCAGCTCGCGAAGATAAGGCGCCGCGCCGTCGGCCGGAAAGATCTTGTCGGTTTTTTAGGGCCGAGACCAGGCGCCCGCGTTGCTTTGGCGGCAGCTCAGGGGCGTTTATCCGCGGCGCTCATTCCATTGGCCGCGCTCGCGTCGCGCGAACAGGTCTTTGATCTCCCCGATGACTCTGGCCCCGTCGAGAGAGCCATGGACTGCAGGGGAGCTGATGAGCGAGCTTTGGGCCGTCGTCAGAGCGCCCTGCACGTCGTCGACGGTGAGGATGTTTTTCCGCACCAAGAGATCGAGAATGGCCATGGCGATCGCTCCGCCGACCATGGCCGTTCCGAGCGGGCGACTGAAGGACGCGTTCGACATGATGGAACTCCCCAAGAAACGCCCGGTCGACATCCCTAATGAAACGGCCGATGCGGCGAGAGACGGCGGTTGCGGAGACAAAAAGATTACGCCTACGCGAAACGCTTCCGCGCGCGGGCGCGCGCCCATCCGACTCCTGGAAAGCAAGCCGCGAGTTGCGGCTTTAGGCAGCCGCCATCGACTCAAGGGCCACGTAACGCTGCCCGTCCCACACCCGCGAATTCGGCGGCTTATAGGCCATCCGGCAATGCCCGGCGCAATAGGAGCGGCCCTTTGCCGTCTGGATGCCGCAATAGGCGAATTCCTCGGTTGTCGGGTCGCCGATCGGCCATCGGCAGGCGCTTTCGCTGATCTCCTCGAGCCCAATCTTCAACATCTCCCCGACCTGGGCTTGGGCGAAGGCCCACGCCGGCTTCCGTTCGCGCGGGATGGCGGGGACGGCGGCGCGCTTCCCCAACGACTCTGTGCGGGCGATCGCCGGCCGGCGGGGTCGCCCCGTGCTCGGCCGAGCTGCTCGCGGCGCCAAGCAATGGATGTTGCCGGTCAACTTGACGCCGATCCGGTTCGCCTTGCCGATGACGGCGTTGCGCGACGGCGCGCCGAGCACCGCAGCAATGGTGCTCGCGCTTTTTCCCTCGAGCGCCATCTGCCTCAGAGTCTCAATTGCCGCATCGGTCCACATACCCCACGCCCTCCGTTGCTTCCGTGACAGTTCACCTAGTGAAAAACACCGCTTCCCCTGGGTCCCCGGGCCGATCGGGCGGCTGAACCTTACGTGTTCCAGCACCGTCGTCGGTGTTCTCCAGGTTGTATAACATAGTTAATACAACCATTCCTTGCATCTGGCAAGTGCGAGTTTGTCAGGATTTGTCACATCGGCCGTCAAAACGAATCGGGGACCGCCGAGCGCTCCCGAATCGGAGGCGCCTCCTTCCTACCGGGAGGAGCTGGCGCGGCGCTGTCGAAGGAGACGGGCCTGGATGGAGAGAAAACAAAGGACAAGATAAAACAGGTTCGCCGGCGTTCGTCCGCGCTAATGAATTGAGCGTCGGAAAGAGTTTCGGGCGCGGGGTGGCGCCGGAGTCTTGCGTGGGTTACGGCAACACTTTTCGGGTTACGGCGACACGTCACTAATTCCCGAAATCCACCGATCCCACGCCGCCTTGGGGTGCGCCGCTGGCCGATTCACGTCACATGTTGACCGGCGCCTCTTTCGGAAGACGTGCGCCGAGTGGCTGGAACGGCCCTGTCATTGGCGAGGGCACGAGCGTCATCCGAAACGACTGATTGCCCGCGCTGATGCGATTGACCACGTTGGCGGGGGACACGTCGCTGAGAGTCTGTTTCATGTCGAGGAGGATCTGCGGAATATAAAAATAGGATTCATGCACCGTAATCGGCGGCGGCCTATAGGGGTTGTTTTGTTTGGCCACAAGCGAGCAATCGAGCCCGCAAGCGTTCGGAACGATCGCGCCGCCGGCGTCGCTATGCGGACCATGCAGCCCCAGGCGCAGCGGGAACGACGGATTGTGCCATTCTTTCCACTCGTCCGAGTATGAAAGCCTGTCGTCCGCGCTGGACCAGTAGACCGTGACCGTTTTCGAATACTGGGCGATGCACGAGCCCTGACCTTCAAGAGGGGGCGAACCCTGCGGCGCCTCCAGCGCTCCGTTATTAATGTCGGCAGCCACCATGATCACCTGATCCATGAAGCGACCCGCGGCCGCGAGTTCGGACAATGCCGGATCCGAACTCCGAGAAAGGGCGTACATCGCGAGCATGAGCATGTAGTTCCCCTCGGAGTGACACAAGAGGTTGAGTTGCGCTCCATGTTTCCGGCACAGCGGCGCGAGCTGGTTCAGCAAGTGCAAGAGGCTTCTCGTGCTGCCATGAATGTTGTCGCGGATGGATCCGTACTGCTGCGCCTGCGCGGGGGGAAAACTGTAGGGAAGACTGCTGTAGTATAAGTAACTGTCGACGGATCCATAGCTCGGCCAGCTGAACCCGATGAGAAGGCCCTTGTAGCCCTGCGAGGCCAGGTTCTGCCCGTACGTTCCTAGCCTCCCGCAGGCCTCGGAAAGGACATAGCTAAGGCCGTGAATCAGGACCGTGACCTGACGCCCGCCGCTCTGGACCGCACTCGCGATGTCCGCCTCGAGCCGGCTCTGATAGCTCGACGGCATTGGGCCCGTGGTGTCGGGGCCGGCCTGCTCATACTGCCGTGAATTGGGATTGTTGGCCCCCGGGGCTAAGAAATAGAAAGTGTCCCAAAGCGGCAAAGGATAGATATCATTATAGGGAGTTTCCGTCCACGGAGAGGCGCGTTCGTAACCATATAGCTGTTCGAGATTGCTTGCGCGTCCATGGAGAGCGCCTTCGGTCAGATGGAATGATTAGGCTGCCGCCGCGCCGATTGATGTTGGCGCACGCCCCCGCGGTTGCGGAGACGAGCGCCAATTCTTTTGTCAGGGGAAAAAGTTCAGAACGTCGTTATTGCGGTCGCGGACACTGACGCTCACGAACGGGACTACACAGGAACCCTTTCACAATTCAGAGCAGTATCCTCTCTGCTGCCCCAATACACCCACCCGTTTCCATGATCGACGAGGTGTTGCGCTGGTGTTTGGCGAGCGCTGATTAAGTGCACGCCGTCCCAAAGGTTCTCGGTGGCCCGGACCCAATAATTCCATGCGGCCTGACCATCTCCAGAGCCGCCGTCCATTCCGAGGTATCGAGGGTCACCGACATAGGTCCCGACGGGGTTCAGATACGTGCCACTGTGGTAATAAAGCTGAAATATCATGCCCGCGGGCGTGTTTGGATCGCCCGAAAGAAAGGCCCAGTTGCCTGGGCCGGAATAATCGAGCCATCCTGCCCACGACTTGTCGATCGCGTGGGTGCATTTGATCCGAAATTGGTTGCTGTCAGGCTTCGGAGCAGGTGCACTCGCGGCTTCATTCCTGGTGGCCTCGTTCGTAGGTTTATTAGCCATTGGAGTTTCCTCTGGTTTTTCCGCGGGAGTGCGGAATTGGAGATTTGTCGATCTTGTTTCTATCATATTCTGTAAAGTAGAAGCACGAGAGTTGTTTACGACAGGATAAAAGACGACGTTGAATTGTGTGAGGCGCCGTCGATCTCGCGTCTAGCGCTTGACCCTGATTACCGAGAGGTATCTGCGGTTTCGCGATATGAACGCGCCGGATTGTTGGCCCGAAAGTTGACATGGTCAACGACGAACACCGGTCCGCCGAATCACATATATGTTGATTGACAGCAAAAATTAGATGAATTCTCTGTTTCAGAGACGCCAGCCTGCTCCAGGGTGCGCCTGACCGGAACCCAGCGCGGACTGGACAAACAGGGGCGCCGTCGCCATTGTCCGCGGCAATAAGCGCGCTCAAGGAGACCGCCCGATGACCACCGCCACCGCCGTCAAGCCCGCTCAGCGCGCGGAGGTCCCCAACGACTTGAGCGCGTTCTGGCTGCCGTTCACGCCCAATCGCGCCTTCAAGAAGAGGCCGCGGCTCATCTCGCGCGCCAAAGATATGCATTATTTCACGCCCGAGGGGCGCGCGATCCTTGATGGCACGGCGGGTCTATGGTGCTGCAACGCCGGACACAACCGGCCCTCGATCGTGGCCGCGATTCAGCGCCAGGCGGCGGAGCTCGATTTCGCTCCGACCTTCCAGTTCGCCCATCCGCTGGCGTTCCAGCTGGCGTCCCGGCTGGCGGAACTCGCGCCGGGCGATCTCGATCACGTGTTCTACTGCAATTCAGGCTCCGAGGCCTGCGACACGGCGCTCAAGATCGCGCTCGCCTATCATAACGTGCGCGGGCAGGGCTCGCGCCAGCGCCTCATCGGCCGCGAGCGCGGCTACCACGGGGTCGGCTTCGGCGGCATTTCGGTCGGCGGCATGGTCAACAATCGCAAGTTCTTTGGCTCGCTGTTGGCGGGCGTCGATCACCTGCCCGCGACCTACAATCGCGAGCATCAGGCTTTCACTAAGGGCGAGCCGGAATGGGGCGCCCATCTCGCCGACGCGCTCGAGAGCATCGTCGCGCTGCACGACGCGTCGACCATCGCCGCGGTGATCGTCGAGCCGATGGCGGGCTCGACCGGAGTTCTGCCGGCGCCCAAGGGTTATCTGAAGCGCTTGCGCGAGATCTGCGACAAATATGGCATTCTGCTGATCTTCGATGAGGTCATTACCGGGTTCGGGCGTCTCGGAGCGCCATTCGCCGCCGAGCGCTATGGCGTGCAGCCCGACATGATCACCTTCGCCAAGGGCGTCACTTCCGGCGCCGTGCCGCTGGGCGGCGTGATCGCGCGCGAGCACATTTACGACGCCTTCATGAACGGGCCGGAGCACGCCATCGAGCTCTTCCACGGCTATACCTACTCGGGCCACCCGCTCGCTTGCGCCGCGGCGCTGGCGACGCTCGACGTCTATCGCGATGAGCGCCTGTTCGAGCGCGCCAAGGCGCTCGAGCCCAAGTGGTATGACGCCATCATGGGGCTCAAGGGATTGCCCAACGTCGTCGACATCCGCTGCGTCGGCCTGACCGGCGCGATCGACTTGGCGCCTGTTCCCGGCAGTCCTGGCGAGCGTGTCCGTACCGCGCTCGACCACGCGTTCTTTGATGCGGGGATCATGATCCGGCCGGCCGGCGACACGATCGAACTCACCCCGCCGCTAATCATGAGCGAGGATCAGATCGGCGAGATCATGGACAAGGTCGGCGCTTCGATCAAAGCGGCGGCTTAACGGGCAAGCGGGCAAAGGTCTGTGAATAACGCGGCAAGAGGGGAGGGCGGCGGGGCTGCAAGCTGCAGCCTCGCTTTCCTTTGCCGCTCTCCTGTTCTAATCTCCGCAAACAAGGGACGGAAACGTCAGCATCATCGCTGACCACGGCTGGGCCAAAATGTCTTTCCCACTGCCGGCGAATGAGTCGGGACGGGTCGCCGCGCTTCGCGCGCTCGACATCCTCGACACGCCCCCAGAGCCCGCCTATGACGAGATCGGCGAGCTGGCCGCGCACATCTGCAAGTGCCCGATAGGATACATCAGTTTCATCGAGGACGACCGTCTTTGGTTCAAGTCCAAATACGGCCTCCCGCCCGACTTCGTCGGTTGTCCGCGTGAGCTCGCCTTTTGCTCGACGACGATCTGCGGCGCTGAACTGGTCACTGTGCCCGACCTGCGTGACGATACCCGTTTCAGCGAGAACCCTTTTGTCACCAGCGACCCGCATCTGAAATTCTATTGCAGCATGCCGCTGATCACCGACGATGGCTACGCGCTGGGCACCCTCTGCGTCATGGATTTTGAGCCGCGGCAGCTCGAATTCGAGCAGGCGGAATCTATGCGCAGACTGTCGCACCAAGTGGTCTCGCAGCTTGAGCTGCGCCGCCGGCTCATCGAATACCGGCAGATGATCAAGGAACTGGATCAGGCGCACGCCGAAGCCGCCGCTGAGAAGGCGCGCACCGAGGAGTTGCTCGCCAACATCCTGCCGCCTGCAGTCGCCGACGAACTTAAGCGCAGCGGAAAGGTCCAGCCAAAATATCATCCGGCTGCAACGATATTGTTCACCGATTTCAAGGGCTTCACGCTGCTCGCCGAGCGCACCGAGCCGGGTGCGCTGATCGGCCTGCTTGATCAGTATTTCACAGCATTCGACGAGATCGTCTCGCGCCTCGGGCTCGAAAAGCTGAAGACGGTCGGGGACGCCTATATGGCGGTCGCGGGCGTGCCGACGGCCAATCGACGGCACGCGATCGACACTTGCCTAGCGGCGCTTGAAATGTTGGCCGTGGTCTCACGGATGAAGACCCTGCGCGAGAAGATGCGGTTGCCCGCACTCGAGGTGCGTGTCGGACTGCACTCGGGGCCAGTTATGTCCGGCGTGGTGGGCAAGAACAAGTTCACCTTCGACATTTGGGGCGAGGCCGTGAACACGGCGGCGCTCATGGAAGCCAACGGCTCGCCGGGACGAATCAACGTCTCGGAGACCGTGGCGGTCATGCGAAGACGCTGTTCGAGCTCGAACCGCGCGGTCCGATCGTGGCCAAGCATGACAAGGCGCACGAAATGTTCTTCCTCAATCGTCTGAAGCCCGAGTTCTCGCGCGATCCGGAGGGACGCGCGCCGAACCAGGCCTTCGCCGCCGAGTGGAGTCGCCTGCTCACCGGATTCTCTGGCTCCTAGCACGCTGACCTTTCTCCGCGCTGACGCATCCGCGCTCGCGGCCGCAGGATCGCTGTCAATCGCATTCCAGCGGGAGTAGTCCGTCCATGTCGCCTTTGCTGTTCGCGCTTTTCCTTGCGACCTTTGCCATCGGGACAACCGAGTTTGCGATCGTAGGCTTGCTACCGGACATCGCCGCCAGTCTCGACGTCAGCATTTCCCGGGCTGGCCTTCTGTCAGCGGCTATGCGCTTGGCGTGGCGATCGGCGGCCCGGTCATTGTCGCGCTCACTTCGTCTCAGCCGCGCAAGCGGACGCTCCTGCAACTTTGCGCGATCTTCGTCGTGGGCCATGCCCTGGCCGCGCTTACGCCGGATTATGGTTGGCTCATGGGCGCGAGGGTACTGGCGGCGGTTTCGCATGCCTCCTTCCTCGGCATCGCGGCGATCGTGGCGGCGGGGAGCGTTCCGCCCGAGCGCAGCGCGCGCGCCGTGTCTTTCGTCTGGCTGGGTTTCTCCGCCGCCAGCCTCGTTGGCGCGCCAAGCGTGACTGCGATCGGCCACGCGCTTGGCTGGCGCGCCGCCTTTTGGATGCTCGCGGTCGTCGGCGTCATTGCCGGGGCGGCTCTTCAGTTCTGGATGCCCGCGTCTTCGCGCCGCGAGGCTTCGAGTTTCAGACAGGAAGTCGTCGCGCTCAGGCGTCCGCAGGTGCTGTTGGCTATGGCCATGAGCCTTCTCGTCTGCGCGTCGACCTTCGCCGTTTTCACCTATGTCGCGCCGCTCCTCTTGGAAGACACGGGGATCTTGGTTGGCGCGCTTCCGCTTATGCTGTTGTTGTTCGGCGTCGGCGGCGCGGCGGGCATGGTGATCGGCGGACGGCTCGGCGACTGGAAACCCCTGGAATCGGTCGCCGCACTCTCGCTTGCCGATGCCGTTTTCTATGTTGGCCTGATAGCTGTCATCGACAGCGTTGCGCCCGTCGGCGCGGCCATGATCCTCTGGGCTTTCTGTTCCTCGCGCCGTGCGTTCCTCTGCAGACGCGGGTGGGTGAGGAAAGCGATCGACGGCCCGAACCTCGCCTCGACGCTGAACCAGTCCGCCTTCAACGTCGGCAACGCGCTCGGACCAACACTCGGCGCCGCCGCCCTTGCGCTTGGCTTCGGTTATCGGGCGTTGCCCTGGATCGGGAGCGCCCTCGCGCTCCTCTGCGCCGCGGCCGCTCTTTTTTCTCGCGCGCTCGAGAGCGCCGAACCGGTTCCGGTCGAGGATGGGCGTCCCAGCGCGCCTCGTTGACGGAACTACGCGCCGATCTGACGCCTAAAGCGTCGACGCGCCTCGATTTTGAGCGCCCCGCCGCGTTCACATTTCGCTGCGCCCGATGTATGAATTGTGACGGACGCGCTGGCCAAGGTCATGAAGCGCGCGAAACATGGGAGTGGGCTGATGGCACGGAAATTCGTGAAGGCGCTTGGTTTCGGCGCAGCTCTCGCAACAAGTCTTGCGCTCGCGCCAACAGCTTTCGCCAAGGACTGGAAGACCGTCGTCATTGGCATGGAGGGCGCCTACGAGCCCTGGAACCTGACCGATTCGAGCGGCAAGATCGTCGGCTTCGAGGTCGATCTCGTAAACGACCTCTGCAAGCGCGCAGGTTTTGAGTGCAAGATCATCGCTCAGGACTGGGACGGCATGATCCCGGGCCTGAAAGCTGGCAAGTTCGACGTCATCATGGACGGCATGTCGATCACCGACGAGCGCAAGAAGGAGATTGACTTCTCGAAGCCGTACGCGGTGTCGCCGGGAGCCTTTCTCGCGCTGAAGGACAGCCCGCTCGCCAAAGCGACCGGGGCGGGCACGCTCATCAACCTGGACAAAGATGCGGCTGCGGGCGACGCGGCGATCAAGTCGGTGCAGGCGGCCCTCAAGGGCAAGACGCTTGGCGTTCAGGTTTCGACGACGCACTCGAATTTCGCCAGCCAGTATTTGAAGGGCGTCGCGGACGTTAAGGAATACAAGACCGCGGACGACCGCGATCTCGACCTCAAGTCCGGCCGCATCGACGCGTCACTCGACGACTATACCGTTGTGGCGGCGACAGGCTCCAAGCCTGACGCCAAGGACCTTGCCATCGTCGGGCCGAAATTCATCGGCGGCATGTTTGGCGCCGGAACGGGTATGGGGATCCGCAAGAGCGACGCGGACCTCACCGCCAAATTCGACAAGGCGCTCGCGGAAGCGATTGCGGACGGGTCAGTCAAGAAATATTCCGAGCAGTGGTTCAAGCTCGACATAGCGCCCCAATCATAGGCTTTCCGCGCGCTCTTGCGTTGAAAGAGCGCGCTCCTAAGGGGCGCCGGGGTGGGCGATCTGGCGATCTTCGGCTTTGGTGAGGGCGGCTGGGGCCTGGCGCTTCTCCAAGGCGCGGCGATGACGCTTCTCGTCTCCGCCTGCGGCCTCCTCATCGGAGCCGCAATCGGCGGCCTCGTCGCCTGGGCGCGCCTTTCGGGAAAGCTTTTTGCGGGCGCCATTGGGCAAGCCTATGCCGCTCTGTTCCGCGGCCTCCCGGAGCTGCTGATCGTCTATTTCGTCTATTTCGGCACTTCGACGCTGCTGACCGAAACGGCCAACGCTCTCGGTCGCGAGGGCTTTGTGGGGGTGCCGTCCTTTGCCGCTGGGGCGCTCGCGGTCGGCGTCATTTCGGGCGCCTATCAGGCCGAGGTGTTCCGGGCCGCTTATCTCGCCATTTCGCGGGGCGAACTCGAGGCCGCGGTCAGCGTCGGCATGAATCGGGCGCTATCGTTTCGCCGGATCATTGCGCCGCAGGTTCTTCGCTTCGCGTTGCCCGGACTTGGCAATCTCTGGCAGGTCGCGCTCAAGGATTCATCTCTGATCTCGGTCACCGGCTTGACCGAGCTCATGCGGATAAGTCAGGTCGGCGCCGGCTCGACCCATCGGCCTTTCGCCTTCTATCTCGGCGGCGCCGCGCTCTATCTCGTGATGACGCTGACGACGACCCGCTTCTTCGACGTCGCCGAGGCGCGCGCCACGCGGGGCATGCGCAG
>Ga0210393_10004926_pt1 | contig 10529 bp, 14 predicted proteins | sample IncBWC27OmetaG_FD_160068 | JGI IMG/M metagenome (GOLD analysis project Ga0210393, IMG submission 160068) | Forest soil microbial communities from Barre Woods Harvard Forest LTER site, Petersham, Massachusetts, United States - Inc-BW-C-27-O ...
AAGGGTTACGAAGATACTCCGGATGACGATGACGATGACGACGGCTCTTACGGCGACGAGGAATATGGTGGTGGCGGTAGCAGTAGTGGCAAGAAAAGGCTACCTAAGAAAAAGGTGCCTTCCAAACCCAAGGGTTGGTCCATTCATCCTTCTTTCCCTTTTCACTCCCTAAAATCCCGATTTTAGTGGCATCCAGACCACCTTCTTCAGACTCAGACTCTGAGTACGGCGCCCGGTCCAAGAAGAAGAAGAAACCCCGGGTTTCGGGCGACGAGTTGCGGACATCAAGCAGGGGTGTCAGAGTACCCAACTATGCTGACGATGTTGAGGACTTTGAGCAATTCGACGAGCCCCACCCGGGTTATTACATAGATCCCAATTCTCAGGAGAAAGAGAACGACGAGATCGAAGCCGTCCTTGGACATGCGAGAGATGAGGGACACGAGGATGATTCCGACGACCTCTGGTACGAAAATCTTGTAAGCACTAGTACCTTCTCTTTCCTGGGTATGTATGAAATAGTTGCGTTTCTAGCGTTTTCACATCAAGTGGAAGGGGTTCTCCCATTTACGAAATACCGACGAGACATACGAGTTCCTCAAGCGATACAAGGGTCTCAAACGGGTGGATAACTACATCAAGGCGTACAAAACTTATCAAGCACGCCTCGCAGCACCGGGCCTTACCTCGGAGGAGCGCGAGACGCTGCTCTTGGACAAAGAACGCGAGAAGCAAGACCTCGAACTCTACAAGACGGTCGAACGTGTCGTTTCGCACCGCGACGGTAGTAAGGGCGAAATCGAGTACTTCTGCAAGTGGAATGGCCTCAATTATGAACACTGCACATGGGAACCCCTAGAAGAAATTCGTCCGATTGCGAGGGAGCAGCTCGAAGCTTATCGTGAACGGGAAGCAGAGGCCAAGTTTCCCTACAAAAGTGTAGCTTACGCGCGCACCCAACGCCCACCCTTCGAGAAGATCACGGAAGACCCTGAATATATCACCAAAACGGGCGGCCAATTGAAAGATTTCCAGCTTACTGGATTGAATTGGCTAGCGTACTTGTGGAGCAAGGGTGAGAATGGTATCTTGGCAGATGAGATGGGTCTTGGGAAGGTGCGTTCTGCGCTCGGCTAGAAAAGACAAGCGTCCCGTGAGCTAATAAGCTTTTCAAGACCGTCCAAACTGTTGCGTTCCTGTCCTACCTCTTCCACCAAATGCACCAGTATGGGCCCTTCCTGGTGATCGTCCCGCTCTCGACCATCGCTGCGTGGCAGTGGCAATTTCAGACTTGGGCACCAGATATTAACGTGATCACTTACATCGGCACTGCCTCGGCGCGCGAGGTCATCCGTAAATTTGAGTTTGGGTCCTCCAACAAAAAACTCAAGTTGAACGTGCTATTGACGACCTACGAGTTGACTCTTCGCGACGCGAAGGAGCTGTGCGACATCAAGTGGCAAGTTCTGGCTGTTGATGAGGTGCGCCATAGCCGCTACTCCCCTATTAAGTAAAGTTTTTGTTGAGTTTCTGTCTCAAGGCACACCGCCTCAAGAATTCAGAGAGCCAGCTATATGAAGCGCTGCGGGCATTCTCGGCTGCATCGAAGCTCTTGATTACGGGGACCCCGCTTCAAAACAATGTTAAAGGTCGGTTTTTCCGACTTTCGAGACAATTGTAATCCACGATTTATTGTCCATTGTAGAGCTCCTATCGCTTATGCACTTCCTCATGCCCGAGAAATGCAAGTCCCATCTCCCTCGCCCCATACGTTTATCTCCAGACTGCTAATTGTGTTGGATCTAGTTGCATTGACTAGCGAGTTCGACCTCACTGACGTAGATCATGAATCCAAGATCAAGGAGTTGCATGCCCAACTTGAGTCTTTGATGTTGAGGAGGTTGAAGCGCGACGTACTCAAATCTCTTCCAACGAAAAGCGAACGGATTTTGCGCGTCGAAATGAGTGCCATGCAAACGCACTATTACAAGAACATTCTGACAAAGAACTTTCAAGCTCTTCAGAAAAGTGCGAGTGGAAACAGCAACATCAGTCTCCTGAACATTGGTTAGTAATCACAAGCCGTTCCCACTTCTGTTCTGCACTAATTGCATGAACACAGCCATGGAACTTAAAAAGGCTGCCAATCACCCGTTTCTTTTCGACGGCGCCGAAGTGAAGACAGAGTCTCCGGAGGAGACCCTGAAAGGCTTAGTCATGAACAGCGGAAAGATGGTCTTGCTCGACAAACTCCTCGCTCGTTTGCGTAGTGATGGTCATCGTGTGCTCATATTCAGTCAAATGGTTCGCATGCTCGACATCCTCAGCGATTACTTGTCCTTCCGAAATTACCTCCATCAGCGATTGGATGGAATGGTGTCGTCGGACGCACGGAAGAAGTCAATCGCCCACTTCAATGCCCCAGGTTCTCCAGACTTCGTCTTCTTACTTTCTACGCGTGCTGGTGGTCTCGGCATTAACCTCGAGACAGCCGACACTGTGATCATCTTTGATGTGAGTCCGAATTGTAACGCCATGGAAGATGAGCGCGAGTTGATGTTTTCTTTGCAGAGTGACTGGAATCCACAAAATGATTTGCAGGCCATGGCACGTGCCCATAGAATTGGCCAGAAGTCACATGTCAGTGTGTACCGCTTTGTGAGCAAAGACACAATGGAAGAGGACGTTCTAGAGCGCGCTAAAAAGAAAATGGTGCTCGAGTACGCAAGTGCGTGTTTAAAATGTGGTTCGAATGAGACCGGGTCGACACTAACAAGTTTTGTTATCCTTTTACAGTCATCAACCAGATGGACACGTCACAGGCCCACCTCAGTGGCAAGACTGGCAATGGCAAAGACGTAACGAAACCGGACAATCTCAGCAGGGAGGAGCTCACCGCTGTCCTCAAATACGGCGCCCAGAAGCTGTGCGTTCCCCTCTTCGTCCCTCTTCCCACAGCGCTGTTGACGCTTCGACTTCCAGGTTCGACAAAGATAATACACAACAAGACAAGAAGTTGGATGAAATGGACCTTGACGATATTCTCAACCGCGCTGAGGACCACGAAACCATCACAGGTGGAGATGGTGGCGCGTCACTTGGTGGCGAAGGCTTCCTCGCATCCGTCGCATTCGTCAGCGATGTGAAGACTGAGATGAGTTGGGAGGAGATCATCCCTCTTGAAGAACGCCAGAGGGTTGAGCGTGAAGAGGAACAACGGAAGGCCGAGGAGCTCGCTGCGTTGGACACAAAGGACAGGAAGCGATCACATGCACCTGTATCCTACGAAGGCATGGACGTAGATCAGCCTCCATCGGCATCTGCTAGTAAGAAGCCGAAAGGGCCAGCTCCAACCCGAAAGAGTGCAAGTCAGAAGGCAATGGAGCTCAAAGAGCGGGACGTCCGTGTTCTCATCCGCAGCATGCAGAAATGGGGCGACATCCGCCAACGTTACGATGTTATTGTATGTGCCATCGATTTGTGGCCATGTGTACCCCTAATCGCCTCCTACAGGTTACGGACGCCAAGCTCCAGGACAAAAACAAGGGGATGATTATCGACGTCGCCGACGACATCGTCGAGCTCTGTGCCGGCGCTGTTGACGAGAACAATACGCAAAAACAAACTCGCGTCGCCGCCGGAGAGACCTTGACCACCGCCCAGAAGAGCAAGGCAGTGCTAGTAACATACAGGAACGTGGGGAATATCAATGCCGAGACCGTCCTCTCTCGAACGCGCGATCTTCACATCCTCCACAACATCCTTAGCCTGCTCAGCCCTGAAGAGTTGTATTCATGGTCCATCCCGGTGGATAACATTCGTCCCACTCTCAATTGGTCTGGGCGATGGGGTCCACAAGAGGATTCCATGTTGCTCGTTGGTGCATTTCGCTATGGCTTCGGAAACTGGGAAGTCATCGCCAAGGATCCAAAACTTGGCCTGATGGACAAATTCTTTTTGGAGGAGGGTAAAAAGGGGGAGGATTCGTCGACCAAGCCGATTCCAAATGCAATCCACCTCGTGCGACGCGGTGACTACCTTTTAGGCCTTCTACGGGACCACGAAGAGAAGCTTCGTTCATATGAAACCTCTCTCCGGACCAAGGGACAGCTAAGATCCTCCGTATCGCCACCGCCTGTTGCCTCGTCTTCGTACAGTGGAAGCAACAAGCGGCGAGCCGAGAGTGAGGCAGTTGCCTCGGTCGAGGACACCAGCGCGCGAAAGCGGAAACGCCGACCAACGCCGACTTTTACTGACTCGGAGTCCTCTGATGAATGGTAAGTTTCCTCGATCAACTCGCTGGCATCCGAAGTGACACGATCTGGGCAGTCCGTCGATGGACGAAGCAGCCACCAAGGAAGAGCTTCGTCCGGTCAAGAAGCAGCTAGTGAGTCCCTCTTCGACTGCCTCGCATAGCTAACTGACCAAAATCTGGTTGCAGAAACAACTGAAGTTGTCGGGAGGAGACATGCCTCGCGACGACAAGGTTGCAATCCTAAAGGAGTCTCTGGCTGCGATCGGGCGCCGAATAGAGATCGTACTAGACGCCAAGCAAGCTGCAGGGGAAGACCGTGATAGATGGCGAAGACACCTCTGGACGTGCGTCAATGATCCCGGTCCTGTATGGGCGCCGTTTTTTTGACATGGTGTTGTCGCAGATTCGTCACGTTATTTTGGCCCAAGAAAGTCAAGGCTGGGAAACTCGAAGAGATTCATGCCAAGATGGTGATTAAGGAAGCTGGGGACGCAAACATACCGAAGAAGCCACGGTTGAGTTCAAACGGCAAACCAGCCACTGGTAACGGCGCGACCCCATCTTCCTCAGTCAGGACCAATGGCAAGTCACATCGATGATTATGGCCGCTTGATGTCTTTTCCTCTCCAGTGTCATCTGTATCTGCTCTATTCGTCTTGTCCTGTGTCATTGTTATAGTCCTCTTATCGCCTTTCTCGGTTTCCTTACTCCAGTACTCTATAATGTTCTGAATTGTTTGTCTCACTGTACTTGCGATCATAAACTGTGATTACAACTCCTTTGCAGTACTATTGTCTTCCCTCGGCTATAATCTCACCGCCGTGTTTGAATTGGACTGACGAGGACGAGTTACTACCCTAGTGTAAGACCGCTACAGCGCTGCGACATATTTACCAGTAACACTACCGACTCGGACCAGGCTCAGCATCACTTCACGTATTCTTGCCTTGTTTTCATCCCCCACAGTACGAAACCTTGCTCCGTTGGTATCTCCCAGGACTTGAATAAAGTCTGCGTTCGAAGACCGCGAGGCAGACAAACATCGTGTACTACGTTCCGTACAACGAGCCGATAGGAAATAAAGATCCGTGGAACGGACCCGGCTGGCCACCAAGCCACTGCCGACGTAAAGTCTATATCCTGGAGCTATGCGACAACCACGTTTTTGAACGATACAATGCAAGCGTCCATTCGCGCATCCCCGTTGAGATTTCTGCCATGGGCGACATCCTGCCACCTTAGGGAGCCCAGCGGTTAAATGCGGTATATGATGACATCGGTAAGGGCTTCAAGCTTCAGAAGTTCTATCACCGAACATTGGTGACTCCATGCAAGTATGATGCTACGATGATACCGTCTGAGAATTCGCTGCCTAGTCAACCAGCTTCACATATATGCCTTCTCCCTGCTGCTCTGAAATCGTCACCGTCATTTGTACCAGGCGACATCGAGCAGTCGGATCCTATCAGCGCTCCTTCTGCGGACGGGCTCAAGTGCAAGAGGCAGTGGAGTATCTCGAACGTCACGGGGAGAAAACGACGAGGACGGGGTGTCAGGGGTAAGCACGCATAGAGGTAAGCCACGGACACCGCGAAGGGATGTAATAAACCGTAACGAGTGTCTTGTGAGATATCAAACATGAGAACGTGAGCATAAAAGGAGTCAGTAGCTTATATAATCGACGAGCCACTCTTTACACCTGATACAATGGCGTCCTCTAGTGGTAAGCAACCTGCGCAACTTTCACATTCAATTTCCTGATATTTATGCCGTAGCCGTCGGTAAGCTTTCTCGCGAAGAATTCCGTCGTCAGAAGGACTTGGATGCGGCTCGAAAAGCCGGTACCGCACCGGCAGCGCTCGACGAGGAGGGTAAACCCATCAACCCCCACATACCACGTACGAACCAACAACCTTCTGCAGTCCCAATGCGCCCTTCTAACGTGTTTTCTTGTAGAGTACATCTCGCAAGCACCATGGTACTTGGATACAGGTGCACCCTCCCTCAGTCACCAACGGCGACCTACGGACGACCGCTCTGCCGACAAACTCGACCAATGGTACGACAGAAGTGTTCAGTCTGGACCTGCTGCGAAGAAGTACCGAAAGGGCGCGTGCGAGAACTGCGGTGCGATGACCCACAAGCGACAGGACTGCCTCGAGCGTCCGCGCAAGAAAGGCGCAAAGTATACCAACAGGGATATCGCGCGGGACGAAGTCATACAGGACATCGAGGTTGGCTACGCCGCGAAGCGCGATCGGTGGAACGGGTACGACCCTGCCGAACACAAGAATATATACGACGAGTACGAGGCGGTCGAGGCTGAAAGGCAGCGTCTGCGCGAGGAGGAGATCGACAAGCAGACGACGACGGACATGGCCGCGGTGCGCAAGGTGGCAAAGGCGGGAAAGGCGGAGGGCAAGGAGGGCGATCCGGACTTTGGCTCGAGCGACGAGGAAGATGCGGATGAGGACAAGTACGCCGACGCAGCGGATGCGGTTGGGCAGAAGATGGACACCAAGACGCGAATCACGGTACGGAATCTGCGTATCCGGGAGGACACCGCCAAGTACCTCATCAATTTGGACCCATCGAGTGCCTACTATGACCCGAAGACACGCTCCATGCGTGACAATCCATTACAGAATGTCCCCGCTGAAGAGGTAACGTGTCTGTCACTACCTTGACCTAGCTCAGGGACGCTTACACTACCCAAAGGCGCAGTTTGCTGGGGATAATTTTCTGCGTTACTCCGGCGAAGCGCCGGAAGTGCAGGAGCTGCAACTCTTCGCATGGCAGTCTGCAGCTCGTGGCAATGATGTTCACTTAAATGCCAATCCAACCCAAGGCGAACTTCTCCACCAAGCGTATAAAGAGAAGAAGGAGGAACTCCGTGACTCGTCGAAGGTCAGCGTGCTCGCAAAGTATGGTGGTGAGGAGCACCTGTCGAAGCCCCCGAGGGAGCTGCTGCTGGGACAGACGGAGGAATACGTCGAATACTCTAGGGCTGGACAAGTCATTCATGGGAAAGAGCGAGCGAAGGCGAGATCAAAATATCCCGAAGATGGTTCGTCCTGCCTCCATTTCTGATTTGCTACATAGCACCTAAATGTGCTCTCACAGTTTACATCAACAATCACACGTCCGTGTGGGGGTCATGGTATGATACACCGTCAAGTTCATGGGGCTATGCGTGTTGCCACTCCACCGTGCACATTTCATACTGCTCTGGGGAGACCGGAAAGCAGGCTGCCGCAGCATCGAGCGCACAAAATCTGCTCATGATCATGGGAAGCGGCTCACGACCCGAGGATTCAACGCCAAGATCTCCTGACGGTGGTAGGGACAAAGGGAAGCAGGGGAAAGCAGACATCGACGTTGAGGCGGAGCAGAGCAAACTGGCAGAGGAACGTAAACGCAAAGCGAGGGTAAATGAGGGTGACGACCGATTTAGCAAAAAGTCGAAGAACGAGGAGGCCGTTGAGAGTAAGAAGTTTGATGTTACGGGGGATGACCTTGGTACGGTGTTTGCTCTAGTTCACGTTGGTGTGGAGAAAGCTAACGACTGGATACAGAGAGATATCGTCGTGAGAGGAGTCGGATGGAAGACCCGATGGCGAACTATGTGGATAGCGAGGATGTGTAGTAGATACTCGATCACGTGATGAAACTGAACACGCTAGCACGACGTGACGGTCACCCAAGTCGCAGTAGACAGTCGACTTGACTTGGCACATGCCGCAGTTAACGACCGCATTCTCTCTCTTGCTTGGCCTGGGAGCGCGTATCGTCTACAACAAATTCTTCTCTTTCCGTGTTACTCGTATCGAAGATCATGTTCTCAGCGGCCTCTGGCAGGGTGTAGCCCTATATTATGTTCTCATGGAGTTTCCCTCTCTCACCCTTCCCGTTGGATTCGGTATCGGCGCTCGTCTCCTTGTCAACTTCGTTATCACATATGATGCCGCCGGTTGTGCATGCACTCTTCTCGGCGTCGCCGTCGGCGTACTCTTCACCGACATTCTCTCCCAACTCTTAGAAGACGGGGACCCGGAGGAGGCATACTACGAAGGCTCCGTCGTCTCGGACTACCCGCGCAGACGACGCCTGGTGCAGCTCCCAGGATCATACTACAACGACGGGCGCGTGCGGGACCACAACCGCCGCCGCCGGGCGTTCTTCGAGGCCGACCCGTCCGTGACGACGGCGGTGACGAACAACACGAACGGCACGAACGGCACGTGGGACTCGCTCTCCGACTGGATCGACCCGAACCACACGATGACGCCGCTCGAGCGCGAGGTCGCCGCGCTCCGCAAGAAGGCGAGCATGGCGGACAGCGAGCGCCGGAGGTTCAAAGAGGAGAAGCAGTGGGCGCAGGTGCAGGGCAACAAGGCCCGCGCGGCGCAGATGGGCTGGCAGGTCAAGCGATACTCGGCGCTCATGCAGAGCTTCCACCGCGAGGCCGACCTGCGGCTTCTCGAAGGTCCGTCCTCGTTTCTTTTTATTATTATTATTATTTTACCTTTTCGTCTCGTCTCCCCTCCCACCACCCAAAATCTCATTATTTTACCACCGAATCGAATTCGAAACACGGCGATTGCGCGCACCGCATCTCACGGTCTGGTTCACCTCCACCCGGCCGGCGCATCCTTTCAACTCCCCCTCGATTCGATTCTGCAGCGAACAACGAGCGGCATCGCCAGGAAGTTGCATCGATGCAAGCGTCGGCCTCGCAGGTAGCATGCCCGTCCTCGGCGTCGTCCGTGCCGATGCTCCCGCCCCAACAGCCCGTCGCGATCACCGTCGGCGGACGCAAATCGAGCCGCCCCTCGCCGCCGAGCCCGCCGCCGCGTCTGATACCCCCTCCAGACGAGGAGGAGGAGGAGGAGGAGGTCGTGGTGGGGCAACGAGATCGACCGCTACGGTCCGCCATCGCGCAGGGGAAACAGCCCGAGCGGCGCGCGCGGCGCATCTCGGCGACCGCTGACAAGGATGGAAATGCGATGAAGGCCGGCTCTGTATACACCGGCACGCATCATCACCGTCGTCGCGCGCCTTCCGTGCTTAGTCGCCCCAGTGTCCGTATCGAGGTGCACGAGTGAGTGCTTTGACTCCTAGCCTCTATTTTTATTTTTTATTTTTGTGCATGTCGCCGGACTAAATCGCTGGCCCTTCGTATCCTATCAGGACACCCTCACGACGGTCAAGAGGGCATAACCGTGACCGTGACACGAGACCCACGCCGTGATCACCATTGGGTTTCATAGCCCCGGCTTCTACCCGCAGGCGTCACTATATACTAGTCATGCCTTTTCCCGACACGACATCATACCTTGACGTGTATTTTTCTTTCGTTAACGCCGGTTGTGGACGACCGGGCAATGTACTATAGGAAGACGAGAGGGCTGCAGGAGGTATATAGCGCTTTATCTATACCGGGTACAAGGTGCAGACAATTCCAACGGGAGCCTGACGTTGGGAGTTTTGGGGATTATATACTAACTGACTGCGTTGCGTTCAAATGCAGAATACAGTATTACGCACGCAGAGTTCACGTAGAGTTGAATACTTAGTGTCAGGTGCCTCTGGAATGGAAGCGTCATCGAGTTCACTCCCATCTTTGAGATCAACGCTGGCCCAGGCTCATCGTTCTGGTTCTCATGGTAGAAACCCAACACTACTCGCCACGCGACTGATGACGTCGGGGGCAGAAGTAGGTAAACCCAGAGTGAATCATTGCAATCGATGTACACTTCACAGGATTCTATGGACAAACAATGCGATTCAAGTGGCATTCTATGGGTCTTTCGTATGCGGTTTGGCAGTTGGGACAAATTCGGGCACTTCCAGCTTGACGTTCAGACAAGTTTGGTCAAAAGGGAAACCGGCCTCGAGGCCAGCTAATTATCAGGGGTCCTGTGAGACCCGTTAGTAAGTCTTCCTGTTGACGACCACGGGCGAGGAGCAGTCGTCAGCGGACTGAGGGTGGGGTGACGTACTAGTATGGGGCCCGACACGGCCTTCGGTTCGGAGGTGGCTTGCCAGAGGCAGTGCGTTGCGCAGCGCGGGCTTCATCGATTGACCTTCCAGCCATCTTACCACCGGGTTGGACGCAGAAATCCGCGGCGTGATTGGGCCGTTTGCAGTTTGAGCATACCAGCTTCTGGGCACTGTGGTTACCATTCCCACCGTGACTGGCACTGGCAGGCGTTGCGACGGCGAAGGTACTGGTAGTTGGGTCGAGGGCAGTCGGTCGTAAACCTTCGTTCAC
>Ga0210393_10004927_pt1 | contig 10527 bp, 6 predicted proteins | sample IncBWC27OmetaG_FD_160068 | JGI IMG/M metagenome (GOLD analysis project Ga0210393, IMG submission 160068) | Forest soil microbial communities from Barre Woods Harvard Forest LTER site, Petersham, Massachusetts, United States - Inc-BW-C-27-O ...
GCACGTCGTCGAGATGATGGAGCGGCAAGTCAACCATATGGTGCGACTCGTCAACGACTTAATGGAGGTCTCTCGAATCACTCGTGGCAAAATCGAGCTGCGAAAGGAAATCATCGAGCTGGCGGCCATCGTGCGGGCGGCGGTTGAGACGGCCGAACCCACGATCGAATCGGCCGCTCACCAGCTCGCGATCAGCCTGCCTCCTCAATCGATGTTGCTTGACGCGGACCCCGTGCGCCTGACTCAAGTCTTTTCCAACTTGCTCAACAACGCCGCGAAGTACACGGAACAGGGAGGACAGATTTGGCTCACCGTTCGACAGGAAGGCGATCAAGCGGTCGTCTCTGTGCGAGACAATGGGACAGGCATTCCTACCGAAATGCTCCCCCACATCTTCGATCTGTTCACACAGGTGGATCGGACGTTGGGCCGGTCCCAAGGCGGGCTTGGGATCGGGCTAGCCCTCGTCAAGAGTCTGGTGCAGATGCATGGAGGGAGCGTCGAAGCGCACAGCGGCGGTCCAGGTCAAGGCAGCGAACTTGTTGTCCGCCTCCCGCTCGTCGAATCGTGTGCACCCCACGATGACGAAAGCACCCCGCCGGCGCTAAAGGTGGCGAGCGCGCTAACAGGTCAACGAATTCTCGTGGTCGATGATAGCCGCGACGCAGCCGACAGCCTGAGCTTATTACTTCGCCACCTCGGGGCCGAAGTCTCGACCGCCTACGACGGTCTCTCTGCTCTGGAGGTGGCCCGAACGCATCGGCCGACAACCGTGTTCTTGGATATCGGAATGCCAGGGATGAGCGGCTACGACGTGGCCACTCAGATTCGCAGCGATCCGGCGACCCGCGAAATTACGCTGATTGCATTGACAGGTTGGGGCAAGGAAGAGGACCAGCAACGCTCGCGGGAGGCCGGTTTCGATCATCACCTTACGAAACCGATCGAAGTCGCTGCAGTTCAGGAGCTATTGTCTTCATTTGTCGCAAAGAGCGCGGGAGCAGTTTGTCCTTTGAGGGACTGAACATCGAATGAAGACTCGGCATCTGGCTGGAAGAGCGACGGCCGCAAACGTTGGATTTCGTTTGATCCGCTCTCGCTGCGAGAAGTCGCATTCCGCGATATCGTATGGCAAGCTGTGTCTCAAGTTCATCCCGAGAATCGCATGAGTTTTTAGCTCGGCTTACCCGTCGGTAGTAGTCAAGGACGGTGATGCCGCGACCGGACCACCCGTCCTGTCGCGATCTCCACATAGCGGTACAGGGTGGTCTTCGAGATTTTTAGTGTCGCGCAGATGTCGTCCGGATCCACTGTCTTGTCGGCGAATAGCTTATTGGCCAGCGCTACCTTGGCATCGTTTGGAGTCAGTGGCGGCCGACCACCGGTGCGACCCCGAGCACGAGCGGCGGCGAGGCCGGCTTTCGTCCGCTCCTGGATGAGCCGACGTTCGAATTGGGCGAGCGACGAAAAGATGTGGAAGATTAACTCCCCCGAGGGCGTCGTCGTGTCGATGGCGCCATCGCAGACGGATCGGAATCCCACGCCAAGGTCCCGAAGCTGATCGATCAAGGTGACCAGGTGGTGGACCGATCTTCCCAGTCGGTCGAGACGCCAGACCAGCAAGATGTCGCCCGAGCGGAGCTCGCGGAAGCAGGCATCGAGGCCTGGTCGATCACGCTTTGCGCCAGACGCCTTGTCGGTGAATATTAGCTCGTTCGCGACTCCGTGATTTCGCAGTGCATCGAGTTGGACTGCCAACTCTTGGCCTTCCGTGCTCACCCGAGCGTATCCGACAAGGCGAGCGCCGTCGGAAGAGGCAATCACGTGTCAGCCTTAATTTGCGGCTGGATATTAGACGCCGAACGGCTCCTGAGCGTTCCCGGATCCCCGACAAGGAGTTTCAAAAATAGGGTCGTTTGTCAGCTTGTGCGGAAAAGGGTTGAGATTTCGGGAATGAGTCCGCAGGACGCAATCGAGTTCACTCGAAGCGCGCGTGGCCGCGTCCATAGCGAATCTGCCTGGATTTCTGCCTTTCGCAATCGATAGGCTGAACGGGCTACTCGCAACCGCGACGACTCGACCCGTCCCAGAGGCTTTTCTGAATGTGTCTCCGCGAGAACGATTTCCAACCGGCCGATGACATTTGTGCGGCAAGCACCGATTCCGATCTATTGAGCGCGGCGCGGCGAATGGAGGCCAAGGCCTGGGAAGATCTCGTCGAACGATATTCTTCCCTTTTGACGCGATGGTGCCGAGCCTCGGGCCTAAGTCAGGACAATGCGGCCGACGTCGTGCAGGTGGTCCTGGCACAGGTTGCGATTCACCTGCCCCAGTTTCAACAAGACGGCCGTCCCGCCTCTTTTCGACGGTGGTTGCGACAAGTCGCGCGCAGCAAGATCGTTGACTTCCAACGAGCGTCGGCGAAACAGCCCCGGGCTCAGGGTGGCTCCGCGGCCCAAGCGATACTCGCGGCAATTCCCAGCAGTGCCGACGTCGGGTCGGAGACGGCAGGCGGCCCGGATCCGCTCTTGGAACGATTTTGGAAGCTGGTCGAGCGCCTAGAAGATCAAGTCGAGAACCAGACGTGGCGGGCATTTTGGTTGACGACCGTCGAAGATCGCACGTCGGCAGATGCCGCAAAAATCCTCGAAATGTCGCCGAATTCCGTGCGACTTGCCAAATCAAGAGTTCTGCGAAAGCTGCGCGACGAAGCGGCAAAACCCGAAGCCAATGCTGCCGAAGACGGCAGCCTTTCCGCTCCGTGACGCGCCCCTGCGTTAATACTAATAGACCCCACTTAGCGTTTGTGAGGGGCGGAGCCAAAGACTCTGGGGTCGTCGAGACCGTTTATGAGTGATATCCCGAGCATGGCGTGTCCCACAGGAGCGGAACTCGCGGCTCTCGTTCAGGGCCGGCTTTCGGTTACCCGGCACGACGAGCTGGAAAAGCACCTGCGCGACTGCGAAACCTGCCAGATCGCACTAGCTACGCTGGACGATCGACCGGTCGACCTGCATTCATTGCTGCGGGACGTCTTCGGAAGCGCGACGGTTCTCGGAATCTCATCCCCGGATCAGGAACTCGATTGTTCTCGCGCGTCCGCAGAGCGTTCGGCCCGTAGCGCGGGCCCTTGGCGCGGAGTCTGTCCGGCCTGCCTCGTGGAGCTCGAAGCCAACCAGCGGCCGGCGAACTGCCCTTCTTGCGGCGCGGTCCTGGGAAGCAACACCGATCTGACCCAGACCGAATCGAAGATCGATCTGCACGACAGCACGTTCTCGGTCCCCGACGAATTCTTGTCGCCGCAGCTGGAGCAAAACGCCTTCGAGACGATCGGGCGCTACCGGTTTGTCCGCAATTTGGACGGTGGGGGCTTCGGCAGCGTCTATCTCGCTCTCGATGAGCAGCTCAAGCGCCTCGTGGCGATCAAGATTCCGCACAAGCGGCTCGGCCAAAGCCTGAGCGGCCGATTTGCACGCGAGTACCGAAACGCGGCGCAGCTTCACCATCCAAACATCGTCGCTTTGTACGACGTCGGAGAGTACCAAGGGGCTCCGTACCTGGTCTACGAATTTGTCGACGGCGTGACATTGAAACACGTAGTTCGCGAAGGCTCGGCCAGCCGCCGCGAGTCGACGAGGATCGTGGCCGAGGTTGCCGGAGCCCTCGAATACGCGCACTCTAAGAACGTCGTCCATCGCGACGTCAAGTCTGCCAATATTATGCTCGACCGCAGCGGTCGCGCGCGACTGATGGATTTTGGTTTAGCCAAGCGCGAGGCGCACGACGAAGATCTCACGGCGACGGGGGCCGTAATGGGAACGATCCCGTATATGTCACCCGAACAAGCCGCCGGCCGTCTCAGGGAGCTTGGGCCCGAAAGCGATGTTTACAGCCTGGGCATCGTGCTGTACGAGCTCTTGACCGGAACGCTCCCGTTTCGGGGAACTACCGAGTTAGTGATTCGCCAAATCTGCGACACCGCTCCACCCAAGCCATCCTCCGTCAATCCTCTGATCGAGCGAGACCTCGAAACGATTTGCCTGACGGCGATCGCCAAAAGTCCATCGGACCGCTACCAAAGGGCGGGCGCATTCGGCGCTGATCTCACGCACTGGCTGAATGGAGAACCAATCGACGCGGTCCGGCCGAGCCTGGCGAAACGCTTGATTTTGTGGCGACGGCGACAACCCACGCTGGCAAATCTCCTGCTAACCGTAGCAGCCCTGTTGATGTTGATGATCCTCGGATCGACGTATGGATTTTTCTTTCAATCGCGAATGCGCCAGAACGCCGAAAACTTACTGCACGAACGGAATCGCTTGCTGGCACACCAATACAGCGAGAATGGCATCCGCTCATTCGACTTGCTCGACGGAGCCACCGAACAGGACGTGGTTCGGGGATTACCTTGGATGGTTGAGGCTCTGGCAGTGGCCGGGGGCGACGACCCTCGATACGAGGCGACTGAGCGACTCCGTGTCGCAAGCCTCTTTCGCGCTGCGCCCCGACTCCTCTTTCTGGCGCCGTTACATCAGGACTCGATCGAATCGTGCACTTTGAGCCAGGACAGCCAGCGACTGTTGACGACGGGCGATGATGGGTTGGCCTGTGTGACCGATATCGAAACTGGCAATCCCGTCGTCGCGCCGTTTCAGCACGGGTCAATGGTCACTTGCGGCGATTTCCATTCGAATGGCCGTCTGGTTGCCACCGGCACCGCGGACGGGATCGTTCGTACCTGGGACTTGGATGCGGGGAACGAGCCGCGACGACTGCCACTCGAGATACATTCCAAGCAGGCCGGCGCTCCAAGGATCTCTTGTTTGAAATTCAGCCGCGACGGTCGCTATCTCGCAATAGGAGATGGTGCCGGTGTTGTGACGCTCCTACGGGTGGGAAGCGAGGGGAAACCAGTTGGGATCTCCACCTTTGGCGGAAACATTGCGTCAATCGATTTTACAGTCGATTCCAAATTGCTAGTTGCGGCCAGCGCTGACAGTGTGGCCCGCGTTTTCGAGTGCGAGCCATGGAAAATGGTTACCGAATACGGACAGCGCGGAGCGATTCGGCAAGCCTTCTTCAGTTTCGACGGCGCTCGGGTGGTCAGTGCGAGCTCGGTTGACAGCTCAGTGTATGTCTGGACGGCGCGCAAGGGCGAACTCATCTATCCTCCACTGGCGGATCGCGGCGGAGGGCCGTCGCGCGTCGCACTCAGTCCCGACAGCAAAGTGCTTGTCACTGCGGATCGTGACACCGGCCGGATCCAGCGTTGGCACCTCGACGCCGAGAAACCATTTGGGGAAGTGATCACTCAACGGGAAGGGATCCTCGATATCGCGTTTTCCGCGACCGGTTCGATGCTGGCAACCGCGGGTCGCGACGGCGGGATCCGCCTGTACGACGCCGCAAATCTGCAGCGGCACGGGCCACTGGTTCATCTTGCGGAGAAGGCTCGCTGGGTCCGTTTCACGCATGACGATCGAAAACTCCTCGTATCTACGGAGGACGGCTCTGTTCGCTGCTTTGAACTTCCCTGGTCACGCCCTGCCCGGCGACTCTCGCACGAATCCGAAGTCGCCGCGGTCGCGATCTCCGCCGATGCCCGTCGACTTGCGACGGCCGGTGCTGCCGTCCAGGATCCGATTCTCGTAACGGACATTTCGGACGGAGTTGCCAGGCCAACCGGTGTCGCATTCCTCGAGAGCCATGGCCCGGTTCGTGCAATTGCGTTTAGCAACGACGGAACCAAGATCGCCAGCGGAGGTGACGATTCCTTCGTTCAAATCTGGGACTCCTCAACAGGTCACCTTCTCGCTGGACCGCTCGTGCATCCCGAGCCGGTTTCGTCCGTCCGGTTTTCGGCGGACGGTCGCCAGCTGGTTGCAGTGACGCTGAGCGGCCAGGCGATTCTCTGGAATCTCGACAACGACAAGCCCTGGGCCAAGCCCTTGGCACATGGGCCACGCGTACGGGAGATCTGCTTTGACGATGCTGACAGGCTTGTGAGCACGATTGGTGGCACGAAAGCGATGTTTTGGTACCTGGCGAACGGTGACTCAAACGGATCGTTCATTGAATCCAAACAAACAATCGTCGGCGCACAGCTCCTGTCGCCGGGAAAACGCCTGCTCGTCGCAACTCTGCGATCATGCGTCCTTTGGGATCGCGAGAAGAACGAGCGCATCGCGGAAGTGGCTCACGGCGGTGCGATCGGCATCTTTGTGGCCAGTCCGTCTGGAGCGCTCTTCGTCACCGCGGGCGAGGACAACCTTGCGAGGATCTGGCGCGCGGAGAGTCTCCAGTATGCGACTCCTACGCTCCGTCACGCGTCGGCCATCACCGATGCTCGGTTCAGCGAAGACGACCAATTCCTGGCCACAGCCACCCGTGACGGTGCGGTGCGGGTGTGGGACACATTGAACGGCCTTTTAGTTGCGCCACCGGTCATGCCGCTTGACCATCGCCTGATTCCGATGATTACTGACCCGCAGACTGTCGTTGGCTTGTTCTTTACGAAGGCAAGCGATCAGGTATGCATTGTTCGTCGTAGTGCGGAAATCCAGTTTGTCAGCCTCAAGTCGTCCGGCGATTCGGCGGCTGATCTGCGTGCGGCAGCGACCGCCCAGTCAGGTTACGAGGTGGATCAGTCTGGTGGTTTCGTTCCCGCGGGACGCGCCACGCTTTTGCGCGTGGCGCTGCGTTCAAACCGTTCAGCGAGAGAGCCCGCGACGTTGGCGCGGGTTCACAAATGACTGGTTGGCACGTGTTTTAATCTCTTGGCCAGCGTATCTCAGTAGAAAGGAAAGCGATGGCGAACCCGAACCTAAATTGGCAAGACATCACGAGTGATCTGCGAAAACTAGCAGGCCCTCCTCCTGTTGGCCCGGTACCTCCGGTTGGAGCCTTGTCAGTTCATCACCCACGAGTCGCCACGATCATCACCTCAATGGACGATCGCTATCAGGGAGTCACGCACATCGACGGCAAGGGACTCTCGGTGTTGACAGGTTGGGCCAAGGGACCGCTGCCAAACAAACGCCACCTGTGCGTCATGGCGACGCAGTACAACGACGACCCTGTGGGTACCAAGCCCTGGAGGCAGATGCTCGCCGTGACCTACGCCGACGGATCCGTTGTTGGGGCCTTAAAAGGCATTCACCTCGAGATGCTCGGGATTTGCCGGGATCATCCCGCACAGACTACTCCGGCCCAATGGCAACCTCATTTCGCGGATTGGTTTCGGGATATTAAAGACCTCATCGCCAGGACGCTTTCCGGTGCGGCGAGTGTCGATGTGGTTGCGGTAGTTCCCCCGAGCATGACATGGGCGCCCATGCAAGACTTCCACGCCTACATGATTGACTCGCTACGACATGACAACCTGATCATTAACTCTAGTCCCCCGGTCGATGGGTTTATCACATACACCCTAAGAATTCAGGCGCCTTGATGGTCGATTACCGTACTTAATAAGGTTTCAATCTAGCCCAACCTAGTGTCGAGGAAAGCAATGGCCGATTTTCAAGTTCAATGCGGTCCAGCCGGTCCTGGCTTCATTTCTACATCCCGTCCTACTTACGGTAACGAGTCTGTCCTTGTGACCGTTACGTGCATCACGAAGGAACAAATCCAGATGCAATACACCGCTAACAATTACAACGGGACGACAGATACGTGCACGCCTAACAACGGCACGGCCACACCAAAGAACGGCATGCCGGCTCAGGTGAATGTGGAAATCAGCCCCGCTCCAGGGAACGTCTTCCTACCCGGCTACAACAATGGCACCTTTATAGCAACGGGGACCTATCAGGGAATCGTGCATCCCGTTCAGACCAACTACTGATGGGTCGAGAGCCGCTTTGAAGGCATGTCCTTGCCGAGTCAGGCGCAAAAACCACGGCTAGGCGGCGGCCGTGGTGTCCGAGCCCGACTTTGACTCCTCCATCAACGTTCGGTTTCTGCCGGACTGCCATCGACGCCGCTAGGAGACCAGGAGCCCTAGCTCTCATGCTGGGACCTGAATCTAGCGTAGGCGATTCATCGAGCTTCGACGTGAGATCTTCTCGGAGTCGAAAAACTCGTTTTGATGCCGGCTCGCCAACCGACGGCCTCGGACAATATCAGTTGCTCATTGATCGGCCGCAACAATGACGCCGACAACAAAAAGGAATAAAAAACCGTCGGAGGGAGCGGGTGAGGATGCAATTCGTCCCGTCGCAGCACGTCCTCGGGCCACAAGCAAAGCATGGCCCAGGCGCCCCAAACGATCAGGGCGGCCAACCACGGTGAACGCCGACGAGCGGAAATAGAGTGCATTTCAGCGCCTTCGGCGGCGATAGCCGCAACCAGCATTTTCTCCGCTGCAGGATCGAGCCGAGCGTCAGTTCGAAAACGCGCCAACAAAAAGCACCCGACCCATAGGAGGCAAGCCACCCGTCCGCATTTCGCACTGTGGGACCGGAGTTCCCAGAAACCGTTCGATTGCTGCCGCCGATTTACGTACGTTTGGTCTGCTCTCGCACCCTGAGGCCTTATTCCGCCAAAACATATGAGAATCCGGCACGGATAAAGTTGTGCCGAAATACGCATGAGTTCCGGGGGCCGGCCACGGCGGGGCTTATCGGTCGTTTGATGGCGAGTCCGGCAAAAGGGTTGAGATTCCGGGAAAGCGGCCGGCGTAACGTGAAAAAAAGTCGGCAAGATGTGCGGCGCGAGAGAAACCGCATCGCGATCCGAAATCCTGTTGAGGTGGCAAACCAGTCTGTCAAGGCAGTGTCCGCGCCGGCCGGATGCCGACCGCCAGGCTCTCACGTTCGGTCGGCACGCCGCCCCAACGGGACCCGGAATACGTTGAAGGCAGCTCCGACCGAAAGCTAGCCCCGTGCGATGCGCGCCGTTGCGTCGACTTGATTGCAAGCTCGACTTCTTCGACGTCCTCGATCGGCCGCTTGAGGTTCTTCCACGGAAACGGCGTATAGGCACCGTCGCAAAAACAGATGACCTCTCCATGAATATCGAACAGCCCCCAATCATTCGGCTTCTTCAGTCCCACGGGCCAGGTTCGGTTCGAGGAATTCGGGAGGTACCAACCATAGTCCGGCAGCAACTCCTCAGCCCCTCCGAATGAGAACGAAGTGGTCGTACCGGCTCGTGTCGCAACCTCCATTTCCGCTTCAGTGGGCAACCGATAGCCCGTCTTCCGCAGATAGTTCGGCCGTCGTTTCGCCACCTGGCCGTCGGGACCCAGTTCGTAGCACCATTCCTCCTTCGGGATGCCTTCCTGCTCGCTCAGCCAATTGCAGTACGCTGCCGCCTCATACCAAGAGACGGCGATTACCGGACAATCGGGCGCGGGTGCGAAGCCCGGAGTTTGTTCATGCGTTGCCTTGAAGCGGTGGAATTGCTCGACGGTGACAGGCTTGGCGGCGACGGCAAACGTCCGATTGATGCGGCAAGGATGAATCCGGTCGTGCTCGGTCCAATAACTCGACATGATGTCGCGCTCCGCGAAATAGAGAGTATCGGCGACAGACAAACCCATGCTGAACTCGAGCGGGCCGGGAATCGCGACCATGGTTTGCTGTTGCCCGTTGACGAACCATTTTGGTTTCGCATTCGCCTCGTGCAGCGAACCATGGATTTCCGTCAATCGTCCCTTCGACTGCCGCGCCTGTTCTGCTTGCGACTGGACCAACCAAGCGTCCTCATTCCAGCGTTTTAAGACCCATTCGGACGCGGCGCGCGAGCCTGGGTCGGCAGCACTCAGATAGGTCAACTTCAAAAACTGGACCTGCTCCGCCCCCGGCTTCCACGCCTCCGGTTGGTATTCGCCCAGGCCCAGGATCAAAGCCTGCCGAATGGACGGGGCGTTTTCCTCGATCAATCTCCGGTAAAGCAAGGGCGCACTGACGTCATAACGCGCCAGCCGATGGATCAGAAAACTGCGAGTCGTCGGGTCGGCTCCCGTTTGCAAGATTGGCCAGGCGGCATCGCCACGACCCATTTTGAGCAGAGCCGCGGCGGCATTCGCCTGCCGTTTGGCCCATTGGACTTTCATCTCATCAACGACCAAGGGACGTTGCCAGACCGAGACGATCGCCGCATGATTCGCTTTGTCCAAATCGACTGACATCGCCGCGGGGCGGTATCCTTGAGCGATGAGCGCTTGACATTCTTTGACGTGAGCGGCCTCGTCCTTGCTGCAGACGACCACGCTGGTAAACGACAAATCCATTTCTCCGATCGCCGAGAAGCGGGGTTCGGGCGTTGTGCGCGGATCGACCGAAGCGTCGACGAGCGGATAATTCGTTGTAATCAGTTCCGTCAGGGCCGATTCGGGCACTCCGAACTTCTGGTTCCAGTAGCGCGGCGACGCATGCCGCCAGACCTGGGAGATCACGCGCCGCCCCGCATCGTCGAGTGCAACTTGCGCCGTGACCGGGAAGTAGTGCCAACGCCATAAGAGATCATATTTTGCCGGCAACTCCGCCTCGCTGAGGCCGAGCACGATCCGCGTGTCCTCGT
>Ga0210393_10004928_pt1 | contig 10523 bp, 6 predicted proteins | sample IncBWC27OmetaG_FD_160068 | JGI IMG/M metagenome (GOLD analysis project Ga0210393, IMG submission 160068) | Forest soil microbial communities from Barre Woods Harvard Forest LTER site, Petersham, Massachusetts, United States - Inc-BW-C-27-O ...
TATTAGAAACATGTGCGCGGTCCAAACGCCGACGCCTTTGACCTGGGTCAGATGTTTTGTGACTTCTTCATCAGTCATCTCCGGCAGATGAGTGAAGCTAAGTTCGCCACGAATGGCGCGCTCCGCCATGTCGCGCAGGTAAGACGACTTCTGCTTCGAGAGGCCCACCGACCGCATCTGCTCGGCGGTAAGGTTGGCGATGCCTTCCGCCGTGAGCGGTTCGCCAGCGAGAGCCGCAAATCGCTTGAAGATGGTTACGGCGGCTTTCCCATTCAACTGCTGATAGACAATGGCCTCGGCCAGACTATGGAATACCGGCTCGCCAAATTCCATGCGACAGGGTCCGACTTGTTCAATGATGGCCCGCAAGATGGGATCAGATTCCTTCAGGTGATTAATCGCTTTGCGCATGCGAAGATTAGACGAAACCAGGATTCAAGAGGATAGCAGATTCGTGGGCAACGACACTCGTGTTCCCGCTCTATTCTTGCGGAATGTCGATCTGGTCTGATCTCTGTCGAGTAAGGCCAAGGCGGGGCTCCGCGACACTAGGTAAAGCTCGCCTCGGTGTAGGTTCCGTAGACTTCACGCAACGCGTCGCAAATCTCGCCAACTGTCGCATACGCGCGCACCGCATCCACGATGTACGGCATAGTGTTCGCCGACGAAATATCGCCGCTCGACCCAGCTTCCGGTTCTTGGGCGGCGGCTCTCTTCAGCGCATCGAGGCGCCGACGGACCTCGTCATTCGACCGCCGGGCCCGCAATGCTTTCAATTTTGCACTCTGATGCCGGGCCACGCTCTCGTCGATGTAGAGAATGTGTGGTGATTCTTCTTCGACAACGAACTCATTCGCCCCCACAATGATTTTTTCTTTCGCCTCCGCGGCCCGCTGAAATTGGTAGGAAGCCTCAGCAACCTCTTTCTGCGGATACCCGCGCTCGATGCCTTTCACCATTCCGCCCATCGCGTCCAGTTTGCCGAAATAGTCGAACGCGCCTCTTTCCATTTGCAGGGTCAGGTTCTCAAGAAAGTAAGATCCACCCAGCGGATCAACTGTTTGAACAACCCCAGATTCATAGCCAATGATTTGCTGGGTACGTAATGCGATGCGCGCAGCTTCTTCGGTCGGCAGGGCGAGCGCTTCGTCGTAGCCATCGACGTGCAATGACTGCGTTCCCCCCAGCACCGCTGCCATTGCCTGAATGGCGGCGCGCGCGATGTTGTTCAATGGCTGCTGGGCGGTTAGCGAAACACCCGCAGTCTGGGTATGGAACCGTAGCAACCAGGTCCGCTGGTTCTTCGCCCCGAACCGGTCCTTCATCACCTGATACCAGATCTTGCGCGCCGCCCGATATTTTGCGATCTCTTCGAAGAAATCGTTGTGCGCGTTGAAGAAGAAGCTGAGCCGCGGACCGAATTCGTCTACATCCAGACCACGCCGGCGCGCCCATTCCACGTATTCCACGCCGTCATAAAGCGTGAAGGCCAGTTCCTGCAGCGCAGTCGATCCCGCCTCTCGAATGTGATATCCACTGATGGAAATCGTGTTGAAGCGCGGCGTAAATTTCGATCCAAACTCGAATGTATCGATCACCAAACGCATGGACGGCGCTGGCGGATAAATATATTCCTTCTGCGCGATGTACTCCTTGAGTATGTCGTTCTGAATCGTCCCGGAGACCTTTTTCCAGTCTGCGCCCTGCTGTTCCGCAACCACCAAATACATGGCCCACAGAACCGAAGCGGGTGAGTTGATGGTCATCGAGACGGTCGTGTTCTCGAGATTAATCCCTCCGAAGAGAATCTCCATATCCTCGAGTGAATCAATGGCCACGCCGCATTTACCAACTTCGCCTTCGCTGGCGGGATGGTCAGAATCGTAGCCCATCAGCGTGGGCAGATCGAACGCAACCGAGAGCCCTCCGCCGCCATGTTCGAGCAGATATTTGTAGCGCTGGTTGGTTTCCTCCGGCGAGGCAAAGCCGGAGAACTGACGCATGGTAAAAAGCTTGCCGCGATATCCCGTGGCATGAATACCGCGCGTGAAGGGCGGTTGGCCGGGATAGCCGAGATACTGGTCGTAGTTCCAGTCCTTGGGGAGATCCGACTGAGTGTAAAGGCGGCGGATGGGAACATTCGAAATTGTCGAGAAGCGTGCGTGACCGCTCTCGTCAAGGTTCGTACCTGTGGGCGCGCCGATTGCCCGCTCAGGAGCCTTTTCCAGAGTCGGTGCCAAAGTTTTTTCGGCCCACTGTTTCTCCGCATCGGAAGGATGGCGCCCCTCAAACACATCTGCGATTGGATTCTCTGCAACTTGCGGCCGGCCAGGTTTCTTATCAGGCATGAACACCCCGTCTAGCTTAGATGATAGAAGAGGGCGCGGAGAGCCGCAAGGCGGGAGACGTAGCAAGCTGCGTCTGTACAGGGAATTCAATCTGTAGAAACGTTGTTTGCAACGCTTGGGCGCGATAGCTCCCACGCTTTGGCGTATTTCCAGGACACATATGCCGAGTGGTATAGGTGGAGAAGCAATCCTTCCCGTCCATCCAGAAAGCCGAGCCGGATAAAATAGTTGTAGACGAAAGTCAGCAGCGGCCGAATCGCGATATTGCCAACGCTGAACCGGCGGTGACCTTTGGCGACCTCAACCTCGGCGCCCATCGAGGAATAGCTGTTCATGTGATCGATGTAACCCCGCAGCGTCGGATAGGCGTCGTGCAGTAGCGCGTTGGAGAGCGTGCGGGTCGGCCCATTCACCTTGATCGTGGGATGCGCGCCGTATTCCTCGAATCGCCCTGCCCCGCGGCGAATGAGACGCAACTTGGGGTCAGGATAGAAACCACCATGCCGGATCCAACGGCCAAGGAAGAAATTCTTGCGCGGAATCCAGAAGCCACTGATCGTAGCCGTGCCTATCAGAGCAATCTCTATTTCGCTGGCAAGCTCCGGTTCCAGCCGCTCATCCGCATCGAGTTGCAGCACCCAATCCATCGACGCCTTATCCATGGCCGAATTTTTCTGTCCGGCAAAGCCTTTCCACGTCTCGACAAAAACCTTCGCACCAAAAGACTGCGCGATTTCAACCGTGCGATCGGTCGAGCCTGAGTCCACCACGACGATTTCCCCCTTCCCATCGCACACCAGCGGCATCACACTTTCAAGCGTGCGAGGGAGGTTGCCTTCTTCGTTCTGCGTGATCAAAACGACAGACAGCGTCACGCGTGGAAGGATACATCGGAGCTCAGGAAGACTGAAAGTGGAAACCATTCGGCCCTGCCGCGTGAATGCCAGGCGAGCAGGGCCGAATCTCAATCAATAGCCCGGCGGCTGCGGTTGCGCCGACGGCGTGCCCGGTTGCGAATCCAGACGTGGCGCGACGTAAGGCACATTCGGCATATGAGTCACATCGCCGCGTTCGGCATCGGCCATAACGATTCCGGAGTGGTCGAGCAAAAGACCGGTAGCGCGGTCTAACTCCACGCGCGCTTTTTCGTACGCTGCCTTGGCGGAAACCAGATTGGACTCCGCCGTGGTTAAGCCAGACTGGTCTTGCAACACCGCCGTTGGGTTGGAAACTCCGACAGCCAGTTTCTGCTGTTCGGCATCTAGTGTCTGGCGCGCGAAATCAACCGCCGCCTGCGCAGCTTGCACGCTGGCTCGATTCTGCCGCAGCGCGAACTGCGCATTGCGCACCTCAATGTCGACCTGGTTCTGGAGTTGCCGCAGACGGACCTGCGCCTGCCGATATTCCAACTCGGCGCGCACCTGGTCCGCCTGGCCCTGTCGATTTCGAATTGGAATGGTCAGAGTCACTCCAATTCCTTTATCGGGTGAGGTGCCATCGACCAGCTGATTCAAAGTGGACGCGTAGCTGACTGGCCCACCATTGCGGAATGGGGGAGCAGCCGTAGCCGGAGAAAAGCAGAGGGAACTTCCGCCAGGTTTACAAAGGGGCACGAGCGGGTTCACGTTTCCGCCAATACCCGACCCGCCGTAATATGCGAACAGATCCAGAGTGGGCAGCATGGCATTGCGAACAGCTTTGTTGTTGAGTTCGCGACTGTTCAGGTCAATCCGCGACTCGGACAACTCCGCGCGATGACCGAGCGCGTCGCCGATCAGATCCTGTATCGGTACTACCGGTTCCTCTTCCGGCAATTGCATGGTGGAGGTGGGAATCACGTCAGCCCCAGCCAGGGCGGGATCTTCGAGCGTGCGGCTGAGTGCATTCTTCATCAGCAATTCCTGCAACTCCAGATTGGTTTGAGCCAGGATCAACGCCTGCTGATCAGTCGAGACCGTGCTCTGCGCGCTCACCACCTGGATGGGCGGCAAGGTTCCGAATTGCACCTGCTTCTTGTTGTCGGCGAGTGTCCTCTCCGCAAAAGTCAGCGCCTCCTGCTGCACTCTCACATTCTCATAGGCGTAAACCAGATCCCAATAGAGATTTTCGATTTGGTCCACAGTGGTGATCACTTGCAGCCGGAAGGCCACGTCGGAAATCTCGCGGTTATTTTTGGCGATCCGAATGAAGCGTGTGTTGGGGACGAAGCCGAACCCTTGAAGCAAGTTCTGGGTGAGCCTGAACTGCAAACCAGAACTAAGACTGGGAGTGTACTCAATGGTTGGATTGTTAGTCGTGGTATGCGTGTTGGTGAATCCCACCGAGAAGTTCGTGCCCGTATGAAAACCCTGCAGGTAACTGAAATTGCCGGTGCCCGTGTTGGTGTTTGCGATCGGTACCGGGCTGAACACGCTCGTGGATTGGGTGAAGTTCCGGTCCATTTGAAGAGTGCCCGTGACCACCGGATCGAAACTGGTAATGGGCGAGCCAATGCCCAGGGTCGAACTGACCAGTCCGTTTGTACCGGTACCCACGCCGCCCGCAGCAACGCTGGTGCCGCCCGCTCCTGAGCCGACAACTCCGCTGAGCCCGCCTACGCCACCGCCGGGAGTATTCTGCACGATACCGGTATTCACGCCGAGAATGTTAGCGCCTGCGTCCGCACGCAAAATATCCGTGTCCGCGATGTTCAGGTTGTAACGTGCCAACACCAGATCGAGATTGTTCTCCAGCGCCAGCGCAACCGCGTCATTCATCGAAAGCATGATTTTGCCGTCACGCATTAATTGTTGAACGCGATCCGTGTTGTTCAGGTTTGGCGGTGGCACATAACCCGGCTTGTAAGGGGCGATAACATTTGGAAACTGAGAGCGCGGTTTCGAGTAATCCACCGGGACATACTGCTGTGATTGCGGAGCCGGGGGCGGCATGGGCTGAGGCGCTTGCGGTAACGCAGACGGCGCGGGCTGTGCAGTCTGCGCCCACCCGCTGACCGATAACATGCCCACAAGGGCGAAGCCGATGATTCTCCAGCTGGCGAAGTTTAATCGAAACAAAGCCATTTCTTTATCTCCTTTTGCATGAAGACTACTAGCGAATATTGCAGCATTTTTCAATATCGACATTGGATGCGTCCGAACTATTGCGGACACAACTAGAGTAGCTTTGGTCACGAGCAAATATGGTGATGAATTGTAAAGAATTATAAAGAGGGAGTTTCGCGAGGATGGTCGAGGCAGCGCTGTCTGCTGCCCTCCCTCTCTGGGCGGGGAGCCCAGGGAGGGAAATGCAAAACCAAGTTGCCGGATTTACTTTTGAGGTTGCGTCTGCTGCTGAGGAGTTTCCGTCAAAGATTTTATATCTTGGCGCGGCAAAACATGGGGCACGGTTGGCATGTGGGTTACCTGGCCGAGCTCAGCATCGGCCATAATGATGCCGTTGTGGTCCAACAACAGGCCGGTGGCCCGGTCGAGTTCGATGCGCGATTTCTGGTAAGCCGACATTGCCGAAACCAGTGTTGATTCCGCGGTCGCCAATGCCGACTGGTTTTGCAGCACCAGTGTGCTCGTCGAAGCTCCAAGGTTTAACTTCTTCTGCTCCGCGTCCAGCGAAGTTCGGCCCAAGGCCACCGCGGCTTGAGCTGAGGCCACCGCCGCACGGTTCTGGGTCAGCGTGAACTGCGCGTTCCGCACCTCAATGCGAATCTCATTCTCGATCTGCTGCAGCCGCATCTGCGCCTGCCGATATTCCATCTCAGAGCGAATCTGCGTGGCTTGACCAGCGCGGTTGCGTATCGGGATGTTCAAGGTTAGGCCTACGCCTTTATCAGGAGCGCTTGAATCAATGGTTTGGTTCAAGGAGGTCAGATAGCTTACAGGCTGGGCTGGTGGAATGTAGCTGGGGCTAGTGACTGGTATGGGCGGTCCGGCGCAACCAAAGGCTTGTTGGAGCGACGACAAGTTGGCGCAGAGATTCGCTTGATTCTGCGCGCCCGCCAAACCAGAACCTCCATAGTAGGCAAAAAGGTCAAGCGTTGGCAGGAGGGCGCTCCGAACCGCTTTATTGCTGATTTCCTGGCTGGCTAAATTAATGCGCGCTTCAGCTAGCTCAGGCCGGTGACCCAACGCGTCGTTGACCAGATCTTGCGTGGGCGTCACCTCTTCTTGCTCGGAAAGTTGTATGGTCGACGTCGGAATTACCTCAGCGTCGGCCAATCGCGGGTCCACTAGCGTGCGGCTAAGCGCATTTTTCATCAGCAGTTGCTGCAGCTGAAGGTTATTCTGAGCCTGGATCAGACTCTGTTGGTCCGCAGCCACCGTGCTCTGCGCGCGAACAACTTCGATGGGAGCCAGACTGCCGATCTGCACCTGCTTCTGAGTATCCGACAGCGTTTTTTGGGCAAATGCGAGCGACTCCTGCTGCACCCTCACATTTTCGAAGAAGAAAACCAGATCCCAGTACATGTTTTCGATCTGATCGACAGTCGTGATCACTTGCAGCCGGAAAGCAACGTCGGTAACTTCCCGGTTGTTCTTGGCGATGCGGATGAAGCGGTTATTGGCTGGGAAGCCGAACCCCTGCAGCAGATGCTGCGTTAAGCGAAACGTGAAATTCGGGTTGATGACCGGGCTCAATGATGTGAATGGGCTGTTTGTACTCTGGCGCGTGTTGTTAAAGCCCACCAGCAAGTTGGTGCCGGATTGGAAGCCCTGCGTGTAGGCGAAATCATAAGTCTGAGTGTTCTGCGACAACACTGGAACACCAGTGAACACGCTGCTGGCCAGTTGATTGAAGTGATCCCATTGCAGGCCGCCGGTCAAGATGGGATCGAAACTCGTAATCTGCGGCCCGAGACCCAGCGTAGACCCGACCAACCCGCCAAGTCCAGCGCCTGCACCGCCCGCGCCAGCAGTGGTGCCGCCCGCGCCGGCACCCGACCCGGCCTGCACCCCTAAACCGCCAACACCACCACCCGGTGTGTTCTGCACCGTGCCGGCAAACACGCCCAGAATAGCCGCGCCCGCCTTGGCCCGCAGGACATCCGTATCGGCAATGTTCAGGTTGTAGCGCGCAATCCCGATGTCCAGATTGTTTTCCAGAGCCAGCGCGACGGCATCATCGATCGAGAGCATGATCTTGCCATTCTGCATGATCTGCTCAATTCGCGGCGTGTTGTTCAGATTGGGTGGCGGCAAATACCGCGGCTTGTAAGGGGCGATCGGGTTTGGAAAGTACCCTTGTGGCTTGTCGAAATTCTCCAGATGGAACTGCTGCGGCTGCGGGGCCTGCACCGGCGTAGATTGAGGCGTCGCGGAGGAAGCCGGTGGCGCGGACTGAGCTGAATCTTGCGCCCAACCGCTAACGGCTAGCACGCCGGCGAGCATCATTGCAGCGACCAGACGACAGGCAGAATTCAAAACAGACAAAGACATTCGCTTATCTCCATGCATAAGAACTGCTCGTGATGACGACAAAGGCTTCTCTAGGTCAAGAGTTATTACGCAAAACAGCCTGCCCAGGTTTCATTTTTGTGCTGTCCGGGCAAGGCGTCGCGTTTCGTCGTAGACCGCCACGTGGAATGCAATAGTATAGCTGACGCGACAGTCTTGTTCAGCTACGGTCCAACTGGCTGCATCTAATTCGCAAAGACTTGCAAGCCGTTTCGATGTGGAATTGAGGAGAAAAACTCCAGGCAATCCTCATGCGCAATTTCAAAATCGTTCTGGCTTATGACGGCTCGGAATTTTCCGGATGGCAAGTGCAGCCGGACGCCGCCACAATCCAGGGCACTCTGGCCTCGGCTATTGGACGAGTGACCGGCGAAAAGGTTTTGCCGCAGGGTTCCGGACGCACCGACGCTGGAGTTCACGCTCTTGCTCAAGTGGCCACGTTTGCCCTGGAGTCGCCCATACCGCCGCAGAATCTGGCGAAAGCGTTGAACGATATGCTGCCGCCTTCTGTTCGCGTCATCGAGGCCACCGAGGCGCCGCTTGAGTTTCACGCCCGCAAGTCTGCCCACGCGAAAACCTACCGCTACCGCATCCATCGCGGTGCTGTCTGTTCGCCTTTCCTAGCCCGATACGTTTGGCACTATCCCTATCCGCTCGATGAAGATGCTATTCGACAAGCGGCCAGCTTCGTGATCGGCGAACATGATTTCACTTCCTTTGCAGCAGTAGATTCCGAACGCGGGCGTGAGGATGAAATTTCTGATGTGCGTTCTAACGTGCGGCGCGTCTTCGCCTCAATCTGGGAGCGCACCGGAGAGGAATTGCTGTATGTGGTCCGGGGCAGCGGGTTCTTGCACCACATGGTCAGAAACCTCGTGGGGACGTTTGTACTGGTTGGAAAGGGCACATTGAAACCGGAGGATGTGGCCACCATTCTGGAAGTGCGAAATCGATCAGCCGCGGGAGCAACTGCTCCTGCGAGTGGGCTGTATCTGGTGAGTGTCGAATATTAGTTAGTTGTGTGGCGCGGGCGCCCGAGCCCGCGTAAACTTTTCACAGGATATGGTTACCGACCTTCAAATCGCGGCTCGCAAAGTGGTCTCGGTAAATCCTGCGACTGGCGAGACGCTGCGCGACTTTCAATGTGCCTCCGAGCGGGACGTTCAGGCTGCAGTGGCTCGGGCTCGCGCCGCTCAGCCCGCGTGGAACGAATTGGGAGTGCGTGGACGAGTCGCCGTCCTTCGCGAGTTTCAGCGTTTGCTCCACGAGAGGAAATCGGAAGTCGCGGCTCTGATTACTCGCGAAGCCGGCAAGCCGATGGTAGAGGCGCTGCTCACGGAAGTTCTGGTCGTGTTAGACTCCACGCGCTTCTGCGTCGAGAATGCCTTTACCTTCCTGCGGGAACAGCCGGTCCCGCACGGCAATCTGGCCATGAAGACTAAGACGGGACGCATTCTGCGCGAGCCGCACGGAGTGATCGGGATCGTCTCGCCGTGGAATTATCCGTTCTCCATTCCTGCCACGGAATCGCTGTCCGCGCTCGTAACCGGAAACGCAGTTGTGCTGAAGCCATCAGAACTCACGTCGCTGACCGCTGTGGAACTGGCTTCATTGCTGCATCAAGCCGGTGTGCCGAAGGATGTATTTCAGGTCATCGTTGGCGATGGAACCACGGGCTCGGCGCTGCTGAACGCTGAAATCGACAAGCTGGTTTTCACTGGTAGCGTTGCAACAGGCAAGCGCATTGCTCAGGCTGCGGCTGCGCGTTTGCTTCCTGTCGTGCTGGAGTTGGGCGGAAAGGATCCGATGCTGGTGCTTGACGATGCGGATGTGGACGTGGCATCGAGCGGCGCGGTCTGGGGTTCGTTCGCGAATTGCGGGCAAGCTTGTCTTTCGGTGGAACGCTGCTATGTGCATCGCAGGTTGTATGACGCATTCCTCGAGGCTTGCGTGCGAAAAACGAAACAATTGTGCGTGGGCAATGGGATTGATCCGCAAACCGAGATCGGCCCGCTAATTTACGAACGGCAACTGCGAAATGTCGAGTCGCACGTCGAAGATGCGCGGGCTCGCGGCGCGCGCGTGCTGACCGGGGGCTCGCGGCTGCCACAGCTAGGCTCGAATTTCTACGCTCCGACCGTGCTCGCTGACGTCACGCACGCCATGCACATCATGCGTGAGGAGACGTTCGGCCCCGTCCTTCCAGTGATGCCGTTCGACACCGACGAAGAGGCCGTCCGGCTGGCCAACGACTCCGACTACGGTCTCGCCGCCAGCATCTGGACGCGTGATCGTGCCCGCGGAGAATCGTTGGCACGCCGCATCCTGGCGGGGACAGTCATGGTGAACGACGCGGTCGCGTGCTTCGGCATCAGCGAGGCTCCCCATGGCGGCGTGAAGGCCAGCGGCATGGGGCGTACTCACGGGCGGTTTGGCATGGAAGAAATGGTGCGCATCAAGCACGTGGACTCCGACCGTCTGCCCGGAATGAAGAAAATCTGGTGGTACGGATACGGCCAAGGGTTCACCCGCCAGATGGAGGGCTTCCTCGACCTCATGTTCGCCCGCCGACTTGGTCAAAGGCTGCGAGGCGCAGTGCGCTCGGCGGGAGCGTATGTGCGAAAAGGGCGGCTCTAGCATAGCGTCCCCGCTTCTCCCAGATCGGGAAGGTTTACTGTTTAGTACCGGGTCCCCCCCTCCCCCTGTTGGCCGCAAAATCTAGAAA
>Ga0210393_10004929_pt1 | contig 10523 bp, 5 predicted proteins | sample IncBWC27OmetaG_FD_160068 | JGI IMG/M metagenome (GOLD analysis project Ga0210393, IMG submission 160068) | Forest soil microbial communities from Barre Woods Harvard Forest LTER site, Petersham, Massachusetts, United States - Inc-BW-C-27-O ...
CGGGTACAGCCCTTCATTGCGACGCTTGCCTCCATGATCGGAGTGCGCGGCTTTGCGAAGTGGTTTACCGGCAATGAGAACATCGACATCGGTTTTGGTCATGACGTCGCCGCGCAGTTCGCCGACTTCTTTCGTGAAAAACTGGTGGTGATCGGCAGCTATGTGGCCGCCGCGGCGATCTTTTGGGTGTTGTTGGCGAAGACTGTCTTTGGCCGTCACGTGCGCGCCATCGGCGACAATCCGACGGCGGCCGTCTATGCGGGATTGCCCATCCTTCGAACCCAACTGTGGGTGTATACGCTCGCGGGACTCCTCGCCGGCGTCGCCGGCGTGCTGTATACGGCGGAAAATCATCAGGGCAACCCCAATGCCGGGGTGGCGTATGAGCTCGACGCCATTGCGGCGGTAGTCATCGGGGGCACCCGGCTCTCGGGCGGCCAAGGCAGTGTGGATGGAACGATTATCGGCACACTCATCATGGGGGTACTGACCAATATGCTGCGGTTGAACAATGTGGACAGCAACGTCGAGATGCTGATCAAAGCGCTCATCATCGTGCTCGCGGTCGCCATTCAACGGGTGCGCAGCGTATGAGTTGCCGTGCCCCCAAGGTGGTCTGCACCGCCATCATGCTGCTGACGGTGGCCTGCGGGGGTCATCCGTCCGGGCAGAAGCTCATCGCCTTTTCGCAGGCCAACAACGCGGAACCCTACCGGGCCAGCCAAAAGGCGCTGATGGAGACACTCTTTGCAGACACACCGGGCGTTCGACTGGTGGTCTCGGACGCGCAGCAGGACAACAGCAAGCAAATTGCGCAGATCGAAACCTTCATCCGCCAGAAGCCCGCCGTGCTGATCGTGGCCCCCAACGAGCGCGCGGCATTGACGGCGGTGATGGGACTGGCCATGCAGGCGGGAATCCCCGTCATTTGTCTCGAGCGCGATATTCTGCAACCCAACTACACCACCTATATCCGCATGGACAACCGCGCGATCGGGAAAATGGCCGGGCAGTTCATCGTGGATCACTTGACCAAGAAATTCGGTGCCCCCCAGGGTAACGTGGTCATCATTCGTGGGCTGCTCGGTGTCGAGGCGCAAATCAACCGCGACGGTGGGGCCCGAGAGATCCTCGACCGATATCCCCAGATCCATATCATCGCCGATCCGGTGGCCGATTGGATCCAAGCCAAGGCCAAGGATCGCATGACCGAGGTGCTGCGGGTCCAACCCCAGATCGACGTGGTGTATGCCCACAATGATCCGATGGCCATTGGCGCGTACCTGGCCGCGAAAGAACTCAATCGCGAGCACGACATGATCTTCGTTGGGGTGGACGGCTTGGGCGGACCGGCAGGCGGGATCAAAAAAGTGATCGACGGCGTGCTGGCCGCGACGTTCGTCTATCCGCTCGGGGTCAATGAGGCCGTGGCGGAGGCCAAGAAGATAATTCTCGACCCGGCCTACCGTCCTGACAAAGAGATCACTTTGGGCTCGACCATGGTCACTCCGGCGAATGCCGAGCAGCTCTACCGGGAGTTCACGGTTCCCAGCCGTTGAGCGCTTAAGAGACGCTTATCAGCAGATGCTTGACAAATTAGCTGCGACGGCGGAATACTATATCGATAAACTATATCGATAAAGTAAGATCGGCCATACGGGGAGAATCGGTCTGAACAAGAAAATCGCTATTTTCTGGCCTGGGGACTATCGGGCCTATCCCAACGATGCGGCCTTGCCCACGGTCGAGCGGGTCACCGTCCAGATGGAAGCGGCGTTACGCCGGTTGGGGCGCTCGCCGTATCGCGTCGAGGGATATCTCACCCGACCGCATGAGGCCATCGAGCGCCTTGGGCCCATCGATGACCCCATGATCGGGATCTATGCGCATTGGGTGTATGCGCCGCACACCACCGATGGCGTGGTCGGCAAAGACAATCCCTTGCTGCTGGCGAGCAATTTTTCGGGCCGCTGGCCGGGTCTGGTGGGGCTGTTGAACACGGGTGCATCGCTCACCAGTCTCGATCGAGCCCATTCGCGGATTTGGACCGACGCGGAGGATTGGGCCAACGACCCCACATTCATGGAGCAGCTCGATGCCTGGTGCCAGCGGGGCAAATTGGTCCACGATGAGGGTGAATTGCACGCCGCGCCACAACCGTCCCCCGCCGCGCAGCGCATGGCCGCGGGGGTAGTCGCGCAGCTCAAGCGCCGCCGCCCGCTCGCTCTCATGTTGGGCGATACCTCGATGGGGATGATCAATGGCTATTTCGGACCTCGCCTGCTGAACCCGCTGGGCTTTGCCGAACACAAGGTTGATCAGGCCTGGATCATCGAGCGCGGCCGGTCCATCTCGGCGGCGCGGATCGAAGACGCGCTGAAGTTCGTCATCGATCGGGGCCTCACCTTCCATCACGGCGCCGCGGATGCGCCCGACTTCACCCTCAACGACACTCGCGAACAGTTGCGCGACTACCTGGCGGTGCTCGATCTGGTCAATGAATTCAAGGCTGACTGCATTGGCTGGCAGTATCAGCTCGGCCTGATCAAGCTGCGGCCGCCGTCGGATTTCGCCGAAGGCTTGTTCAACAGCACCTGCCGTCCGGAATCGAACGACGACACCATCGTGGATGCGACCGAAGCCGATCAGGGCAATGTGGTGCCCATGGAACTGATGAAGCGCCTGCTGAAGCTCAAGGGTCTGCATCAGGCAGTGTTCTTCCATGACGTGCGCTGGGGTGGGCAGTGGGACGGGCGATTCATCTGGGTGCTGCTCAATTCCGGGTCGAGCGGGGCCTACGCCTTCAATCACGACCCGACGAGTTTGCGCGACACCCACAGCTATCGCCAGCCGGCCGGCTACTTTCCGGTGCCGGGTGGAACCTTCACCGGGGAGAGTCTCGCCGGCGCCATGACTTGGGCGCGCACCTACATCAATCAGGGGAAATTGTGGATGGATATCGGGCGCGGCGACGTGGTGCGCTTGCCGCCGGTGGTGCGAGATGCGTGGTGGAACGGGACGACCCCGCAATGGCCGTTGATGGCTGCCGACTTGCGCATGGGTCGGGACACACTCATGGCTCACTATCAGAGCAATCACATCGCGGTTGCTTACGGAGATATCTTCGAAGAGCTGGTGGCCCTGTCGCAGCAGCTGGGCTTGCGCGTGCGGGTGATGGGCAACGCGGCGGCATGATACATGGCCATTGTCGCCGGCATTGATTTTGGCAGCGCGAGCGTGCGGGTTGCGCTGATCGACAGCGAGCGCGGCCGGCTGGGGACCGGCACGGTGGCCTGTCCGACGCTGCGCAACGCAGGCGATGCTGACTTCGCCACCCAGCGCCATGAAGATCATTGCAGCGCGCTCGTGAGCGCCTTCGAAATGGCGCTCGGCCGCGCCGACGTCCCTGGGTGCGCGGTGACCGCGCTCGCGGTGGACACCACCGGCTCGACCGTGATCCCGCTCGATGAGGAGCTGCGGCCGCTCGATGACTACGCGCTGTGGTGCGATCATCGCGCGTGGCGCGAAGCGGCCGAGATCACCGCCAGAGCCCGCGACTGGAAGCTTGCGGCGCTCGCGGGATGCGGTGATTCCTATTCGTCGGAATGGGGGTTTGCAAAGGTGCTGTACTGGCTGCGCACCCATCCACAGCAGCGCAGTCAATTGTTCACGGCCATGGAACACTGCGATCTGATGGTGGCCACGCTGTGTGGCCTCAACGATGCGTCGACATTGCCGCGTTCGGTGTGTGCCATGGGCCATAAATGGATGTGGGACCCGGCGCTCGGCGGCCTGCCGGCAGATGATTTTCTCGCCGCCGTGGACCCGCTGCTCTCAGGGCTGCGCGATCGCCTGAGCGGCCGCTATGCTGCCTCGGATGAATTGGCCGGCGGCTTGTGCCCCGAGTGGGCGCAGCGGCTCGGCCTCAAGGCCGACATTCCGATACCCGTGGGTGCACTCGATGCGCATTGGGATGCCATCGGCGCGGGCTGCCGCCCCGGAGATCTGGTGAATGTGATCGGCACCTCGAGCTGCATCATGGCGCTGTCGGAGGTCAAGCGGCGGATCCCCGGCGTCGCCGGTGTCGTGATGGGTTCCATCCATCCCAACAAGGTGGGCATTGAGGCGGGACTCGCCGCCGTGGGCGACGTGTTCGAGGCTATCGCGCGGCGGGCAGGACAAACGGTCTCGGCGCTCGCCGAAAAAGTGGAAGCCTATGGCGCCGGGCAAACGGGCCTGTTGCGTTTCGGTTGGGACAACGGGGATCGGTGCGTGCTGTCGGACCCTAAGCTGCGGGGCATTACCTTGGGGTGGCGATTGCACCATCGCGCCGAGGACGAGTTCTTTGCTGCCATCGAGGGCAGCGCCCTGCATACGCGCATCGTGGTCGACAATTTGCGCGAGCACGGCGTTCCCGTGCAGCGGATGATTCATGGCGGCGGAATCCCGCGGCGCAATGACACGCTCAATCGCGTGTTCGCGGGGGTTCTCGGCACACCCATTCTCGTTCCGGTCGCCGACACCACGAGTCTCGGGGCGGCGATCTTCGCCTTTCTCGCCGCCGGAACGTTTAAGTCAATCGAAGAGGCGCAGGACGCGCTGTCTCCCGGCTATCGCACCATTGAGCCGCGAGCGGAAGACGTGCGCATTTACCAGGACCTATTTCCACGTTTTAGGGAGCTCTATTTTTCCTTGGGACAATTGCCGTTGCACTAGATCAATGTCCGCCAGAACAATAACCAGCATTCTTTAGGAGATCACAATGTGTAGGATTGGAACAATGCGAGTGTCGCTCTTGAGCCTCATCTCGTCCCTGCCGATCTTGAGTCATGCGCTTGCCGATACGCCGTCTTCCACGGCGAGTGCGGCGCCGGATAACAATCTTCAGGAAATCATCGTGACGGGTACCTTCCTGCCGATCACCAAACAGAAGGCAACGACGGCGGTTTCGGTGGTGACCGCGCAGGAAATCTCGAGACTGGTGCCGAACAACGCCTTGGACCTGTTGTCCAACGTGCCGGGCTTCTTTGTAGATTCCTCGTATGGCTCAATCGCCCCGACGTTTTCAGCGGAGTTTCAATCCAGCGACATCACCTCGCGCGGGCTTCCCTTCGTCGCCATCGAGGAGGATGGACTCCCCTTGGAAGGCGCCAACGGCATTAGCGCGGTGCTCGGATCGACCGCCCTCCTGCGCGCAGATTCGACACTCTCGCAGATCCAGGCGGTGCGCGGCGGCAGCGCCTCGATCACCGGCGCCAATTCGCCCGGCGGCATCATCGACTACATCAGCAAGACCGGCGGCGATGTGCGCACACTCGAGGTTGCAGCAACCTACGGCTTGCAGGGCGACGGCAAGCTGCCCTACGAGCGCTTCGATATCAATGCGGGCGGCCCGCTCGCGGCCGATGGGTGGTATTACAACGTCGGCGGGTTCTATCAACATGACTACGGCACGAAGGATGCGGGATTTCCGCTCGACTACGGCGGGCAGTTGAAGGCCAACGTGGTCAAGAAATTCTCCAACGGCTCCGTCGAGATTTATGCCAAGTACCTGAACGATCACAATGGCTTCTCCGAATTGATCCCTGCGCAAAACTTCGGCTCGCCGAGACCGGTGCCGGGATGGACCAATACTTCTTGGTCGACCGCGCCGAGTGCCGGATTCCAGGTGCTGAGTGGCCCGAACTCCTACACGGGATTCGATCCGCGGGATTTGAACCATACGGTGTCCACCGCCCTCGGGGTGAAATTCAACGTCGATTTGGGCGGGGGTTGGGGCGTCAATGGCAACGTCAAGTACTCCAACAATGTGATCACCGGAGCGCAGAACGATTTTGGCATCTATGACACGCTCAATGACTCCTTTGCCTATGCCTTTCTCGGTTCGTCGGCGATCCCGGGCACCTACACGCTGAGGAGTCCGGCGACCGGAGGCTCCGCGCAAGTGGTGACCACCGATGGTAGTCACTTCACGGTTCTCAACAACAATCTACCCGGAACCGCGAGCCTGCCGAATGCCGTCATGGGCGATGGTTTTTATTCGGAAAGACTCACCGACAATGAGTGGCAGGGAACGTTCACGGCGACGAAAAAGCTCGAGACCATGTCCTTCGCGGCGGGGGCGTACTTCGACCACACCAGCTTCGAGAACAACGCGGTCGGCGTGTTTGGTCTCGGCACCTTGACGCCGCGACCGGAGATGCTCGATGTCACCCTGCAAACCCCAGGCGGCAAGACATTGCAAGTCACCAATCCGGCCGGATTCAGTACGCAGTTTCAAGTCGGCTACGATCAGGCCACCTGGCAGCAAATCTCCGTCTACTTCAGCCATACCTGGAATTTCGCGGACAACTGGTCTCTCGATTGGGGCGTGCGGCATGAGCACACGAGCATCACGGCCGAAAACATCGCGACCAGTGGCCCCACGATCATCAGCAACAGCGACAACTTCTATAACAATCAATACCAGGCGATCGACACCCTATTCGGTGTGAACCGAGCGATCGACAACCTGGCGTATTCGGCTGCCGTCAACTACGAATTCGACCCGCATAACTCCGTGTACTTTCGCTATTCGGACGGCAAGAAGGCACCCAACCTGTCGGTCTTCGAAGGACTGGGTTCGAGCGTGACGAGCCCCGGTACGCCGGCGCCCACGCAGAATGTCAGGCAATTCGAGCTAGGCTACAAGGTCGAGAGCTCTCGGTTAAGTCTCGAAGTGACGCCGTTCTACAGTCTGCTGGGCGTTCCGGGAAACCAGATCCTGGAGGGAAGCGGGATCACGACGACGGCGTTGCTTTACAATGTCACGACTCCGACCAATCAAACCCGCGACTACGGCGTGGAAGTGGACGGAACGGTTCGTTTCAATGAGAACTTCTTCATTCGCGGCGCTTTAACCTGGCAGAAGGCCAGCGAACTGCACGACTATCACTATATTCAGCCGAACGGTCCGGGACCCATTCAAGACGCCGTATTGATTGACAGCAATCAGGGCTTTGAGTCCGCCAACGTCCCGGATTGGATGGCCACGATCACACCGACCTACACCAATGGTCACTTCCTGGCGCAGTTGCAGTGGCAGTACATGGGTGCCCGGGCGGCCAACAACTTTGACGCGTGGGAGATTCCGGCCTATCAGAAAACCAATATGACGCTCCAATGGGAATTGACGTCACATGCCTACCTGGCTTTTACCGTCAACAACTTATTTGACGGCAAAGGCGTGACGGAATGGTCGGCCGGGGGCCCGTACCCGGACGGTTTGTTCGTGACCGGGACCTATACCAAGGCGCAAGTGGCGGCCAATCCCAATCAGATCTTTAGTATCCTGCAGATTCCAGCACGCGCTTACTTCGCAAGATTCGGTTATAAATTCTGACCCCACCATGAGCGACCATTCAATGAGGCGGCGGGACTTCATGCGCTTAGGGGTGAGCGCGGCGGGCGCTTTGGGTGTCGCGGGAGGCACCGGTGCCTTCGCGGCGTCACAGAACCAAGCAAGGTCCGAAACTCGAGTCTATAACGACGCTTACGGGGGCGAGCGCCTCGATCACATCGCCTTTCCCATGGGCGGGTTCGGCGCCGGCATGATTTGCCTCGAGGGCGGGGGCGCGTTGTCGCGAGTCTCGCTGCGGCATCGTCCCGACATGATCCGGGAGCCGGGAATTTTCGCCGCCATCGCCGTCAAGTCGCCGCACTCGATTGCGCGCGTGCTGGAAGGACCCGTCCCGCATCGCAAGCGCAGCGTCGATTTGAGCCGCAACGCCATTACTGAGGTCAGCTCCTGGTGGGGACTGCCGCGATTTCGCGAGGCGGCCTTTACCGCACGATTTCCCTTTGGCGAAGTGGCCCTGGCCGACGACGCGGTTCCGCTGACGGTGAGACTGACCGGCTGGAATCCCTTCGAGCCGGGGGATGTCGATAACGCCAGCCTGCCGGTGGCGGGACTCGAATATCAGTTCACCAATAAGAGCGCTGACCCGGTGGAGGCGGTTTTTTCGTTCAACGCCATGAACTTCATGGCTGAAGCGGATTTTTCCAAGGAGCAGGGCAATTCGGGCGACAAGGTCAAGGCCATGCCGGGCGGGTTTCAGCTCATCGGTGCCGGCAGCCCGGAGAAACCGTGGGATGCGGGAGCCTTCGCGGCTTGGGTGGACGAGACCGGGGTGCAGGTGAACGCCGCGTGGTTTCGCGGCGGCTGGTACGACGCGGCGACCATCGCGTGGCGCGACGTGCAAAGCGCCGCCTGCTTCAATCGTCCCGCTGTCACCGAGGGTCCTCCCGCCCCCGGCGCTTCGCTCTTCGTGCCGTTCAAGCTTGCGCCGGGGGCAACGAAAACCATTGCCGTGCGCCTCGCGTGGTTCGTCAAGGGGTCGAACCTCAATCGGCCCGGCGGAGTGATCTTGTGGCCGCCGTGGGAAGCCCCCGCCTATACCGACCAGAATCTGTGCTACAAACCCTGGTACGCCGAGCGCTTTGCCGACATCGACGCGGTATGCGACTACTGGCGCAAGAGCTACGCCGCGCTCAGGCAGAACACCGCGCGGTTCAGCCAGGCCTTCTACAGCTCCACCTTGCCGCCGGAAGTATTGGAGGCGGTCGGCGCCAACCTCACCATCCTTAAATCCACCACCGTGCTGCGCCAGGCCGATGGGCGCTTCTGGGCCTGGGAGGGTAGCCTGGATGAATATGGCAGTTGCGAGGGGTCGTGCACCCATGTCTGGAACTATGCGCAGGCCCTCGCTCACCTATTCCCGGCGCTCGAGCGCACGATGCGCGAAACGGAATTTGGCCCCAACCAACGCGACGGCCATCAGGATTTTCGCTCCGCGCTGCCGATCCGGCCGACACCGCACAATTTTTACGCGGCCGCCGACGGACAGCTCGGCGGCATCATGAAGGTCTATCGCGACTGGCGCATCAGCGGAGATACCGGCTGGCTACGCGGGTTGTGGCCCAAGGTGCGCGAAAGTCTCGACTACAGCATCCGTACCTGGGACCCAAGGAAGAAGGGCTGGCTGGAGGAGCCGCACCACAACACCTACGACATCGAGTTTTGGGGCCCCGACGCGCTGTGCACCGGCATTTATCTCGGCGCGCTGCGCGCGGCGGTGCTCATGGGACATGCCCTGAAGGACGATGTCAGCCCCTATGCCGATCTTTTAAAGAAAGGCCTCGCGCAAGCGGAAACGGAGCTATTCAACGGCGAATACTTTTTTCAAAAGGTGAAATGGCGGGACTTGCTGGCGCATTTTCCCGACGACTCAAAGGGATTCGTCCAAAAATACACGCCCGAAGCCTTGGCACTCGCGAACAAGGAGGGTCCGCGCTATCAATACGGCGACGGCTGCCTATCGGATGGCGTGCTCGGCGCATGGCTCGCCACAGTGTGCGGGGTTGGACCGGTGCTGGATGCCGGCAAAGTGAAAAGCCATTTGCAGGCGGTGTATCGCCACAATTTCCGCAAGGATTTATCCGATCACGCCAATCCGCAGCGCTCGGTCTTTGCCTTTGGCAATGAAGGCGGTTTGCTGTTATGTACCTGGCCCGGCGGCCAACAATTGTCGCTGCCCTTCATCTATTCCAATGAGGTGTGGACCGGGATCGAATATCAAGTGGCCTCTCATCTCATGCTGATGGGCCTGGTGGACGAAGGCCTGAATATCGTGCGGACCTGTCGTGATCGTTATGACGGGCGTTCACGCAATCCCTTCGATGAAGTCGAGGCCGGACACTGGTATGCCCGCGCGATGGCCTCGTACGGATTGCTGCAGGGACTGAGCGGCGCACGCTACGACGCGGTGGACAAAGTGCTCTACTTGCAACCCACTCTCAAAGGCGATTTCCGCAGTTTCCTCGCCACTGCCACCGGCTATGGCATGGTCGGCGTGCGTAACGGCGCGCCCTTTGTCGACGTCGTCTCCGGACACATACCCTACACCAAGATCAAGTATGTGGCGGCCTAGCCCAGATCTTAAGCTCTCTATCATCCTCATTACTTAGGTTTGCGGAACTTCAGGATGAACTGGTCGGTGTGCCCGCGAATCGTCTGGTCGAACACTTCTGCCGTGCGGGAGTCCGCCGGATTGGCGAGAATAGAACTCTCGGAGTCGAACTTGAAGCCCGCGGCTTCGACCTCTCGGCGCACGGTCGATGACTCGATGCGATGCAAGGTCTCGGTTACATTTGCGGGAGCACCTACAGCGGCGGAATGATCGAGAATTACGTATACGCCACCCGGCTTCAGTGCTTCGTATACCGCCCTGTTAAACGCGGCCGTGTCAACCGGCCCCATGAACTTGTCATGCAGGTCGTGATAATTTCGGGAAATCCAGAACAGGTCGAGCTTCTCGGGGAACTTCAGTCCTTCGAGCGCCCCGGCGGTCGTTACCGTTACATTTGGATGGGCGACCGCATAGCCTTGCAGCTCCGCGACTGCCTTGACGAAATGCTCGAACTGGAAGAAGGCGGTTGGCTCCACCGCGTAAACGTGACCGGTGGACCCCACCACGTCGGCAAAG
>Ga0210393_10004930_pt1 | contig 10522 bp, 8 predicted proteins | sample IncBWC27OmetaG_FD_160068 | JGI IMG/M metagenome (GOLD analysis project Ga0210393, IMG submission 160068) | Forest soil microbial communities from Barre Woods Harvard Forest LTER site, Petersham, Massachusetts, United States - Inc-BW-C-27-O ...
AGATGTACGAACACATCGGGAAATGCATTTCGCCAATTGCGTGCTTTTGCCAAGCCATATGGCTGTAAACCGAGTCGACGCTGATATCCAGAAGTTGAGCATTGAGCGCGGCAAACTTCTCGCGGTCCGAGTCGAATGCGGGCAATTGTTCGCTGCAAGTCGGAGTCCAATTCAGCGGATGAAACGACACGACCACATTCTTTTTTCCGCGAAAATCACTTAGCTTGATGTTTAGCCGTTGGTCACCTTCGACTGCGGGCAGTTCGAAATCTGGTGCCAGATCGCCAACCTTCAACGCCATGGTGCCTGCTCCTCCTTAATAAACAATAAACGTTATAGCATTATGTAGCAGCAAGAGGCCAAGCGCCACTCGCCCGCATCGCAGTGTGAATGGCTCGCAAAATTAATACTTTCTTTAATAATCGGTTCTCGACTAATATTTCGCAATGCCTTCCGATCCCCTTGTCATTGAAGATATTCCCGGCCCTAAAGATGGACAACGCGTCCTACTCCTGAGTGGACCGCTGGTGATGGCGACGTTATTCGACTTTCAGGCCAAAGTGCGTTCGAATAATTCGCGCGCTCTCATCATCGACTTTAGCAAAGTTCCGTACGTAGATTCAGCCGGTATCGGCGCGCTAGTGGGTGCGTATGTGACTCATCAGAAAGATGGGCGCAGCCTTGCCCTGGTCGGCGTCAGCGATCGCGTGCACCACGCCCTACAAGTTACGCGTGTGGAACATTTTTTTCGTTTCTTCAATACCTTGCCGGAAGCCGAAAGCGACGCTTAACCCACGCCATCGGTTTCGGCTCAGGCGAGTGCCCATCCCGGTTTGACTCTTCCTTCGAATGCGCCCTAAGATGGGCAAACTAACATTTGTTTCTTCTCGTAATTCGCCAACCGGGATCAGCCAACGATGATCGGACAAGCATGATCGGCCAAACCATTTCGCATTACCGCATTACCGGACGCCTGGGCAGCGGCGGCATGGGCGTGGTTTACGAAGCCCAGGATCTTACTCTCGGACGCCGCGTGGCTCTCAAGTTCCTTCCGCCGGAGCTAGCCCGCGAGGCCTCTGCTCTGGATCGTTTTTTGCTCGAGGCTCGCGCCGCCTCCGCACTGAATCATCCCAACATCTGCACGATCTATGCGGTGGAAAAAGAAGGGGACCAGTCTTTCATCTCGATGGAGTTGATAGAGGGTCAAGGCCTCGACACTAAGGTGCACAGCGGGCCTCTGCCGATTGATCGCCTGCTCGATATAAGTATTCAGCTTGCAGATGCGGTCGATGCCGCGCACGCCAAGGGTATCGTTCATCGCGACATCAAACCGGCGAACATTTTCCTGACCACGCGAGGCCAGGTGAAAGTTTTGGATTTCGGTCTAGCCAAGCTGACACGGGTCGCGGATGTCGCGCCCGAGACAGTTGGCCCTACGCAGGACGGCCTTCCTACGGCCAGCTTGACCAGTCCGGGTAGCACAGTCGGTACGGTAGCTTATATGTCGCCGGAGCAGGCTCGCGGCGAACCGCTCGATGCCCGCACTGATCTTTTCTCGTTGGGAACTGTGATCTACCAGATGGCCACCGGAAGTTTGCCTTTTTCTGGCAACACATCGGCAGTAATCTTCAACGGCATTTTGGAACGCGATCCCGTGCCTGCGGTGCAACTCAATCCTCAGGTCCCAACTAAACTTCAGGAAATCATCGACAAGCTGCTGGAGAAAGATCGCGACCTGCGTTACCAGTCTGCGGCCGACTTGCGCGGCGACCTTAAACGACTGAAACGCGATACAGAGACCGGCCGCAAGATGGCGCAACCCATTTCTGGATCTTCCGTCATGGTTGCTGCTCCGCCAAGTTCTTCGGCCCAATTGCCTTCGAGCGGGTCAGCGGTCGTCGCTGCGGCCCGCCAGCATAAGTTGGGAACCGGAGTCGCGGCGTTGATTGTCATCGTACTGGTCGCTGCAGCGGCGTATGGCGTTTATGCCTTGTTCAACCGCAAGCGCCCCGTTCCCTTCGAGAATATTTCCATCACCAAGGTGACCGAGACTGGCAAAGCTGCGCTGGTGGCGATTGCTCCCGACGGCAAATATATTCTCTACGTCGTGCGCGACGCAGGCCAGGAGAGTTTGTGGCTACGCAACCTTCCGACCAACAGCGACACCCAGGTAATCCCTCCGGCCGACGTGAACTACGCCCACCTGCGCTTTTCTCCGGATGGAAACTACATCTACTTCATGCGCAGCGAGCTGGGCAGTAGCGAACTGGACTACCTCTACCGCGCCCCGGTGCTGGGCGGCACTCCTGAAAAACTCGTCACCGACATTGATTCCAATATCACTTTTTCGCCCGACGGGCGGCAGATCGCATACTTTCGGGATAACAATCCCGAAGCCGGCAAACAGCGCCTGCTCATTTTGCCAGTCAATGGCGGTGACGAGAAAGTCTTGTACAGTGGTCCGATCAACGGGGGATTACGAGACCCGGCATGGTCTCCAGACGGCAAGACGATCGCGTGTATGGTGCTGCAACCGGGAAACGCATTCAGCGGCCTGGTGACGCTCGACGTGGCCAGCGGAAAGCAGAAGTTGTTTTTTACCTCCGGCGCGAGCATCGTGCAGCGCCCGGTCTGGATGCCGGATCAGAGTGGTCTGCTGGCTCAGTCCAGCTTCAACCGCAATCAGATTGTCTTCGTCTCGTACCCCGACGGGATATTGCACGACGTGACTCGAGACACCAATAACTATTCCGAGCCGAGCATCGCTGCAGATGGCCGAACCTTGGTAAGCGTCCTAAGCCAATCGCATTACAATCTTTTCGTGATGCCGACTGCAGCTGCGACCGGCAGTGAGGCGCGGCAGGTCACCTCGGGCGCGCCCATTTTTGGTTTTAGCTGGATGCCCGACTCCAGGATTGTGACGAATTCGGGTTCGGGTATGAGTCTGCTCGATCCGCAATCGGGTAGTACGACTCGATTGGTTGAGAATGGCGTAGCCCTCGTCAACGCCCCATCTGCGTGCGCAGACGGCCGCTACGTGGTTTTCAGCAGCGCGGCCAAAGCAGACAAAGTAATAAACATCTGGCGTGTGGACGCGTCTGGTGGAAACCTCAAACAGCTTTCCAACGGCAAGGTGGATCAATTTCCGCTTTGCTCGCCCGATGGGCGCTGGGTGATCTATGAGGACGCGGTTGGCGGCAATCGACTGATGAAGGTACCCATCGATGGAGGCACAACGGAAAAAATCTCAGACCAACTTGCGGCCGCCTTCGACATCTCTCCCGACTCAAAGACAATTGCAGTGGCAGCTTTTGGGCATCTCGGCGAGCACGTGGAGATGCTCGTGCTCACGTCCATAGATTCGAACCAGACTTTGAAGACTCTGCAATTTGAACGTCCGCGAACTGGTCCCGTCCGCTTCTCGCACGACGGCAAGAGCGTTGTTTACTCCTTTCGGCACGCCGGAGTCGACGACCTTTGGTCTCAACCGCTCGATGGCTCTCCGGGAAAACAAATCACCGATTTCAAGTCTGAGCACATCAACGATTTTCATTGGTCTTTTGATGGGAGCAAGTTGGGAGTGATCCGTGGCCACACGGATTCTGACGTCGTGCTGATTCGCGATACGCAACCTTAGCTGAGCGTGGGTCTGCCAGGTTTTTAGTTGCACGCCCTCGGCACTGCGGTCAGCCCGGCCGGATCGGAGCCGTTCTTCAACACATGGAATGGGGAACCGGCGACTTCCTTCAGCGTACCGCCGTCCGTAGTCAGAACGCCGATCGCCTCGGGATTGTTCTCCTCCGAGACAAAAAGATTAAGTCCGGTGCCCGTAGCCAGCCCCAACGCATACAAACCCGGCTTGTTGAGCTTAACCGTGCTGTCGTAAGTCAGATCGCCTTTTTGTCCTACCGACAGCGTCGTGATCTGATTCGACATCGTGTTGCTCACATACAAATGGGTTCCATCAACGCTGAGCATTACGTTGTTAGAACTGTCACCGTTCTTGTTCGAAAAATTGTTGAGCTCTGTTAGTTCTCCGCTCGAGCTAATGCTGAACACTTCCACTTGGGTGTTCGATGCCGCATCGCCAAAGTACGCCGTAGTACCGTCGCAACTGACTTCGACACCGGCGGCGGATCCCTTGGTGTTGAACGGACCGAGTTCTGTGAGATCGCCGGTCGTGGAATCAATCTTGAATGAATCGACTTGCCCGATGTAGGCCGCGATCAAGAAGCTTCCGTCGGGAGTGACTTTCATGCCTGCAGGGGAGGCAGGAACAGTGACCACCTTTAAGAGCTTAAGCGAGCAATTGGAGTTGATTCTTAATACTGAAATACTGTTGTTGTTGGTATTGCCCGCGAATAGAACACGGTTTCCACTGGCTAGCCCCACGCCAAACTGCTGCGCGCCAGTTACTCCATCGGAAAAAGGGGAGCCATCAACCTTAGTCAAAGTTCCGTCGAAGAGATCTATCTGAAATGCGCCGATGCTGCTGTCTCCGCCATTCGAGACGAAGAGACAGCTTCCAAGTCTGGTTCTGGCAGAGGTAACCGGCGAAAGCGCGAAGTAACCGCTGCCCGCGCTCTTCCCGCCCGTGGGATAGGTCTTGAGGACCTTCAGTGCGCCATCTTTTGTCACTGCGAGGGCGGTCGTGCTGTTGTTGCTGTTGGCTACGTTGTCATTGGTGAAAATATATTGCTGAGCGAGCGCGCTGGCCGCGGATAACGCAAGAAAACCAAACAGGAAAAACACCTGAGACAATCTTGGCAAGCTCTTCATTTCTCCCCCAACCGGATGGCGTTGAAGCCATTCATTTCCGCTCGATGCGGCTGCCGGTGTCCTCGCCGAGTTCTATTGCCCAAACTCGCACCTGACCTTGGGACACGACGACTTTCAGCTCCAGCGCCAATAATGGGAGCGACGACAGGCGAGCCGTTGACCGGGGGAGGCAACGCACCAAACGCACGTCAAAGTCGATTCAGAACGTATTACAGTCGGACAGCCCTGTCAATGGTGTCGTGTTGCTGGGAGAAGAAAGTCCCGTCATAACAAAGGGCGGCTTGGGGAGCCGCCCAGTTCTCCGAAAATTTGAAAGTGGTTTACGCCGGCTTTACATTCTCGGCTTGCCACCCCTTTGGGCCCTTTACTACGTCGAACTGCACTTGCTGGCCTTCCTGCAAGCTGCGGAACCCACCTGCCTGAATCGCCGAGAAGTGTACAAACACATCCTCTCCGCTCTGGCGGCTGATGAACCCATAACCCTTGGCATCGTTAAACCACTTTACTGTTCCTGTTTCCATGGTGTTGCTCGATTCCTTTTTCTTAGATATGCGCTGTGTCAATCGCAGAACTTCTTCAGGCAGGTCACGCTGTTGTCGCGGGAGTCGCTGAAAAACTGCAAAGGTCAAACGCAGCAGAATTGTAACTCAGATGTTCTCGAAATTGCCAAGCTATTCCACTGCTAGCTAAATAACCAGCTTTAAGTCAATGAGTTACGAGTGTTTCTGCCAATGCCCGCACTGCTCCACTGGAAACTTTTCTGACTTCGCTGCATGATAGAGACATGCGTCTCCGTTACTTTGCGATTCTGCTCCTGCTTTCATCCTGGGCTTTCGCTGACATTGTTGAAGACGTTCGCACTGCGCTCGCGCAGGGGAATTTTGCCGCCGCTGATTCGGCGCTGCAAGCTTACCGCGTTCAGCATAGTGTCGATCCTGCATACCTCGAAGCTCTTTCGTGGACGGCGCGCGAAGCATTGGCCGCCAACCAGCTTGACAAGGCTGATGCTGCCGCGAAGCAGACCGAGACCCTGGCTCGCCAGCTCCTCCAGAAGCGGTCCCTCGACGCCGAACCGCACCTGCCTGTCGCGCTCGGCGCCGCTTTCGAAGTGGAGGCGCTGGTACTAGAGGCTCATGGTCAAAATGCCCAAGCCGCTACCTTGCTGCGGCACGCTTTGGTGACTTACGGGAGCACTTCGATCGGCCCACGCCTGCACAAGAATCTCAACGTGCTCACCCTCACCAGTCAGCCCGCTCCTGCGCTAAGTACTTCGGAATATCTCGGTTCACGGCCAACTCCGCTTACCCAGCTCAAAGGTTCGCCTGTTCTTTTGTTTTTCTGGGCTCACTGGTGCGTGGACTGCAAGTACGAAGGCCCCATCATTTCCAGGCTTAGCTCGGAGTTCGCTGCCAAGGGATTGACGGTTCTCGCTCCCACCCAGCTCTACGGATACACGGCCAAGGGAGAGGATGCGAAGCCCAAGGATGAGATCGCCTACATCGGACAAGTTTGGCAGCACTACTATCCTGGACTGCAGAGCGTCCCCGTACCTGTCAGCAAGATCAACTTCACTAATTACGGGGCGAGCACCACGCCGACCTTGGTCCTGGTCGACCGCAAGGGCCGCGTAGCGTTATATCATCCCGGCTTGATGCAGTACGACGACCTCCGCGCCGCCATCGAAAAAACACTATCCAACTAACGTTGTATGGGGCGGGCGCATTCGCCCGGGCGCATCGCTCAACGAAATACGTACAAGACGCCAAAGTCTGCAACCGCGCTAGCGCGACGGGAACTCGGCTCAAAATCGGTGACGTACCAATAAATTCCAACTCGTTCGCGCAAGTAGAGTTTGTTTTTCAGGTGCATTCGCATGTCGAACAGTGGTCCTACGAGAGCGGTGGGACCGGTGGGAATAAGAAGCTGCGCATTCAAACGAAACCAATTCTGCTCGAACATCGCCCCCAGAGTTGGCCAAACATGGTCCTGCCCGTACTTAGAGCTGAACAGATCGCTGAAATGAATTCCGCCTCCGAAACGCCAGTGCGGGGTTGACCGCCACATCACTATGCCTTCGGCACGAAAGGTTGTGCCATTATTGAGGCCGTTTGGGTTCGCAGTATCCGCACCGACTTCGGCCTCGAAGAACGTGGGACGATGTTCGCCCCAATCAACGCCAACGTCGGCGTCGTAATAAGGCGATTGAAAGCCGAGACCATTGACGCCGATTCCCACGTCCGCATAGGGCGTCGTTTGAGCGCAACCCAGAGCACTCAGAAGGAGAACAGCGGCTAGAAACTTTGGCAGGGCTCTCATCTTTCGCGGGGAGGTTCCCAATCGAATCGGCGACAGTGAATCCCTCGTCTTCCGCAAGTGTACCTATTTGAGACGTGGCCGCTAGTTACCAATGCAGAACGTATGAACTCGCGACTGGACGGTCGATTCAGTGCGAAGCAAAGCTTTATATCGAAGGGAGCATGCTGAGGGGTTGGTGAAAGTTGAGCTCGAAAAATACCGCGAAACCTTACTAACCGCGTCTAAGGTCTCGCATGTTCTAGGTTACGCGGACAAATCTTCTGACAGGGGAAGCCTTACTTGAAAACGGGTGTCACCAGGTTTTGAATCCACCTGAATGGTGCCCCGGTGCTTCTTGACAATTCTCTGCACAGTGTCGAGGCCGAGGCCAGTTCCTTCTCCGACTCCCTTGGTCGTGAAGAATGGCTCGAAGATATGCGGCTTGACCTGGGACGAAATTCCCGGCCCGTTGTCGCCGATCTCAACTACTACGCAACTATCTTCGCGATAGGTTCGAACCCGGAGTTGGCCTTTCCCGTTCATGGCGTCAATGGCATTATCGATGATGTTGGTCCAAACTTGATTAAGCTCACTTCCGAATGAATTGACCAGAAGCGGAACCTTGCCGTAGTCGCGCTCCACGACCACTCCGCGTTTGAGCTTGTAGTTCAGGATGGTTAGGGTTGTCTCCAGGCTCTTCACGATATCCACGTTCTGCACGGGCGCCTGATCCATGTAGGTGTATTCCTTGATAGCAAGGACCAGGTCAGAGATCCGCGTCGTGCTGCTCTCGATCTCGTTCAGCAGATTCGCGATCTCGACCGATGCAGCAATCCTCACCAGCGCGGCCCGAGCAGTATCGGCGTCAAGAGCCTCGAACAGAGACTCCAGCGTCTCGGGCTTGACGTTCTTTCGTGCCAAATCGGCTGCCAGTTGCCACAGGTCATTCTGGCCGTGACTGCGCAACAACGAATCAATATGTTCTTCCAGGTCGCTGGCGGTGAGTGCATCAGGCGGAGGCTGATTTTGTTGGATGAACGAAGCCTCCAGCTTCTCAATTTCGGCTTTCTGGGCAGCAGTGAGATCGCGCCTTCCGAGTTCGTGACTTGCTTCTTTGATTTTCTTCAGGATGACGCGTAGCTGGCTCGTAGCACGTTTGGCGGCGGAAGCGGGATTGTTAAGTTCGTGCGCCAGTCCGGCAGACAGTTTTCCGAGAGAAGCCAGGCGGTCGCGTTGCTGTTCCAGACGAGTTGTTTCACGAATCCGGTCGGACATCAGGCCCACAAGGCGCTGGGTCAGTTCCGGCATTTTCTGGATGAGTTGCGGAAACAGCGAAGTGGGAAATCGCAGGGTGCGGCTGTCCGTCTCTGCCCGTATGCTTACCGTAAACTGCTTCATCCTGGAAAATGGAAGCACTCCCGTGACGTTACCCTGGTTTATGGTGAAGATGATGGTTTCGCCGCCAATTTCGCCACGCCCTTGAAGTTGCCCCTCAAGCACGACAAACATGGCATCCGCGGGATCACCCTGACGCGAATAAGCTTCGCCCGCCTTGAGATGCAGCTCTTGCGATTGGCTGATGAACCAGGCGATCTGATCGTCAGGCAAATCCGCGAATATGGGGACGCGAAGTAATTCCGAGTTCTCGACCATTTAGACCTTGCTCAAGTATTGATGGATGAACTGCACCGCAACCGATCCTTCGCCGACTCCAGAAGCGACTCGCTTTACGGAACCGTGCCGGACATCGCCCACGGCGAAGAGACCGGGAACATTGGTCTCCAGCAGGAACGGATCGCGGTCGAGAGTCCACCCCTTGGGGCGTTCGCCATCTCGGATGAGGTCAGGCCCAGTCAACAGAAAACCGCGGTCATCTCTCTCTACCAGACTTCCCAGCCAATCGGTTCGCGGCAGGGCGCCAATGAAGATGAACATGGCACTCGCTGGCACGCGCTCCAGCTTGCTTGTGTCCGAACACAGCACGGAAATCTCTTCCAGATGAGTTTCGCCATGCGCTTCGGCCAAGGTTGCGTGGGCCCACACCTGAATGTTGGACATCTCTTTTATCTGGTCAATCAAATACTGCGACATAGTGCTGGAAAGAGAATCACCGCGAACCAGGATCACAACGCGCTCGGCGTATCGCGCGAAGTTCATAGCAGCCTGGCCCGCCGAATTTGCGCCTCCCACAACGTAAACAGTTTCGCCCTTGCAAGAAAGCGCTTCCGTTGCGCCTCCACCATAGTAAACACCTGCACCTTGCAAGCGATCGATTCCCGGAGCTTCAAGGCGCCGCCACTGCACTCCGCTTGCGATCATCAACGCGTGGCAGGAAATCTCGCTTCCATCCGCCAACTTGATGAAGCGATAAGACCCTTCCGTCCGAATGCCGACAGCTTCCTGTGGCGAAAGAATCTCCACTCCGAAACGTTGCGCCTGGACTACTGCGCGCCGGGCGAGATCGCTTCCGCTGAGTCCGGCCGGAAATCCCAGATAGTTCTCGATCCGCGAACTCATTCCCGCCTGGCCGCCCGGCGCTTCGCGTTCAATCATCACCGTATGCAACCCTTCCGATGCACCGTAGACTGCAGCCGCAAGACCCGCTGGTCCGCCTCCCACAATCGCCAGATCGTAAAAGTCGGTTTGCGCGCGTGTCCGTAACCCAACCTTTTGAGCAATCTGTGCCGGAATGCACTCCAGAAGTTTTGTCCCGTCGGGGAATAGCACAACGGGAAGGTCGGTAGCCTCCGGTCCCAGAGCTTCGAGGAGCTGCTTGGTCTCCGGGTCGTTGGCAGAGGCTTCTACGTCGATCCACTGATAGGGCACACGATTGCGAGCCAGGAAATCCCGCAACTCGTAGGAACGCGGCGACCAGCGCGTGCCCAAAACCCGGATTCCCTCGAAGGCCGGACGGTAGGAAGCTTGCCAATCCCCAAGCAAGTCGTCCAATTGCGGATAAAGGTGCTCAGCCGGAGGATCCCACGGCTTCAAGAAAAAATAATTGATGTTGGCCTGATTAATGGCGCTGATTGCTGCGCTCGTGTCCGCGTAGGCAGTAAGTAAGGCCCGCTTCGCATCGGGAAAAATCCGCATCCCCTCTTGCAGAAATTCGACGCCATCCATGTGGGGCATACGCTGGTCGGCAAGAAGCAGAGCTACACTGTCATTCCGCACCTTCAAATGCTTCAGGAGATCGAGAGCGCCTTCGGGCGAATCGCTTCCGATCACGCGGTACTCGGCGCCGTACTGCGACCGCAAGTCGCGCTCAATCGCTCGGAGAACATCCGAGTCGTCGTCCACGCTCAGCAGAATTGGTTTCGGCATGGTTAGTTCTCAGTTTAGCGAAGAAGTGGCGCCCGACTCCCGCACCGATCGGATAAACAGCTTAGATTCATAAATCTGCATTTGGTTGCGGAATTGGATGGCCGCATACAGACTTTGTTTTCGA
>Ga0210393_10004934_pt1 | contig 10521 bp, 3 predicted proteins | sample IncBWC27OmetaG_FD_160068 | JGI IMG/M metagenome (GOLD analysis project Ga0210393, IMG submission 160068) | Forest soil microbial communities from Barre Woods Harvard Forest LTER site, Petersham, Massachusetts, United States - Inc-BW-C-27-O ...
GTATTGCAACGCTGGACAGTTACCGGTCAATTATTGCCGGGCTCATCGCGGAGCGCCGGCTGTCCGATGCTTTGCGGTTCGCAGAGCAAATGATCCGCAAATCCAGGCAACCGTTCTGGGAATGCAGTGGCTGTGCTAGTGCGCTATTGATGATCGGAGACAGGGAACGAATTCTGACCGACCCAGACTCAGCGCTGATTCGACATAAGGCCTTTGAATGGCTTTCTCAGGGCGTCTCTGCTTGGGAGGACAGGCTTGCTAAAGGGCCTGCAGGTCCTGATCTCCTGCGATGGACTAAGCAATGTCTGTCGGACGCAAAGCTCTCTAGTGTACGGGATCACAAGTCACTGGCGAGTCTTCCCAAAGAAGAACGCGATTCGTGGCTGAAGTTCTGGGCGGCGATGCGCTCCCTCCACGACAAGGCTGCTCCCGCGATAAGCGGTCCCTAGCCCGCGCAAACGTGCCGCAGCCAGCCACTTCCGGCGGATCATTCGGCCGGGGTTGATATCATTGACACTTCTTTTGGCAAAAGGTACCAGCACAGCCCGGGTTACTCATCGGCGGATTTACAGCATACGACTCAGACGTCGCGGTACCGTCACTTGAGGTGGACGTGCAAGTTATCGAGCTACAGGGAGAACCGTCGCAACTGCCGGTGACATTCTGACAGGGTGTCCCGGGTTCCACGACCGTGGCGGAGGCGAAGTCGACGCGATTGCCCGCCAGGGAGGTGGCGGCAACCGCGGCGCTGCCCGTAAAGCTGCCGCTACAGGCGCTCCCGATCGCCACGACTGCGTTTGCCGATGCTGTCGCCCCAAATGCAAGCGCTAAAAACCAGCACAGGACTGATAAATATGAAATTATTCCGATCCTCAACATAATGGCCTCGCTAGGTGGGTTTGCCAATCGGGGCTGGCATGTTAACCGCCCCACACATTAATCGTACTACATAATGGTTAATACTCCGTTAATCGTACGCATAGTACTAACATGACTGACGGGCGCAGTCGCCAAGCGCGACTGCGGAGCGGCTCGCTTGTCGTCCTTAAAGACTTGCAGCCAATTGTGGATGTAGCTGGCGTGGTCCTCGCGGACCTCCGGCGTGATCTGCAAATCAGCACAGAGAAATGCGGAGCCAAGCTCGGCGACGAGTTCCTCGAAGGCGTAGCCTTCGTCTTCCCATCGCTTGCGGCCGAGGTCACGGTTCAGCCGTGACGGGCACTGGACCCGTCACCTCGTCAATACAGTCCATGACCTCAACAAACGGAAGCTTGGATTCCGGGCGAACGAACCGCCCTTCACTGCAGCGGCAATGGCCATATCTTTGCGATTTAGCGACCTTCCTCGAGTTTCTTCCGTTCTGCCTCAATTCTTCTTCTCTCTTCGCCCTGCACATTACGCAGGCCCGCCGTAGCACCTGGGCCAGAGACAATACGTAAACCATACAAAAGCTTATCCGCCACACTTCCACCGCCACTGGTCCGATCTATGTCTCTTTTGAGTTGTGCTTCTCTTTCATCTAGTTCTCTTAGCTTTTCTTCTCTTGTCTTATATTGTTCTGTCATAATAGCTCCTGCAGAATGTCTGCTATACAAGCCCTGGGCAAGCCGCCCCGATTGCTAAACGCCGCACGGCGGGAAGGAACCAGGACACAGGGGATAAGGGATTTGCGACAGCTGCCTGAACTGACCAGATGCCCTTGTGGTCCACCGAAAACCGTACGCTTAGCGGAAGAACATCTGGATTAACATACGTAAACTTCGTCGATCCCTTTCCACCACATCCAAAAAGCAGGGTTGCGCTGATACTGGCGATGGCCAAACAAGTTCGCTGATAGTTCCGAGCCATTGCCTTCCCCGGTCTTCCAGTGACGGATTTCATCGAAATGGGAGATGGTTTTGATTGGATCAAATGCGAGATGCGTCGTCAACTTGAATTTCGAGATCCTGGGCGATCTTACAGCAATCAATTCTTTCAACTACTGGTACCGGTTTCCGACAAGCGGAAGGAAGTCTCCAGCTTGCCCTGAGGACAGCTTGAATTCTGTACTGCGTACATCTGCGCAATTGCCTGAACAGGAGCAGATGCCTCGCGGCCGTGGTGCTTGCCTGGTCGGCGCAGGCCGCTTTCGCACACGAACGGGCCGACGACTCGTTGCTCGCTTTCCTGGAGGGACTCTAAATCATGCCGGGTAGCAGCGTCGAATTGCCCTGTGATTGCTGAGTTCCGGCAGTCGACGCGGCATAATCCGGGACACGGCATTATGCGTCAGCTCATGGGCTACGGTTGCCGCGTGCGATTCCGAGTCGCGGAAGGTCTCGAAGGGCGGCATCCGAATCGAGTCGGTCGTGATGGCGTAGAACGCTCGGTTCCCGCCGTACTCGATTTTCGCTCCGGTGTTCGCGAAGAATTGCTCGGCGTGCTCGATGCGTTCGATCTTCTCCTTGGGCGGTTCGGCCAAGGCGTAGAAGTGCTCCGGCAGTTCCTCGCACTGCTCGACGTTGAAAACCGTGTATTCCTTGAGGAATGGGATTTCCTCCTCGGTTGCCTCACCGTCTTCGCACTGGTCCTTCCTCTTGAAGGTGCTGGCGTAGACGACGGGCGAGCCGTGCTCTCCCTTCTTGACGTGCCCGCCGAGTTCTTTCGCCTGCTGGAACGTCATCCAAATCGGGCAAGCATAACCGGCGATTTCAGCGGAAGCCCAAAGCTGGAGAATGTTGATTCCCTTGAAGGGCTGGCCGTTGTGCCGCAGATGCCGTGTCTAACTGGCCCGCACGCCAATGCGGTCGCTCACCTGGGCGACGTTGTGTCCGGCGGCCCAGCAAGTCGTAGTTGCCACAGCCAGAACCGGTCGGCAGCCGCTGCGCGTGGTCGTATCGGAGCTGGCGTCGCGCCGGCCCACCAGTCCCAGTTGCCGCTGGAGCCGCTGTTGAATGTCACTCGAGACTGTGGCCGGATCGACGTCGAATGACGGTAGGCCAGCCGGGCCATCACCGAGTGGTAGCTGATATAGGTGATGTAGCCTTCGCCATCCTGCGTCCAACGCGAGCGGCCCCGGTTGTCGGCGCGAGCCCGGAGCCGTTCACGGTTTATAGCCTGCGACCTCAGTGAACGGCTCGACAACAAGGTTCCTGACACGAATGGCACCAACGGAAGGCTCAAGTAACTGTCTTCCAAGCGATTAGGCCAGCGGCAAACTCCAACAGCGCGACCGCAACGAGCCCGCAAAATTCCGGAAATGGCGCGCGCGCCGGGAAAACGTGACGGGAGTCGAGAAGCGAAGGGGCGAGTCTGGAAGGGGCACGTGACGCAGGTGATTATTGTCCAATGAGTTGCCCTTCCGTTGGTGCCATTCGTTCCTGACACCTCTTCCGCCCCCTCTCACCTGTCGAAAAGAGCTGCGTCTCCTTTTCTCCCTCACCTGGCTTATTGGTAGATTTCCACGGTCGGCAGAGTTTTTCTGAGTTCCGCCGCGCCCCCGCTGGTAGTCGATGTGCTCAGGAGGCCGAGCGACTTCAGATTCTTGAAACCGCCGATCTCCTTCAGTCCGGCATCAGTGATCCTAGTCTCGTCGAGATTGAGCCACTCCAGCTCCTTCAGGTCGCTAAGCTCCTTCAGTCCGGCATCAGTGATCCCGGTTCCACGGAGATCGAGGGTCCTGAGGTGCTTGAGACCACTGAGTTCCTTCAAACCGACGTCCGTGATGTTGGTAGGGCCGAGGCCGAGGAACTCTAGGTTTTTGAGGCCGCTCAGTTCCTTCAAGCCGGCATCCGTGATCCCGGTATTGTAGAGGTTGAGCGTCGTCAGGTTCCTGAGCCCGCTAAGTTCCTTCAAGCCGGCGTCCGTGATCTTTCGACCGCCAATGCTCAGCGTCCTGAGGTTCGTCAGCCCTCGGAGTTCCTTCAGGCCGGCATTCGTGATCCGGTTGTCATCGAGCCTGAGCGTCGTCAGGTTCTTCAGGCCGCTGAGCTCCTTCAAGCCGGCGTCGGTGATTCTGGTTGTATCGAGGTTGAGCGTCGTCAGGTTTCCGAGCCCGCGCAGCTCCTTCAAGCCGGTGTCCGTGATCGGGATTTCGTTGAGGTTGAGCGTCGTCAGTTTCTTCAGGCCGCTGAGCCCCTTCAAGCCGGCGTCAGCAATCATTGTATGGCGGAGATCGAGTAACGTCATGCCCTTGAGCCCGCTCAGTTCTTTCAAGCCGGCGTCAGTGATCTCGGTATTGGCCAAATTAAGCGACTGCAGGTCCTTGAGCCCGCTAAGCTCCCTCAAGCCGGCGTCCGTGATCTCGGTATTGGCCAAATTAAGCGATTGCAGGTCCTTGAGTCCGCTAAGTTCCCTCAAGCCGGCGTCCGTGATCTTGGCTTCGGCCAAGTTAAGTGACTTCAGGTCCTTGAACCCGCTGAGCACCTTCAAGCCAGCGTCCGTGACTTCGGTTTCATCGAGGTCGAGCGTCGTCAGGTTCCTGAGCCCGCCGAGCTGCTTCAAGCCGACATCCGTGATCCCGAGTACGCTGAGATCAAGCTCCATCAGGCCCTTGAGCCCGCTCAGTTCCTTCAAGCCAGCGTCCGTGATTTCGGTATTGGCCAAGTTAAGCGACTTCAGGTCCTTGAACCCGCTGAGCACCTTCAAGCCGGCGTCCGTGATCTTCGTACGATAGAGGTTGATCTCAGTAACGGGACGACCGGGCAGTTTCTCGTCCCGCTTGATCTGTCCACCCAGCGATTCGATTCGTTGGATCGCCTCGTCTAATTTGTCGGTGGCATCGACGCGACTGATCGGTGCCAAGACGATCATTAGCAGTACAGAAAGGGCCTTTGTTCGTTGCTTGCCTTTGAGGACACATTTGATTGCAGCGACGACGCGACAATTCATGGATGCTGCATCCCAGCTCTCTGGATTCTCCAAAGCTTCGAGTGTGCGCTTCGTCTCCACTAGGGGGTTGATCATTTCCGAAGTTCTCCGGGGGAGAATACGTGCTCAGTCGTTCTGGCATGGAGGCAGTTGTCTCGCCTCTTCCGCCCTTCTGGAACGACTACGAATCCTAAATATGTGCTACGGTCCCTTTCCTCTCCGACGTGAACTATTTGTGCCTAGCATCGCGAGAGCGGAACACAATAAAAGCGTAACATTTATACATCGATGATGCACCCAATCGAACAGCTCTGACCTACTTGCGCTACTTGTAGATGGGATCGATCTTAATATTTCCAAACCTAATCTGTCCGCTCGCGTTCTTGCCTTCCCCAATTCGCAGATCGGCTTGTTTATTCCACGCGTTAATCGCCCGCTCGAAGGTCCTAAATTCCGTGACTCGTTCGAGTCCGGTAATAGTTGTCACATTCCCAGCTCCGTCCACGTTAAATCCCCATTTGATCCCGCTCAATACCATTCCGCTGTCGCCCCTCGGGTTGCTTTTGCCTTGCTTATTCGTCCTGGCGATAGCGAAAACTTGGAACTCCCATTTGACCGGCCTGTGAAAGGACCTAGGCCTGTCGGTGAAAAAGGCTGAGCCGCCGGTGTGCGAAACAGCGCCCCACCAGCCAGACTTCGCGGGATACTGGCGATCAACAGCCCATCCACCTTCTATCTTTCGAAGGTGGAAAGGGACCCGATCCTCGGAATCTTTGCCCTTATTCTGGCCATCGGTGTACGTCGCCTTCATTAGTTGAATGAAGCCGATGTTGTTCACATCGCCGTTAAAGTCGGGATTTGGAGTGAAACTCAGTTTCCGGGTCACTCTATACTCGGCTCGAGGATCGTCCCCCCGGGGGAAATAGTCGGGGAAGCCCAGCACAGAAGCCCAGGTCCCGCCCAGCGTTTTCGTCCCTTCCGAGACCTGCTGTAGGAAACTTGCAAGCCCGAAGCTGGCAGGGCCGCTCCGAAGTTGGGTGCACGTTCGGGCCGAGAGACCAGTGGGATCAACATCGTCTGGCACGAAATAGGCGGCATACAGACTCAAGCCGTCAACGTAGGTCTCGTCATCGCGACTGACGAAGACCCCTAGCTCCGCGTGGTAGTAGCGGCTACGGAAGTAATAGAGACCGCTCTCGGCGTCGACCTGCCGTCCGGTGAAGGCCAGTGAGTTGCCGATCTGGCTTTGCTGCGTAGTTAATGGCGTGAAGCTGGCGTTGAGATAGACGAGTCCCCCGTAGGGCGAGTAATAGTATCGCTCAGCTGGACTGCCTGCCGAAGTCGTCGCGGCCGTGACGTCGAAGTTGCCATCGAATGTGTAGTAGTAGCGCGTCGGCGCGCCTGACGTCGTCGCGTCGTAGTCACGCAGTAGGGGCGCATCAATGTAGAACTCATGCCAGACGTATTGCTCCAGCGGATTGGCGTTGATCGAGCCGCTGACTTCCTTGCGGATCTCGAGGATCTGCCAGCTCTCGTTCAAGTAAGCGTGCTCGTTGTGGTCGAGGGTGCCGCTGGCGTAGATGCCCTTAACGATCCGGCGGCTGAGGCCATCGTAGGCGTAGGTGGCGACGATCGACGAACCGTTCGCGAGCGAGACAAGCCGATTCCAAGCGTCGTAGGTTGCTGTGTAACCCGACGTTGGTGACGAGGGGATCGGGATCGTCGTCATGTTGCCGGCAAGGTCATAGGCCGGCGTCGTCCAGGTCGAACCGACGGAGGCTGAGATGCCAGAGATCTCGTTGGCCGGGTTGGCGGTCCGGGATTGATTGAGACTTGTCGTGCCGCTGGTCTTCTGGATGTAGCCAGTCCAGTTGCCCAGGCCGTCGAGTATCCAGTCCTCTTCGCTGCCCGGAGTGCCGCTGATGGTGGTGCCAGAGAGGGTGCCGACTTGGGAAGTCAGCAAGCGCCTTAACGCGTCGTAGCTGTAAGCCTTGTCGAGGTTATCGGTCGGGTAAATCGTCGTGTCGATTTGGCGGAAAATCTGGCGATCCGTGTAGTCGTAGGCGTAGTGCGTGCGGTCGACATCCGAGGTGCCACTAAACCCAGCCCAATACTGGTCGACGATGCGGCCGAAGCGGTCGAGGGCGCCGTAGGTGCCGGATGTCCCCTCGAAATGGTCGAGGTTGAACGACGGCTGCAGATACGTGGCCATGGCCAGCCGTTTGCCCGCGCCGTTATAGTCGTAGACTGCCAGCCCGGTGCCCGAAGGACTGCCGTCCCAGATTTTACGCACGGTCGAGTTGGCTGAATAGGCCGCCGTCGAGCCCGACGAGGAGCCGTAGTCGTAATAGATCGCCCGGCCGTTGGGATGGACCTCGGTCTGCAGTCGCAGCTGGTTGCTGTAGATTGAGCCCGTCGTGGTCGTGTCGTACGTGTATTGGACGTTGAGGCTCGTGGACGTATTGACCGCGCCTTTGTGCTCCTGATAAGCGGTGAGCGGCTTGGCGGTGCCGTTGTAGTAGGCGTACTGGATGTCGTTGACGACGGTCCCCGTGCCACCCGTGCTGGCGTAACTGGTGATGTTCAGGGGGCGGTTGAGGCTGTCGTAGGTGTGGGCGATCGACTGGATGCTCGAGTCAACGCCCGTCGGAATCGTTGTCGCCGATTGGATCGCCGGCAGGCGGTTATTGGTATAGGCGTAGGAAAGCACGACGCCGCGCTGGTCGGTCCGCGTGCTTAAGCTGCCGTCGACGTTGTAAACCAGCTTGATTTGGTTCGTGCCGGACGACGTTGTGTCCGACGAGTCGGGGTAAATTTGGCTCGTGTTGCGGGTGGCGTCGACGGGGTCTTCATAGAGGTAGGTCGTGACCTGGTTGTTGGTCAGCGTGCCGGTGCCGTTGGGGTCCATGGCCACCAGCTGCTGGATTCGCGATGGTCCATCGTAGACGTAATTAGTAACGCGATCTTTGGAGTGATCGGTGGAGTCACCCGTTCCAGTGCTCGGAGGGCTGAAGTCATTCCAGTTTTCCGCGACGTACGTCTTGCGAGCGAGGTTATCGTAGAAGTTCTTCGTCACTGTCCCGGCCGGATCGGTCAGCGTCTGCAAGAGGCCGGAATCGCCGGCGTAGCCGTAGATCGTGGCCAGGGCCGTGCTGGTCGAAGCAGTCGGCGCGGTCGCTGGGCGCGAAGGGATCGTGGCGTACTTCCACTGCCCGGCGCCGCTTGCGGTGTCGCCTGAGCCGTAGTCGGCGGCCGTCGTGATGCGATTCGCCGTGTCGTACCAGCTAAAGACCGTGCGGCGGACGTAATCGTTGTTGCTAGTGAAATTGAGGCCCGGCGTCGATCCGGTGACGTCGTCGTGGTTGTCCTCGAACGCGTCGGTCTCGAGCACGTTGCCGTTGGCGTCCAACGTTTGGTGCGTCAGCTCCAAGACCCCTGCGTCGCCGCCCGTCATCGAGCTGAGCGTCGGATTGGGAGTCGGCGCGCAGTATTGGTAGGTGCCAGAGGCATATGGCGTTGACTGAAGAGCCGTGACCGTGCGGCTCTGGTACGCTCGGCCCGCGCCGTCGTAGGCGATTTCTGTTCCTGCTGCGTACGCGGGGGCAGCGGCGACTACTCGGTCGTCGCGGTCGTAGAACGCATTCCGGGCGAGGTAGGTCGTTCCAGTCCCCGTCGAGGGAGCGATGTCGTATTGCAGCGTCTGGTAAACGCGGTTGAGGTTGTCATACGCAGCGCTCGTCTCGGTCTGTCGATTTGTGCTCGTGGACGCGGCGTACGCCGCGTATCCGTCACCGGTGAGTACGCCGGACCAGCTCGGGTCGGCGCTGTATTGAGCCGTGGTCGTTGCGCGGCCCTTCCAGTCGACGTCGCCAACCGTGTAGGGTCCTATCGGCGTTTCGGTCGTGCCGCTGAGGTAGAACGGTTCGATCCCGCGGACGTGGCCGCGGTAGGTCCGGTAGACATTGGCACCCGTGTAGCTCGTGCTCGAGGTGCCGAAGAATTGGCGAATCTTGGTCACAAGGTCATCCCCGACCGCCCCGCTGTCATAGACGGCTTGCCCTATCGTATAGAGGGTTGGGTAGACGTTGTAGCTATCGGTCATGTCCTGACTGTTGGCCGCCGTGTCGCCGCTGACCCCTTTGCTAACCTGGGTGATGCGGTTGCGCACGTCATAGACGTATTGGGTCACTTGTTCGACTCGGTCACTGTGAACCGAGCCGCGGATTACCTGAATGGAGTACTGCTGGCGGCCGAGCGTATCGTATTCGGCAACCGTCCGGTAGAAATCGGTACTGAGCGTCCCGAAGCCGCTCGATGGCGAATCGATGTAGCGATCCGTGTAGGTCAGCCATCCCGTGTTCGCGTCGTACGTGTAGTGCTTCCACGATACATAATCACTTTGCGACGGGACGGTCGAGAAGCCGGTCGGAACTCCGCTCGACGTCGAGATGGCCGTGTAACTAGCCCGAACGCCAATTCGGTCACTGATCTGAGCCCCGCTGTTCAAGTTCGTGACTTGGATCGGCAAGAGCGACTGACTGGTGCTGCTGCTCCAGAACGGGAACAGGACCGTCTGCAGATTGGCGTACGTCTGATAGTGGCTGTTGCCGCCTGTGTCGGTGACCTGGGTCCGTCGACCCAACGAGTCGAAATAACCCTTCGTGGCCAGAGCCAGCGCTGTCGGCAGCGAGCCGCCGCGAGTGGGCGCATTCGAGCTGGCCCCCCCCACGGCCCAAGAGTCCCAGTTACCGGTCGAGCCGCTACTGATGTCGCTGCTGACACTCGAGGGATTGACGTCGACTGCCTGGTAGGCGAGCCGACCCATCGATGGGTGGTAGCTGTAATAGGTAATGTAGCCCTCGCCATCCTGTTTCCAGCGCAGGCGACCCATGTTGTCGTAATAGAGACCCGTGGTGGTCGCGACCCCGGAGCCGTTCTGGCCGGTCGGAACGCTGGGCAACGTGGTCGTCTTCGTTTGGACCTGCTGGTGCGTGCTCGAATCGTAGAATGTGTAGCTGTAGCTAGTTTGATTGCCGCTCGACCGCATGGTCGTCTGCGTCGGATAATCGTAAGTAGCCGTAACCACGGTTGGATTCACACTGTCGCCGTAGTCCTTAGCGGAAACGTAGTACGCTGTCCCACTTTCGCCATTTTTGACATAGGCGTCGGTGACCAGTCCGGTCGAATTGTAGGAATAGGTCTCGATGAGCCCCGATGAAGAGTTGACCGTACTAGTGTCATTGCTCCAGCTAGTGCCGTTATACGGATTCAGAAAGTTTTGGAGCGCCGTGCTGGTGGTCACACCGGTATGAGCGCTTGGATGTCGGTGTTCAGCCAACCGGAAAGGGAGCGCCGTCGTTCCCGTCGCAGTGGCAAATGTCCATGAGTCGCACCAATAAGTCGGGGAAACGATTGGGCTCTGGATAAACGCGCGCCTCAACGTGCGTCCACTGCCATCTAAGCCAAACACCTGGCGGTAGATTGCGCTCCCGGCTGAATCCTGAGTGTCTTCGACGCACAGGTTCACGACTTGGTTTTGATCCGTCGCCGTATTCGGCAAAGTCATGTAGAAGTAATTCTTAGTGACTGATTGGGAGGCCCCGCAACCGCCGCAGCCGCCGATCGTCTCGGTCGCCACGTAACCCGTCTCATTGAGGTTGCTCCCCCCGTAAC
>Ga0210393_10004940_pt1 | contig 10518 bp, 10 predicted proteins | sample IncBWC27OmetaG_FD_160068 | JGI IMG/M metagenome (GOLD analysis project Ga0210393, IMG submission 160068) | Forest soil microbial communities from Barre Woods Harvard Forest LTER site, Petersham, Massachusetts, United States - Inc-BW-C-27-O ...
ACTTAAGTAAATACTGTAAATTTTAAGTTAACCGGAGAGGTACCGAAGTGGTCATAACGGCGCCGACTCGAAATCGGATGGTCGGGTAATTCCGGCACGTGAGTTCGAATCTCACCCTCTCCGCCACTCGCAAAAATCAAAAAGGGGCCTTGTGCCCCTTTTTGATTTTTGGAGAGGCCTGAATGGGCGGGGTTCGAACCTTTAGGTTCGACAAAAATCGCGGAGCGATTTTTGGACGCCGCGGCCCAGCCGCGGCGGTCCGTAGCGAAGCGCAGGACGAGCGGCCGTCCCCGGCCGCGAGCAATCTCATCCTCTCCGCCAAATAAAAAGGGCCTGTTCTTCAGGCCCTTTTTGTTTGGCGGTGGCCGCGGCGGTCCGGGGTGGACGAGACTATGGCTGCCGCTGTGCCAGCTTCCGGCCAAGGTTCATCGAAGGCACCTCAATCCAACTGTGCATCAGGTGCCCGGCAATCAGCATTGCCGGAAAAGAGAGAGCAATAATCCAGATCAAGGAGACGTGCCCGTACAACAGATAAAACATCGACATGAGTACCGGGAGGTGGATCAAATAAAGACTATAGGAAATGTCCCCGAGCCACAGACAAACCCGCCCCGACAGCATGGCCGAAACCTTGGGGAAAGCTACGCAGGAAACAATCAAGTAGAGGGTGAAGATCCCGGCGAATACATCCAGGTAGCCCCGGTGCGGCTCCATCGCCTTCGTATAGGCCGCCACCACCCAGATGCACACCATGCCGCCAAAAATCATTGCATGAAGCATTGGCGGCGCTTTCAAAAACGTCTCTCTGATTCGATCCAGCCGCGCCGCCAGCATCACGCCCAGCAGGAACATCACGATATAGCGCCCGGTCAATAGAACTGTTCCGGCCAGACTTTCACCAACCAGCCCCGCCGTATTTTCTCCGAGCGCGGTCTGACTTTTCGCACAGACAAAAGCAACCGCCAGCGCGATCGCAACGCCTGCCAATCCGAGCCGCCTGATATAGAGGACCAGAAGCGGGAAGATGAGAGACACGCGCATTTCAATGATGATGCTCCAGATCGGGCCATCAAGGCTGATGCTTTGACGTACACCAATCCCCGTCATCAGGAGATGAGAAATAACAACACCTGCTGTTAGCGGCTCAGACCATGGATCATTCAGCCAGCTTGAAGCGATGGGGAGTACCGGGCCACCGAGCAGCCAGCAAAGTAGTGCTGAGATCAGCACGGCAAATGCGAAGGGCGGATACAGACGGATAAACCGCCGCACCAGATACGGGCCATAAGCGAGATTTGTTCCGGCGAAGTACGGCAACGACAACACAAAACCGCTCAGGACAAAAAACAGCATGACCGCGAAGCGGCCCCCCATGCCAAAAGGCGATTCTATAAAATCCAACCGCCCGCGTATTCCGTCGGGAAGCGACAACATGACGTGGTGCACAACGACGATGAGTGCAGCGATGCCCCGGAACGCATCCAAGCTTCTAAAGCGATGGCTGGGAGCAATTTGCATCCGGTGTTACCCGAGAACCGATTCGATCAGCGGTCCATGCGTGGCGAGAAAATCGTCGACAGCCGCGGCGAACTTATCACAATCCGCGGCGGTCGTCGGCAACGACAAGGAAATATAGCCGCGCCGTCCGAAATAGAAGCCTCGGTTGATCATTTCCAGGTGAAACATCGCTTCCAACTGGACCTTGGCGGTTTGCGCAGCCCTATCTGCGTAGTCGGCATCCTCCGGTCTCAGAATTGGGTTTGCGTTGAAATGAAGACCGATCAAGGAGCCGACGCCGGTCGCCTGGAACCGCGCGGAACGTGCACGCGCCGTGGTATTCAACCGTTCGCGCAGGCGGTCCCCTAGCGCGTTGACCCGCACGGCCTCCGAAGGCGTGAAGACCTGCGCAAGGCCGGCGAGGCCGCCAGCCATGGACAGCACGTTGTTGTTGAAGGTGCCGGCATGAACGAGAGCGTTCGACCAGGTGGGATCAAATCGCTCCATCAGCTCGCGCCGCCCGCCGAATGCGCCGAAACTGCTTCCAGCGCCCAGATACTTGCCGAAGGTCGTCATGTCCGGCTGGATGCCGAGCAGACCCTGCAGGCCGGATGGCGATAGGCGTGAGGTCATGACTTCGTCAAAGATCAACACGATGTCGCTGGCGGTGCATTCCTCGCGCAGCATCGTGAGGAAAGCGGCATTACCCGGAATGCAGCCGCCGCCCAGCATGGGTTCGACCAGCACCGCGGCGATCGCGGCCCCGTGCGTGCGCAGCGCCGTGCGGACGCTCTCGAGATCGTTGTAGCTTGCCACCAACCAATCGAATGGGGCAATGAGAGACGTGCCAAGGCCGCGGAAATTGAACACGCTGCCGTGGTAGGCGCCGTCGAACACCACGATGCGCGGGCGGTGAGGCCGGAGCGCACGCACCGTCGATAGGGCCATTAGATTGGCCTCGGTGCCGGAGTTGGTGAACCGCAAGAGGTCAATCGATGGGAAGCGGGCGCGGATCGCCTGGGCAAGTCCGGTATCGTACCGGTTCGGGCCGCCGAACGCCGTGCCGTCATTGAGCGCCTTTTGGATCGCGGCCTGGACGACCGGATCCGAATGCCCGTAGAGGCCGGCGGAGTACTCGCCAAGCAAGTCCAAATACTCGAGCCCGTCGACATCAGTCAGGCGGTTGCCGCGACCGCTCGCGAAGACCAACGGGAACGGGCTGAAATGCAACACGGTGCGTGTATTGCCGCCCGGCATGTGCTCGGCGGATTCGCGGTGGCATTGCGCGCTGATCGGACGGCGGATGCGGTACCGGGATTCCACCGCGGCCAATGCGCCGGCGAGATCGAGACTGTTCGAAAGGCTATGGTTCAATCACTTTCTCGATGCGCGCAAACAGGGTGAATCGCAGCTCGGAGACGAATGTATCATGCACCGAATACCCTATATGATTGCTTGCGCAGATCAACCCGCCTGGAGATGGTTCCCTTATGCATCTACGCCGCACGCTCGTTGCAGTCCTATCGGGCTTGCTGTTGCTTTCCGTCCAGCACAACGCCCGTGCCGAGTCGGCGGTGGCCGCTTCAGCCGCGATGGATCGGGACTTGATGGAAGTGACCGTTCCGCAGTTGCAGATGTACTACGCGGAACACCGCTACACCGTCACGCAGGTGGTGCAGTGGCATCTCGCGCGCGTGCATCGCTACAACGGAATCTACCGCGCTGTTGAAACGAGCCTGGATCGGGCAGCGCTCGAGACGGCCGCCCGCGAAGACGCGGAAGCCGCCGCCGGCCGGATCAATAGCGCGCCGCTTTGGGGCGTACCCATGGTGATCAAGGCGAATACCAGCATCGCGGGCGAGGTTACCACCGACGGCTGGTCGGGCTACACCATCGCAGGACATGAGTTGGTGGCGCCGCGAGACGCAACCATCGTTGCCAAGCTGCGTGCGGCGGGAGCGGTACTGATTGGCCACACGAACATGCCCGATTTTGCGAACTCCGATACGAACCGCAGCAGCTCGTTCGGGCGCACCGGCAATGCATACGACGTGCGGTTTTCTCCGGGCGGCTCGTCCGGCGGGACAGTGACGGCGGTCACCTCCAACATGGCGGTACTGGGCAGTGGCACGGATACCGGCAACTCGATTCGTATGCCGTCGGCGACCAGTGGCGTCGTCGGTGTCTTTCCGACCCGCGGTCTGGTCAGCATCGCCGGCATCGCACCGCTCGACTGGCTGCTCGACAACACGGGACCGATTGCCCGCAACGTCACGGATGCGGCGATTGCGTTATCCGTCATGGCGGGTCCGGATCCCCTCGATCCGCCCACTCGGGAGGCTGCCACCAAGGCCGAGCCCGGTCCCTACACCAGGTATTTGAAGGCAGACGCGCTCAAGGGCAGGCGCTTCGGTGTACCGGTGTTCATCCTCGGCGGCATGGGCCCGCCGTTTCATGGTGTGCCGGCGATCGTTCCGGATGTTCTTGCAGAGAAGCAGGCCGCCGATCAGGCGAACTCGCTTGACCCCGCGACGCGAACGGCGTTCTTGAAGAGCGTGGAAGAACTACGCGCCGCCGGCGCCACGATCGTTATGGACGATACGGTGCTTCCGGACAGCTTTGCACGGCTCGCGATCCGCGTGGCGACGTACCCGTACGTCAAGGAAGGGACCGATCGGTTTCTTGGGACCTTCGGACCCGCGCAATATCATTCTGCATCCGAGTACGAACAATTGATTGGCCAGCCGCTCGGCGAGCCGATTATCGGCACCGAGAAGGCGAACGCTCAATTCGGCGACATCACACTCACACAGCGCAAGATCGAGAGCGATCCGGATGCCGAGGCCAATTACTACGCCCCCCGCCGACGTCTGATGGAGGCCTATCTCAACACCATGGCGCGCCTGCATCTTGACGGGTACGTCTATCCCGCCATCCAGATGCCGCCGGTCGATGAGACCATGGCGCAAAATGACCGGGTCAGCGAAGGTCCGCACTCCGACACCAGCTGGGTGAACATGTTGGGGGTGCCTGCGGTAGTCGTGGTGGGCGGCTACTATCCGGGCGGACTGCCGTTCGGGCTCGAGATTTCAGGGAAGCCCTGGCACGACGGAGAGCTTCTCGGCTACGCCTACGGATACGAGCAGGCTACTCATCACCGCCATCCGCCGGTGCTGGTGGAGCAGGGATTGCTCACCAGCACGCCGTAGTCCGGCGCCAACCAAAAGTGAGCCGATGTGCCTGACTTGCGCGTCACGTACTTAGAGCTGCTCAAACCGCCGTTGCCGCCGCCGCTGCATGCGGGAGGCGAGCGCATTGCTCTTGAGAGCCTCAGCATCTCGATTTACCTCGACCTGTATCAACGCGTGGGGGAGCCGCTGAGATGGGATCAGCGGCTGTTGATGCCAAGGGAAGAACTTGCAGCGTTGCTCGGAGGTGAGTCGCTCCACATCTATGTCTTGCGCGACGAGGGTGGTCAGGCACTTGGCTTCTGCGAGTTTTACAGGGGTGCGCTTCCTGAGATCGAGCTCAAAAACTTCGGGCTCGTCCCCGAAGCACAGGGGCGCGGCCTCGGCCCGTGGCTCTTGTCAGTTGCGCTGCACGGGGAATGGCGATCTGATCCAACCCGAATCTGGCTGCACACGGACACATGGGATCATCCGGCGGCGGTGCGCGTCTATGAAAGGGCCGGTTTTCATATTTACGCGGTCCGTGAGGAAGCGCCGGGACCGCTGTAGGTTACGCGCGCTCACTGTCCGTCTGGAATATAGAAGTCGCAGACCACGCGCCTCACTCCGGGAATTCTCCGCGCGATGCGTTTTGCATGTGTCGCATCCCAGTCGTCAAACACGATCCCTTCCAAGTAAGCGACGCCGTTCTTGACGGTGATTTCAACGTGCGAGTCGAGAAAATTGGGGTCGTCATGCAGCGCGGTTTCTATGTGATCCTTCAGAACGTCGTCAGGCACGATGATCCTGGTTCTCTTCGCCGTCACCACGATGGGCTCGAGGGTGACCGCCGGCTGAGCCGTGGCGCTGCCCGCACTGACTGAAGTTGTCCAAAGGAGGGCTGCCCCGAACATCACGCCGACAAAGACTACAAACCGCAAGGGGCGCATCGTGTACATGCCATTATTATAACCTTCCGGCGGCTCAAAATCGCATCGAGAAATACAGCGTCATGCGCGAACTTTAGTTGGCGGCGGGAATTTCGCTCACCGGCACTGCCGCGGGCTTTTGGTAGATAAAGCTGGGAAGAATTTCTTCGTAGCCGCGCGACTCGACGGCCTGCCGAAGCTGCCCGAGTTTGGGCGATACATGCATGAACTCATCGTGGCGGTCGGAGATGTTCGTGACCAGCACGCCGCCGCCCGACAGAGCCTGATCGATGCGGGTGAAATAGGCGACCGGGTCGTAGACATGTTCGAAGAACTCGAGCGCGAAGCACACATCGATTGGCGGCAACTGCGGAATCGGGCGCTCGACGGTGCAGTCGAGAAAAGTCGTCGGTATGCCACGGGTCTTTCCCCACCAGAGGAGAAAATCCTTGCGAATAGTCGGGATGTCCGCCAGAACGACGTGGACCTGCCGACCCTGCCCGTGCAAATACTCCGCCAGAGTGCGGGAATGCTGGGCCAGACCGCAGCCAAAGTCGAGGATGGTCACCGAGGGCCTGTCCCGAACACGCCGGACGATGGCGTCTTCGGCGAACCACGCCGGTTCGGGATACGTGAGCATGGCCAGGAAATGCACATGTTCGTGCATCTTGTAGGCAGCCATCACCTCTTTTGCGCTGTCATCCGCAAACACTTTGAAGAGATCGTAGCAGCGGCCGTGAAACTCCTCGAAAGTCTGCCCGCCATGGCCCTTGGGTACGGCGTTCCACGATTGGAGGTAACGAGCGCGGCTTTCCTCGGGAGTGATGCCGAGCCGCTCACCGTTCCATGCGACGAAGTATTCCTGCGTGCGCGTGGGTTCCGAGATCGAATGGTCTGCCGGCCTCGATCTAGCGAGCGCCGTGGTCTCTCCGCCTTTGAGGACTCTGTTGCGCGACCGCCAAAACAACAAGCCTCTTTTTCGATGCGTTACCAGGTCCCGCTGTGTCATTGAGGCAATGTAGCCGATTTGGCCGCGCTTGACAGCAGTATCCAGATCGCAGGGGGCGATTCCGCTAAGGTGCGGTCACGAGTCGTATGCGCGTGATTTCCGAAGGCACTCCGAAGCGATTCGGCGGTCCCCAGTAGCCGGTTCCGCGGTTCACGTAGATCCATAGATTCTTTAGCCGGTACAGACCGCCGGTAAACGGCTGAAAGAAACGCACGAACAGATTCCACGGCCAAAATTGACCGCCGTGCGTGTGTCCCGAGAGTTGCACGTCGAAGCCCGCGCCCGCGGCGGCGGTCGCGGAATTCGGTTGATGGGCAAGCAGGATCTTGGCTCCGGCGTCGGCCGGCGCGCCGCGAAGGGCGGCCACCGGATCGCTGCGCTCGGCGGTGTTGAAATGGCGGGCGCTCAAGTCCGTTACCCCCGCGAGAACCAGAGAGGCACCGTTGTGGTCGAGCACCACGTGCTCATTCTTTAGAACCTGCAAACCGAGGCGCCTGATCTCAGCGGTCCAGGCGGGCTCGCCCGAGTAGTACTCATGGTTGCCGGTCACGAAGTAAGCGCCGTGCCGCGCGGTGAGCCCGGCCAGCGGCGCCGTGTGAACCGATAACTGTTGCACCGAGCCGTCGACCAGATCGCCGGTGACCGCGATCAGGTCCGCTTTTAAGCCGTTGACGAGGGCGACGATTTTCTCGACAAAACTGCCCTTGATCGTCGATCCCACGTGGACATCGCTGATCTGAGCGATGGAGAAACCATGTAAGGCCTTGGGTAGGTCGGTCACCGGAATATCTACGTGGACCACTCGAGGCCGGCGCAGCGCCAGTCCCAAGCCCGATAGCGTGACAAATCCCGTCAGCGCCAGGGCCCAACCCGCGGTGGGAGCGACCCATGACGCAGCTTGCGGCCCGGGCAGCAACATCTTAGCCCCCAGCAGGACGAGATCGCGCAGCAACGTGAGGACCAAGAGCGAGGAGAAGATTCCCATGGACAGAACGCCGACCCAGGCAAGGAAGTCGGCCAGTCTTTGGTTGGGTACGGAACGATTGCGTACGCCGAGCGGAATCACAACGCAGCAAATAATCAGGAGCGCAATGCCTGTGCATACGCCCAACGGACCGATGGACAGGGGCGGCAGCAGCCTGCAACCGATGTACACAGGCAGCAACAGGATGAGCCAGAAGGGATTCAAGAGTACTCGGCGGGGCGTCACTCGAGTGAGGTGGGGGCGCCACTCCGGTAGTTCAAGGGTGAAGAGCGCCCGGCGTCGCGCCGCGCATGGGTTTGCGCAATGATTCCATTCCCTTGAATTCCACGAACTGGGTCGTGGTCGCCCACAGATAGTCGCCATACAAAAACGGCTCGAATGAGGAGGCGTCGTCCATCGGCAGCGGGCGAACCTCGGCGTCACCCCGCGCTTCGTAGAAAAAAGGGATGGACATGCGTTCCCGACCTGTCCCGATCACACGATGTTCGGTTGCCTTGATTCGGCCGCCGCACCAGCGCTCGAGGACTCTCCCGAAATTGACGGCCAGGCCGTCATCGCTGGGCGGAACGTCGAGCCATGCACCGTCTCGGTGGCGTGCCTGAAGGCCCGGGACGCCGTCCTGGGCCAGCAACGTTAGGAACCCGGAATCGACATGCGGTGCGCCATTCACATAGAAACGTCTGCCGTTGTGCATCACCCACACGTTGGGATCCGATTGCGCCGTTTGATCCGCGTCGGTTCGAAGCGGGTAGCGCAGCAGGCGCAGAGTCGACAGACCCTTATCGAAAGAACGATCAAAGAAATGTTCCTCCAATGACAAGCCACGTGCGATCGTCCGCATCAACACCTGGCTGGCCTTGTTCATGCCGGCGTAGTACGCGGCCACCGACTCGCGCCACCCCGGCAGGGCCTCGGCGGGTGGCAGCGGGGTGGGTTCGCGCAAAGGATCGTCGCTGCGGACCACCGAGGCGCCGTAGAGGACATCGGGGCCCATGTCGATGCCTTCCTTCGCGGTGAGGAAGCCCTTCTGCAGGGGAAACCATCCCCGATACACGTTCGAGTGCGCGGAGTCGAACTTTTGCCGCCACAGCTGGCGAGTCTCCTGCTCCGGCAATTGGAATAGTCGCAAGAGATCCGCCCGCACGGCGGGTCCGGCCGGTACATCGGACGGCAATCCTGTCACCACCATGAACCCCGGCGTCGCGGCGGCTGCCATGATCGCTCGATCGGTTCGGGTACGTTCGCGCGACGGCTCGCCGAAGAGAGAGCTGATATCAACAAGGGGAATGGAGTGACCCATAAGCATATCGGCTAGAATACAAGCTCATGGGTCCCTATGTTGATTCCGTCATTTCCGATGAAGTAGCGCCTGCCGCCACCGGCGTGGTCGTCATCGGCGGCGGCATCATCGGCACATTTGCGGCGTTGACCCTGGCGAGCCGCGGCATTCCCGTCGTACTTTGCGAAAAGGGCTACATCGCCTGCGAGCAATCCAGCCGCAACTGGGGCTGGTGCCGGCAGGCGGGCCGTGACGCCCGGGAAATGCCGTTGATCGTGCAAAGCCTGCAGCTGTGGCGCGACATGAATCGCTTGACCGAGTCCGACGTCGGTTTTCGCCAGTGCGGTGTTCTGTACGTGGGCGAGAGCGAATCCGATGAGAGAAGATTTGCCGATTGGATGGACATGGCCAAAGCCTATGATATCGGCGCCCGCATCGTGCAGGGCGCCGCGCTCGCCGCGCTCATGCCCGGCGCGAGCCGCACGTTTTCCTGCGGCTTGCACGTACCCACCGACGGGTGTGCCGAGCCGCAGCGGGCGGCCCCTGCCATTGCGCGGGCCGCGCAGCGCAAGGGCGCGATCATTCTCGCGCATTGCGCCGCCCGCGGCGTCGAGCGTGTGGGCGGCCGAGCGGCGGCGGTCATCACCGAGCGCGGGCGCATTGCCTGCGATGCGGTGGTGCTCGCGGCCGGGGCATGGTCCAGCCTCTTTTGCGCGAGCCTCGGCATTCGACTGCCGCAGTTGAAGGTGTTGTCTTCCGTGATGCGCACCTCGCCCATGGCGGATGGACCGGACTGTTGTACCTATTTGGACGAGGTCGGCTACCGCAAGCGCGGCGATGGCGGCTATACGATAGCCAGGGGTGCGGGCTATGTTGCGCCGTTCGTGCCCGATTCGTTGCGGTACCTGCGAGAGTTCCTGCCGACCCTGCGCAAGGAACGCGACGCCATGCGAATTCGGGTGAATGCGCAGTCGATCCGCGAGTTTCGCGCACCGCGAAGTTGGGCGCTCGATCGGCCGAGTCCTTTCGAAGCTGCGCGGGTGTTGGACCCGGCGCCGAACAAGACGTTGAACGCCCTAGCTCTGGCCGCGATGATCAGCCTCCATCCTCGGTTCCGAGACATACACGTGGTGCAGGAGTGGGGCGGATACATCGATGTCACGCCGGACGTCGTACCCTACATCAGCTCGCTCGGAACTTTACCCGGCCTCACGGTCGCGACCGGATTCTCCGGGCATGGATTCGGCATCGGTCCCGCTGCCGGGCGCCTGGCTGCAGACCTTGCAACCGGCGCATCACCCTCCGCCGACCCCACGCCGTTTCGCGTCTCCCGATTCAGCGACGGATCGCCGATCACCCTCGGGCCCGAAATCTAGCGCAGGCGAGCGTCGGCGGCGCCCGATCTCTCACTTCGGCTTACGGAATTTGAGCACGAAGTTGTCCGCTTCACCGATCCCTACGTAGCGGGCACGGTCCTTCTCTCCCTGAGAGAGGGTCGGCGGCAGTGTCCAGACGCCGTCGACCCAATCCTTCGTGTCGCGGGGGTTCGCATTGACCTCGGAGGAACTGACGAACTCGAATCCGGCTTTCTTTATCAGTGCGATCGCATAATCTTGGCGCACGTAGCCATTCTTGGCCTTCGCGTCCTGCGG
>Ga0210393_10004943_pt1 | contig 10512 bp, 7 predicted proteins | sample IncBWC27OmetaG_FD_160068 | JGI IMG/M metagenome (GOLD analysis project Ga0210393, IMG submission 160068) | Forest soil microbial communities from Barre Woods Harvard Forest LTER site, Petersham, Massachusetts, United States - Inc-BW-C-27-O ...
CATCTACGTGCCGTTCCTGCCGTGGTACTACTCCACGTACTGGTGGGGCGGCCTGCCGTACTACTACGCCGACGGCTCGTACTACCTCTGGGACGGTGGCGCCGGTCAGTACCAGCAGGTCGATCCGCCCGCTAACGCCAATCTCAGCGAGGCGCCGCCCTCAGGTGCGGCGGCAGCCGCGGGCTCTCCGGCGCTCTCCGCGGATCTCTTCGCCTACCCGAAGGGCGGCCAGTCAGACGCGCAGCAGAAGCAGGATAAGGATGAGTGCCGCCGCTGGGCAGCGACTCAGACCGGATTCGACGCGTCACGTACCGCTGGCGCGCAGTCGGGCAACGACGCGGCAAGTCGTGAAGGCTACATGCGCGCGCAGGCCGCCTGTCTCGAGGCGCGCAACTACAGCGTGAAGTGAAGGCCACAACCTTAGCCCCCGCGCCGGGTCCTTAAGCTCCCACACGCGCTCGCACGGCGACACACGCGTGCCGGTGCGGGCGTGTCGCAAACATCTGACGTACGCGCTCGCGCGCTCGACCGCACGCGCCGCAACCTGCGCGTCGCGCCGGTGGTCGACACCGTGACCGTGCGGGACAACACTGAGGACTTGATGGCGAACCACCAAGGACTCAGCAGCACGGAAGTCAACTTCCGCCGGCAGGCGTACGGCTCCAACACCCTTCCCGAGAGCGAGCCGCCCGCCTGGCGACGCCTGCTCGCGAAACTGTGGGCGCCGGTGCCGTGGATGCTCGAGGCGGCGATCCTGCTGCAGTTCATGCTGCGCGAATACCTCGAGGCCGCGGTGATCGCGCTGCTGCTGCTGTTCAATGCGGCGCTCGGGCTGATGCAGGAGGGTCGCGCGCAGGCAACCCTCAAGGCTCTCAAGTCGCGCCTCGCGTTGCTGGCGGTCGTGCGCCGCGACGGCGCGTGGCAGATCCTGCCGGCGGGCGACATCGTGCCCGACGATGTCGTCAAGCTCACCCTCGGCAGCATCGTGCCCGCGGACGTGGTGCTGCTGGACGGCGAGGTGCTGCTCGATCAGTCGATGCTGACCGGCGAGTCCTTACCCGTAGAGGCCGCGGCCGGCGCGCACACCTACGCCGGAGCGCTGGTGCGCCGCGGCGAGGCGCTCGCGCAGGTCGTCGCCACCGGCGCGCGCACCAAGTTCGGCCGCACCGCCGAGCTCGTCGGCGCTGCGCACGCGGCCAGCTCGCAGCAGCAGGCGGTGCTGCGCGTGGTGCGCAATCTGGCGATTTTCAGCGGCGTGATGGTGACGGTGCAGCTGCTGTACGCCACGTTTACCGGCATGCCCGGCGCGGAAATGATTCCGCTCGGTCTCACCGCGGTGCTGGCCGCAATCCCGGTCGCGCTGCCGGCAACCTTCACGCTCGCCGCCGCCCTCGCCGCGCGCGCGCTGGTGGCGCGCAACGTGCTGCCGACGCGGCTCTCGGCCATCGACGAGGCGGCGACGATCGACGTGTTGTGCGCCGACAAGACCGGCACGCTGACGCAGAACGAGCTCGCGGTAAGCGCCGTGCAGCCGGCCGCGGGCTTCGATGCGGCGCAGGTGCTCTCGCTGGCGGCGCTGGCGAGCGCCGACCACGGCATGGATCCGGTGGACGCCGCGGTGCGCGCCGCCGCCGCGCGCGCCGGCGGACCCCCTCTTCAGAAGCGCGTCTCGTTCGTGCCCTTTGATCCGTCCCGGCGCACCGCCGAAGCGCAGCTGATCGATGCCGCAGGTCGAGCCACACGCGTTCTCAAGGGTGCCTTCGCCAGCATCGCGCAGCTCACCCCGCCGGACGCCACGCTCGCGGCGGCGGCCGCGGCTTACGCGGCGCAGGGTTACCGCGTGCTGGCGGTGGCCACCGGCGCGGCGGATGCGCTGCAGTGCGCAGGCGTGCTGGCGCTCAGTGATCCGCCGCGACCGGATGCGCGCGAGCTGATCGCCGAGCTGCGCACACTAGGCGTACAGACCGTGATGGTCAGCGGCGATGCGGCCGCCACCGCCAGCGTGGTGGCGCGCGCCATCGGGCTCGAGGGCGCCATCTGCCCGGCGGGCAAGCCACCGGCAGGCGTGCAGCCGGGCGACTTCGCGGTGTTCGCCGGCGTCTTTCCCGAGGACAAGTTCGACATCGTGCGTGCCTACCAGGCCGGCGGCCACGCGGTCGGCATGTGCGGGGACGGCGCCAACGATGCCCCGGCGCTGCGCCAGGCGCAGATGGGCATCGCCGTCTCGACGGCGACCGATGTCGCCAAATCCGCCGCCGGCATTGTGCTCACCGAGCCCGGCCTCGGCGGCATCGTGGCGGCGGTGCGCTGCGGCCGCGTCGCCTATCAGCGCATCCTCACCTACACGCTGCGCTCTCTGACCGCCAAGATCAACCAGATGGTGTTCCTGACGGTGGGACTGATCATCACCGGGCACGCGATACTCACCCCGATGCTGATCGTACTGCTGCTGATCAGCGGTGATTTCCTGGCGATGTCGGCCACCACCGACCACGTGCGTCCCTCGCCCACGCCGAACGCCTGGCGCATCGGGCAGGTGACGGCGGCAGCGGTCGGGCTCGGGCTGTGCAACGCGGCGTTCTGCACCGCGGTGCTCATCGTCGCGCACTTCCATTTCGGCATCCTCGACAATCACGGCCTGCGCACGCTCGCAGCGTTGACGCTGGTGTTCAGTACCCAGGCCGCGTTCTACGTGGTGCGCGAGCGCCGTCACCTGTGGAGCTCGCGGCCGAGCGGCTGGATCGTGCTGTCGTCACTGCTCGACGTGGCGATCATCGCCGTGCTCGCCGGGCGCGGGATCCTGATGCACGCGCTGCCCTGGTCCTTCATCGGCGCGATTCTGCTGGCCGCGACGCTGTTTGCCCTGATCCTCGATCTGGTGAAGTCGGTGTTGTTCGCACGGCTGCGCCTCGCGTAACGGCAAACGGACCGCTAGACTGCGGCGGGCGTGCCGGCGGGGATGTGTATGGACGATCGCTTTGCAGAGATCATGGCGCAGCAGCGTGCCGGTTACGCGCTCAGCCAGCCCTTCTACTGCGAGGAGGCGCTGTTCGCACGCGAGCTGGAGCGGGTGCTGCTGCGTCACTGGCACTGCGCCGGCCACCACAGCCAGGTACCGGAGCCGGGCGATTTCTTCACCGTCGACCTGTGCGGCGAATCACTCATCATCGTGCGCGGCCAGGACCGCGAGGTACGCGCGCTGCTCAACGTCTGCCGCCACCGCGGCTCGCGCGTATGCACCGAGCGCGCCGGCCACGCCCGCGGCGGGGTGTTCGTTTGCCCGTACCACGCCTGGACGTACGCGCTCGACGGTTCGCTGCGCGCGGCGCGCCAGATGCCGCCGGACTTCGAGCGCGCCGACCACGGGCTGCGCGCGCTGCACGCGCGGGTACTCGAGGGCCTGATCTTCGTGTCGCTGGCAGAAACGCCGCTCGGTCTTGAGCACGTCGAGGCGATGCTCGCCGGCAGCGCGCGGGTCTACGGCTGGGCGGATGCCAGGGTCGCGCATCGCGAGACCTACCCGGTGAATGCCAACTGGAAGCTCGCGGTGGAGAACTACATGGAGTGCTACCACTGCGGGCCGGCGCACCACGAATACTCGCGCTTTCACCTGTATGCACGCCCCGAGGCGCTCAATCGCGAGGCGGACGAGCGCGTGCGCGCCCGCGCCCGCGCGCTCGGGGTCACGATCCGCGAGCTCGACCACTGGGGCCTCACCGCCCGCCCCGGTCAGGAAGCCGCCGACAGTGCCCGCTCGGCGCTGGCGGAGGGCGCGGTGAGCGGCAGCGAGGACGGCCGGCCGCTCGCCCCGCTCATGGGGGAATTCACTGACTACGACGGCGGGGTGACGTTCTTCGACGTCGGCCTGACCAGCAACTTCCTCGCCTATCCCGATCACGGCCTCATCTACCGCTTCGTGCCGCGCAGCGTGGGGCGCACCGACATGGAGGTCATGTGGCTGGTGCGCGCGGAGGCGCGCGCCGACGCCGACTACGACCTCGAGCGGCTCACCTGGCTGTGGAAAGTCACCAGCCTCGCCGACAAGCGCATCATCGAGCTGAACCAGCAGGGCATCACCTCGCGCTACTACCAGCCGGGGCCGTACTCGCAGATGGAGCAGCACACCCGCCGCCTGGTGGAGTGGATACTCGCGGAGCTGCGCTAAAGCGCGGCGCGCACGCCCGTGATCGTCCATCTCGTCGACGGCACGTACGAGCTGTTCCGCCATTTCTATGGCCTGCGCCGCTACAGCGGCGGCGCCGAGCGTCCCTACGGCGCCGTGGCCGGTGTGCTGGGTACGGTCCTCGAGATGCTCGAGCAGGGCGCGACGCACCTCGGGGTTGCCACCGACCACGTCATCGAATCCTTCCGCAATCGCCTGTGGCCCGACTACAAGACCGGCGAAGGCGTCGAGCCGGCGCTGCTCGCACAGTTTCAGCCACTGGAAGATGCGCTGGCGGCACTCGGGGTCGTGGTGTGGCCGATGGTCGAGCTGGAAGCCGACGATGCGCTCGCCTCCGCCGCACACCTCGCCGCCGCGGATTCACAGGCGCAGAAGGTGTGCATCTGGACCCCGGACAAGGATCTGGCGCAGTGCGTGCGCGGTGAGCGCGTGGTGCAGGTGGAACGCAAGAGCCGGCAGATACGCGATGCCGCGGCGGTGCGCGCCAAGTTCGGCGTCGAGCCGCAGCTGATCCCCGACTTTCTGGCACTGGTCGGCGACAGTGCCGACGGCTACCCCGGGCTCGCCGGCATCGGCCGCGTGACCGCCGCGCGCCTCATCGGTCGCTACGGGGCGCTGGAGAGCTTTCCGCCGGCGGTGCTCGCTGAGCGCCGCGAGCTCGCGCTGCTCTTCAAGCAGCTCGCCACGCTGCGCACCGATGCCGAATTGTTCCTGAATGTTACCGAGCTGACGTGGCGCGGGCCGACGGCGGCTTTCCGCGCGTGGAGCGAGCGGCTCGAGGCCCCGCGGCTGCTCGCGCGCAGCGAACGTATCGCCCTACAATAGCCGCCATGCCGAACGAATTGAGGATCGCCCTGCTCGCGGCCGGGATCATCGCCATCGTGGCAGCGCTGCTGCTCGGGCGCTTCAGGACGCCCGCCGTGGTGCGCGTCGTGGTGGCGCTCGCCGGAGTGGGACTGCTGCTGTGGGCGGCGACGCCCTGGCTCATCCGACCGGAACCCCCGCCCGTGCCGCCAGCTGCGCCAGCTGCGTCGCCCGTCGCCTCCACCGCCGCCGCGCCGCCGGCGACCGTCGACCTGGCGCAAAGCATCAACGCCGCGATCCTCGCCTGTCCGGCCACGACCGAGCCGCCCATGCCCGACGGTGCCCGCGCCTCGCGCGAGCAGATGGTCGAGGCGACCAGTGCTTTCAAGGCCTACGATACCGCCACGGTGGCCTATACCCACTGCGTCGACGGGGCCGTCGAGCGGCTCGCCGGACAATACGCCGGCGTTGCCTCCGCCGCCGACATCCAGCAACTCAAGGCGTTCGGCATCAGCGCCCACAACACCGCGGTGGACCAGGAGCAGGCGCTCGCCGACAGACTCAACGAGCAGGTGCGTATCTTCAAGGGCAAGCATCGCGGCTGACGCCGCGCTCACGCAGGGGAAAACAACATGAAAACGGGTCTCGCTGTAGCACTCGCCGCCGGGTGCCTGATTTTGGGTGTCGCCGCCGGTGTCGCGGCGAAGCAGAGGGGGGAGAAGGCGCCGGGCATCGAGGTGATGCGCGGCAAGACCCCCAAGGAAGCCGCACAGGCCGCGCTCGATGAAGCGCAGAAGCTCGCCGGCAGCGGTTCCTGGGAGCTGCTGGGCGTCGCGCGCGTCTATTACCTCTCGGGCGACAAGGCCCGGGGCCAGGCGCTGATCGACCAGGTGGTCAACGGCAAGCCCGAGGCGAGCGACTGGCAGCGCGTCGGCCAGATCTATGTCGAAGCGAAGGAAAACCAGCGCGCCGAGGAGGCGTTCCAGAAGGTGCTGGCGGCCGATCCCAAGGGCAGCGACGACACCGGCCGTGCCGAGATCGGCGCCTGGTACATAACCATCGGTCAGCGCGACAAGGGCGAGGAGCTCTTCGCGCAGGCGTTTGCCAGGAATCCGGACGAGACGTGGCACTACCTGCGGGTTGCCGAGGCCTTTCTCGGAGTGACGCCTCGCTAGGGGGCCGCGCGCGCGCCGCCGGCCGGCACCGCGGCTGCGGCCTTGTGCGCCGGGACGAAGTCCTCGAGCACCGCCCGGCGCATCAGGTCGGGCGGCAGTAAGCCCTGGGCGAGGATGAAGTCGTGGAAGGCCTTCGGGGTGAAGGCGCTGCCCAGCGCCTGCTCGGTTTCCTTGCGCAGCGCGAGCAGCCGCGTGTAGCCGTAGAAGTAGCTGTTGGCCTGCCCGGGCGAGCGGAAGGTGAAGCGCTCGACCTCCTCCTTGGCGAACGCGTGGCTCAGCACCACGTCCTGCTCCAGCACCTGGTAGGCGTGCTCGGGCGTGGCCGCGCCGCTCTGCAGCTCCGGATCAAGAAAGGCGCGCGCGGCGCGCAGCAGCCGCAGCTGCAGCGTGAGCAGCTGTCCGGCGGGCGGCTCGTACGGCTGCATGAGGTACTCGGAGTACAGTCCCCAGCCCTCGGCGTTGGTGGAATTGAACGCGTAGTGGGCGCGCGCCAGGCTCACGCCCTGCTCGACCATGGAATCGAACTGCAGCTCGTGACCGGGGCGCGCCTCGTGCGCGGTGAGCGTCCAGGCGACCGCATCGAAAGTGAAGTCATCGTAGCGGTCCGCCGCACCGCCATTCGCCGCCGGGATATTGAGCGGCAGCACGAACTCGCCGCGCTGCCCGGTGTTGTGCACCAGCGGCGGCGGCGACATGTGCGGGGCGGGCTCGCGGGCCGTCTCCGCCGCGGTCGCCAGGCGGATGATCGCCGGCCGGTCGGGCAGCGTCACCAGGTCGTGTGCCACGATGAGCTGCTCGATCTGGTGCAGGCGGTTGTTGAAGAACGGCAGGATCGCATCGCCGGTGATCTGCTGCTTCTTCAGCTCACGGATCACGGCGCGGTAGTCCTTCGAGGGGTAGTGATTGGCGCTCGCCACCTGCGCGGCGAGCGGCGCCATCTGCCCCTGGTACTCGGTAAATGCCGCGTGCGCCATGGCGGCGATCTGCTGCGGCGGGATGTCGACCCCATATTGCTCGAAATCGAGCGCGTACTTTTCCGGCGGCAGACGAAAATCCGTGCGCGCCTTGGGCAGAACGTTCTGGCGCACCCAGCCGTCGTAGTCCGTCAACTGCGTCTTGAGTTTCTCGAAGGCGGGCTCCCAGCCCTGCAGGCCGTACTTTTTGAACAGCTGCGCCATGCCGTCGAGATAATTCGGGTTGCGTCCGAGCTCGGTCTCGATCTGGCTTTGCGCCGGATAGAGAACTCCCGGCTTCGCCATCTGCTCCTGCACACGCTGCTGCAGGATCTCGGTGAAGGGGCGGTAGCCGCTCTCCAGGCCCGCGTAGCGGCGCAAGCGCGCCAGTGCCGCCGGGCGCCGCTCGGCGGTCACCTGGTCATCGAGCAGCGAGCGCACGCCCTCGAATACCGTGGCGCTCGCATTGAGGAACGGCACCTCGTGCCTGAGCTCGTAGTCCTCGCGGCGAAAGCGCAGATCGAACGCCTGGTGGAGGATGTCGAGGTCCTCCTGCACGCGCTTATCGGCCTCGGTCCCGCGTGCGGCATTCACCTCCCTCATCAGCGTCTCGAGCTCGTGGCGCGCGGCGAACTGATCGGCGAGCGTCGGGTTGGCGATGCGCTCGTCGTACTTCGCCAGTCCCTGGCGCGAGCCCTGCTCCGGCGCGTGCTCGAGCTGCACGTCGAGGAGCTTGCGGGTGTAGGCGTTGCTGCGCTCGATCCAGGCGCGCTCGGTGTGGGTGGCGCTCGCGTCCCCGGCGGCCTGCGCCGCGTACGGCACGAGGCTCACGAGGAGCGCACAGGTCAGTTTGTGCATGCAACACTTCCGGCAGATGCCGCGCCGTATCGGGGCGCGACATTATAGGTGTGAAGGGTCCCCGGACTGGGCGGCAGGCATCCCCGCTCCCGCGGGCGCGCGCAGCGGCAATCGGCCCAGCAGCTCATTGAGCCTGGCCAGATCGAGCGGCTTCACCAGGTGCTGATCGAAGCCGGCGTTCTGCGAGCGGCGGCGGTCCGGCTCCTGCCCCCACCCCGTCAGCGCCAGCAGCGTGACCTGCGTACCCCATTGCTGGGCGCGGATGCGGCGCGCCACCTCGTAACCATCGAGCAGCGGCATGCCGATATCGAGCAGCGCGACCTCCGGCCGGTAGCGGTCGGCGCACTCGAGCGCCTGCGTGCCGTTCGCGGCGCTGAACACCTCGTGACCCTGCAGCTGCAGCACCGCGGCGAGGCTCGCGAGCGCATCCGGGTTGTCGTCCGCCACCAGAATGCGGCGGCGGATCACGGGCGCCAGCTCACCGCGCGCAGCGCTCGCGGTGGCGCGCGCCGGCACGGCTGCCGCACGCAGCAGCGGCAGGCGGATGGTGAATTCGCTGCCGCGCCCGCTGCCCTCGCTCGCCGCCGTGACGGTGCCGCCGTGCATCTCCATCAGGCGCCGCACCAGGGCGAGCCCGATGCCCAGTCCGCTCTGCGCGTAGTCGCTGCGGCTGTCGAGCTGCGTGAACAGGTCGAAAATCAGCGGCAGCCGCTCCGCGGGGATGCCGACGCCGTCGTCGCTCACCCGGAACTCGACCTCATCCCCGGCGTGCTGGACGCGCAGCAGAATGTGGCCGCCGCGGTTGGTGTACTTGGCCGCGTTGCCGAGCACGTTGCTGAGCGCCTGCGTGAGGCGCAGCAGGTCACCGTACAGCAGCAGCGGCTCGGCGGGGGCCTGCACCGCCAGCTGGTGCCCGCGTTCGTCGATCAGCGGCGCGACGGTCTCGACGGCGCGCGCGATGAGGGTCGCGACCTCGACCGGCTCGCGCGCGAGTGAGATCTTGCCGCGCGTGATGCGCGAAACGTCGAGCAGGTCATCCACCAGACGGGTGAGGTACGACAGTTGCCGCTCGATGACCTCGCGCGACCAGCTCAGCTGCTTCATCGACAGGTCCATGCGCATCAGCTGCACGGCGTTGAGGATGGGCGCGAGCGGGTTGCGCAGCTCGTGGGCGAGCATGGCGAGAAACTCGTCCTTGCGCCGATCGGCCTCCTTGAGCGCATCCTCCGCCCGGGCACGCTCGCTGACTTCCTTCTGCAGGCTGCGATTGGCGCGCGCCAGCTGTTCGTTGGCGCGCTGCAGCGTGGCGTTGAACTGCTCGAGCTCGCGCGTGCGCTCCTCGCGCAGCGCGAGGTTCGCCTGCGCCAGGCGCTCGTTGGCGAGCGCCAGGTTGCGGTTGAGCTCGCGCAGCTCGCGCCGCTTGCAGAACAGCTCGACCAGCACCGCCACCTTGCTGCGCAGGATCTCGGGCACCACCGGGATGGAGACGTAATCGACCGCGCCGAGCTTGTAGCCCTTGAGGCGATCGAGCTCGCTGATGTGCACGCCGGTGACGAAGATGATCGGCGTGCGCTCGAAGCGCGGGTGGTCGTGGATCAGACGCGCGGCCTCGAAGCCATCCATGTCGGGCATGCTCACGTCGAGCAGCACCACCGCGAACTCCTCGCGCATGAGCTTTTCCAGCGCCTCCAACCCGGAGCGCGCCGTCACCAGGTTCTGCCCGAGCTCGGCGAGCACCGCCTCGTAGGTGAGCAGCCGTGCCGGCTGGTCATCCACCAGCAGGATGTTCACCTTGCCGGAAACGTCCATGTCCCCGTCGCGGCCGCCGTTCGCGCCGCGCGGTACTAGCGATGCAGCCACATGCGCACCAGCGACAGCAGCTGATCGGTGTTGACGGGCTTGGCCACGTAGTCGGACGCGCCCGCTTCCAGGCACTTCTCGCGGTCGCCCTTCATGGCCTTGGCGGTGAGGGCGATGATCGGCAGCATGCGGAATCTCTGGTTGCTGCGGATGCGGCGCATGGTCTCGTAGCCGTCCATCTCCGGCATCATCACGTCCATCAGCACCAGCGACAGCTCATCGGTGCTCTCCACCAGCTTGATCGCCTCGTGCCCGTTGGTGGCGGTGATCACCTGCATGTGGTGGCGCTCGAGCAGGCTGTTGAGCGCGAAGATGTTGCGGATGTCATCGTCCACCACCAGCACCTTGCGGCCGCTCAGGGGCTCGTCGCTCTCGTGCAGCGCCTCGATCATCTGCTGCTTGGCGGGCGGCAGGTCGGCGATCACGCGGTGCAGGAACAGCGCCGTCTCATCCAGCAGTCGCTCGGGCGAGCGCACACCCTTGAGCACGATGCTCTTGGCGTTCTTGCGCAGCTCGATCTCCTCCTCGTCGGAGAGCTCGCGCCCGGTGAACGCGATGATCGGCGTGGGGCGCAGCTGCGCATCCTGCTGCACCTGTGCGAGCAGCTCGAAGCCGGACATGTCCGGCAGCCGCAGGTCGAGCACCACGCAGTCGAAGCCGCCGCTGCGCATGGCCGCGA
>Ga0210393_10004944_pt1 | contig 10511 bp, 8 predicted proteins | sample IncBWC27OmetaG_FD_160068 | JGI IMG/M metagenome (GOLD analysis project Ga0210393, IMG submission 160068) | Forest soil microbial communities from Barre Woods Harvard Forest LTER site, Petersham, Massachusetts, United States - Inc-BW-C-27-O ...
CATCGGCGCCAGCGACGGCGATGTAAAAGGATTGTTCTTTGCCGAGGCCGGCGTGATGGGCGTGTTCGGCGGAATCGTTGGAGTGGCCCTCGGTTGGACCATCGGACGAGTTATTAACTTGGGCACGAACGTGTATCTTAAGCGCCAGCACTTTCCGCCGGAACAAATCTGGTTCGTCCCGTGGTGGTTGGTACTTGGCGCCATTGGATTTGCGATTGTGGTCAGCTTGCTCTCCGGTTTATACCCCGCAAGCCGCGCTGCGCGCCTCGATCCGGTGCAGGCCCTGCGCTACGAGTGAGACGTTGCAAGCAACGTCTCTACAGCGGTCAATCGCCGCAACCGGTAAACTCTATTTCATGTTTCGCCGATGGCACTTTTTTCCGTTCCTGCTGTTGCTCGCCATCTCGGTCTCGGCGCAGAGCCGCATCGATTGCGACGCCCTGAAGAGTCATATCCTCGGAGAGACCGTCCACTATTGTGTGCTGCTTCCGCCCAGCTACGATTCCGCGCCCGCGAAGCGTTACCCGGTGCTCTATTTCCTGCACGGACTCGGCGAGAACGAGCAGACCCTGTTCAAAACTGCTGGATGGAACCTGATCGAAGACCTGCGCCAGCAGCACAAGATTGGTGATTTTCTGATCGTTACCCCCGAGGCGAAAGCCAGCTTCTATGTAAACTCTGCCGACGGCAAAGTCCGCTACAGCGATTTCTTCCTGCAGGAATTCATACCCTACATCGAAGGCAAATATCGGATTCGGAGGGAGCGCAAGGCCAGAGCGATCACCGGCATTTCCATGGGGGGCTACGGAGCGCTTCGCTTCGCGTTTGCCGATCCCGGTATGTTTTCGTCAGCGAGCGCGCAAAGTGCAGCCCTCATGACCGAGTCGCCGCAAGAACTCAACGCCGCGCTGCGCGCCCGTACTCCGCTGGGCCGACTGCTGGGATCAGTCTTCGGGAATCCCATCAACGTTCCGCACTGGAAAGAAAACGACCCCTTTTCACTGGCCAAGAAAAATAAGATTGCAATCGGCCGACTAGCCATCTACTTCAATTGCGGACGGGACGACGAATATGATTTTGAAACCGGCGCCGCAGCTCTAGACCGCCAACTTCAGGAAGAGCAGGTCAAGCACGAATACCATCTCTATCCCGGCAATCACAGCGCATCATATTTCGGCGCGCACCTCGGAGAGGTCATGGAATTTCATTCCAAATTATTCGAGGCCGCGAAGTAAATGCGAGGCGCTTCCAGCTGCTTGCTCCTCGCTAAAAGCTACTTGTTTTCTTTCGCGTCCTTTTCCTCAACCTCCACCGCACCCGGCATCAACTTCTTAAGCGGCGCCTTGCGCTGCTCGTCCAGTTCCGGGTGAGGCAGGGGCTTGCGCGGCAGCATTTGGTCACGCATGGCCGTGTTATAAACGAAGATCGCTTCGACCGTGGCCGCTTGTGCGAGGTCGCCCGGCTGCAACCGTTCGTAGGTATCCATATTCGAGTGGTGAGTCCGAGAAGAGTAGTCGAGCTTGTCCTGAACAAACTGGAAGCCCGGGATGCCCACGGCATCGAACGACTCGTGATCGGTGCCCTCGGTGCCGCGCATCGTAATCGCGGTTACTCCAAGATCCTTCAATGGTTCGATCCATTGCGTGAAGATGGGAGCCACCGCGGCATTCTGCTCCAGATAAACCCCGAGGATTTTGCCGGTACCATTATCCAGATTGAAGTAGCCCGATATTTTCTGCTGATCGGGTTTCAGTTGAATCGGTCCAGCCGGCTTGCGCATCCACTCCGGCAATTTGAGTTGGTCGGGCGCGGTGGAGAGCGGCACCACCCCAAAATGCTGCCTGACGTAGTTCAGCGAGCCGAATTCCCCTTCCTCTTCGCCAGTCCATAATCCAACGCGAATAGTTCGCCGCGGCTTTATCTGGAGCGCATTAAAGATACGCATGACTTCCATCGCAACCACAGTGCCTGCACCGTTGTCGGTCGCACCGGTCGCGGCCGCCCACGAATCCAGATGCCCCCCGAGCATGACAATTTCATCCTTCAGCTTAGGATCGGTCCCCGGGATCTCGGCAATCGTGTCGAAGCCGTGCTCGTGGTCGCCGGTAAACTTTACATCGACATTCAGTTCAATCGTGACCGGGACGTTGGCTTTGAGCAGCCGGTAAACGCGTCCATAATTCTCGATCGCCATAATCACTACGGGCAAGGGCTGTGCGTGCTCCCGCTGGTAGATGAACCATCCAAGTCCTCGGCTGCTGTCATCAAAAATGGTTCCTCCGGAGCCACCACCATCGCGGCTATCGCGACTGGGGAGGACCACTGCCAGCACATGCTCCGACGTGAGCAACTGCACGGTCTTCTCGCGCAGCCCACCTCTTTTCGCGATCTCCTGCAAGTAGTCCGGACGCTCGGAGGTAAGAGGATACTCGACAACCTTGGCCAGATCTTTGTCATCCATCCGCTGAAAAAGCGGCTTTTCGATCGGCTTGACTTCCCGCATGTCGCCAAGCAGAACCACTTTGCCGGCCAGCTTTCCTTTGTAGTTAGCCAGATCCTTTTCTTCCTTCACGTCCATCCAGATCGCCTGCCCATTCACCGCCCCGTTGCTCGAAGGCGACCAGGGCGCGGCCTGCGTGATGAACACCGCAGTATCGGGCGAAGCCATGCGGGTCCAGGCATTCAGTTGCTGCCAACCCATGCCGAACTCGCCCCAGTCTTCGAGATGCGCATTGCTGCAACCCATCGCGGCCAACTGGTCGCGAGTCCATTCGTTGGCGCGCTTCACATTGGGAGAGCCCGTCAAGCGCGGCCCAATGCCATCCATCAGCGCGGAGGCGAACTCCATCACGTGCGAGTGCGACAGACCTTCGTCCCGGATACGCTGGTACATCGTGTAATCAAGATTTTCTTTTGCGGGCTGCGGCAACTCGTAAGTAGGCCTGTTGACATCGGAGGAGTTGGCGCTGGCTTTGTTTTTATCGGCTGCGTAGAGTGGCAGAGACAGCAGGGCCAGCAACACCGCGAGACAGAGCGCTTTGGAAGATTGCATCTCTTGAATATTCCCTCGTTTGAGAAGTCACTGCAGAGTACCAGATGTCGATTCGCCTCACCAAATGAACGGTGAAGATTGAAATCGTAACAGTGCTTACCAACCCAACTTTTTTAAGTCTATTCTGGGAGGAGTGTCTGGAGATGTCTATGTTCAAGCATCGCGTTGTGCCCTTTGCGTTGCTTCTTCTCTTCCTGACTTCGGTTCCCATTCAATGTCGGAGCGCGCCATTCTTTGTTCCGGGTGAACAACGAAAAACCAGCACACCTTACACCGGCGATCTGTCGGTTTTCGATTCGCCCGGACGCGACGAAAAGCTTCAGATTAACCGGGTTATGGATATCCTCGAGATCACGCCCGGCAAAACTGTCGCCGACATCGGCGCCGGCTCGGGCTGGTTCACAGTGCGGGCCGCGCGACGCGTGACCGAAACCGGAAGCGTGTACGCGGTCGACATCAATTCCGAAGCCACTCGTTACATCGAAAAGAGAGCGCAGAAAGAAGGCCTGCACAACGTAAAGACGATCTTGAGCAAAAGTGATGACCCGCAACTGCCCAGGGACAAAGTCGACTCTGTCTTGCTGCTTAAGACCTATCACGAGGTGGATAAGCCGGTTGCTCTATTGCAAAATCTCCGCGCCTCGCTTCGACCCGGAGCCAAGGTCGGAATCATTGACCGCAACGGCAACGGAGAAAACCACGGAGTGGCTCGCGAGGTCGTGATTAAAGAAGCAGCCGAAGCGGGGTATGTCGTGATAGCTCAATACGACTTTGTGAAGGGCGACGGAATGGACTACTTTCTGGTCCTCACGGCGAAACCGTAATCGTTAAGGAGATGTCTGCTCGGGATGGACCTTGGTTCCGGCTCTGTCAAACTCGAATCGTAAAATCCACTCGCTCGCAACACCCTGGCCATCGACCTGCGGCGGCGTGAATGTCCATCGCCGCGCGGCCTGCACAGTCCGGTCCGCAAAATAGTTGCTTGGTCCTCGGGAATCGAACTTTGCTGCCAGCACGTTACCGGACGAATCCACCGTAACTTTAACCCGAACCTTCAACTTGCCATGAACGGTTCTCAAGGCACTCCGCGAGACATCGGGCAAAACTTGCTGAGCAACTTCACCGCGAACGCGGTTGCCTGTGGCATTTCTAACTCCCGCATTCTTCGTCGCACCAGCGTTAGACGTCGTCCTCGACGATGTAGGCTGAGGAGCACCTGAAGCGGGTTGATTTTCATTCTTGATGGTCGGATTAGGCCGCGCGGCCACGGCCCCCTGATTTGGATCTGGCGTAGGTTGGGAGGATTGGACTACGCTCGCAGGCTGAGGGTTCGGCTGACGACGTAGCAACTTGGGGCCCAGAATAGCCAGCAGCAAGATTCCGGCTGCGATTGCTGGAACTGTGTAACCCCACTTCGTAAGCCCGCCTTTGGGTTGGATAATCTCTTTTTCTTCGGGCGCGGATGGCGCTCGCTGTAACCTGGCGGTAATCTCTGCTACTGTCCATCGGCGCTGCGGGTTTCGGCGCAGACAGTGACTCGCGATATCGAAGAATGGCTCTGGCAAAGTCTCGGGCAATACCAACTCTGGCTGTTCTGTCTCCTCCCAGATCGGCGGGCGCTGAGTCAGGACTTCCACCAGCGTCATGCCCAATGACCAAATGTCCGAGGCCGGCGACACGCCTCCTCCGTCCGCGATCTCCGGCGCCGCGTAGATGCCCGGTGTGCGCAGAACTTTACTCGATTCGCCCGCTCCACAGAGTCCATCACTCGAAATCTTTATTTGATCGCCAACCGCCACGATGTTTGCTGGCTTGATGTGTCCGTGCACGAAACCTTTGGCATGAATGTAGGCCAGCGCATCGAGCAGGGGTTGCAGGGTTTCTCTGGCTTCTGCGAACGTGAGCGCCCGATAGGGGAGAATCTGCGACAGACTCTCTTCGGCGTATTCGGTTACGACGTAAAGCAGGTTCGTGCCGTCGATTTGGCAGTGGCCTCTTTGAAAAAGGCGAAGCAGGTGCGGATGAGACAGTTTCGCAGCGAGTTCCCACCAGGACACTTGCAATTCGGGATTCTCCGCGCTGGCCAGAATCAGTTTGATCGCGACTTCCTGGGGCTCCCGGTCCGTGCGCCTGGTTAGAAAAACGGCGCTCTGCTCCGAGCCGCCCAGATAGCGCAGCAACGGAAACTCTTCGTTAACGACTTGGCCTTCCCACTTTTTCCAGGCCTCGGGCATTCTCCTCCACCGCCTACTCTCTTGTGCGAATCAGATTATTGTACCCGAGCCACTGGAGGCGTCGGAAAAGTCATGGGATCAACGGGGAGTGTCGGGCTCCGCCTGGCGCATATTAACATCACGCCCGTCGCGATTTGCGGTATCTTCCTGATCGATGGGGGGCGAGCAGGGCTTCGAGGGAGCGGCGAGTCCATGCGGCCAGCGGACCTTTGCGGTAGACGGCCCAGTCGAGCATGGCCCCTGCGTTGACTTGCTGGACCAGACGTGCGAGCGCGGCGGTGTCGCAGGGTTTCAGTTCGCGGGCAGCGACGGCGTGGTCCAGTAGTTTCTTGGTCTCGGCGCGCATGGTCATGTACTGTGCAAGAAGGACCGCGTGAAATTCAGGGTCGGTAAGGTCGATTTGAAGGTAAGCGAGACTATTGGCCATGGACTCGGGAGTCGATGCGAACCCCGTGCATTCCACAGAGTGCTCAATGAGAGTCTTAAGCGGCGAGCGGTACTTCGCGCGGGCCTCGGCGAATTGTCCAGCGACATCCGCCGTCCACGCTTTGCAATTGGCCAGCAGCAACTCGCGCTTGGTGCCGAAGCGCTGGATGATCGTGGCGGGATGAACTCCGGCTTCCTCGGCAACGTCGGCGAGCGTGAGATCGACGGGGCTGACACGCTGCATGACGCGGGCGGCGGCTGCCAGTATTTCGGCGTCGGAGGTTTCGCGGGGACGAGGCGTCATTTTTTGCAGCGCGCGTGGCGCAAGACAAGAATAACTGAACGACTGTTTACTTTCCACTTGACATTACTGAATGACCGTTTAGTATTGAGGTTCTGGAGCCAGGTCCTACCATATGGCTTGAGGCCTGCCCCCAGAGCCGTGAGGGAAAGATGACCTCCGAGGAATTCAGAGCATTGGTTGCAGAAGAGGCGCCGCGCACAGGTCTGCCGCCGCCCTTGGCGGCGCTTTGGTGGGATGCAAAAGGAGATTGGTCCCGCGCTCACGCACTGGTTGACGAATTGGAAAGCGTGGATGGCATGGCTGTCCATGCTTATCTACACCGCAAGGAGGGCGCTGCCTCAAACGCCGACTACTGGTACGAGCGTGCTGGGCGCGGCTTTTACCGACCTGCGCTTGACGCGGAATGGGCGGCGTTGGTCGAAGGGTTGCTGTCTGAGCAGGCGTGATCGGGGTTAACGATTTGTACCGAGGTGGTCGGAAATGGCGAAGAAAGTATTGCAAGGCAAGATCGCGCTGGTGGCCGGAGCAACCCGGGGAGCCGGCAGAGGAATCGCCGTCGCTCTGGGCGAGGCTGGTGCCACGGTTTACTGCACTGGCCGCAGTACAAGGCGACGGCCCGCGACCCCCGGCCGGCTCGAAACGATCGAAGAAACCGCTGAACTCGTTACTGCGGCCGGCGGACGTGGGATAGCGATGAGGGTCGACCACACCGAGCCCGCGGAAGTCAAAAAACTCGTTGCTGCCATCAAGCGCCGACACAAAGGCCTGGACATTCTCGTCAATGACGTGTGGGGCGGAGATCCTCTAACGGAGTGGGGAAAACCGTTCTGGAAGGTCAACCTTGAGAACGGCTTGGGTTTGTTGAAACAGGCGATCCATTCTCACATCATCACTGCGCACTACGCCGTTCCTCTGATGCTGGGTCGACGGGGAGGAATTATTTTAGAAATTACTGATGGCGATGCTTTTTATTACCGCGGTAACATCTTTTACGATCTGGTGAAGATTTCAGTTATACGGCTGGCGTTCGCTATGGCCCGCGAACTGCGCAAACGGGCGATTGTTTCGGTGGCGTTGACTCCAGGTTTCTTGCGTTCGGAAGCGGTACTTGAACATTTTGGAGTCAGCGAGTCGAATTGGAAAGACGCCGGGAACCGGAAGATCAACGAGAACAGCGCGGACCAGAACGACGCACCTGCTGATTTCATGGTTTCAGAATCCCCGCGGTATATTGGCCGGGCGGTGGTGGCGCTGGCGGCCGATCCGAAGGTGAAGCAGAAAAGCGGACGCGTTTTCAGTTCCTGGGCGCTTGCCCGGGAGTACGGCTTTACCGACCTCGACGGCACCCGGCCGCACTGGGGCAACTATGCCCGGAAGAAGTATGGAAAGTACAAAATCTGCGATGAGCGATTTTATTCGTACTGGGTTCCCGGGCTGGTCGAGTTGGTTTTTCCGGATTGGTTTTGATGGCGAGCACATGCGGGCATCGTCGTTCCGAGGGCTGCCTCTTGGCGGGAGGAATCTGCATTCGTGCGGTTCCAAGCAACAGCAGATTCCTCGCTTCGCTCGGAATGACAATCGGGTTACACGATTCAGAGTCCCGCAGTTTGATAGTGCAACACCGACAATGCTAGCCGGTACTCGTATCCCGCTTGGGCGTTTCCAATCTCGGCCTGGGTTTGCTGGAGTTGGGCCTGACTTAATTCGACGATCGAACTTAGTCCCAGCTTGTACCGCGTCTGGGCAAGATCGAGCGCCAGGTTTGCCTGCGCCAGCAACTGCTCACTCACGTTCACGCGGTCGAATGCCGTGCTCGCGGCCAGCCAACTGGTGCGTACATCACGCGAGATGCGATTTCGAAGATCGCTCAGTCGTTGCCGCTCGGCCTGGGCTCGCAAGTCTGCTTCGCGCGACTTTGCGGAATAGAGAAATCCGTTGAAGACTGGAATCTGAACATTCACTCCTACGGCAGCGTACGGCCCATAGACGCGATCATCGCGAACCGGAGAATCTCCAAAAGCGCCGAGGGCGCTGATCGTCGGATACAACTGGTCATGCTCGGCTTTGTGCAACTTCTCCGCGGACTCGGCTTGAAATTCCAGCGAGAGAATCTCGGGACGCTTGGCAAAAGCTTCGGCGATCAGAGGATCCACGTCGGCTGGCGGTGGGTTTAGCGGTTCAGTGTCATTCACGACTTCGAATCCTTCCACAGTGGGATATCCCAGAATCGCAGACAAGCCTGCCATGGAAGCCTTGTCGTTGTTCAACGCATCCAGATACAGCAGCTTAGCCTGAGCCAGGTTCACATTGGCGAAGCTCAGGTCGAGATCCGATTTCAATTTGCTCTTCGTGAGTGCAGAAACCTGGTCGGACAACAACTGCCGCGCAGCGACGGTCTGCTCTGCCACCCGCAGAACGGCGTGGCTCTGCAAGGCGTTGTAGAAAGCCTCATCGACCGCCAGCAGAATATCTTCTTTAGTTGCAATCGCGTTTTGCTCCTCAGCCTTTGCCCGCAGGCCGGCGCTGGCTGCCAGGTTTGTGGTGTATCCGAAGTCCGTGATCAATTGAGTTATCGTTGCACCACCCGCCGCTCGCGTATAGATGATCGGGTTGTTCAGGGCTCCGGCGGTGATTCGGCTGTTGTTCAGTGCATCGACTCCGGTCAAGCTCGCGTAGGCTTGCGGCCAGAGATTCGAACGTACTTCCCGCGTAACTTGTTGCGAAGCCAGTGCGTTCAGCCGCCCCACGGAAATTGCTGGATTGTTTTTCAGCGCGATGGCTTCAGCGTCTTTCAGGGAGAGGTGGATCGGAGTCGATGAGGTTTGCTGCGGCCCGGTTTGAGTGGCCGCAGGCGGAGCATAGGAGCCCAATGGAGCGTCGGTTGGGTTTTGCAAAACGATCGTTGATTGAGCGAAGCCTAGCGTCGCTACCGAAACAACAGTGAGCAGACAAATCCGTCTCCACTTCATGCGGACTGTTCCTCCCGGTTATTTTCTTCCTTACCGTGAACGATGAGATAAACCGCCGGCACAAGGAAGATCGTGACCACGACCGAAACCGCCAGTCCACCAATTACGGCGCGGGCCAGGGGAGCGTACTGTTCGCTGCCGGTCTCGATGCCCAGCGCCATCGGCAGCATGCCTAACAAGGTTGCCAGCGATGTCATAAGGATGGGCCGCAAGCGAATCTTGCAGGCCCGGACTAGAGCTGCTTGCAGTGAGAAATCTTCCTTGCGCAACTGGCGAGCAAATTCGACGATCAGAATGCTGTTGGACACAACGATCCCGGTCATCATAATGACGCCCATCAACGACATAATGTTGAAAGTGCTGTGCGTGAGCCAGAGAGTCAGGACAACTCCTGCCAGTCCCGGAGGAATCGCCATCAGGATAATCAGAGGATCGATAAAAGATGTGAACTGGGACATCAGGATCAGATAGACCAGCAAGATCGCCAGCACGAGTCCCACGGAAAAGCGCGTGAACGATTCCTGCATTCCGACCACGGAGCCAAGCACCCGGACCCGCATGTTGGCCGGCAAGTGCAGGCGCCCGATGACGTCGTTGACTTCATGCTGGACCCCGCCTAAGGCTTCCGTCGACGGCATCACATAGATATCGATCACGCGCTGCAGTTGGTAGTGGTCGACTTCCGTCGGGGTGTTGATGGGTTTGATATCAGCCACCGACTGTAGTGGCGTGTAGTTCGAGATATTGGCGGCGTGCAGCGGAATCTGCTTGAAATCTTCCATGCTCATGTTCTGAATCTGCTTGTCGAAATACTGCACCGTGAGCATGTAGTTGTTGCCAGTCTTCGGGTCAATCCAATAGCTCGGTTCGATCATGCCGTTGGAGGTGAGCGCGGTAATGACATTGTCCACGACCTGCTTGGGCGAAAGCCCGATCAGGCTGGCACGTTCGCGGTCAATGTTGAGTTGCAGTCCGGGATAAAGCAGATCCTGCGGGATCAGAACGCTGCTCACACCTTTTTGCTTGCGAATCTGTCCGGCAATGTCCGTGGCGATTTCAAAGGCGCGGTTCAGGTCGTTGCCTCGGACCTGGATATCGATCGGAGCCGGCAAGCCCAGGTTGATCACGGAATCAACCAACCCGCCGGCTTGGAAATATGTGTTGAGTTCCGGCAGATCTTCCGACAGTCTGCGGCGCACGCGGCGCATGTACTCGTAGCTCCCGATCGAGTGGTCTTCGTGCAGGCTCACCTGCACAAACGCCGTGTCCATCGAAGAGTTGCTGGTGTACATCGCGGACAAATCGGGCGTGATCCCGATATTGGAAACGATCATGTCGAGATCGTGGGGAGCGATCACTTGACGAATATCTTGTTCGACGCGGGCGATGTATTGATTGCTTACCTCAAGGCGTGAGCCGCTCGGGGCCTTGACATTGATCACGAACTGGCCGGGATCGGTGCGAGGGAAATACGCCGTTCCGACGAACGGGAAAACTCCAATCAGGACCACGGCTATTCCTACGAG
>Ga0210393_10004946_pt1 | contig 10510 bp, 13 predicted proteins | sample IncBWC27OmetaG_FD_160068 | JGI IMG/M metagenome (GOLD analysis project Ga0210393, IMG submission 160068) | Forest soil microbial communities from Barre Woods Harvard Forest LTER site, Petersham, Massachusetts, United States - Inc-BW-C-27-O ...
CTCGTCGCGCCTGGCACATATTCATTGGGATGACGTCTCATTCATATGAGATCGCGCTCTACGGAAACTTTCTAAAAGGCGATCTCCAGCCGGTTCTTAACAGGATCGCCCTCCACAGCGAGTCGGCACACCAGATGCACTCTCGCGAGGTCTTGTTTGACCCCCCAGACGCCGCGCTACAGCGAGAAGCCAACCAGGAGCCTGCCCTGTTGAGGGCTAAAAAAGAGCTGCTAGAGCCAGACGCCAAATGGTAGCGTCCTGTTCTTTTGATCTACGTGATTAAAGCGAACGCGGGCTGAAGGTCCAATTCTAGGCTATTGTATTCCTATTGGAAACCTGAATCTGCTCGCACCCACCCCGAGGCAACCGTCCGTCCTTGGGCAACTGTCCAGGTGGTGGGGGATGCTCTGAGCTTTGCCTCCGCTCTGGGCTACATGTGAGTTTCCCTTAACGACCTTGGGGAAACCGCTTATATTGAATGTGGTCCAGCAAGAGATCCCAAATATATAAACGGGGCTACGTCTTTCGTCGTGGACGACTGGTTGTTCAAATTTTCCAGGAAGAGCAGGTGCGTGATCTGCGCATTCCACCGTCTTAGTTGGCACTGAACAACCAAATGTCTTCAACTGAAGGTTGACCCAAATACACAAGGCCCAGTCCCAGCTTCCGCAGATACGCCTTGGCAGGTAATAGTCAAGACTGCCAATCCAGTTCGCGGCACACAGGAAGTACCTCTTGGCAGACACATCGAAGCCGTCCTTGAAGTTCAGGCTCTTATGAAGGGACTTTTAGATCTTCGTAGGCAAGATGCGTAACGCTAGTCTAGTTGGCCAACATCCCATTCCGAGTTCAACTATCGTTGTCGGACACCCCCCAGTCAACCTCATCAAATTCCTCGTCCTCACCATGTTGTCTTTGGGCTTCCCGCACCATAGCCAACAACGATGCAGGATCAACCACCGCATCTAGTTCCCCCTCGTCGTCATCGTCATCTTCCGCAAAGCCATCTGTGTCTGCCTCCTCTGACGTGGTTGGTTGCTCATCCTCAGCGTCACTTCCCTCGTAATCTCCCAACCTCATTAGTGCCGTGTCGGTGTCGGCCTCTTCACCCTCTTCATCATCCTCGCTCCCGTAACCTCCCAGCAGCCCAGCGATGGCCGCACGGCCTTTTGTGACATCAAGCCTTGGCCTTTTTGCTGGTCTTTGCCTTTGTGATTCGAATGCGCCAGCGTCATCAAGTAACACTCCACGAAATGCGCCTTCCTCCCAGACTTCGATCGTGGGGAATTCCACGATCTGCTTATTCCGCAGCAGCGTAGACAGCTTTCGCTCCCCATCAAGCTTGATGAACCCGAACCTCTCACTTTGCCCTGATGATAATAAGCCCAAAGGCGTGCGGATGAAGAATTCCGGGGGTGTGAAAGCATCCGGGATGTCTGGGTGTGGTAACGCGAGAGCTTTGACCCATGTGGGCAGATCTGCGCGGGCCTTTCCTTTTGTGCGTTGGAGTATTTGGGACTGAAAGAGGTCACGTAGGGAGAGACCAAAATTATTGCGGTCGGTGAGGAGAGCGTACGGTTCTTGCGCATCATCTGTACTGGCATCTATGACGAGGGGAGGGTGAATAATATACTCGACCGTTAGAAATGCTGTCTTCTTCCTGCAGTAGGGAAAAATAGGTCATTATCAGTTTGAGTCTGAGGGCTGGTCTCACACACTTTGGATCCCAAGTCGAGTGATTGTGCGACCGCCTCTGCATGCCGGCGGGGAGCAAGTCAATCTCAACGTCTCTCAATTCCAGCTGCGATCTCAGCATGTCCCGCTTGTCCCGCTTCTTCCTGGATACGTTGGCCCTCGTCCCATTCCCCCGTCCCATTCCCCCTCTACCGCGTCGGCCTTGCACAGTCCCGTAGCCGCCACGCGCGATATCCTGGCCCCACTCGCTCACTCTCCTGCCTACATTCTCGAGGAAGACATAGTCGTCCATCATGGTGCCATACGTGTAACGGTTCATCGGCACGAATTTCGCCTTGTCGCGCACACCGGAACAGCCCGTACTCGTTTTGTGCGCGACGGAGCACGGCACGGAGCATGTCCGAGTTGTGCACCGCGGGCATGTGTAAATGGCAACACGGGCTGAACAGACTACACACTGGGGGGAGTGTGTCGGGGTCGTGGGATGCCCAGGCTCAGGCTGGAAAGAAGATGCGTCGTTTGCGCCGGTCATGGATTTGGAATCGTGGGTCTTGCTTGTCAGATCTCGGGACTAGGCAAGGCCCGTGAGCGCTGTCAAGTCCTTGAAAGTTAAAAAGTGCCCGTACTGTAGGTGGCCGGACTTGAAATCCAAGATCTTAACATACGCGCGCGGCACCTGCCAGGTGTTTCAAAAATATCATTCACACGAATATACATCTCCATACATCCTCATAAGTACTGGAAAGGCTATTTTATCTAACTTTGGGTGATACATCCAATAGCAACACGCTATCAGGAGAGCGCGATCAGAACCCCCCTGGTCAATCAGATTCGACGTAGAACGTGGCGATCACATATTAAACGTCGTCCATCCCAAGATCAATCTCGACCTTCTCTCCAGGTTTGAAAGCGGGAAGACCTGGACTCGCGTCGATCAGCTCCAACCCGAGGAAAAATGAAGGTCGTCTAGAAAAAGACGCACCCATGTACGGACAACTGGCACATCTAAACGCATCCCCGAGGAAGCAGTTTCCACAGCTGCTCGTCGCCTTTGGCGCGGCTTTCGCCGCCTTGGCCAACTTCTCCTTCTCCGAGAGCGCGACCTCGCTGGCGCCCCCACCTTCGCTCCCATCCAGCAACACGACCTTTGCCAACCCGCTCTGCATCTCCGCTTCTTCCTCCTCGGCCAGGCCGCACGTACAACCTTTACACGCCTTCCTCCGCCGCGGCCCGCCAGCCTTGGATGGCTCGCACGCGGCGGGACGTGCTCTGTCCGCATCCGTCAGCAAGCTCTCCGCATCGACGGTGTCCCCACGCGGAGGTGCGAGGTCCCAGATGGCTTTCTTGTCAGCCACGCTGCGGCGGGGAAGGGTGATCGAAGCGGGAGAGGTTACCTTGGCCTTCAGGGATACCGATGCACCATGCGAAAGGGCTGGTTTTTGAGCGATTACTGTGTCTTCCGGGATCTGGACAGTGAGGACATGGAAACCAGCCAAGATCAGGTTTGAAGAGAGGTTGGGAGAATATGAGGAGGTCAAGTGAAGTAAGTGGAGTGTACCCAGCGGGGAGAGCCCCTCGTGCAGTTGGGAAAGGAGCTCCGATAGCCGGGGCTGCAGAAGTTGGTGATCATGAGGGGAAAGGGTGATATGAATCGAGGCATAAGATTCTGGCACGAGAACAATGGCTTTCACGGCCATGAGTAAGACTCTTCTGTAGGAAAACCAGACACATTACCTCGATCCAGTAGGCGGTCTAACAGCTGTCGCTCTACCTGTCGCGTAGCCTCCAACTCAGAAACGAGATGTTGGTATTTCCCATCCTCAGCGGTGGAGAGGGAACCAATGACCAAGGCGGGGCCCTTCGCTGGGACCGTTGACTTTGAGGGATCGTCAGATGGCGGATATATTGCGACGGGGGCCATGGAAGAGAAAGTCTTTCGACCTGCCTCACTTTTTTCTGACACATTACCACTTTCACTGGATCGGATCGGTTGCCGAAGCTGACTCAACAGCTCCACAGGCTCACCACGCTCGCTTCAACTCAACAAAGAATGAGTTGTACGTCTCGTCGTGATTATAATCAAGGCCCGAACGAACTACTACAACATAATCCTTACCTAAAACAATATGACTCAAAAGAGGGAACAGTAAGAAAATAATAGGGGGGCAAGGGTGAACATGATTATAACCAACAATTAGCTTTTCACACCGCAGACCTACGCAGGTGGCGGTCCGTCACGAGCAATCTCACTGCCGTCAGCTGCCGATTCCAAAGGCGGGGGCGGGGGCGCAGTACCCATGTGGTCGGGAGGTAGGCCCATCATTAACGCAGCACGGACTCGGAATAACATCTGTCGATACCACTCCAGGTCAACTCCTGCCTTCTCTTGGTCGCTGGTTAGTTGCTGTAGTGCTGCAAGCTCTTTGACCCAAGCAAGATGCCAGTCGACGTTACCATGTTCATCCAATTCGAATTCTTCCATTGCAACGTGAGGAGGTGGCGGCACAGGGAAGCGCATCCCCGGGGGAGGGCCCATCATATGAGGGAATGCAGCCGGATCAAATCTGTAGCGGTACCGGTACATACCTTAGCAGGAACTAAGGTACCAACAATGAAATACATACGGTGGATACGGCGGAGGATATGGGCCTGGCCGACTAGGCCCAGGGTCATTGGGGTCCATTGGTGGGGCCGGAACATACTGTGTAGGATTTTCATACTGTGGCTGAACACTTTGCGGTGGATATTCTTCGGCTTCCTCTGCTGGTCTGCTTTGTCCTCTGCGTGCCTTAGGTTTCTTCTTTCGCACACGGTGGACACCCGTGCGTGGATCGACGTTATCGTTAACAGTCCAATAAGACCCTTTGCCACGATCTGTCAACGGGCGAGGAACCTTCTCGAAACATGGATTTAATGAAAGATTGTGGCGAACGGAGTTCTGGAAGGGATGGAAAGTAGTTAGTCTCGATGCTATACCGGGCGTGTGTAAACAAAGATAAGATTTGTCCATATTTTCTAAGCAAAACAAACGGCGACAGGGTCAAACATCGCGGTCGCGCCTACAAGGATCTCTCAAGAGCATCAATTTCTGGATCCAGGCTTACCTTCCACCCAGACGGTGCAGTACGGAAATAAGGAAACTAGGTGGCAATGGTGTGATTAGCGTGCGTTCACGTACAATGATAAGACCTGCATACCCGACTTTCGATAGCGTAGTATATGTCCTCCAGCAGTAATTTTTGATTTGGGGAGCCCTTGATAGCATAGCTATACGCAAAAGAATGCGAATGGATTCCGTGAGAAATATCGCACAATCAACAACGTGCACCAGCTTACCGAATAAGAGTCGAGTACGGGTAGAACGGCTTACTACCGGGTGGGCCATCTCGAAGCGAGTCGAGTGTGATCGGAAGACCACCAGTGACATCGTTGGGCGGGTCGGGATAGTAAGCGTTGGCTTGCATGTCAGGGTGTCCCGGGGGTAGCATGTTCGGTGGTAGCACCGCTTGTTGCTGAGGTGGCTGCGATAACTCCATAATCATGCGCGGTAGGAGCCAAGTGCGAGATTGATCGATTATTATGTGGTTGGGCGGACTGTCGTTGAGAGATGTAGCGGCAGCAGGAGAGGTATGAAAGAACGGGTTGGGGCCGCGACAAGCAACGATGGTTGAGTGCTTACGTCATGCTATCCGTATTGAAGGCCCAGGTCCGCACGGACCAGGCGGCTGGTCGTCGTCGTTCGAGACATTGACAATGTAGCCAGGGGCATTGAAGGCGATGGAAGCGATGAGGAGTGGGGTGTGTATATGGCAAGTGGGCGTCGCAGGGTGGTACAAACTCTCGACGACACCAGAAAACAAAATGCAAGCAGGGCATACAGACAGCAACACAGACAAATTGTGCCCTCGGCAACCCAGGCAATGTACACACAAATATCGTGATTTCTGTGTATACTCTCAACTCTATAAAATTTATCCTAGCCAGGCATTAAGCAGGCCATCTCGTACCATCGAGTGGGCTTTCTCACTTGTCGTTCGTTGAGCTGAGGCATTTGCGCTTGTCGAGAAGTGAGCCGTCGTCGCGCCATACCACAAGTGAGCGAGTGCGTCAGTTTTGCCGGAATCTCAGGCTATCGTTCTGAATGAACATCTCGGCTCGGCATAAGCTTTACCCTCCTAGTTCATGTCAGCGACGTCGCAAAATTCAGATAAACCATATTCGATCCATGTCGAGATACCGCCACGTTTCTACCTCCTTCCAGGGGGGGCTATGTGCATAGGAACGGCGATTGGACTAGTACGAGGGTCCAGAGCGGCTGGCTTACGCTTTCTGGCGGAAAATGCTCACAGGCCACCAACTACCGTACGAGGATGGTACTTCTATAACAAGACAAAAAACTACAAAATGATGTTGGGCGGGTTGAGCAAGGCCGGAACCGACGCAGCAAAACTAGGTTTCACGGCGCTCGCCTGGGTAACATTCGAAGAGGGGTTAAACCACGTTGGATGGGGGGACGTTGGGGAGATCGGAGCTGGTATAGGGACAGCTGGCGTGTTTGCGGGGGTCTGTAAGTGAGGGACAGCTTCGAATTGATGGAGAACTGAAGATAAAGTCCAGATCGGCTTCCATGGAGAACGGCGTCTCGGGCAGGGATATTAGGCACGCTTGTTGGAATTACAATGAGGACGATGCGATGGGGAAAAGAGCGACTGGCAGAAGAGGCTCAGGCGCAAAACGAAGCGGTCCAATGACAATTCGGTGGCGAAACAGCCGCAATGAATGCGGAACGAATGGGAACGGCAAAACGGCCGCATTGGCGCGACAAGTCCGTATCTTCACACCGGGATGATCCTCCCGCCGTACGTGGTAGCGTTGTTCAGGAATTGGAGTCCGAAGATTTTTTTAATCTACCTAGCGCTGTCGTACTAATGTGGTTATAAACGTCTCCTCCCTCTGCCCGCTCCTGTACGCGTAACCCGTTCCCCCATAGTCAGCGTCGAGTATGAATTTCACGCCATGGCCGACAAGTCTTTCGCCGCCGTCAGTCACATCCCCCACTTTTTCGTTTGTGGCGACAGTCATCAAGCAATGGCCGACACCAAACGTCGAGCGAACCAAGGCCAAGCCGAGCGCATTGAACAGATATGAGGAAGAATACAAACAGCCGATCGACAAGCATGTTGGGTCGGCACCACTGAAACCTTCATTGACACCGTCACCACCGCCGTCGGTCACAGTCGCGGTGCAAGAACGAACGAGAAGACAAGGTGGTGGAAGGAAAGGCCCGCGGCAAGGAGGCCGGGGGACGCCCCCAAACGCAATTCATCATCGGCTGTTACAGGTTCCGATACCTTCCAATAATGGGACCGAGACCGCGCCCGTTGGGCCGCTATCTCCTCCTGCGGTCACTGGCATAAACTTAACCACCGCTCTTCCAACGACCCATCTCACCCTTCATGCCCCCGATTTCGACATGCAACTCCCTCCCACCAATCGTTCCTCCCATTCCCGCACTCCTCCCCTTGCATCTTCTCCCTCGCGTACCCTCTCTTCTCAGGCAGCTTCCACTCCGGCCCCATCTAGCTCATCAAAAGGGCAAATTCACGTAAAGCTCATCTCTGCCCGAGGCCTTAAAGCCTCATCCATCAAGTCACGACCATATGTCGTTGTCGTCTTCGAAAATAACGAATTCATCAGTAGAGATCCGACCGACGAGGGCGATAAGGAAGTCAGGGGCGTTGCTACCAATCTTTCCCGCACCTCCTCCTCTATCGCCGTCAGCGCTTTGGGTACCCTCGGATCCAAGGCAGTCGCTCAAGAAACCCCCACGCTTACTCGCCGCCAGTCCCCGGTGTCGAGCTCTTCATCCAACTCGCCTAAATCGTCACTTTCTGTCCCGAGTGCGTCGGGTACTAGAACGCCCTCGAATGGGTTACTGGGGCGTACGTCAGCCCACAACCCTGTCTGGAAGCACGAGGTATCTTTGTGAGTTGACTTCTTACTGAGCCCAGGTCCCGCCGATGACGTATCTTCTCTTTCTCCCCTCACAGCGACGTAACATCTGAAGGATCGACGATCCAGTTCAATATCTACGATCGTGCAGATGAGGAACATGGGTTCATGGGTAGTGTCAAGGTGAAGCCTACTCTGGTTCACGATCACACAGTTGATCAGTGGTACAAGTATGTCCGTCTATCGCCGCTTATTCGAGCTCTCACACCTCTCGAAGGCTTGGCCCGTATGAAAGCGAACCCGACATCACTGGTGAAATTCGCATTCAGATAACATTTGAACAGTCCAAGGTGGCGTTTTTTCCCCTCACAGACTTGTACACATCCTCAATGGTCTTCGGGCTGACAGTCAAAACGATCTCTGACACCACGGGACTTCGAATTCCTTAAACTTATCGGAAGGGGAACGTTTGGCCGCGTCTTCCAAGTCAGGAAGAAGGATACCAAGCGTATATATGCCATGAAAGTACTATCGAAGAAGGAGATCATTGCTAAGAAAGAGGTTGCGCACACTATCGGCGAAAGGAAAATTTTGCAACGTTCGCTGGACTCGCCATTCCTAGTCGGGCTCAAGTTCAGCTTCCAGACCGATACGGACCTCTATCTCATAACGGATTTCAAGAGTGGGGGGGAGCTGTTTTGGCATCTTCAAAAGGAGACCCGCTTCAGTGAGGAGCGAGCGCGGTTCTATATCGCTGAATTGGTACTGGCTTTGGAACATTTGCACAAGTATGACATCGTATATCGGTGAGTGTCGTCCTTATCATCCTTCGATCATTATCTCACAGCGAATCAAGCGATTTGAAACCAGAAAATATTCTTCTTGATGCGACAGGACACGTGGCCCTCTGTGATTTTGGCTTATCAAAGCCGGACCTCGGCGCTGACGAATTGACCAACACATTCTGTGGGACAACTGAATACCTTGCACCGGAAGTTCTCCTCGACGAACATGGTTACTCAAAACTCGTCGACTTCTGGTCGCTTGGTGTTTTGCTTTTCGAAATGTGCTGTGGATGGAGCCCCTTTTATGCTGAAGACACGCAGCAAATGTACAAAAACATCTGCTTTGGCAAGATTCGTTTCCCTAGAGGTGTTATCAACGAGGACGGGAAGCAATTTGTCAAGGGAGTAAGTACTGCACCGTTATCTAATCCGACCTCTTGTTAAGTTCTAATGTGTACTTTGCCAGCTCCTCAATCGTAACCCGAAGCACAGACTAGGCGCGCAGCGGGATGCGGCGGAGCTCAAGGAACACCCTTTCTTTAAGACCATAGATTGGGACGCACTGGCGCGGAAGCATGTGACCCCGCCGTTCAAACCTGTCGTCGAGTCTGACGAATCGACTTCAAATTTCGATCCCGAGTTTACATCGGCGGACATCTCACATATCGAGTTGGTAGCCGAGCTGAACCTAGATGACGACGATCCTTCCGAAGACTGGGTCTCACAGTCGGTCTCCGGTGGTCCCCTCTACACACCTCACGGTCCGCTTGGAAGCGATCGTCCACCATTATCGACTACCCCTGGAATTGAGATCCGGCAAAAGCGTCGGGCACGCGACCTCGCCTCTAGTCCTCCCCTCACCAACAGTGTTCAAGAGAACTTCCGTGGATTTACATATTCTGGGGAGTCCGAGAGTCTCATTGCGCGTATGGTAACTCGTCTCACGGAAAAGGACGGCCGCGAAATCGCTGTCGCCGATGAAGAAGTTACTTACCCGACGACTGACGATGAAATACTGGATGCGAGCAAACACGCCGGCCGCTATTCTAAGCGCCATGAATACCTCAGCGATTTTGACGACGATATGAATCTGTGACCACTTAAGCTATCGAGTATGTCATCCTATACTGTTCTGTCTTCCCGGCGTACCACTTGTCTTTCCAATCACTTTACATCCCACGCATCATTTCATACACAATCATCTGCCATATTCTATGCTTGCATCGACTTTGGTATAGCATACTTTGTACAACACTTGGACAACGATCTCCATATTCCATTCCCCGTTTGTTCCACGCATAACTTCGTACACGCACGCTAAATCCTGTGGCATCTCATTGCCTTGAAAAATAACAGGCGGGCTTACACACAATACATTAATATGTAATAATAACCAGCCTATCCTCTTACACGTAGTGCTAAGTGTCTATCAAGGCACGAAGGGGGGTTGGTATAGTGTGGTAAGATTGTGCATCAGAGCAAAACAGCTATAGGATAAAGTATGAATAGCACAAGAAGGGTCTAGAAGGCAAAGCGAATCGAGGAAGCCACGAAAGCAAGCACTACCAATCATTGAGCCTCTTACAATCTGGTCGTGCGAGGTTGACGCCCCCGCGCAGTAAAGGAGGTAATATCCGTCCCCCGAGGATAGTTGTATGTACGATAGACGCGACCTCGTGTGTCGATACACGGCCGTACCATACACCAGCACCTTGAGGCATGTAAATCTGTGCAACATCAGTCAGCGCCCAGCGCACTATATTTCGACAAATGAGGGAGACACCGCACGATAACATTGCCCGCATACTTGTGTCCGCCGATATGCGAAGTCATGAGAATCAACGCCCTCTTCGGGAGGCTTTCATCGAGCTCTTGGAGCCTCCGGCTCAACTCTGCTTCTTTCTCATCCCCGTCGGGGTAATCCTCTAATGGGGAACCAATCGGATCTTCGAGTTGCGTGTGAACGTCCCAGCCTTCGCCCTGCAAAGTTTGCGAAAAGGCTGATGGGCGGGTGGACAGCGGATGAGTCACGAGTCAGCAGGTGGGGGGTCAGTCAAAAAAAAATTTCATGTAAAGAC
>Ga0210393_10004947_pt1 | contig 10507 bp, 9 predicted proteins | sample IncBWC27OmetaG_FD_160068 | JGI IMG/M metagenome (GOLD analysis project Ga0210393, IMG submission 160068) | Forest soil microbial communities from Barre Woods Harvard Forest LTER site, Petersham, Massachusetts, United States - Inc-BW-C-27-O ...
GAAAGGCCGTTCCTTTCACGGGAATTGCCGTTTCTTCATCGGTCCAGTTGACGCCCCAACGACGCCGGTCATAAAACGGGTGACATAGAAGTCGCGCCCCTCGAGAATCCCGCTTTGCAAAGGAGACCTTGCGATGGGAAAGACTGCAGCACGTGGGAAAGTCGCCAAGGCTTTGGAAACTCCGACCGATCTCAACCGGGACGGAGTCGAGGAAATCTGTGAGGAGCTGCGGAAGCTCTTGGCCGACGTCTTCGCGCTGTATATTAAGACGAAGAACTTTCACTGGCACATGAGCGGGCCGCATTTTCGCGATTACCATCTGCTGCTCGACGAGCAGTCGGACCAGATCTTCGCCATGACCGACGACATCGCCGAGCGCGCCCGCAAGATCGGCGGCACCACGCTGCATTCGATCAGTGAGATCGCCCGCGAACAACGACTGAGCGACAACAACGACGAGTTCGTCGCTCCCGCGGACATGCTGGCGGAACTCACCGACGACAATCAGGCCCTGGTTCGTTCGATGCGAGCGACCCACGAAGTTTGCGATCGGCATAACGACATCGCCACGGCCAGCATGCTCGAGAACTGGATCGACGAGTCCGAACGGAGGACTTGGTTCCTGGCGGAGAATGGCCGCTAGTCTAATTGGCGGACAGCTGTAGGGTGTGACCAGCTCGCGTAGCGAGCGCAGGCACACCATCCATTCAAAAAACGGTGTGTCTGCGGCCCCGTTGCGGCATTGTCACACCCTAGAAAATAGGCCGCGCGCAGCGTCGCGCGTTCATGCACTGCGAGGAGCACAGGCATGGCCAAAGTTGCCGAAGTCCTGGTCGAGATGCTGGTTGCGGCGGGCGTAAAGCGAGTCTTCGGCGTCGTCGGTGATTCGCTGAACGGAATCACCGAAGCGATCCGCAAAGACAAAAAAATTGAGTGGATGCACGTCCGCCACGAAGAAGCGGCGGCATTCGCGGCCGGCGCGGAGGCTCATCTGCAAAAGGGGCTCGCCGTCTGCGCGGGAAGTTGTGGGCCGGGCAATCTGCATTTGATCAACGGACTGTTCGATTGCCATCGCAGCCGGGTCCCAGTTCTGGCGATCGCCGCCCAAATCCCCAGCCACGAGATCGGCAGCGGCTATTTTCAGGAGACCAACCCCGAGCAGTTGTTCAAAGATTGCAGCCACTATTGTCAGTTGGTGTCGCAGCCCGATCAGTTGCCGCGGATGCTGGCGATCGCCATGCGGACCGCGATTGCCAAGCGAGGCGTCGCGGTTGTCGTTTTGCCGGGAGATGTGGCCCTTCGCAATTGCACCGAGCCGCCGTTGGCTCTGGGCATCGAGGACGCCACTCCGATCGTTCACCCCTCGGATTCCGAGCTGCGAAAGGCGGCTGACATTCTGAATGTCGCCCGCAGAGTGACGATTCTGGGAGGCGCCGGCTGCGATGGGGCACACGCGGATTTGATTGGCGTCGCCGAGCAACTGAAGGCGCCGATCGTCCACGCCCTGCGCGGCAAGGAGTTCATCGAATACGACAATCCCTACGACGTGGGGATGACCGGACTGCTCGGATTCTCCTCCGGGTACCACGCCATGATGAACTGCGACGCGTTGCTGATGCTGGGAACCGACTTTCCCTATCAGCAGTTTTATCCGAAGAAAGCGCAGGTGATTCAGGTCGACGTTCGCGGCGACCAACTCGGACGGCGCACCAAGATTGACCTGGGGCTAGTTGGCACGGTGAAAGACACGCTGACGGCTCTTCGGCCGCTCCTTACCGAGAAGACCGATCGGTCCTATCTCGACACGTGTTTGGCGCACTACAAGCAGACTCGCAAAGGTCTCGACGACTTGGCCGTCGGCGAACCCGGTCGTACGCCGATCCATCCGCAGTTTGTCGCGAAAGTAATTGACGAACTGGCCGCCGACGATGCGGTCTTCACCTGCGACGTCGGCACGCCGACCATTTGGGCGGCCCGATACCTGCACTTCAACGGTAAGCGACGGCTGGTCGGCTCGTTCGTTCACGGCTCGATGGCGTGTGCCTTGCCACAAGCCATAGGAGCACAGGCCGCCTATCCGAACCGCCAGGTGATCAGCCTTTCGGGCGACGGCGGCGTGGCCATGCTGCTGGGCGAGCTGCTCACCCTCAAACAGCTCGAACTGCCAGCCAAGGTCGTGGTTTTCAACAACAGCTCCTTGGGATTCGTCGAGTTGGAGATGAAGTCGGCCGGATACATCGGCTATGGAACGGACCTGGTCAATCCGAACTTTGCGCAGCTCGCGGAATCGGCCGGCATTTTCGGCGTCCGCGTGGAGCAGCCGCAGGATCTCCGTCCGGCATTGTCTCGCGCATGTTCGCACGCCGGTCCAGCCGTGATCGACGTGATTGTGAATCGTCAGGAACTGTCGATGCCGCCCACGATCACGGCTGAACAAGCGATCGGCTTCAGTCTGTACTTGATCCGCGCTGTGATGAACGGCCGGGGCGACGAAGTGGTCGATTTGGCGAAGACGAACCTCTTCCGGTAATCGGGCGGTCAATACGGAGCTTCTCCCGCAGTTTTGAACCAAAGCTCAGGAACCACCAAGGCACCAAGAGACGAAGGGCAGCCCTTTTCAGCCAATCTTTACCTTGGTGTCCTTGGTGCCTTTGTGGTTCAAATCTGATTTGCCGCAATCTCGAGCGCGGAAGCCGTTCCCAATTTGCGCTTCCGGCCTTTACACTGCTTGTATTGAATTGCGCTCCCCTACCCTATCTGAGATGCTGCTCGCCAAACGGGAGGTTCCCATTCTCAAGTTTATTGTCTGTCTGGCTTTGGTCTTCGCGTCATTCAAGTCCTTCGCACACGCCGAGAACTGGGCGCATTGGCGCGGACCCACGGGAAATGGAATAGCGATCAATGCCTCGCCTCCGATTGAGTGGAGCGACACGAAGAACGTCAAATGGAAGGTCGAAGTTCCCGGCCAGGGGCTTTCCTCGCCCATCGTCTGGGAGAACCGGGTCTTTGTGACGTCGGCCGTTCCGCTGAGTGGCGATGTGACGCGGGGACTACCGAACCTCGAATTCAAAGTCTTCTGTTACGACCGGCAGAACGGCAAGCTGCTGTGGCAGAAGACGGCCACCGTCGCCACGCCGCACCAAAAGACTCACGAAACGAACGGCTTCGCCTCTGCCTCTCCCTGCACCGATGGGGAGCACATTTACGCCCACTTCGGCTCGAGAGGCCTCTTTTGCTACTCGATGAATGGAGATTTCGTCTGGAAGCGAGACGACTTCGGAAAAATGGACACGTTGTTCGGCTTTGGTGAAGGGAGTTCGCCGACGCTCGAAGGGGACATGATCCTCGTCCCCTGGGATCACAAGGGGCCATCGGCGCTCTATGCGCTCAACAAGCGGACCGGCGAAACCATCTGGAAGGCCACTCGCCAGGAGCCAACGTGTTGGGCCACTCCGCTTGTGGTGGAACATGCGGGGCACAAGCAAGTCGTCATGAACGGGCAGAAATCAGTTCGCAGCTACGACCTGGCAACGGGGAAAGAGCTGTGGCGCTGTGGCGGGCAAACCTTGCGCCCGATCGCTTCTCCGGTCGCCATCAATGATCTGGTGATCGTGGGCAGCGGGTACCAGGGCGCCTTCTTGGGCGCCTTCCATTTGGATGGGACCGGAGACATCCAGGGGACGAACAAAGTCGTCTGGGAACTCAGTCATGATACGCCCGACGTGGCTTCGCCCCTGCTCTCCTCGGGACGGCTCTATTTTCACAAGGCAAAAACGGGACTGCTTTCGTGCGTCGACGCGGCGACTGGCAAGCCGCATTATTTTGGACGCCGGATTGGACTCGACAACACTTACGCTTCGCCCGTCGCAGCCGGCGGCCACATTTATTTGACTGCCAGATCCGGCACCACCGCGGTCATCGACGATGCAGACGACTTGAAAGTGGTCGCCACCAACAAGCTGGATGAAACTATTGGCGCCACACCGGCTCCCGTTGATCACGAACTCTTCATTCGGGGCGACAAGCACCTCTTTTGCATCGCCCGCTAGCGTCAGGCACGTCGGACTTAGCGTGATTTGGCCAGCCAGCGGTCGAGTTGATTCGCGAATGCCTGTCGGTCTCTCTGACTGAAGTTCGACGGTCCGCCTGTGATCAAGCCCCCACCGCGGAGTTCATCCAAGAGATTCCGCGCGGCGAGCCGCGCTCCCACGTTCTCCTCGGTGTAGAGTTCGCCGCGGGGGTTGAGAGCCTGACCCCCTTTGGCGACCACATCGGCCGCCAGGGGAATGTCAGCGGTGATTACCAAATCACCCGCTGCGACGAGTTCAACAATATGGCGGTCGGCGACATTCATCCCTTCTCCGACGCGGATACTGCTGATGAACGGCGACGCAGGGGTGCGCATCGGCTGGTTGGCGACCAGAGTCACCCTGATTTGCCGCCGCTTCGCAACGCGATACAACAGCTCCTTGATTTCTCCAGGACAGGCGTCGGCGTCCACCCAAATCGTCATGCAGCAGGTGCCTCCGACTTCTTCAGCGTCGGACCTCATTACACTCGGGCCTCTGCTCGCATTGTGAGTGGCGCGGCCTGCCGAGACAATTCAGATCGATGAACTCCCCATCGATCTTCGGACGCGAGAGACGTGGGCCAGGTCGCTGTGATCACGTACGGAGACGTCGATGCTCGAGCGAAGTGTGTCCATTGAAGGTATTGCGGTCCCGCGTTTTCTGTATGGAACCGCCTGGAAAGAGGACGAAACGCAGCGGCTGACCGAACTCGCGCTGACGCAGGGATTCCGGGGTGTCGATACAGCCAACCAGCGCCGCCACTATCACGAAGCGGCGGTCGGGCAAGCCATCTCCACGTCAGTCAATAAAAGGCTGCTCAATCGGGAAGATCTTTTTCTGCAGACCAAATTCACTTTCCGCCCGGGGCAAGATCATCGCTTGCCCTACGATCCTGACGCGCCGATTCCGCGGCAGGTCGAGCAATCGTTCGCCAGCTCACTCGAGCACTTGCGAACGGAAAAAATCGATTCTTATCTCCTGCACGGCCCGTCCCAACGCACCGGTCTGGGCCCGGCCGATTGGGCCGCCTGGCGGGCAATGGAAGCGATCCATGAGAGCGGCCGGGTTGGCATGCTCGGAATCAGCAATGTCACGCTCGAGCAACTCCAACGACTCTGTCAGGAAGCTCGCGTGCGACCCCGTTTCGTTCAGAATCGATGTTACGCAGTCCGAGGATGGGATCGTCAAGTCCGCGAGTTCTGCGCCGCCACAGACATGGTCTATCAAGGCTTTTCGCTGCTGACGGCCAACAGAGAGGCGATGGCCCGTCCCGAGTTGGTCCGGATCGCCAAACACCACGGTCGGACGCTCAGCCAGATCGTTTTTCGATTTGCCCTCGACGTTGGCATGATGATTCTGACCGGCACGACCAACGCCGACCACATGCGAGAGGATCTCGATGTCTTCGATTTCCGCCTCGAGCCCGACGAAGTCAAATTGATCGAGGGATTGGGGACCGGAGCGTGAGATCAACGGATCGAGCCGGCCACGGTCCTCGCAACGGGACGCAGATCGGCGATGGCAGTACTGTCACGATTGGCCGACGAATCGCGCAGCCGATCCACCCTAGCGTTCGACAAAAATGTTTGGAGCGGTTGTAACGGGCCAACTGCCAGACCTAAGGCACGCTTCAGGTTTTGACACCGTGTAACGCCTGTGCGGCAACCGATGTTTCCTGTGGCCTCCTATCGGATTGACGCCCGGGGCAAGCCAACACGGACAACGCGACCGCACCTGCTGAAGTGCAATTTTGCTTTATCAATGGAAACACTCATACGGACGGCTCGGCTGCCGGACCGATACCGGTGAATCACGCTGAAGTCTCTCTCCCTCAACGCCGCAGGCGATCGTGAAGCTTTTACTCGTCGACGATTCTGTGATTGGCCGTGTGGTCGTCCACCGAAACTGCATTGCAGTTGGGTTTCAGGACGACGAGATCATCCAGGCGGAAAACGGCCAGACCGCGCTCCAGCGTTTTGAGCGGAGTGCCTGCGACGGCGTCATTACGGACTGGAGTATGCCCGTGATGGACGGCCTCACGTTCGTCAAGGAGCTTCGCAAGCGCGATCAACAGGTTCCGATTTTGATGTTTACCGCGTCGTGCCGACGCGAGGACGTGATCGCAGCCATCGAGGCCGGCGCAAACGATTATCTCGTTAAGCCCTTCGCACCGGGCGACCTCCAAAAGAAGCTTCGGAAGCTCATGGCCCTCATGAGGCAAAATGAGGCGCGTTCAGCGTCTTGAGGTTGTCTAGGCCGGTGGGAAGCCGACGGCGTTCGATTTTGTGCGTTGCAATCCCCGCTGCGCGTTCGAGTGGACAGCGATTCTTAACACGCTAACAACGGCGTTCGCGTTATTGCTGTCGGTCGCGGCCTTCATGAAGACCGACGATCTGCGCCGACAGGTCGAGCGAACCGCGACAGAAGCCGATCGCGGTCAGATGGTACCATTCGATACCATTCCACCACTTCGCGACCAGGAAATCCACAAAAAACGGCAAATTTTACAACCGGCCGAAAGCACGCCCAAATGAGCGAAAAACCCTACATTTTAAGAATCGGGGCGACCGGCGATGCACATTTCCTAACGACTTAACAGGAATGCGGCTGTTGCATGCCGCGATCTCGCAAAGCAGGCCGTTTTCCGCTGCCGAACTCGCTGTTCGGGGCGCCGAACAGCCTTGCTAGGCGGGTACGCCCACAGCCAACAACCTGTCCCCTCCCCTCCGGTTTCGGTGCAACCGGCGCAGGGAGTGTAGGCAATGCTTCGTCGAATGAATCCTGGTTTTGTGCCTCGCGATGGCCGCATCCTCAAGGTCGTGTCGGTAAGCAGGATTAGCACGGACCATCAGGACGAGCGCAGTCTGGAAGACCAGCTTGCCAAGCACAAGAACTTCCTCGCGGGCCACTACAGCGGCCAAATCGCGTGGAAGGTCATCAAGAGTCGCGGAAGCGGAGAACACCTGGACCGGCAGGAGCTCAGCGAGCTTGAAGCCCTGATCGAGAGCGAAGAGGTTGATCTCGTGATTGCCGAGGACCTCGGGCGAATCTGCCGTCGCCGCCGAGCCTATGACTTTTGCGAGATTTGCGTCGACCACAATGTCCGGTTGATCGCAATCAACGATCGAGTCGACACCGTCGAAGACGGATGGCAAGACGGCGCGTTCATTTCGACGTGGCACCATGAGCGCTCGAATCGTGACACTTCAGAGCGGATCAAGCGCACGTTGCGCAACCTTTTTGAGCAAGGCGGCGTCTGTCAGACGTTCCCGTACGGGTACATTAAACCTGCCAATACCAAGAGCGACGCAGACGTGCGGAAAGACCCGGAGGCGGAGCCAGTCTACGACGAGTGGTTTACCCGCTTGGAGAAAGGTCAACCGTACACCGAGGTCGGCGATTGGCTGAACGCCAAGGGAGTGGTAACTGGCCCATGGTGTGACAAGAAGTCTTGGGATGGACCGCTCGTCAGCAAGCGCGTAAACAAGACTGGCCGGCATCGCAATGAGAAGGCTCCGCAGGAACTTCAGCTGTTCCGATCCGTGCCGCACCTCGCATTTATCGATGCGGAGCGATACGACCGAGTAATCAGGCTTCTGGCCGAGCGATACGACCGGTCTCGCCGCAAAGGGGAGAACGGTAAGGACACTCGGGCTGGCGTATCCAGAAAACGAAGTCGGTGGCCTGGGCAGCACATCTTCTGTGGCATCTGCGGCCGTCCGTATCTCTGGGGCGGAAATGGCGAAGCAGATCACCTGATGTGCCAGGGCGCTAAGCTTCATCGCTGCTGGCTCGGGACGAGTTGCGACGGGCGGTTGGCCGCCAAACGAATCAGCGCCGCAGTCTTCGAAGAAATCGAACGGCTGCCGGACTTTGACGAAGCCCTGTTTGAAGCAATCACCGCGGAGTCGAAGCGACTCGATGGTGATCGTGAGGAACAGCTAGCGAGATTGTCCGCCTCCCAGCATAAGGTTCAGCGGGAAATCGATAACCTCGTTGCATTCATTCGCGGCGGCGACTCTAGCCCCCGAGTCCGCGAAGATCTCGCGCAGTTGGAAGAGAAACTTCATCAACTTCGAGCTGATACTCAGAAGCTCGCGAAGGCTCCCTCGGATGGCATTTCGATCCCGCCTGTGGAAGAACTCAAAAGGCTTGCTCGAGCGGCGTTCGCTGGCCTAGCTGGCGAAAGCCCTGAATTTGGCCGGGCCATGAAGTTGATCATCCCAAAAATCGTTGTGTTTCCTGTTCGCCTATGTGCCGGTGGGTTGATCGTGCTGCGTGCGCAATTTGGGCTACAGCTTGCCCGCCTTCTGCCTGACGAGAGGGTTCAGCAGGCCCTGCAGCGGCCACTTGAGCGAGTCCTGACTATCAACTTGTTCGATCCGCCGCAGCCGGAAGCGTTTCGGCGTCGCGTCTGCGACTTGCGGGCTGCTGGGATGACGCAAAAGGAGGCTGCGGATCAATGCGGTCTGACTGTCACCGCCGCGCAAGACGCGGCTGGGCTCCAAAGACGCATGGACGCTCTCGGATTGACTGATCCCTACGTGGCGGTGATTAAGCCGCCGGTCGACTACTGCAAGCTTCGACGGCACCTCCATCGTCGTTATCGCTTCGAGCCCCTCGAGGATGCTGGCAAGTTCTGAGCCGTCGCGGTCTCCAATTTGTTAGCCCAGCATGAGCGATCGTGCTGGGTTTTTTTTTGGCGCTAAAACCCTTGGAGAATCGACGTGACGAACGATCAACCTAAGCAAGCTAAACAGGTACCAGCCTCATCCACCGAGGGCGAGCCACTTCAACGCCTGCTGCGCCTCGTCGCGCGCGATGTAGTCCGGCGACTGAGGGCGCAACAGACTCAACCGAAGGGACCGGCGACGGACGAGAGTCAGGGATGATCAACCATCGCTTGGGCCGCCCTGCGGGGCGGCCCAAGACGTCTTTTTCTTAGCTATCGTGCACTTGGGTTAAACGCGGAGACTCCAGCAGCAGAAAGATCTTCAGGATTTTGGCCCTCGGATTGCCGTGGCCCCTCTTCTGCCAGGCGAACGACGACAACCGGATTTGTGGCGAGGCGCCTTTGAACTCGATGCTGACCAGTCGTCGCAAACCACTGACCCGAAAACCGTCAACGCGACGAGTTTCCGGTGTTTTGATTTCGCGAACGAGTTTTCGGGACAGGAAGTTCGTAGGGCGTTCGCCCATGTCCTGATTGGTGCGGCAAAATCGGAAAACGAACGTTTGTTGGTCTCGGATTCGCGACCGAGCTGCTTTCCGCAACCATTGATGGATTAAGGCTCTGCTTCGCCGTTGAACGCACTTTGCTAGCATTGAGTTGTGTCCGGACTTCAAGAGGGGGGATTCTCATTCGGTTCGTTCTTCCAATTGCGATCTTCCTTCTGACCGCGACCTCCGAGGGCGAGCGCAAGGTCGTTCCGCCAACCATCGGAGCCACAGTCGCCGATGTCGCGATCAAGGACGTGAGCGGACGGGTCCGCACTTTGAGAGAGTTCAAAAACAAAAAGGCGATCGTGGTCGTATTCGTCGGAACGGAGTGTCCGATCGCGAACCTGTACTTTCCGACCTTGGCCGAGATGCAAAAGCGCTACGCCGACAAGGGGGTTCAAATCCTGGCGATCAACTCCAACGATCAGGACACGTTCGCAGATGTGGTGGCCCATGCTAACGAGCGCAAGCTGCCGTTTCCGGTCTGCAAGGACGCTGACCAGAGCGCGATGGAAGCGTTTAGGGCACGGCGCACTCCGGAAGTTTTTCTTCTCGACGGTGACCGGACGATCCGTTACCGTGGACGCATTGACGACCAGTACGGCTACACTTATCGGCGCGCGGTTCCGACTCACACGGAACTCAAGGACGCGCTGACGGAGATGCTGGCCGGAAAGCGTGTCACCATTCCCGAGTCGGAGTGCCAGGGTTGCCTGATCGGGCGCGCAAGAAAAGACGGTTCGAACAACCGAGTGAGGTGAAACGACTCATGAGAAAATCAATCTTTCGCTGTCGGTTGATTCCAGGTGCGATCTTTGCTTCGACTCTCTTCGTGGCCGCTACCACGGCCGTCGCCAACGAACCATCGAAGGCCAGGGACAATAACAACGCACCGGTCACCTTTGCGAAGGACGTCTCGAGGATCTTGCAGAACCGGTGCCAGACGTGCCATCACGCGGGGACCGCTGCCCCGTTCACGCTGGCCAATTTTGATGATGCTGTGCACTGGTCGGACACGATCCGCGAAGTTGTCGAGCAAGACCGAATGCCACCCTGGCACGCGGACCCGCACTACGGCAAGTTTTCCAACGATCGCCGGCTCTCCAACGAAGAAAAAGAGGCGCTGCTTGCTTGGCTCAACGGAGGAAAGCCCTTCGGTGACAAGAAGGACTTACCTGCGCCGCGCCAGTATGCGGACGGTTGGCTCATCGGCAAGC
>Ga0210393_10004948_pt1 | contig 10505 bp, 11 predicted proteins | sample IncBWC27OmetaG_FD_160068 | JGI IMG/M metagenome (GOLD analysis project Ga0210393, IMG submission 160068) | Forest soil microbial communities from Barre Woods Harvard Forest LTER site, Petersham, Massachusetts, United States - Inc-BW-C-27-O ...
ATGGTGAGGAGGCGCTTTAGCGCCGTCTCGAACCCATGAGGCCAGCAGCGTTTCAAAACCATCCTTCGAGACGCGGCCGTTGGCCGCTCCTCAGGATGAGGATCGAGTATGAGGACAAACCATGGCAGTCATCCGCATCGAACCGAAACTCGACGCTTCCTCCGGTCTTTATTACGTCGAGATATTTCATCCTGCCGAGGCCGAGCAACCGTTCGTCACCACCGAGCCGCGTTACAAGACGGCGGCCGCCGCCGAGAACGACGTGATCGCGATTATTGCGTCAAGGGCGAATGGTGGTGGGGTTTGATCCCTCCCCCGCGAGAGCGCGGGGAGGGAAGGCCGTAGCGAAGCGAAGGCCAGGGTGGGGGCATCGCTAGACTATTGATCCATCATGCCCGGCCTTGTGCCGGGGATCCACGTCTTCGTTTGAATGGCCCATAAGACGTGGATGGCCGGGTCAAGCCCGGCCATGACAGCTTGCTAAACCTGATGTCGTAACTCCACCTCACGTCCCGTCTTCGCCGCCTCCAGTATCGCCAGGCAAATTTCCAGCGTCGCCAGCCCCCATTCGCCGGAATGAAGCGGCGGTGTGCCCGACATCGCCGCGTCGTAGAGTTCATCGACGACTTCGCTGCGCGGGATTTTCGGCGGCGGGATTTCGTCGAGATGACGGCTCCTGTCGCCATAGACCATGACACCCTGCGGCAGCGGCCGTAGATCGGCGCGCTCGCAACTTGCGACCACAAACCCGAAATGGTTGTGCGACAGCTCGCCTGTGATGCGAAAGGCATCGCTCCCCGCCGTGCCGTAGGCGCGGGCATTTTTCATCGCGATCTCGTCGGCAGGCGTTATGGCTTTCTGCAAGTTGAGCCGGGCGCGGCCGTATGAAGCTTCAGCGTCCCGTCCTTGCCCGAGTTCGCCCCGCCAGCCCAAGAATTCGTCGGTATCGAAATGCGCGTAACCGCTGTAGGTCAGCGATGCAAAGCTTCCGCCCTCGAATCTGATCTGCGCGGAATAGGCGCCTTCGGTGTTGCGCGCGGCATCCCAGTTGCCGGTGAAGGCGCGCACGGAGGTGGCCTTGGCTCCCGCGAGCAGACGCACGATATCGACCTGATGCGCGGCCTGGCTGAACACCACCCCGCCGCCCTGGGCCGTGTCGAGTTCTTCCGGCCGGCGCGGGCGATAGAGAAAATCCGTGAAGTTCAGCGCGTTGATCATGCGAACGTGGCCATAGGCGCCGCTTCGGATCATCGCGCGTGCCCGCAAATAAGGCAGGTCGAAGCTGTGGCTATGGCCGACCAGGAGTTTGATGTTGGCCTCGTCCGCCGCCGCGATCATTTCCCGGCAATCGTCCACGGACAACGCCATCGGCTTTTCGACCAGCACGTGCTTGCCGTGCTTGGCGGCACATTTCACCTGCGCGAGGTGAAATTGATGCGGCGAGGCGACATAGACGGCTTTCACGTCCGCGTCGGCGCACAGCGCTTCCGCGTCGTCATAAACCTTCGCGCCGAATTCCTGCGCAAAGCGCTCGCGGGCCTCAAGCCGCGGATCGCTCGCCGCGACCATGCGGATGCGGGGATCGGCCGCGAATGTCGGCAGCATCAGCGTGAACGCGCGGCCGAGGCCGATGACGCCGAGGTTGAGAGGTTGGTTCATAAGCTTTTCCGGACTTGCTTCACCTCGCCCCGCTTGCGGGGAGAGGTCGCATCGCTCTTGGCGATGCGGGTGAGGGGGAGTCTCCGTTCGGCCACCTGTACCCTCTCCCCGCAGGCGGGGAGAGGGAGTCCGCCTGTGTCGTGGTTTCCATAGGGCCAAACTCCTCACCAGCTAAATATCCAGCGTCAGGGTCGGCGATTTCGCGCGGGACACGCAAATCATGATGTCATGCCGCTTTTCATCGTCTGACAATACGAGGTCGCGATGGTCCGGCTCGCCTTCGATGAAGCGGCAACGGCAGGTGCCGCAGGTGCCGCTTTCGCAGGAGCTTGCCAGCACGTGGCCGTGGCTCCGAAGCGTATCCAGGATCGAGACGTTGGCGGCAACTTCGTAAGCCGTGTTGCTTTTGGCAAGCCTCACTTCGAACGGTTGGTCGTCGGCATGGGGCGCCGAGGCGCCGACAAAGTCCTCGAAATGCACCGCCGAATCCGGCCAGTGGCCGGTCATGTCGCGCACCGCGTCCATCAACCCGCGCGGCCCGCAGCAATAAAGATGCGCGCCGCGGTGCTCTTCCAGCACCGGCCACAAGTCGTAGGCCTGATCGGGATCGCCATTGTCGTAATGCAGCACGACCTTGCCTTCGAAGCCGCTGGCGGCGAACTCGTCGCGAAACGCCATCGCCGACGGCGTCCGCGTGAAGTAGTACAACATGAAATTGGTTTTGCCCTGGCGAAGGCAGTGCAGGATCATGGCGCGGATCGGGGTGATGCCGATGCCGCCCGCAATGAAGATCAGCCGTTTCGGCTCGGCTTTGGCCATTTCGAATTCGTTGGCGGGCGGTTCGACCGCGACTTCGCTGCCTTCGATGACCTCTTTCGTGAAACTCAGCGAACCGCCGCGGCCGGAGGTCTCCTGCTTCACCGCGATCAGGTAACGGTTGCGCTCGGCCGGATCGTTGCAGAGCGAGTAGCGGCGCTTCTGTCCGGATGGCGCGGTCACGGTGATATGCGATCCCGGCGTGAACGGCGGCAAGTCGCCGCCATCAAGGCCAGCGAGTTCGAACAGGAACACGCCGTCGGCGATTTCCGACTTGTGGTGGACTTTGAGGGTCAGTTCCCGCGATTCAGGGTCGGGCGTCATGTCATCCTCGGGCGGCATCTCCGGCAGATACTTAGCTACCTAAGCAAATTCCGCAACCCCTTGCCGGTATGTGAACGTGATGTTTGCCTGCCGCCCATGAATGTGCAATCACCACCGGGCGAGGACGAGGGGGCGCCGTTGACCAGCGTGAAGCCAGTATCCGGCAAGAAAGCCGCCAGGGCGCGGAAGCCGAGCGCGCCCGGAAAGCCCGAAAGACAGGGTGCAGGCGTCCCTGTGGCCGACTTGCCGTTTGGCGAAAGCATTGGTTACCAGATCCGCACCACCCATCGTGCGATGCAGCGCTTCCTTCAGTCCAAGATCGAGCCGCACGGCATCACGCTCGGCATGTGGTATTTCCTGCGCGCGCTCTGGCACGAGGACGGGTTGACCCAGCGCGAGCTGTCGAATCGCGCCGGCACCATGGAGCCGACCACGCTGAGCGCGATCCTGATCATGGAAAAGAAGGGTTTGGTCCGCAGGGTTCGCAACCGGAACGACCGCCGCAAATGGCACATCCACCTGACGCCGAAGGGACGCGCGCTGAAGAGCAAGTTGCTGCCGCTGGCGCGGGAGGTGGTCGATACCGCAGTGCAAAATCTCTCCCGCAGCGAGGTCACGCAATTGTTGAAGGCGCTGGCCGAAGTGCAGAACAGCGTGCACGCCACGCTCGCCGGACTCGATGACGTGAGCGCCGGGACGGCCGAATAGCCGCGCGGGTTCAGGTCTGGTCTGCGCCCAAAGCCTATGGGCAATATTTCACGCCGCCATTATGCTCCGCCCGCTTCGATGGAGGAAAGCATATGGCCAAACTCAACATCAACGGAGCAGTGAAGGAAGTATCGGCGGAGGCCGACACCCCCTTGCTGTGGGTTATTCGCGAACATGTCGGTCTCACCGGCACCAAATATGGTTGCGGCATCGCCCAGTGCGGCGCCTGCTCGGTTCACTTCAACGGCGAAGTGCAGCGCTCCTGCCAGATCCCGCTCGGCCAGATCACCGAAAGTGATGTGATCGTCACCATCGAGGGACTGTCGGTTGGCGCCTCGCACCCGGTGCAAAAAGCCTGGGCGGCCGTCGACGTGCCGCAATGCGGTTATTGCCAGTCCGGCCAGATCATGGCCGCGGCGGCACTCCTGAAGAAGAATCCGAAACCGACCGACAAGGACATCGACGACGCGATGACCAATATCTGCCGGTGCGGCACATATCAGCGCATCCGCGAGGCCGTGCACATGGCGGCCAATGGCGGCACCACCGGACAGGGAGGTTAGAAATGAACCGTCCTGTTCTGGAAAAGGATCTCAAGCTTTCACGCCGCAGCTTCATCGTCGGTTCGGCGGCAATCGCCGGCGGCGGTCTGGCGCTCGGCCTGAGCTTGCCGTTCGGTGCGGCCTATGCCGAAGGCACGCCCGAGGGCGCCACTCAGGTCAACCTCTGGGTCGCGATCAAGCCGGACGATACCTGCGTGATTCGCGTCGCGCGCTCCGAGATGGGGCAAGGCACGCTCACGGGCCTTGCCCAACTCGTCGCCGAAGAACTCGAATGCGACTGGAGCAAGGTGACGACGCAAGGCGTCACGCCGGGCGAGAATCTCGCGTCCAAGCGCGCCTGGGGTGAAATGGGCACTGGCGGCAGCCGTGGCATCCGCACCTCGCAGGATTATGTCCGCCGGGGCGGTGCTGCCGCGCGCATCATGCTGATGCAAGCGGCGGCCGATCAGTGGAACGTGCCGGTCGGTGAACTCAAAGTGTCCAAGGGCGTGATCATCCACGCCGCCAGCCAACGCACGCTGCGTTACGGCGATGTCGCGGCAGCGGCCGGCAAACTCACGCCGCCGGATGCCAAGAGCATCACGCTGAAAGATCCGAAGAGCTGGACCATTGCCGGCAAGCCGCTGAAGCGGCTCGACACCGCCGACAAGCTCGACGGTAGCAAGATCTTTGCCATCGATCTCAAATTGCCGGGCATGCTGTGCGCGGCGATCAAGGATTGTCCGGTCTTCGGCGGCAAGCTGAAAAGCTACGATGAAGCCAAAGTCCTCGGCATGCCTGGCGTCAAGAAGGTGGTGCGGGTGAAGGAGACCGCCGTTGCGGTGGTCGCCGACACCTGGTGGCGGGCGAAGAAGGCGCTCGACGCGCTGCCGATCGTCTGGGACGAAGGGCCGAATGCGACGCAATCCAGCGCGACGATCGCGGCCATGCTCAGCGAAGGCCTCACTGCGACTGCGACCAATGGCGAACGGACCAATGGCGATGCGCTGAAGGCAATCGCGGACGCGCCGAAGAAGATCGAGGCGGTCTACTCAACGCCGTTCCTGGCGCATGCGCCGCTCGAGATGATGAACTGCACGGTGAAGCTATCGGCAGACCGGGCGGATGCCTGGGTGCCGACGCAAAACCTTGAGGCATCGTTGGCGGCGTTGTCGGAAACTTCCGGCGTTCCGCTCGAGAAGTGCGAAATCCATCGTCTCGACCTCGGCGGCGGGTTCGGCCGTCGTGGCGGCACGCAGGACTACGTGCATCAGGCGTCCGAGATCGCGAAATCCTTCCCGGATACGCCGATCAAGCTGATCTGGACCCGCGAAGAAGATCAGGCGCACGACTTCTACCGCCCGATCTCGCAATGCAAGCTGTCGGCCGGCCTCGACAAGGACGGCAATCTGGTCGGGTTGCATGTTCGCGTCTCCGGCCAGTCGATCAACGCGATCGCCAATCCGAACGCCATCGTCAACGGCAAGGACATGCGGCAGTTGCAGGGCTATTACGACACGCCCGGTGACGCGCAGCTGGGATACGACGTGCCCAACCTGTCGATCGAGTACGCGATGCGCAACAGCCACGTGCCGGTCGGCCCGTGGCGCGGCGTCAATACCAACCAGAACGCCGTCTACATGGAATGCTTCATGGAGGAAGTCGCTCGGGCGGCCGGCAAGGACTCGCTCGAATTCCGCCGCGCGCTGATGAAGGAGCATCCCAAGCATCTGGCGGTGCTCAATGCCGCGGCCGAGAAGGGCGATTGGGGCAAGCAGTTAGCCCCGGGCGTCCATCGCGGCATCGCGCAGTTCATGGGCTACGGCAGTTACTCGGCGGCGGTGTCGGAAGTCTCGGTGAGCCCGCAAGGCAAACTCAGGGTTCATCGCGTGGTGCTGGCCGTCAATTGCGGCCATGCGGTCAATCCGCAACAGATCGAGGCGCAGGCGCAAGGGTCCGTCGCCTTTGGTCTGACCGCGACGATGTACGGCGAAATGCCGGTCGTGAACGGCCGCATGACCAGTCTCAATTTCGACAGCTACGAGATCATGCGTCTGGCCGAAATGCCCAAGGTCGAGGTCGTGATCGTGCCGACCTATGATTTCTGGGGCGGCGTCGGCGAGCCGACCATCTGCGTGGTGGCGCCTTCGGTGATGAACGCGATCTTTGCCGCGACCGGCAAGCCGGTGCGCAGCCTGCCGCTGAAGAACGTCAAGCTGGTGTGAGGCGAGGGCGGCTAGGCTAGGGCCGCGATGAAGGTGTGCTCCCTCGCCCCGCTTGCGGGGAGAGGGTTGGGGTGAGGGGGGAGTCTCAACGATACGGAGAGTCCCCCTCACCCGCATCGCTGGACGCCATGCTCCCTCGCCCCGCAAGCGGGGCGAGGTGAAGCAAGCGGCGATAAGGAACGATACTTCAAAAAGCAAAACGCCCGCGCGCTCGCAATCAGGAGCCCGCGGGCGAATTGTTTTAACGCCGAACGTTAGTCGTCGTGATGGATGACGGTCTTGCTTCGGTTGCCGTCGCTGTCTTCCTTCTTGATCACGGTGGTCCGGTCACCCGGTTCGTCCCTCTTGATCACGGTTTTCTCCCGGACCCGGTCACGGTCGTAATCGTGGTTGCTTTCGCCAACGGTCACGCCGGCGCCGACGGGGCCGACCCGAACGCCGACATCGTCAGCCAGAGCGGGCGCGGCCAAGGCACAGGTCGCCGCGGCCACCAACAGAATCTTCCTCATTGCATCCTCCTTCTGTGTATGGCGGGTCAACGTCACGGGAATGGCGCCGTTCCGCGGACGTACGCACAAATATTTCGCTATTCGCGTGCTAACAGGGGATCGAATTGGTTGTTCCATGCCACACTTGAACCATCAGCCTGTGGAACACGAGAAACCCCGGCGAAACCCGGGTTATTATCTTGCGGTAAGCGGAAGCGTCGAATGTCTGGCCAGGTCGAACTTATCTTGCGGAAGATTGGTCAATCCTTGCGCCCCCTCAGCGAGGCGCCAAAGGACGGGCGCTGGATTCTGGCGAAATCCGCCGATGGTTTTGTGGTCTGCCACTGGGACCGCGATCCGCCGAGCCTTGCGGGTCCGACCTGGACTGAAGCCAACGACGCTTCGCGCGGCTACCTCGATGACTATTTCGAGGGCTGGATCGATCCGGCCGAGCTGAAATTGTGGGACTACGCCACGCTCGCCGATCTCCTGATCGCCTTTGTCGACGATGCCAACGCGCGCGGCGACGAACGGGCGCTTCGAATCATCAAGGCCCGCGCCAAGGCCTGAATGCGAAGGCTTGAACGAGAAGGCTTAAGTCAGCGCTACTGCGGAACGGCCGCCGCGATCAGGCCGGGATTGTTTTGCAGCTTCTCGGCTTCGACCTGTCCGGGCGGCGTGTCGTCATTGAGGAAGCGGTCGAGAATCGACTGGATCGTGTTCTTGACGCCGTCCGGGCCGCGGTCGCTCAGATCGTTATGCTGGTAGGTGGTCTTGACCACGGTGATGCCGGCCTTCTGGCACATCTCGTCGTCGGGAACGACGCCGGGATCGGCCTTGAACACTGGATCTTTCGAACGGAACGACAGGATCTTGAACTTGCCGTCGGTGATGAAGGGAACGCGCAGGTTGTCGAGCGTCACCACCTTCTTGATCATGTCAGGGTAGCGCTTGGCGAAGTACATCGAGATATCGCCGCCGTTGGAATGGCCGACCATCGTCAGTCGGTGGTAATCGGCTTCGGGATAAATCTTCTTCAGTTCGTCGATCACGAACATGATGTTGGCGATGCCGCGATTATAATGCGATCGGCGGCCGACATACTCCTCGCCCACCTGCGTCACCATCGGTCCGTCGGAATCGAGGTCGTGCTGGACGCTGACGACCAGATAGCCGCGCATCGCAAACACGTTCGCCAGGAACGAGTACTCCGTGAACTTGACCGTGTTGCCGTGGTTGAGGATCGCCACCGGCAGCGTGATCATCTCAGCGATCGATTCCATCTCCCGGTCGCGACGAACTGCGATATCGACATCGACCGGGCGATCGGTCCGCAAGGGATCATAGAACGTCAGCGTGGTGTGACGGATCGCCCACTTGCTGGCGGTGAAATAGCCGACTGTCGCGAGCACGCAAACCGACAGCAGAATTGCCATTCCGCGTTTCATGATGGACTCTCTTCAATGCCTGAATGAAAAGGTTGAAAAATCACGAGGCGCATTTTCCCGCGCTTTCGTCACAGCGGCGTGACAAGAACGTTTCCGTCACAACGACGTGACATCGACATCAAGACGTTGGAAATCAACCGCTTGTCGGCGGCGCTATGCTTGCACGCCGCTGCTCTCCATGGCTGACTGCACAGCGCATGGTAGCCCGTTATGTAGAGGCATCCGATTTCCCAGGGGGAGTTTGATCGATGGATCGCGTCAGCAAGTATATGCCCGAGTTGCTCGGCATCGTCCGCCTGTTGGTCGGGCTGTTGTTCCTGGAGCACGGCATCTCGAAGCTGTTCGACTTTCCGCACGGACCGGTGCAGCCGGCCATGGGCTCGCTGATCTGGTTTCAGGGCATCATCGAAGTGGTCGGCGGCGTTCTGTTTGCGGTCGGCTTTCTGACGCGCCCCGTCGCCTTCATTCTCGCCGGCGACATGGCGGTCGCCTATTTCATGGCGCATGCGTCGAAGGGTTTCTTCCCGATGCTCAACGGCGGCGACGCGGCGATCCTCTATTGCTTCATCTTCCTGATCTATTTCGTGGCAGGCCCGGGCCGCTGGGCGGCCGACGGATCTCCGAAGTAAGCCAGTTCCTCCGTCGTCCCCGAGTGAGCGGGGACGACGAAAATCTCCCAAGCGCTAAGTCTCTACGCATTCAGTCTCGGCAGCAGCTTCAGCGCATTGCCGCGCTCGATGTCCATGATCTGCGCGTCGGTGAAAAGACCAGCGCTTCGCAACCCCTTCACGTGATCGATGCCGGTGCGGTAAGGGAAATCGGTGCCGAACAGGATTTGCGAGGTCGGGATGACCGCGGTCAGCGCCGACATCGACGCCTTGTTCGCGGTTTGCGCGGTGTCGTAATAGAATCGCGTGAGTTCGGCGAGCGTGCCGTCCGGCACCATCGGCTTGTACTTCGCCTCGATCATCGGCTGGCGGATGAAGCGTTCGATCAGGAACGGCATGGTGCCGCCGGCGTGCGAGAAGATCCATTTGATGTCGCGGAATTTCTGCGCGTTGCCGGAAAACACGATGTCGCCGATCGTGCGCGTGGTGTCGGTGCCCCATTCGACCAGCGTCGGCGGCTCGTTGGGGAGTAGATTGACGCAGCAATCGGCGGTCGAGGGATGGGTGTAGACCACGCATTTGCGCCGGTTGAGTTCTTCCATCACCGGCAGGAACGACGGATGGCCGAGCCACTTGTCGCGATAATTCGTCATTAGCCCGATGCCGTCGAGCTTCAGCGTATCGAGCGCGTAGGCAATCTCTTTCAAAGAACCTTCGGTGTCGGTGAGCGGCAGCATCGCCCAGCCGCCGAAGCGGCCGGGATGGTCGGCGATCAGCTTGGCGTTATATTCGTTGCATTCGCGCACCAGTTTGCGCGCCGCTTCGCCGGAGGTGAAGTTCACGCCGGGCTGCGTCACCGACAGCATGGAGACGGCGATGCCGGCCTGGTCCATGTCGGCGAGGGATTTCTCCACCGTCCAGCCGCGTAAGAGACCGTCGCCGAAATTGTTCGATACCGAAGCCTGAATATAGGTCGGCGGCGACAGATGATGGTGGACATCGATCCGGTAAGGTTTTGTGTCGGCACTTTGCGCCAATGCCTGTCCGGCGCGGCCAAAGCCCGTAGCCGCGAAGGTTGCCGCACCCGCCGCGCTCGCCATGAACTTGCGCCGGCTCAAGCCGCCGTTGGTCAGCGACAGCGTGTTGTCGCATCCACAGGCACAGTTGCGCAGCGGTATGCGCTTTTTGCCCTCGTCCCCATCCCGTTGATTCATAGTGTTCTCCCTTGCCGGTCCCTTCAGGACTTCTTGATCGAAACGGTCACACCTTAGCTATGTTGCCGTGACAGACAATAGGGCCTCGGGCTCACCTCGTTGAGGGCGCAAGGGAATAAGCAAGGGAATAATCCGGCGTGTCCGAGGTTAGGCGGAAGAGGGCGGTCGTGGCCGCATCGGGAAATCAGGCTTTAGGAGAAATGGAATGATGGCGTCGATCAGGTCAGGACTGTTTTTGCTGGCGGCTTTGGTGGCGATGGGCACTTCGCCGGTCGTGGCGCAAACGCCGTCGCCCGCTGGTGCCAAGGTCTACTTCATCAATCTCAAGGACGGCGCGGAAGTGACGAGCCCGTTCCTGGTGCAGTTCGGCCTGTCGGGCATGGGCGTGGCGCCGGCCGGGGTCGAAAAGCCCAACACCGGACATCATCATCTTTTGATCGACACCAAGCTGACCGACGAGCAGATGAAAGAGC
>Ga0210393_10004949_pt1 | contig 10504 bp, 10 predicted proteins | sample IncBWC27OmetaG_FD_160068 | JGI IMG/M metagenome (GOLD analysis project Ga0210393, IMG submission 160068) | Forest soil microbial communities from Barre Woods Harvard Forest LTER site, Petersham, Massachusetts, United States - Inc-BW-C-27-O ...
GGCCGAAGCCAACGCAGCGCGACCTCGCGGCCCAGCGGGTCGCCAGCGGGCGGCCGGCGCCGCTGCCAGGCCCTGGCACCTACGCCCAGCACAACGCGGTCGACATGCCCGCGCTGCTGCCAGACGGCAGCCAGTCCGAGCTGTCGGTGAGCCCGGTGCTGTCGGGCCGCACGGGCGGCGCCAGCGCGCCGCCGGCGCTGCCGAGCGGCACGGGCACGTCAGTCGTCCCAGGCACCTCAGGCGGGACTGCTAGCCCGGCTGACCAGGAAGCAGGTGACCACTAGTGGTAACGCCGGGCCACTTCATCGCCCTGTCGGTGATCTTGTTCGTGATCGGCGCCGTCGGCGTGCTCGTGCGGCGCAATGCGATCGTCGTGTTCATGTGCGTGGAGCTTATGCTCAACGCGGCCAACCTGGCATTCGTGACGTTCTCCCGGATGCACGGTGCGCTCGACGGCCAGGTGATCGCCTTCTTCGTGATGGTGGTCGCTGCCGCCGAGGTGGTCGTCGGGCTGGCGATCCTGACCGCCATCTTCAGATCCCGCAGGTCCGCGTCGGTGGACGACGCGAACCTGATGAAGTACTGACGAGAGGGAGCCATGACCGGCTCAGTCCACAGTGCTCTGGTGTCGAATGCCGCGCTGACGCCCCTGCACGCCACCGGCATCCAGAATGCCGCCTGGCTGCTGCTGGCGTTTCCGCTGGTCGGTGCCGCAGTGCTGCTGCTCGGCGGCAAGCGCACCAACTCGTGGGGCCATCTGCTTGGCGTGGCCATGCCGGTGCTGGCCTTCGCCTACGGCGTGGCGGCGTACGTGCAGATGCTCGGCTACCCGGCTGCCCAGCGCGTCCGCGAGCTCACGATCTTCCAGTGGATCGACGTTGCCAGGTTCCAGGTCCCGCTTGGCCTGCGCCTCGACCAGCTCTCCATCTGCTTCGTGCTGCTGATCACCGGGGTCGGGTCGCTGATCCACATCTTCGCCGTCGGCTACATGGCGAACGACCCCGAGCGGCGCCGCTTCTTCGGTTACATGAACCTGTTCCTGGCGGCCATGCTGCTGCTCGTACTGGCCAGCAACTACCTCGTCCTGTACGCAGGCTGGGAGGGCGTGGGCCTGGCCTCCTACCTGCTGATCGGGTTCTGGCAGTACAAGCCGACGGCAGCGACGGCGGCCAAGAAGGCCTTCATCGCCAACCGCGTCGGTGATGTCGGGTTGTCGGTGGCGATCATGCTGATGTTCCAGCAGTTCGGCACCGTGACATTCACCGGCGTGTTCGGCGCGGTCGGGTCGGCGAACCACGGCGTGGTGACCGCGCTCGGCCTCCTGCTGCTGCTCGGCGCGTGCGGCAAGTCGGCTCAGCTGCCGCTCCAGTCCTGGCTTCTGGACGCCATGGAGGGCCCGACGCCGGTGTCCGCGCTCATCCACGCGGCCACGATGGTGACGGCCGGCGTCTACCTCATCGTCAGGTCCGCGCCGATCTTCAACCTGACCGCGGATGCCAGGCTCGCCGTCGCGATCGTGGGTGCGGTCACGCTGCTGTGGGGCGCCATCATCGGCTGCGCGAAGGACGACATCAAGAAGGCGCTGGCCGGATCCACGATGAGCCAGATCGGCTACATGATGCTGGCGGCTGGCCTCGGCCCGGCTGGCTACGTATTCGCGATCGCGCACCTGATCGCGCACGGCTTCTTCAAGGCCGGCCTGTTCCTCGGCGCCGGGTCGGTTAAGCACGAGATGAACGACGAGGTTGACATGCGCCTCTTCGGCGGCCTGGCGAAGATCATGCCGATCACCTTCGTCACGTTCGGCCTCGGGTACCTGGCGATCATTGGCGTGCCGCCGTTGTCCGGCTTCTTCACCAAGGACCCGATCATCGACGCCGCCTTCGCCAAGGGCGGCGTCTCCGGTGCCCTGCTCGGCACCGCGGCGCTGATCGGGGCCGGCATCACCGCGTTCTACATGACCAGGGTCATGTTCATGACGTTCGCCAACGGGCGCCGTTGGGATGACGGCGTCCACCCACACGAGGCGCCGCCGGTCATGACCTCGCCGATGATCGTGCTGGCCATCGGTTCTGTCGCGGCCGGCGGCCTGCTCATCGTCAACAACCGGCTGGTGAACTTCCTCGGCCCGGTGACCGGCGTGCCCCCCACCTCGCATGGCATCTGGACGACGTACGGCGTCATCACGCTGGGGCTCGTGGTCGTCGGCGCGGCCATCGCGTGGGCCCTGTACGGTCGGCGCGAGGTCCCGATCACCGCCCCGGCAGGCAATCCGATCACCGTGGCTGCCCGTAAAGACCTGTACGGCGACGCCATCAACGAGGGGCTGCTGATGCGGCCCGGCATGTGGATGACCAGGCTGTCGGTGTTCTTTGACAACCGTGGCCTGGACGGAATCGTGAACACGGTGGCGGCGACGTTCGGCGGTTCGTCCGGGCGCCTGCGGAAGTGGGAATCGGGCTTTGTGCGCTCGTACGCGCTGTCGATGCTGGTCGGGGCCGTGCTGCTAGTCGGCGCGTTCCTGCTGGTGAGGTTCTAGAGCTGAGGATGCTGCGGATCTGATGAGCAATTTCCCCTGGCTGACCGTAGCGGGCGCCGTCCCGCTTGTCGGCGCGGTCGCGATCGCGCTGACCCCGGGCAGGTCGGCCCCTGGCAGCCCAGCCGACAAGCGGGCTCGTGACCTGCTGGTCAAGCGGATCGCGCTGGTGTTCTCCCTGGCGACCCTCGGGGTCACGATCGCGATGGCCGTCCAGTACAAGACCGGCGGCCCGCGGTTCCAGTTCCAGCAGGTCTATCAGTGGATCCCGCAGTTCGGCGTCCATTACGCGGTCGGCGTGGACGGCATCGCGCTCGTGCTGATCCTCATGTCCGTCGTCCTGATGCCGGTCGTGGTGCTGGCGTCCTGGAACGACGTCGAGGACGTGTCCGCCGCCGCGAGCGCCGCGGCTACCGCCACCGGCGGTCGACAGCCGCGCGTGCGCAGCGCGAAGTCGTACTTCGCCATGATGATGGTTCTCGAGACGATGATGATCGGCGTCTTCGCGGCCACCGACGTCTTCTTGTTCTACGTGTTCTTCGAGGCCATGCTCGTGCCGATGTACTTCATGATCGGCAGCTTCGGCGTCGGCCAGCGGCAGTATGCGGCGGTGAAGTTCCTGCTGTACAGCCTGCTCGGCGGCCTGCTCATGCTGGTCGCGGTCATCGCCCTGTTCGTGTACTCCACCCACGGCGGGCATCAGGGCACGTTCCTGTTCACGTCGCTGACCCACGTGGTGCTGAGCTCGACCGTGCAGAAGTGGCTGTTCCTTGGCTTCTTCATCGCGTTCGCGATCAAGGCGCCGCTGTGGCCATTCCACACCTGGCTGCCTGACGCCGCCACGTCCGCGCAGCCCGGCGCGGCGGTGCTGCTCGTCGGCGTGCTGGACAAGGTCGGCACGTTCGGCATGATCCGATACTGCCTCGACCTGTTCCCGGCGGCCTCGCACTACTTCGCCGGCCTGGTTATCACGCTGTCCGTCATCGGCGTCCTGTATGGCGCCATCGTGGCGATCGGCCAGGCGGACATGAAACGCCTGATCGCCTACACCTCGGTGTCCCACATGGGCCTGATTACGCTCGGCATCTTCGCCATGACCAGCCAGGGGCAGTCCGGTGCGACGCTCTACATGGTGAACCACGGCTTCGCCACCGGCGCCCTATTCATCCTGGCCGGGTTCATGGTGAGCAGGCGCGGCTCGCATCTGATCTCCGACTACGGCGGGGTCCAGAAGGTCGCCCCCGTGCTGGCCGGCCTGTTCCTGATCGCCGGCCTGGCCGGCCTGTCGCTACCTGGCCTGAACACGTTCGTGAGCGAGTTCCTGGTGCTGGTCGGCACCTTCACCAGGTACGAAGCGGCCGCGATCCTGGCCACGCTCGGCATCATCCTGGCCGCCATCTACATCCTGTGGATGTACCAGCGGACGATGACCGGGCCGGTGCGAGACGAGGTCGCGAGCATGCCCGACCTGAAGCCCCGTGAGCTGTGGGCCGTCGGGCCCCTGATCGCGCTCATCATCGTGCTCGGCGTGTACCCGAAGCCGGTGCTCAACATCATCAATCCGGCAGTACACAGCACTCTGGTGGGGACGCACTCCTCCGACCCGGTGCCGCCGCATCCGGCCCAGCCGGTGAGCCCGGTCAGCACTACCGGTCTCGTGCACCACCGGGCCTGGGTTCCCGGCCTGGCGACCAGCTTGACTCAGCCTGCACTGACGCCCGCACTGACGCCCGCACTGACGCAAGGGAGCTCGGGGTGACCCGGATCGTGGCGGCTGCCGCGCCAACTATCGCGGTCCCGCACATCGAGTGGAGCCTGCTCTCCCCGATGCTGCTGGTCTTCGCGGCCGCCCTGGCGGGCGTGCTGATCGAAGCATTCGCTAGCCGGGACTTGCGTAGGCCCATGCACATCGTGCTGGCGCTCGGCAGCCTGGCGGGCGCGTTCGTGCTCACTATCGTGATCGGCGCCCGCAGTTCGATCTTCGCTGACGGCAAGCACGGCGCGGTGGTCGCCGTGGGCACCGTGGGAGTGGACCGGCCCACACTGTTCATCCAGGCCACGATCCTGATACTCGCGTTCGTGAGCGTGCTGCTGATCGCGGAGTCGTCTCGTGAGGTCAGCGCCTTCACGCCGCAGGCCGCGGCCATTCCCGGTAGCGCCGAGGAGCGGGAGGGCATACTGGCCGGCCTCGCGCACACCGAGGTCTACCCGCTCACCTTGTTTGCGGTCGGCGGCATGCTCTTGTTCCCGGCGGCCAACGACCTGCTGACGATGTTCATCGGGCTGGAGGTGCTATCGCTGCCGCTGTACCTGCTGTGCGGTCTGGCCCGACGCCGTCGCCTGCTGTCGCAGGAAGCCGCGATGAAGTACTTCCTGCTGGGCGCGTTCTCGTCGGCGTTCTTCATTTTCGGCGTGGCCATGCTGTACGGCTACTCGGGGTCGGTGCAGCTGTCCGCGATCGCAACGGCCGCCCAGTCCGGCACTCAGTCGGCGACGCTGCTATACACCGGGATCGCGCTGCTCGGGCTCGGCCTGTTGTTCAAGATCGGGGCCGTGCCGTTCCACGCCTGGAAGCCCGACGTCTACCAGGGCTCGCCGACACCGGTCACCGCGCTGATGGCGTCGTGCACGCTGGTGGCGGCGTTCGGCGCGCTGCTGCGCGTCTTCTACGTTGCGTTCGGTCAGCTGACCTGGGACTGGCGGCCGGCCTTGTGGGGCGTAGCCATCTTGACCATGCTGGTCGGGTCGATCATCGCGATCACGCAGACGGACATGAAGCGGCTGCTCGCCTACTCCTCGATCGCGCAAGCCGGCTACATCCTCACCGGCGTCGTCGCGGCGAACACGGCCGGCCTGTCGGGCAGCATGTTCTACCTGGCCGCGTACGGGTTCGCGACCATCGGCGCCTTCGCCATCGTGACGCTGGTGCGGGACCGGGGCGGTGAGGCGGCGCACATGTCGAGCTGGGCGGGCCTCGGCAAGCGCTCGCCGCTGGTGGCAGGGGTCTTCGCGCTGTTCCTGATCGCGTTCGCGGGCATCCCGCTGACCAGCGGATTCACCAGCAAATTTGCGGTGTTCAACGCCGCCATCCAGGGTGGTGCACTGCCGCTCGTCATCGTGGGCGTGATCAGTAGCGCCATCCTTGCGTTCCCGTACGTCCGGGTGATCGTGCTGATGTTCTTCAGCGAGCCCGCGGCTGAGGGTCCGGTCGTGATCCGGCCGAGCGCCTACACCGGCCTGGCCGTCGCCATCGGGGCCGTTGCCACTGTTGTGCTCGGCATAATCCCGCAACCGCTGCTGAACCTGGCGAACCACGCGGCCAGCTCGCTGTTCGTCCGCTAGCAGGACCGCAATCCAGCCTTTGCCAAGCTTGCCGCATATCTTGGGGAAGGCTGCAGGATAGCCTCGGCTATGACTGGCCCGCCAGCGAGGATCGGCGAGCCATGAGGGGACCCACGTGATTGCCGCCGTTCCGATGGAACTTACCGACGCAGCGCTCGCGTCCGATGTCGTCGACGGGCTTGCCCTGGTCGAGGAAGGCCTGCGCGTGGCCGCGCAGGCCGAGCACGACGTGCTCGCTGGCGCCTCGGCGCACCTGATGGAGGCCGGCGGCAAGCGATTCCGGCCGACGCTGGTCCTGCTCGCTGCCCAGTTCGGCGATCCGAGAGACCCGCGGGTCGTGCCGGCCGCCGTGGCGGTCGAACTGACCCACCTGGCCACGCTGTATCACGACGACGTGATGGACGAGGCAGTTGTCCGGCGCGGCGGCGACAGCGCGAACTCCCGCTGGGGCAACACCGTCGCGATCCTGACCGGCGACTACCTGTTCGCCAGGGCGTCGGCGATCCTGGCCGACCTGGGCCCGGAAGCGATCAGGATTCAGGCCAAGACCTTCGAGCGTCTGGTCACGGGTCAGATCGCTGAGACTGTCGGCTGCCGGCCCGGCGATGATCCGCTCGAGCACTACATGCGGGTCGTGACCGAGAAGACGGCGTCGCTCATCGCGACCGCAGGCCAGTTCGGCGCGATGTACTCGGGTGCGCCGCCGAGCGTGGTCGACCGGATCACACCTGCCTGCGCGGCGATCGGCGTGGCATTCCAGTTGTCCGACGACATTCTTGATGTGGCGAGCGAATCGGCGCAATCCGGCAAGACGCCCGGCACCGACCTGCGCGAAGGCGTGCGGACCTTGCCTATGCTGCATGCGCTGCGGTCAGCCGACGGGGCAGGCGGCAGGCTCGTCGACCTGCTCAGCATGGGCGAGCTCACCGACCCTGCGCTGCACAAGGAAGCGCTCGGCCTGCTGCGCGACCATCCGGCCATGGAGATGGCCAGGGCGGACACTCGGCGCTGGGCTGACCAGGCCCGCAGGCAGATCCTCGGTCTGCCCGACGTCCCGGCCCGGGCCGCATTCGAGGCTTTGTGCGAGTTCGTGGTCGAGCGCACGGGGTAGTCAGCCCTTATGGGCGTGCCTGCCAACGTACGGACTGCCAAAGCCCTGACTGCCAAAACCCTGGCTGCCGGAGTCGCTGGCTGCGCGGCCATCGTCATCGCAGGCTGCGGGGGTAGCGGATCGACGAGCGGCTCGGCTAGCGCACCGCCGAAAGAGCCTTCGTCGACCGCACTACTGACCGCGATGCAATCCTCGGTCCGGCAGGCCAGCAGCGTGCACGTGGCCGGGAACCTGTCCAACAACGGCACGCCGATCAGCGTGGACCTGGATTTGCACAGGAATGGTGACGTATCCGGAACTGTCAGCCAGAATGCGGCGCCGTTCCAGGTCGTTGGCCTCGGCAACTTGACCTACATTAAGGCGACCCGTGCGTTCCTCCAGGAGGTGAAGGCGCCGACCAGCGCCTGCGCCGTTGTCTGCGGCAAATGGCTTCAGCTGACCACCGCCGAAGCCGGCCAGCTCACTGGAGATCTCAGCATGAGCAGCCTGACCGCCCCGCTCACCTCAGGTAAGGTGCCAGCGCTCGCCGAGGCCGGCAAGGTGACCGTCAACGGCCAGTCTGCCTGGGTGCTGCGCGCGTCTGACGGCAGCAAGCTGGACGTCAGCACCACGAGCCAGCACTATCCGCTGGCCGCGTCCACCGGGGGGAGCGCGCACGAGGTGGTCACGTACTCGAAGTGGAATGCAGCGCCGAAGCCGGTCGCTCCGCCCGCGAACGAGGTGCTGAACCTGAACAACCTCAAGTAACCAGATACCTGGATATAGCGGGCGCTCGTTACACCGGCCGGTGGCTGGCGGGGGAATCCAGGGCATGGTCGGCTCGTTGTGCCTGGCGACGCGAGGAGGAGCAGTGAGCATTTTCGGACACCGCAAGGCGCAGATGGTGACGGCGCAGGACGCACTGCCGGGCCGCGAGACGACGATGCGGGTCCCGGATCGGCACGAGGTGCTCGGGACGTCGCTGGTGCCGCCATACCCAGCGGGCACCGAGGTCGCCGAGTTCGCGCTGGGCTGTTTCTGGGGCGCGGAGAAGAACTTCTGGCAGACGCCCGGTGTGGTCTCGACCGCCGTCGGTTACGAGGGCGGATTCACCCCGAATCCGACGTACGAGGAAGTGTGCAGCGGCCGCACTGGCCACGCCGAGTCGGTGCGCGTCGTGTTCGACCCCGCCAAGGTCAGTTACCCCGAGTTGCTGAAGGTCTTCTGGGAGTCCCACGACCCCACGCAGGGGATGCGCCAGGGCAACGACGTCGGCAGCCAGTACCGGTCAGCGATCTTCTACCAGTCGCCGCAGCAGCAGGCCGAGGCCGAGGAGTCGCGCGCGAACTACCAGAAGAGGCTGTCCGAGGCCGGATACGGGGACATCACGACGGAGATCGTGCCCGCGGGCACCTTCTACTTCGCCGAGGACTACCACCAGCAGTATCTCAGCGACGCCAAGAACCCGTACGGGTACTGCCCCGACCACGGCACCGGCGTATCGTGCCCCATCGGGGTCGTCAAGGCCAGCGGCCCGATCGGATCCGTGTCAGCGGACTCCTGAATTAGCCGCCCACCAGATACGTCATGGTTGTGGCGCTGCTGCTCATACAGCGTCGTGGTTGTCACAACCAGCGCGCCAGCGGGCGAGCTGCGGGCTCACAGGCGGCGAGCCTGATCATGTGGCCACAAAATTGTGATACATTAGACGCATGACAGCGGACGGTCATTCGGTCGGACTGAGGGACCTGCGCCACCACACAAGCGAGGTGCTGGCGCGGGTCCGGCACGGCGAGACTATCGATGTCACCGAGCACGGCCGACTTGTCGCGCGCATCGTTCCCGTAGGAGAACGCGAGCCGCCGCCGATCCTGGCACGCCTAGTTGCCTCCGGGCGGGCGACGCTCGCGCGGAGGCCTGGGTACCGTCCCCGCATGCTGCCGGGCGATGGCAGCGACAGCCTCACCGAAACCCTCGAAGCAATGCGGGACGAGGAACGCTGGTGAGCCTCTACTACGCCGACACCTCCGCGGTGATCAAGCTCCTGGTCGAAGAGACGGATTCCAACGCATTCGCGGCCTTCTACGACGCGCACAGCGAAGCCGAGTGGGTCAGTTCAGCGCTACTGCGGATTGAGATCATTCGTGCCGTTCTGCGCGCTAGGCCCGCTCTGCTGCCCGTGGCCAGGGACATGCTCCTCGCGTTCTCCTACATCGCGATCGATGACGACGTTGTCGAGGGGGCGATGAACGAGCCCGACCGCAGTCTGCGGTCGGTGGACGCAATCCATCTGGCGACCGCTCGTATCCTCGCGCCCGAACTGGATGCCCTCCTCAGCTACGACGACCGGCTACTCAAAGCGTCGACCGACGCTGGACTGGTCACAGTCTCCCCGCGGGACTGACGCGGGTCGCCGCGTCGTGCGCGGGAGCCGGCGCTAGCTGACCGCCTCGTGCTTGCGGGCGCGATATGCGGCGACGTGCAGGCGATTGCCGCACGTCCGGCTGTCACAGTAACGCCGTGACCGGTTCCTGGACAGGTCCACGAACACGTCCCGGCAGGCGGGCGACTCGCAGGTGCGAACGCGGCGGGCTTCGCCCGCGACGACGAGCCAGGCGAGACCCATCCCAAAGTGCGCGGCCATCCTGTCGGCGAGCGGCGACGTCGGGCGGGACACGTGCAGATGCGGGCCGCGGCCATCGTGGGCGACGATCTGCGGGCTGGCCCCCGTCTGCGAGAGGAGTGCGTTGATCTGCGCGATGGCGCCTGTCTCGTCGCCCGTCTCGCAGCTGGTGACGATCGAGTCGAGTCGGCCCCGGTACTCGCGCGCCTGGGCCAGGTCCGCCGTAGCCCCCCGTACGCCGGCAAAAGCGTATCTGTCCGCCATCGCCTGGAGGTCAGAGAGATTGCGCAGCGCATCTCCGCCGGCCGCTCGGCCGGTGTTGATGAGCTCGACGCAGCCGGCCATAGCTTCGAGCTGGTCAGCATCGAAGTGACTTTGACCCCTGTCACCTGCGCCCAGTAGTGTTGGTGCCATGTCAGTACCGTACGACGAAACGGTCATGACCGCCACTGGTCGCAGCGGTCTCGTCGGCTCGCCAGTGCTGACTGCGGTGCTGGGGGCTGCATGCATCTCGTCCTCGGCGATCCTGGTGACTCTTGCCCACGCCGGCGACGCCACGACTGCCTTCTTCCGCTGTGCACTGGCGCTCCCGGTCCTGGTGCCGCTAGCGGTGCTCGAGCAGCGACGCCTGGGGCCGCGGCCGCTAGCTCGACGGCGCAGCGCGGTGATCGCCGGATTCTTCCTGGCGGTGGACCTTGTGCTGTGGAACCACGCGATCGCCGACGTCGGTGCCGGGGTGGCGACCGTGCTCGGCAACCTCCAAGTGCTGTTCGTTGCTGCCTTTGCCTGGCTGGTGCTGCGCGAACGACCGGACCGCCGGTATCTGCTGATGCTGCCCGTGGTGCTGGCCGGCGTCGTGCTCGTGTCGGGCATGCTGGGCGGGCACGCGGCCGGGCTGGATCCGGTCGCCGGC
>Ga0210393_10004950_pt1 | contig 10504 bp, 10 predicted proteins | sample IncBWC27OmetaG_FD_160068 | JGI IMG/M metagenome (GOLD analysis project Ga0210393, IMG submission 160068) | Forest soil microbial communities from Barre Woods Harvard Forest LTER site, Petersham, Massachusetts, United States - Inc-BW-C-27-O ...
GCGCGCGAGTCATCGAGGGGCACTGTGAAGGGCCGGTGCCATTCAATCTCTGCCACGGCCAAATCCGCCCAGAATCCGACGTAGTCATCGGCCGCCTTGGCATGCATGCGCTTGAGTTCCGCAGCCTTGAGCGCCGCATGCCTGGCAAACGCCGCGGACGGCGGAAATACGCGGTCCTCTTGCAGGACCGATTGAATATCCTTCTGCGCCATGCTCTTCCCCCGTCTCATGCAGCGGTGGCGATGCGGCGCACCTGCTGCCTCAATATGTTCCCGAATCCATGGGTATCAAAAAAGAAATCGAGCCTGCTGCGATCCTGCGGCCGCCGCTTCAAGTCATCCAGCGTTGCCTCGATCGGCATGTCGCAAACTATCCCGGTCAAGCGTCGGGCGAGATAGGCGGCATCCTTGTGAGCCAGCAGTTTAGCAGCGACGGCGGCCGCGCCGCGCAGCTTCAACGATGGAATGCGATGAAGATTGGCGTACAGCTCATCGAGGGAGCCGAATACGGCAAATAGTTCGGCGGCCGTCTTCTTGCCGACGCCTGGAACGCCCGGAATGTTGTCCACGCTGTCGCCGGTCAGCGCCAGAAAATCGGCAATGAGCTCCGGAATCGCCCCAAAGCGCGGGCCGATGTCATGGTAGTGGTAGCGGCTGTTGCCGCTGTAATCCCAGAATACGTCGCCATCGCGAATCAATTGCGACAGATCCTTGTCGCGCGTCACCAGCACATTGCGCAGGCCGGCGGCGCGCGAGCGCGCGGCCAATGTTCCGATGATGTCGTCGGCCTCGTATTCGGCGCTTGCGAACTCGGCTAAACCCATATGCCTGCAAAACTCGCGGCACAGCGCAAATTGGCGCTCCAAATCGGCCGGGGGCGCCTCGCGATTGGCTTTGTAGGCAGGGTAAATGCCGTTGCGGAACGAGGTGACGCTGCGCAGGCTCAGGTCGAAGGCGACGCAGATTCGTTCGGGGCGCACCTGCTCGAGAAGATCCGACAAGAAGCGCGCGAATCCATATAGTGCATGCGTGGCATTGCCGTCGGCATCCACCATATCGGGCGGCATCGAATGATATGCGCGAAAAATGAAATAGCTGGCGTCGATGTAATACACCACGCCGGACCGCGCAACGGGAATCACCGCGATTGCGTTCACATCGGCCAGCGTTGCATCCGCTCGTGCAGCGGACTCGAACGCGGGAAGTGCGCGACCAGATACTCCATCTGATCCGCAAGCACGCGTCGGCCTTTCAAGAAAATGTACTCGGCGTACGTGGGCGTGAACGGTACTGCCAGCAGTTGCATGCCCGCCTGCTCGGGCGTTCGCGACGCTTTGGCATTGTTGCAGCGGCGGCAGGCCGAGACCACATTGCTCCACAGGTCCTGGCCGCCGCGGCTGAACGGCGTCACGTGGTCGCGCGACAACAGGCTATAGGTAAAACGCGCGCCGCAATACAGACAAAGATAAGCATCGCGGCGAAACAGCGTTTGATTGTTCAGCGGAGGCGTGTATCCCGCGCCGCGCAGGTTGCCGGGATTACCGGTCACGCCCAGGGTCGCAATGATGGAATTCACATCGACGATTGTCCGCAGGCCGGTCCTCGCGCAGGTTCCGCCATACAGCCGGTACAGAGGCGTTCCGCACGTGTAGGCGACCTGCTCGGTGTGATATAGCCGCGCCGCTTCGCGATAGTCGACCCATTCCAACGGCATGCCCGACACGTCGGTACGCAGTATTTGCTGGGACAATGGATAGGCGTGCGAAACCACCGCAAGGTCGTCCCGCCAATCCAGCAATTGATACCTGTCCTGCTTCACTGCCATAACACGCTAAAGATAGTCGACTCTTATGCCATAATTCAATGTTTGGCACGTAACTTAAGGCTTTCGGAGAGTTTTGCATGTCCGTTGTCGTCGGTATCCTCACGGAGACCGCTGCCCAAGAAACCCGCGTTGCGCTCGTTCCCGAAATCGCGACCAAATTGAAGGCAATCGGTGTGCGCGTACTCATTGAACGCGGCGCCGGGGCTCAATCTCATTTCCCTGACGCGCTGTACGCGGACGCCGAATTCAGCGATGCAGCGACGATCTTGGGCTCGGCGGACGTCATATTGAAAGTTCAGCCGCCGTCTTTGGCTGAAGTCGCGGCCCTCAAAAAAGGCGCGGTCATCATTGGATTCATGCAAGCGTACGCGCGCCCCGAGCTGGTCAAAGCGCTCCAGGAACGCGGCATCACGAGCTTTGCGATGGAGCTGGTGCCGCGCATTTCACGCGCGCAGTCGATGGATGCGCTGTCTTCGCAGGCCTCGGTGGCCGGCTACAAGGCGGCGTTAATCGCCGCGGATACGCTCGAAAGATTTCTGCCCATGCTCACCACCGCGGCGGGCACGATCCGGCCGGCTACCGTGCTGGTGATCGGCGCTGGAGTCGCCGGGTTACAGGCTATCGCCACGGCCAAGCGCCTCGGTGCCGTGGTAGAAGCGTATGACGTGCGCAGTGCCACCAGGGATCAGATCAAGTCTCTGGGCGCGAAATTCATCGAAACGGGCGTCTCCGCGGAAGGCGCCGGCGGCTATGCGCGTGAACTCACACCCGAGGAAAAGGCCAAGCAGCAAGAGGTTCTGGATGCGCGGATCGCGGCCAGCGACGCGGTCATCAGCACGGCGTCGGTTCCCGGACGGGCGGCACCGCGGATCATTCTGAAAGCCGCGGTCGAGCGCATGAAAGCGGGGTCGATCATCGTCGACATCGCGGCCGAGCAAGGCGGCAACTGCGAACTGACCAAGGCAGGCGAGACCGTACTGCACGGTAGCGTGAAAATCGTGGGTCCGGTGAATTTGCCGGCCTCCTTGCCGTATCACGCCAGCGAAATGTATTCACGCAATTTGTTCAACTTTTTGAAGCCGGCGCTGCCGAAGGGCGAACTCGTCATCGATTGGAACGACGAGGTATTTGCCGGCGCCGTGCTCACGCACGATGGGCAAATCAAACACGAAGCGACGCGCACAAACGTTGAGGGACCCAAGACATGATCGATGGCGTCATTGCACTCTATATATTCATGTTGGCGGCCTTCACCGGCTACGAGGTCATCTCGCGTGTGCCCGTCATTTTGCATACGCCGCTCATGTCCGGATCGAATTTCGTTCATGGCATCGTCTTGGTCGGCGCCATGGTGGCGCTGGCGACGGCGGACACCACATTGGTGCGGGCCATCGGCTTCGTCGGCGTGGTGCTGGCCGCCGGCAACGCCGTCGGCGGCTATGTCGTCACCGAGCGCATGCTGAAAATGTTCGTGCTGGCCGGCAAGAAGAAAGGATCTTAAAGGATGCCTTCCGCTTCGACGATTGAATCTTTGATGCAGCTCTCCTATCTGATAGCGGCCGCGCTGTTCATCTTGGGGTTAAAGCGCATGAGTTCGCCCGCCACCGCCGCCAGCGGTATTCGCTGGGCCGGCGCTGGCATGCTTCTCGCGACAGTCGTGACGCTGGCATTCATGGGGGCCTCCTCGCTCAACCTGATGCTGGTGATTGCCGCCATTGCCATCGGCAGCATCGCGGCGTGGGTCAGCGGTAAGCGCGTGGCGATGACCGACATGCCGCAGATGATTGCGCTGTACAACGGCATGGGCGGCGGCGCTGCGGCGGCGATTGCGGCGGTGGAACTGTACAGCGGCAACGAACACAACCTGGTGCATCTGATCATGGCCGCCATCGGCGGCTTCATCGGCGCGGTGTCGTTCAGCGGCAGCCTGATCGCCTTCGCCAAACTGCAGGGCCTGATCACCAAGTCGGTGCGCTTCAGCGGCCAAAAATTCGTCAATTTGGCCATATTGCTGATCGCCGTCGGCTTTGGCTTCATGGTCGTGAGCGGCGCCGGAGCGCCGTCGGGGCTGCCGATGGTCTCTCTGTTCTTCGTGTTCGCGCTGATTTTAGGCGTTGCCATGACGCTGCCCATCGGGGGCGCCGACATGCCGGTGGTCATCTCCCTGTACAACGCGCTCACCGGACTTGCGGTGGGCTTCGAGGGTTTCGTACTCAACAACGCGGCGATGATCATCGCCGGCACGGTGGTCGGCTCGGCGGGCACCCTGCTCACGCAGCTGATGGCGAAAGCCATGAACCGGTCTTTGGGCAATGTGCTGTTCTCTAATTTCGGCGAAAGCTCGAGCTCAAGCGGCGGCGTGACCGGAACGCAGAAGGCCATCGAAGCCTCCGACGCCGGCGTCATGATGGCGTACTCGCAAAAGATCATCATCGTGCCCGGATATGGCATGGCGGTGGCGCAGGCACAGCATAAGGTGTGGGAACTCACGCAGCTTCTGATCGATCATGGCGTGAAAGTGCGCTTTGCCATTCACCCGGTGGCCGGCCGCATGCCGGGTCATATGAATGTGCTGCTCGCCGAGGCAGGAGTGCCCTACGATCTCATTTCGGACCTGGATGAAATCAACGCGGAATTCGAAACGGCCGACGTGGCGCTCATCATCGGCGCCAACGATGTCGTGAATCCGGACGCTCGCAACAATAAGAGCAGTCCGATCTACGGCATGCCGATCCTGAATGCGGACAAGGCGAAAAATGTCATCGTGATCAAGCGCGGCCAGGGCCAGGGATTCTCAGGCATCGACAATGCGCTGTTCGTGCTCGATCAAACCCGCATGCTGTATGGCGATGCGCAGGCCGCCGTGAGCCAGCTGATCCAAGCGGTCAAGGCCGCAGGCTGATCTCGAACCGATCTCTGCTTTTCCACTGTGCTGGTCCGGCGGCGGCATAGTCCTCCAAGCGGATCATCTCGCCCTTGAGCTTACTTTCGCGCAATTCGAAGCGCACGTAGTGGTAGTTCGGAAAATCCGTATTTTGATAAAGATCCGCAGCGGTGCGGTCGAGATCGTAGGGCGTCGCCCCGCCGCCGCCCGACACCAAGTACATCACCCCGTCCTGCGCGAAGCGTTCGTAGTTGTGGATATGGCCCGCGCTCACCACGAAGCGCGCGGTCGAATGGGCGGCGGCCTTCCCCAGATACTCGGCCAGCGATTGTTCATTCTGGCGCGCATTGTGGTCCACGAGTTTCACCGTTTGCACATCCGCCACGGGCGGATGATGCATGACGATCAGAACGACGCGGACCCTTGAGTCGAGCGACACCACTTGGGCTTCGAGCCATGCTCGCTGTTCGCTTCCCGGCAAGAGCGAGGCATCGCTGTCCAGTGCCATGCCGACGACTTTGGCGCCGATGGCAACCGAATACCAGCGCCGGCCGCGCAATTCGGGAAATGCATCCCACCAACGATCGAGGCAAATCGGTTCCATGCATGCGGAGAACTCATGATTCCCCAGCGCCGGGTAGACCCGCAAATGCGCAGCCCGCCAGGCGCGTGTCTCGCTGCGATATACCGCATAGTCATCGACAATACCGTGCCACGGCAGATCCCCATTGATGAATATCGCCGCCGGGTTTTCCCCGGCAATCTTGGCGATCATTGCCTGCCGCACGGCCGGCGAGCTCGCCACCGTTTCGCGTGGGTCAGTGAACCGGGTATCGCCGTAGGCGATGAACACCAGAGGATCCGGCAGTCCGGAATCCGGCACGCTGAAGGTGGTCGCGCCGCGCACCGGTCCGCATAAGGCGGCCGCGAGGAATAAAACAACGGGCAAAGAATTGCGCATTGCGCGATGCTACGCCCAGGAGTGTGAAGCTAAATGAAATTATTATTTCTGGCAGGGTTGTGCGTGATCGGTATCGGCGCAACCGCCGCAACCACCACAGCAGCAGCGGCTCCGGGCAAAGATGCGCGCTGGCGGCAACACGCCGCGCAGGTCCACATCATCCGTGACAATTGGGGCATTGCGCATATTTACGGAAAATCGGATGCAGACGCGGTATTCGGCATGATGTACGCGCAGGCCGAGGATGATTTCAGTCGGATCGAACGCAATTATTTGAATGGTCTGGGGTGGCTCGCGCAGGCCGAAGGCGAATCCGCCGTTTACAGCGATCTGCGCGAAAGACTGTTCATCGACGTGGCTATGTTGCAGCAGCAGTACCGCCGCAGCCCCGCGTGGCTCAAAACCTTGATGATTGCCTGGTCGGATGGCCTGAACTACTACCTGTCGAAACATTCAAACGTAGCGCCCAAGGTCATCCGTCACTTCGAACCCTGGATGGCCCTGTCCTTCACCGAGGGCAGCATCGGCGGGGACGTCGAAAGCGTCGATTTGGCCAAGCTGGAGAAGTTCTACGGGCAGCCGATGCCGCCGACGTCGAAGAACTTACAAGCATACGTCCCGGAGGAGAATCCCGGCGGATCCAATGGATTCGCCATCGCGCCCAGCCGCAGTGCGTCCGGCCATGCGATGCTCTGGATCAATCCGCATACGTCCTATTATTTTCGTTCGGAATTGCAGGTGGTCAGCGAGCAGGGCCTGAACGTGTACGGCGCGGTCACCTGGGGGCAATTCTTCGTCTATCAGGGATTCAACCCGCATAACGGCTGGATGCACACCTCGTATGGCGGCGACGCCATCGATGAGTACGCGGAAGATCTCGTGAAAAAGCCTGACGGCCTGTACTACAAATATGGCGTCGGACTGCGAAAGCTGAAAGTCACCCGGATCACCATCCCCTTCAAACAAGCCGACGGCGTGGGGCAACGAACGTTCACGGTTTATCACAGTCATCATGGCCCGATCGTTCGCGCGGAGAGCGGTAAGTGGATCGCCACCAAAATGTTGGTGGATCCAGTGCCCGCGCTGTCGCAGTCGTACCTGCGCACCAAGACCCGTGACTACGCCTCGTTTCGCAAGACTCAGGATATGCGAACCGACACGTCCAACAATACCGTGTACGCGGACGCCGACGGCACCATCGCGTATTTTCACGGAAACTTCATACCGAAACGCGATACCGCATTTGATTTCACCCATCCAGTTGACGGCAGCAATCCCGCCACCGAATGGCAAGGTCCGCACGCCCTCGAGGACACCATCACCTTGCTCAATCCCAGCAATGGCTGGCTGTTCAACAGCAACAACTGGCCGTTCTCGGCGGCGGGAGACCAGAGTCCCAAACGTGAGAACTATCCGGTTTACATGTGGATCAAGGGCGAGACTCCGCGCGGCCTTCACGCCGTCGAAATGCTGCACGATATCCACAATGTGACCTTGGACAGTTTGATCGCCGCAGGCTATGACGGACACCTGACCGCATTCGATGTACTGCTCCCGCCGCTGTTCGCAGGTTACGACGCACTGCCCGCGGCCGATCCGCACCGCGCCGCCTTGGCCGAGGCCATCGCCGCCCTGCGAGGCTGGAACCGGCGCACGTCGGCTGATTCCGTGCCGACCTCCGTCGCAATTTTCTGGGGCCAGGAAATGGTCGAACGCAAAGGCGCGGCGGCCCGCGACGCGGAGGAACCGGTCTATGATTACTTGGTCGACAAACTCACCGACGCCGAACGCATCGCAGCCTTGAGCGCCGCGCTCGAGAAATTGCAGCGCGACTTCGGCCGTTGGCAAACACCCTGGGGTGAGATCAGCCGCTTTCAGCGTCTGACCGACGACATCGCGCAGTCTTATGACGACGCGAAACCGAGCTTGCCTGTGGGCTTTGCGCCCTCCCTATGGGGCGCCTTGGCGTCCTTCGATTGGTCGAAACCGCGCAAGACCAAGAAAATTTACGGTTCCTCCGGCAATAGCTTCATTGCGGCCGTGGATTTCGGACCGACCATTCATGCCAAAGCCCTCATGAGCGGCGGCGAGAGCGGCGATCCCGCCTCACCTCATTTCACCGATCAAGCGCTCATGTTCAGCCAGGGCCGCTTTCGCGATGTGCTGTTTTATCCGCAAGATGTGCGGGCGCATGCGGAGCGTAGTTATCAACCGTAAGCGCTTGCCCGGCAGGATAAGATGCCACGTAACGTCGAGCGGCTTCCTGTTCTGGGCTTGGAGGGATAGTAAGCCGGCAGGCAACTGCGCCTTTTTCCTGCGTTGCCTGCCGGCTTACTATCCGTCCAGGCTTATCTCGGAACATGCCGCGCCGGCGGCGCACCGTGCATGGACTGGGTGGCACGATGACGCTGCTCGGGCGTCATCTGACGCCATTGCTGGCGCAGTTGCATGCGCCTTTCCGGCGGCATTTGCCGGAACCGATTGAAGGATTCGCGCACCTGCTGCTGCCGCTCCGGCGGCAAAGACCTGAACTGCTGCCAGCGTTGACGGAGCAGTTGCCGCTGATCAGGCGGCATGGCGCGCCACTGTGAAAATCGCTGTTGTGCGCCGGCGCGCTGCTGCGGCGTCATCGACAGCCAACGCTGACTGCCCTTCGCAAGCGCCTGTTGCCGTTCCGGGGGCAGGCTGTTCCACTCGCCCTGATGGTTTTGCAGCACCTGTTGTTGCTGGGGTGACAGCGAACTCCACGCCCTCGGGGCGGCGGGGGCGGCGGGGGCGGCGGCGGGGGCGGCGGCCGCGGGCGGCTCGGACGCAGGGGTCTGCGCCAGGCCTGTGACGGCGGCGAGAAGACTTGCGCAGACAAACCATGCCCTGATCATTTTTTCGCATCCTGCGGCGGCGGTGCGGGAGGATCACTCCCGCGCGGCGGCGCCCTCTTCAAGAATTCCCACCAAGCTGCATCACCCACGTCGTCCGAGCCTAAAAACTCGAGCAAGCCTTCGTCCGGCGGCACCGTCGATTGCCCCGGCGTCGCAGCCGGCGTCGTCGCCGGCGTTGCGGCCGGCGGCGAAGCAGGTGGCGGAGCCGCAGCACCGGCAATCGCGCACCAAGCGCTGAGCAGTAACCCGCTTGTCCCCGCTGCGGCGAGAATCAATCTACGCGGCCGGACCCGGATTCGCGGCTTTGTCCGCAAAATCATAAAAATCGATATCGTCTTGCAGCATTTCCAGCGCATCAGCCGAACCTTCATCCGAAGCGGCGAGAAGGTCAAGGTCTTCGAAATTCGACTGCGCCTCGGCCAGCGTCGGGGCCTGATGATGCAGCGGCGAACCCATCCATAGCGTCACACCCAAAACAGCCGCGGCGGTCACGCCGGCTGCCGGCGTCCACATCTTCCAGCCCAAAGCCCACGGCCGGCGGGTTGCAGCCGCGTCAAGCGCTGTATTGCGAGCCTGAGTCAGGCGCGAGCGTGTCGCGAAGTCCAGCCCCTCGACGCTGTCCTGAAACAGAGCCCGGCTGCGCTTTTCGAAAGCATCGTTATCTTCGTTCATCACCAAACCTCGCCAAGCTGCTCGCGCAGCGCATGCACCGCGCGCGAATAATGCGTCTTCACACTGCCTTCCGAGCAAGCCATGGCGCTCGCCGTCTCAGCAACGTCCATGCCTTCAAAATTTCGCAGCATAAAAGCCTCGCGTTGCCGCGCCGGCAACGCTCGCAGCGATTCTTCCAGTTTCTGCATGGCCTGTGCCTGCATCAGCCTTTCCGGTATGGTCGGCGCCGCATCGGCCACATTTTCCAAAGGATCCTGCGCTTCGTTGTCCGGATCCTCTTTGGGACCGGGCAACCAGGTCATGACGCGCTTGCGCACCGTCCTGCGGCGCTGCAAATCCCGGATACCGTTTTCGAGAATTCGATAAAACAGCGGCCGCCATTCGGCGCTCGGGCGTGACGCATAACTGCGCGTGAGTTTCAGCATCGCGTCTTGCACCACGTCGAGGGCATCATCGGCGTCACGCAACGCGACTTGCGCCATGCGAAATGCTCGGCGCTCGATCTCCGCCAGGAATTTCTCGAGTTCTCTCGTGTACTCCAGAACCGCTCCCTCACGTGCTGGAGCGGGATTATCCCAGACCATCCACGCTGTATTGAGGGTACCAAAGCGGGCCATGTGTATCATCTCCGTTCCAGGTATAAACGCTTACCTCAAGGGATGGTTGACGTCGCGAAGGGCGCAAGATCAGTTACGCACACTGATTGTGACTCCCGTTGCAATAATTTCGATCGATACCGGGAGTGCGGTATCCAGTGGGGGGCGTAATCCTTTGAATTTAAACGAATCATTTCGATTTCTGCTATTTTTTAACCAATTTGACTTAGGACCCAAACGGAACGGGCACTTAGGGTAAATGACCCCCGCTTCTCAACAGACTTATCCACAGCATCTGTGGACAAAAAATCCCTTGATTTTGCAGATCGCGATCGACACTCCGCTGCGCCAGGTGTTCGATTACCTGCCGCCGACTGGGACGCAAGAACGTCCCCCCTTGGGTGTGCGGGTTTTGGTCCCCTTCGGCCGTCAACGTCTGATCGGCATTTTGGTTGGCATCGTTGCCGAATCCGCCGTGCCGCCCCTTAAGCTCAAGAGCGCGCTGGAGTTTTTGGATGAAAGCCCGGTTTACGATCCGGTCACTTTCGAACTGCTGCGCTGGGCGGCCGAGTACTACCACCATCCCATTGGCGAAGTTTACGCCGCTGCGTTGCCGGTCAGCTTGCGTGCCGGTCAGCCTGCCGTGCTAAGCATCGAGCACTGGAGCGTCACCGAGGCCGGAAGCGAG
>Ga0210393_10004951_pt1 | contig 10504 bp, 7 predicted proteins | sample IncBWC27OmetaG_FD_160068 | JGI IMG/M metagenome (GOLD analysis project Ga0210393, IMG submission 160068) | Forest soil microbial communities from Barre Woods Harvard Forest LTER site, Petersham, Massachusetts, United States - Inc-BW-C-27-O ...
AGGCCGTGGCAATCCCATCCGGGGACGTAGGGAGCGTCAAAGCCGGCCATGGTCTTGGATTTGACGATGAAATCTTTCAGGCACTTATTCAGCGCCGTGCCCATGTGAATCGGCCCGCTGGTGTAGGGAGGGCCATCATGCAGGATGTAGCGCGGGGCGCCCTTTCGCGCCTGCCGAATGCGCTCATACATGCCCATTTGCTCCCACCGCTCGAGCATTTTTGGTTCGTTCTGCGGCAGGTTGGCCTTCATGGAGAAGGCGGTTTTGGGCAGATTAATGGTCCCTTTTAGTTCGAACGCCACTCAGTGAGTTCTCCCAAATGATTGAATCTTTTCATTATAGGGAGCGCCGCCGGGAACGTCCACGTTCGGCGCCGGATTGGTAGCCAGAGAGCAAAACGTTCGGCAGTCAAGGTGCTCGGGATATGTCTTTTCGAGAGCTGTACGGGTCAACGAAATGCACTGTCGAAAAGCTGCCGAGAGAGTTACAATTCCTGTAAGCAGGGACTGAGTATTACCCAGCGGGTACCTTGCGCATAGGTGTTAAAAAATCGGTTCGCTGGCCGACAAAATCTAAAGAGCGGCATGCAACTTGAAACAGACACCGCTCATCTGTGTAATGAGGGCTTTGCAAGGAAGTTAAGCTGTTTCCCCGCAAGCAGTGAGGACCTTCCAGATCGGAAATATGGGATCCGAACAGGGCAATCCGAACGTCTTGAGTCACGAGCCGGAACTGCATCTTCTTCTCGACAAAAACAGTTTCGAGGAGCCTCTCTGGAAATCTCTGTCTCGCGAGCTGGATGAATTTTTCTTTCCCAAGAAACTTCCACCGCTCAAGCTTGAGTCGAAGCCCGAGCCCGTCAAAGAAATCTGGGGATTTTATAGCAACTGGAAGGCGGGCGCAGTCGGAGCGTTCAGCTTTTATGGTGTGCTCGCGGTCGCGCTGATTCTCAGCGTAGTGATTGCGCGGCGCGTCGTCGCTGCAGTCGCGCCCAGACAAGTCGTGACTCTCATCGATCCCGGACCACTGCCAACTCTGAAGCCTTCGAAGACGCAAGTCGGCGGTGGTGGTGGCGGCGGAGACCGCGACGTGCTGCAGGCGGGCAAAGGTAAGCTACCGAAGCTCTCGATGCAGCAGATCACGCCTCCAACAGAGGTGATTCGCAACCTTCAACCGAAACTTGCTGTCGATCCAACCATCGTCGTACCGCCGCAGGTCGTGCTGGCTTCGAACAACATGCCGAACCTGGGTGATCCGATGGCGCACGCGCTGGTGCCGTCGAACGGCACCGGATCGGGTAGCGGCATCGGCTCTGGCAGCGGCGGCGGCGTGGGATCGGGCAAGGGACCCGGCTTCGGCCCCGGCGAAGGCGGAGGAACGGGCGGAGGCATCTTCCACGTCGGGGGCGGCGTCAGTCCGCCGCGGCCGATTTATTCGCCCGAACCCGAGTTCTCCGAAGAAGCGCGCAAAGCCAAATATCAGGGAACCTGCACGCTCAGGTTGGTCGTCGATACCGACGGCCACCCCAGCAACATTCGTGTGGCGAGTTCGCTCGGCATGGGGCTCGACGAAAAGGCGATCGAAGCCGTGAAGAACTGGCGCTTCGAACCTTCCATGAAAGACGGCCATCCGGTACGCGTGGAAATCGCCGTCGAAGTCGACTTCCACTTGTACTGATCTGAAGTTCTGCTTGATTTAAATTCGTTTGCCCTGAATTACTGCGAATCCGATCTTTTCCTTTGATCGGGTTCCTCCGCTTTACTCAAGCCCTCGATTCTTCAGCATCGCTTTTGTGTTCGGGTCTGCTCCGCGCCAATCCTTGTACATCTTCGACAGTTCTTCGGTACTGCCGCGGGAGAGCACCATCTGGCGGAAGCGGTCGCCATTGGCGCGGGTCAGTCCGCCGTGTTCGGTGAACCACTGATAGCCGTCGTCGGCGAGCATCTGCGTCCAAAGATATGCGTAGTAGCCTGCGCTGTAGTCGTTGCCCCAGATATGTTCAAAATAGCTGGAGCGATAACGCGGCGGAACGTAGCTGACGTTGAGGTGAGTTTTTTCGAGCGCCTGCTTCTCGAAGTCGTCGGGATTTTGCAGCGGAGCGTCGGGAGCGAGGAAATGCCACTGCATGTCGAGTTCAGCCGCAGCCAGCAATTCCGTCATGGCATAGCCTTTGTTGAAGGTTTTGGCCTTCTGGATCTTGGCCACGAGATCCGCTGGCATGAGCGCGCCAGTTTTGTAGTGCCGGGCGTAGTGCGCGAAGATCGAAGGATAGGTCGCCCAGTGTTCGTTGAACTGGGAAGGGAATTCAACGAAGTCTCGCGCCGTCGACGTTCCAGCCAAGCCGGGATACACCGCGTTCGAAAACATGCCGTGTAGCGCGTGGCCGAATTCGTGAAACATCGTGGTCACGTCGTCGAAGCTGATGAGCGCCGGTTCGCCTGCGGCAGGTTTCGGTAGATTCGCGACGTTGTACACGACCGGAGAATCTCCCATCAGCCGCGACTGGTGGACGAATTCCGACATCCACGCCCCGCCGCTTTTACTGTCACGTTTGAAGTAGTCACAATAAAAAAGTGCGAGATGCTGGCCGTTCGAGTCCATGACCTCGAACACGCGCACGTCCGGGTGATAGACGGGGATGTCGTGACGCTCTTTGAAGGTGATGCCGTACAACTGCGTGGCGGCGTAAAAAACGCCGTTTTCGAGCACGTTATTCAGTTCGAAATACGGCTTGACCTGGGCGTCATCGAGATCATAGCGCGCTTTGCGGACCTGTTCGGAATACAACTGCCAATCCCACGGCTGAAGCTGAAAGCCGCCATGTTGCGCGTCGATCACGTCCTGAATATCTTTGGCTTCGCGTGCTGCTTTTCCGGTCGCGGCGGGCACAATGGCATCCATAAACTTCAGAGCGGCCTCGGGCGTCTTCGCCATTTGATCTTCTAATTTCCACGCCGCAAAACTGGGAAAGCCGAGCAGTTTTGCCTTCTGCGCTCGAAGTTGCGCCATGCGGGCGATGGTGTCGCGCGTATCGTTGGCGTCTCCGTGCTCGGCGCGGCTCCAGGAATTTTCGAAGATTGCCTGACGCGTGGCGCGATTGCTCAGAGAAGCCAGATCGGGCTGCTGCGTCGTGTTTTGCAGCGGAAGCACGAAGCCCTCAACTTTACGGTCTTTCGCGGATGCAGCGGCAGCGGCGATGCGGCCGTCGGATAATCCGGCAAGCATAGCTTTGTCGATGGTGACGTAGGCGCCGGCTTTCGTCGCGGCCAGCAGTTTGTCGTCGAACGTGCTGGATAGCGTCGACAGTTCTTCGTTGATTTTGCGAAGCTGCACTTTATCGGATTCGGAGAGATTGGCGCCGCCGTGTACGAAGTGATCGTAGTCGCGCTCGACCAGGCGAAGCGCCTCAGGGTCGAGTTTGAGAGTGGCGCGTTGCTTGTAGATCGTCTCGACGCGACTAAATAGTTTCGGGTTCAGATAGACCGAGTCCTCAAGGGCGGCGAGCTTGGGCGCGACGATTCCCCTGACCTTCTGAATGGTGTCGTCGATGTTGGCGCCCGCGACTCCGAAAAAGGCGGAAGTGGCGCGGTCGAGCAGTTGGCCGGTTTTCTCCATGGCGACGATCGTGTTGTCGAAGGTCGGAGCCTCGGGATTCTCGGCAATCGCTTTGTATTCGGCCTCGCTCTGCGCGATGCCGGCCTCGATCGCGGGCTGATAATCCTCGTCTTTGATCTTGTCGAATGGCGGAGCATGGAACGGCAGTGGGCTCGGCGCGTAGAAGGGATTCGACGGCCCAAACTCCTGCGCGGCGGCTACTGACGGATAGCACGCGCAAATCGCAATCGCAATGGGGAGCACCGCCGGAGCGATGGTCGAGATCAGAAATGACAGCGCGGCATGGGGACAATTGCCTTGGGACATAGTGGTGGAGATTCCTCCGATTGTGGGTCGCAGATATTGCAGGAAGCATCGTACCACCGGATTTGCGAGCAGTGGGCGGCGCCGACGCGAAACGGCGTCTCCCACAGGGTGTTGTTATGTTTACTTCGCAGATATTAGCAGGGCCTTTTTACTGGGTTAGTCCGCAGGTCCGATCCTTCGCAATGCCGCCTGGTGCAGTTGCACCCTCTTGCGAAATCCCAATCGGTTGTACAGTTCGATGGCTCGGGTATTGGCCTCTCGTACGTGTAAGAACGGAATCTCACCGCGCTCGCGAATGCGCCGCACGACTTCCATCATCAACGCAGCGGCGTAACCCTTTCCGGTGTGTTCCGGATGTGTGCAGACAGCGCTGACTTCGGTATAGCCTGGCACTTTCAACCGCTCGCCGGCCATAGCAACGAGTCGTCCCCCGCGGCGAATCCCAAGGTAAGTGCCCAGTTCGTGGGTTCGGGTACCGAATGGCCCCGGCTTGCAGAGCGTCGTCAGTTCGACCATTTCGGGGGAATCTTGCGCTCCAAGCTCGATGATCGCCGGGCGCGATGCGGCTGCTGTTGCACTTTTTTCCGCGCCATCTCCGTCGTTCTCGAAAACCATTTGCAGCAAGGGAGCCGTCGTCAGCGCTTCCCATCCTGCGCGCGGTTGATAAGGTTCGTCGAGAAACAGCGAACCGGTCTTGCCACCCGGACCGACCAGGCCGGAAAGAGATTCGTATCCCGCGGCAGTTGCCTCGGAGAAGCCGGTCAACGACGTGACGTTGCGCTGGAAACGCCTCGCCTTGTCGACGGAATCCGCGAACTCTGCCTGACGCGTCGTGAGCGCCTTCCAGATGACATTGTCGAGGGCATGCATAGAAAAAGTGGTAACAGCCGTCTTTGATTCGACGGAGAAATGAGTAAAAAGACACACTAATTCCGCAGCGCGCCCGGCCGCTATCCGACTCTTGCCCTCAAACTGTTCTTGCTGAGAATGAAATTTATTCTTTGAGATCGACGTGCTGCACTTCTGCGATGGGATGCCCGAGGAATCGCTCGCCCAAGCGGCGAAACTTCTCGACCGAGTCGGTCGCGAGAAAAGTCATCCGGGGAGCTTTGCGCCGCTCTTCCCTTGCCGACCGCGACGCCGTCAAATGCGGCAAGTGTGCGGCAACCGCTCGCGCCGTAGACTCAGCCGAGTCGACGATGTTCACATGCGCGGGCGCAACCCGGCGCAGCAAAGGCTTCAAGAGCGGATAATGGGTGCAGCCGAGCACGAGCACATCGGCGTGGGTGAACCCGTCCGCAAACGCCTGTTTCAGGTAGATTCTCGCCACTTCTTGCGTCACGGGGTGCTCGACCCATCCCTCCTCTACCAGCGGAACCAGCAACGGACAAGCCTTTTCCCGAGCTTCGAGGCCGCGCGCCTCGAGAGCCTGGCGGTAGGCATGGCTGCTCACTGTAGCTTCGGTTCCCACGACAACAATTTTCCGATTCTTCGTCGCAGCCGCCGCAGCTTCGGCTCCCGGTTCGATTACACCGACGACGGGAACGTGCGACGCCGCGCGAATCTGGTCCAGAGCCAGCGCCGTCGCCGTATTGCACGCAATGACCAGCATCTGCGCACCGAGTGATTCCAGATGATGCGCCGCTTCGACAGCGTAACGCGCCACGGTTTCAACCGATTTCGATCCGTAGGGCAGGCGGGCTGTGTCGCCGAAGTAGACGTAATCGGAGTCAGGGATGAGTTCGAGTAATGCTTTGAGGACGGTGAGCCCGCCAAAGCCGGAGTCGAACACGCCGATCATGGGGCGACGCTGAGATGCGTCGGCCTCAGCGCTCATTCATTTCGTCTCGGCTAAATTTGCGACTCGAAAAAACGGTTCCACGCATGTCAGCAGCCATGTGGTCGCCGCAGCACGGCCCCGGCGGAATCGGCGCGCCGTGCGGGCAGGTGCGCGGATGACCCAGAAACGCGCAGATTTTGTCGGTCGCTTCGGAAGAGAGGATGTGTTCGAACTTGCAGGCCTGCTGCTCGATCTCCGACTCGCTATCCATCGCGAGGCTGTCGGTGAACAGGCGCTCGGCGAGCCGATGCCGGCGAATGATGCTGCCCGCGCGCTCGCGTCCGCGCGGCGTCAATTCCACAATCATGGTGCCGTCGCCGATCGATGCCGACACCGGCTTGAGCGCGTCGTGGCACGGATTGATGAAGGGCTTATGATCGTGCGCCAACGGCGGATGCGGCGCTGAGATCAGAAGCCCCATCTGCACCATTTTTTCAATCGCCAGGCTGACCGGCAACGCTCCGTGCACTTCCATGTGCTCGACTTCGGCAATCTCGCCATGCTCTTCCAGCGCCCACAGCTCTTCCAGAACTTCGTCGAACTGTTCTTCATCGGCCATGGAGAAAACCTCCTGCGCCGCGATCTTGCCGTGATGCAGTTCGATGCGCCGGTCAGCCAGCCGCGCCACGACCGGATCATGGGTCACCATCACGATCGTGCGCCCCTGATGATGAAATTCGCGCAACAGCCGCAGCACGATCTCTTCATTTTGCGCATCGAGATTGCCCGTAGGCTCGTCGGCCAGAATGATGCGGGGATCGTTGATCAGCGCCCGCGCGATGCAGAGCCGCTGCTGTTCGCCGCCGGAAAGTTGCGATGGTAGATGATGTGCGCGATCGGCCAGCCCAACGCACGCCAGCGCCTCGAGTGCTTCTTTCTCGTCGGTCATGCTATGGAAGTATTGCGCGAGCATGACGTTTTCGACTGCGGTGAGAAAAGGGATCAAATGAAACTGCTGGAAGATGAACCCGATTTTCTCGGCACGTACGCGGTTCAGTTCGGCTGAAGAAATGCCGGCGACGTTCTGTCCATCCAACCAGATTTCTCCGGAGCTTGGGCGGTCGAGACAGCCGATCAGATTGACCAGCGTCGATTTACCCGATCCTGATGGACCCATGATCGAAAGCCACTCGCCCGCCGCCACTTGCAGCGAAATATGATCGAGCGCGTGAACGCCCGAGTCACTCGCGGCGACCGCGTCATTCGCGGGGTAGAGCTTGGTGACGTCTTTGATCTCGATCATTTGAAACCCAGCATTTCACTCGCCCCTCAGGATCACCGCGGGCTGCACACGCCGCAGCAACGAGATCGGGAGGATCGTCGACAACAGCGTTATCGCTATGCTACCAGCCAGAACCTCGGGCAGCACGCTGAATCGGGGCATGACGGGCGCATGAAAGTTGGCGCGTCCGATCCATGCCGCAAGTCCAACCCCGATGGCGAAACCGATGACGGCCGCGGTTGCGCCCAGTGCAGCCGCCTCTGCCGCGAACAGTCCGTTGAGCAATTTGTTGGATGCACCCAACGCTTTCATGATGGCGAAGTCGCGCCGCCGGTCAAATACCCATCCCATCAACGTCGAAAGCACGCACAGTGCGGAGGTCAAAATGATCAGCGCGGCCGCCGCCTGCAGAGTCGAGTGCGTTTTACCGAGAACTCTCGCCTCTCCTTCCATGATTTGTCGAACGGGCCGCACATCTGCGGACGGAAGCGCCTGCGTCAATCGATTCGTGACCGCTGCAATTTCTTCTGGAGAACCGCTGGCCGCGACTTCAATCGTTGACGGCTGAACCTGAGTCCACGCGACGAAATCCGCCAACGGAAGATAGATTCGGCTATCTTCGGCTGCGCCGGTCTGCACCGTGCCTGCGGTTGTGACGTGCAGGGTACGTCCCCCGAAGGTGAGATCAAACACCGGAGTGTTGGAATCCCCACTCGGCGACGCTGCATTCTTCGAAGCAATTGCTGCCAGCGCACGCACTCCAACCAGCGCCTGCTGCGGTGCCGAAGGCCAGTTACTCACAGACCACCATCGGTCGAGTTGCCGTACGCGATCGAAATCGGTTCCTGCGACAACGATCGGCTGGCCATCGCTGGTGCGAGCCACGACCATGGCGAACGGCGCCGCAAGCCCGTGCCTGGCGAGGGTGGAGTCTACCTGCGAGAACGCGTCTGCCGGAAGGGAAGCGCCATCTTTGCCGGCGACAATGATATTCGCTCCGTAGTTGCGGAACTCGCGCTGCAACTTGGCCTGCACATCCACGGATAGATTCAGGACTGTCGTGGCGACCGCCGCCGCAACCACCATGGCCAGCAAAGCCGTAGCGGCGCGCCCGCGCCGCAGAATCGCCGACCGAACCAGCATGCGGGCAAACATCGACGTACGCGGGCCTTGTGCTCGCCTGGCCGCGAGCTCTTGCGCGGAAAGCGACATTGGCGCGCTCACAACTCACCTCTCATCACAGCTCACCCCGCAAGGCAAATACCGGATCGAGTTCCACGGCGCGTCGAATGGCCGCCGCGCTCCCGGCAAACGTCACGACCACTGCGATCCCCAGAATGATCGGCAACAGAACGGGTTGAATCGAAATTTGCGAGTTGAATATCGATTGGCCAATCTGCCGCGCCAGCACCGCGCCAACAGCAAATCCGGCGAGGCCGCCGATTAATGCCAGTAAGGCCGCCTCCGCGAAAAACACGGATGCGACTGCAATCTTCCCGGCGCCCAGAGCCTTCATTAATCCGACTTCTGCGCGGCGTTCGAAGATCGCCGTCGCCATGGCCGCCGACACGGCGAGTGCCGAAGCGAAAAGTGCGGCGAGGGTGATCAGGAGAATCAATCCCTCGATACGCGTCAGCACCGCACCTTCGTTTTGCGCGACCTGCCGAATCTGCTCCGCGTGCGAGTGCGGAATCGCTTCGGTCAACTGATACGCGATCGACTGCGGATAAGGCGAACAGTACCAGCGGTCATAGGTTGGTCCCGACAAGGTCTTGGGATCGCGGCGGGCCAGAGCGTCTTCCGGCTTAGTCAGTGCGCTCACGTAAACGCGGCGAACCGCGCCGGGCTTGCCAAGAATTTCTTGCGCGAGAGCGAGTGGCGCGACGATCTCGTCGTCTTCAACTCCGCCGGTCGACAGAATTCCGCTCACGTGCAGCGGTCGTCCAGCGAGCGTGATCTCATCTCCAGCTTTTTGATTTCGCTGCGAGGCCAGATGTTTTCCGAGCAGAACGTCGCGCGAATCGTCGCCCGGCCACGCGCCAGAAACTTTCCACCAAGGGTTGGTTGTGCGCACGCCGGTAGCGAAGGTCTCTTTGCCGAAGGCGACCTGTTTAGCGAAGTATGTCCCCAAGAGCGTGATCTGCAAACGGCTGGCGCCACTGTGCGGGGTCGCCGCATCATCAACTGAAACATTCACCGGCAGCATGGGCGCAAAGCCCGTAATGTTGTTGTGCCAGAACGTTCCTTTGATTTTTGGCAGGTCTGCTTCGCTGAGGAATGCGCCGTCGCTCGGCGGTTTGAGATTGACACCGCCGATCTCGACGTCGAGCGAATCTTCCTGTGGGGTAATAACCAGGTTGGCGCCGATTGTGCGCAGTTCGCGGTTGATCTTGTCGCCGATATCGGTTGCAACTCCGATCATCGCCGTTGCCACGGTCACGCCGAGAGTGATGGCCGCGCCCGCCAGCAGTTTGCGCCGCTTCTGCCGCCGGAATGATTCATACACCAGCCGCGCAAACATCGGTTACGGTTGCGCGAACATACGGCTCCCGGCCGCAATGTCCGCCTCCTCAATGATGATTGAGCTGGTCGTCTGCGTCGCCTTGAGCGGTACCGGGTTGCATCCTCCGGTCGTGCCCACCGATTGCGGATTGATGGGCGCACCGCAATTTTTGCAGGCCACGCCATTTGCCGTCTTGTAAAAGCCGACCGAGCCGCAGATTTCGCAGGCGTCAAATACGGTTGCGATCTTGCCGTCAGGTTTCTGATAGAGCCAGAAGCGAATCTTTGTTCCGTTCTCCGAGGCTTCGAAGCGATGCAGGTCGCCGTCGGAAATCTGAGCTAGCGGAATGGTCACTTGACGGTTCGTAAAGGTAATTTCGGTCGCCGGTGAAAGGCTGCCGGCATTCTTGGCGTATACGAACTCTGCCGTGATGAGCGCAATAAACAGGAACGAAAACGTGTAAACCGAGATCATCCACGCGCGCTCGCGGCGAGCGCTCCATGCGGCTTTGCGGCGAGCCGCTGGCGATGCCAACGCGGGCACAGGCTCGCGCCGCTTGGCGTCGAACAGAATCATGAGCGCCGCCAGCGCGATGATCGTCACAAAGAAAAACCAGTCGTTGCTGACGATCGGTCCAATGATCGCCATCTCGCGCTTCGACGACCGGATGAATCCGGTCTCGGAGAGTTCGTGCAGCCCAGAAACCAGAAGTTGCGCTGCGACGAGGAACAGAATCGCGGTGGTAACGCGGAAGAACTTCTGCAGATTAATGCGGACACTGCCCTTGACGAACATCACGCCGAACGCGATCGCGGCCGCTACGCCCAGCAGGGTGCCCAGAAAACTCATCAGTTCGGTCGAGTTCAGCGATACGGCGGACAGGATCAGTACGGTCTCGGCGCCTTCGCGCAGCACCATCAGAAAAATAAAAGCGAAAAGCCCGAACCATGCGTCCTTGCCCGCCAGCAGTCCGACTTTTCCCTCGATTTCGCCTTTCAGCTTGCGCCCCGTCTTCATC
>Ga0210393_10004953_pt1 | contig 10500 bp, 11 predicted proteins | sample IncBWC27OmetaG_FD_160068 | JGI IMG/M metagenome (GOLD analysis project Ga0210393, IMG submission 160068) | Forest soil microbial communities from Barre Woods Harvard Forest LTER site, Petersham, Massachusetts, United States - Inc-BW-C-27-O ...
CGCCTGGAGTTGCGGCTTCAGCGATCACAGCCATTTCACCCGCCGATTTCGCGAGCAATTCGGCGCGCCGCCCAGCGCTTACCGGCAGAACGCCGCGAACTGACGCATTGCCTGCAGGTTTCGCATCGCCCGCATTGCTATGTGTGGTAGCGAACCGCCCGAATTCGCGTCGCGTGCGAGACTCGCGGCCTATCCAACTCAAGGACTCATTATGAAGACAAAACTAGCAATTGCCTGCGTCGCATTCGGCGCGCTGCTCGGGTCGGCTGCGGCCATCGCCGGGGATGACACCAATGCGGTCGGGACCAGCACCGTGGTAATCGTGAAGGATTCGGCCATCACCACGAAAATCAAGACCAAGCTCGCCGCCGATCATCTGACCAGCTTGGGGCGCATTCATGTCGATACCGACCGGGACGGCGTTGTGTGGCTAACCGGCACCGCCCGGAGCCAAGAGGCCATTGCGCAGGCGGAATCTCTTGCGCGCAACACCGAACACGTCAGGTCCGTCCACAACGATCTCAAGGTCCGGCTGGACGATTGACGATTCATCGATGCGAATGAGCAGAATCCTTGCGTACTCCGCACATAGCGTGGTGCGCAAGGATCGCTGCGCGCCGCTCGACCCTCGATAGCGCGCCAGCGCGGCGCCGAACCACTGGCGGGTTGTCATCGCCGCGGCGGTGCCGCACCTTATGAGGTAGGCCTGGCCGGTCATGCTGCTGCTGCTGGCGGCCTTGTCGATGAAATCCTGTGCCGTCTCAATCTGCCCGCCGGCGGCCAGTGCTTGATACTTGCCGCGCAGATGCGCGGCCGCACGCTGCGCATCGTACCAAGTGCCGTTGCGGAAAAACTCACAGCCGGAATTCTCGATCAGTCCGAGGAGATGGTTGATCTCGATCTCCGCCGCCGGGGGCGGAGCCGCGCTCGCGGCCTGCAAATAGATGCAGAGCGCCGCGGTGAGTGCCAACAGAATCTGCTTGACCATTCTCACAGTTCCCGGTTTACCGGCAGCCACGACATGACGGTCAGTTTGATCCTCTGCCAGGTACTTCGTGCCGGTTCCCGCAGGTACTCGACGACTTTGCCGTCCTCGCGTGTAACCCATACCAGGTGCCCGGGCGTTCCGGCGCCCGGCTCGCGCCACGCCGGTGCATAGACGTTCTCCGGCTGCACCATGCGGTCGAATCGCGCCACCGTTTCCTGGGCGAGCTCCGGGCTGTCGATGAGCAACCCCATCTCGGTATTCAGGCGTTTCGAGCGCTGATCGAAGTTCATCGAACCGATGAACATCCGCTTTCGGTCATAAACCCACAATTTGGCATGCAGACCGTAGTTGCCGTAGCGCGACACCAGCGCGGTTTCACCGCTGCCCCGGGTACTTCCGAGCAGCGACCGCACTTCATACAGTTCGACGCCGTCCTTCAGCAGCGGCACTCGGTACTTGATGTAGCCGGATTGTGCGATCAAATCGGGCGCAGATGTAAGCGAGTTGGTCAGAATGGCGACGCGGATCGCGTGCTTACGCAGGTCCTCGACCGTCCGCAATTCGTCGGGCGTCGGTACGAGGTACGGTGTGATCATCAGCAGTTCGGATTGCGTGGCGCGTGCGGCTGTCAGTACTTGCCGGGTCATCAAGCGGCCGCCGACGTCGCCTTGCTCGACGCTCTTTTTGTCCGGTGTATCGCTGATGACCTGCGCCTGGGCCCACACCAGAGGCAGTCGTCCCGAGACGATCCCGGCATAGGGTTCATCGCTGGCCAACCGCGCCACATAGTCGACGCCGTCGGTTTTCAGCCCCTGCAAGTGGCGTTCCGAACGGTCCTTCGCGCGCTCGCGGCGTTCCGCAAGGGCCTTGTCCGAACGCTGGCTGCGTTCCAGTGCGGTGGCGGGGACGGCGAAGCGGCTGCTCCAGAACTCATCGAAGGTCGCGGAGAGCTGAGCGGCGATGGGACCTGCCGCGAAAACGTCGGTGTCGGCGAACTGGGACTCCGGATCCATTTGAAAGTATTGATTGCCGATATTGCGGCCTCCGATGAGCGCCGCGGAATTGTCGACGATGAACAGCTTGTTGTGCATCCGATAATCGAGCCGCGGGGAATGGAATGCGAACTCGATGGTGCGCCGCAAAGTGTTGTGCCCGCGATAGACGAACGGGTTGAAAATCCGGATCTCGATGTTCGGATGAGCGTCCAGCGAGATGATTTGTTCATCGCCGGCGACGGTGGCGCCGTCGTCGACGAGTACCCGTACACGGACGCCGCGATCGGCCGCTCGGATGAGGGCGTCGGTGATCAGCCGCCCGGTTTCGTCGCCGCGAAATATGAAGTATTGCAGATCCAGTGTTCGCTCGGCGGCATCGATCATTTGTACGCGTGCCAGGAAGCCATCGACTCCGACGGAGATGACTCGAAACGCGGAATCGCCGGCGTGCTGCCGCGAGGCACTGTCGAACTGTGCGCCGAGCCGGGTGTCCTCCGGATGTGCCAGCGCGACCGATGGCGGCTTGGGTTTGTCGAATTTCGCCGGGACCGATGCGCAGGCGCCGAGCAGGAATGCAGCGGACGCAACGAGAGTCGCGAGGCGGATCGCGTATGTCTGACGAAGCTGCATCACTCGCGATTATCCACTTTGCATCCGACGATTCCGTTCGTTGACGAACATACGGCCGGCGGCGCCCGGCGCGCTGTGTGCGGTAGCGCCCCGACCCATGGAAGGCGTCCATGCTTTGATCGCAAATCGGAGACTGACCGGTCGTGATTCGGCATCGCTTCGCATTCTATAAAAGAAGGCAACCATGAGACAGCTATCCAAACCCATTCTGCTTCGCACCGCCTGCGCCTTGGCGCTGGGTCTCGGCGTGATCGCCATCCCTGAGCTCGCGGTGGCGCAGATTTCGGTATCCATTACGCTCGCGCCGCCCGCACTGCCGGTGTACGAGCAGCCCGTGTTGGTCGAAGAGGGTTCCATCTGGGCCCCTGGCTACTGGGCCTACAACCAAGACGGCTATTTCTGGGTGCCGGGCACTTGGGTGCAGCCGCCCGAAGCCGGCCTGCTCTGGACCCCCGGATATTGGGGTTGGGGCAACGATGGCTATGCGTGGAACGAGGGGTACTGGGGCGCGACGGTCGGGTTCTATGGCGGCATCGCCTACGGCTACGGCTACTCCGGTCAAGGCTACTCCGGTGGACACTGGCAGGGTCATCAATTCTTTTACAACACCGAGGTGAGCCATGTGAACGTTGCCAATGTTCACAACGTGTATCGCCAGACTATCGTCAATAACACCACGGTCAACCGAGTCAGCTTCAACGGCGGAACGGGCGGCGTCAGGGCGCAACCCAGTGCCGAAGAGCGGACCGCCGCGCGCGCGCCGCATCAGGCGGCAACGGCTTCGCAAATGCAGCATCGCCAAGCGGCGACCTCGAACCCGGCCCGATCGCCGGAGAAGGCGTCACGAGAGACCGCGGTTGCGCCGACCGAAAGGCGCCCTCCCGTGCATGCGGCGGACTTGCCCGCGGTCACGCACCAGGCGGCACCAACGACAGGAAATGCCGGACGTGACCAAGCGAATCAACGGGAGCAGGATAACTTGCGCGATGGCCAGGAGAAACAACGGCAAGACCTCCAGCGGACCCAGGCAGCCGATCATGAACGGGCAGCGAAGCAACCCTCCTCGAGCGGCACGCAGCAACTCGAGCAGCAGCACCAGGCGCAGACGCAGGCGCTGGCGCAGCGCCATGCGGTTGAACAGAAAACGCTGCAGGACACGCAACAGAAGAGGCCGGAGGCAAAACGCGAGGAGCCCCACGCTGGCAAGGGGCCGTGAAGCGGCCCAATTATTCGCGAACGCTTAGTGGACTTTCTGAGTGATCCAAAGACCCGGCTTTCCTCGCTGATTCAGTCCGATGCTGAGCAACGCCGATTTGGATTCCAAGAGGCGCGCAATGGGCAGCCCCTCCCGGTGAATGCGCAGCGCGAGAATTTCCGCCTGACCCATCGTTCGGAAATTCGTCTCGCCTACGCCCAGGGCGGCACGCTGCTGATAGCGATCATCCGTGCCGAGATCCGTCTTGCCGACATCCAAATGGTGGATCGCGGAGGGAAAGGCCGTTGAAGCGAATCCGGTCGTGGCGCCGTGCAGGCTCGGCGGCGCGGAATGCTCCACCAGCAGCTGAAGATCCAGCCGAGCGGCAGGCGATGTGTGTGCTCGGTGAGTAGACGTCGTATCGACGAGCGGCGGAGGAGAAGCGATGGCGGAACTCATCAATCCGAGACCGCATAGTCCGGATGCCGCAGCACATATCTGTCGCATAACCCTCATAGGCCGCAATTAACCACGAGCGCAGGCGGCCGTCGGGGCGCTACCGCGCTTAAGCGTTCGAAAAGCTGGGTGCGGCAGCGTACCGACGCTCCCATCCCGTGCGCGTACTCTGCCCCCAAGGTTCCAAGCAAGCATCGTGCGACCACGGATTCCAGTCTTCGATCGAGCACCAAAGGATTTATCAATGAAACTCACATATCAGAAAGCATCGTTCGTCCTCGCACTCGGTCTATTCATGGGCGGTGCTCAAGCCGGCAGCTCCCGGGACACGGTCGCACTCTTCAAGAATGCCGGCCAGAGTGCCGCGTACTTCGACAACAGCTACGGCTATGTCGTTTTCCCAACCGTCGACAAGGCTGGGTTCGTCGTCGGCGGCGCATACGGCCGCGGCCGAGTGTACGAACAGGGACGCAATATCGGAACCGCCTCGATAACCCAGGTAAGCGTCGGCTTCCAGGCCGGAGTTCAGGGCTACAGCGAGATCGTGTTCTTCGAGGACAAGCGTGCCCTGGATGAATTCACTGCCGGCAACTTCGCATTCGACGCCGACGCCAGCGTGGTTGCCATCACGGCCGCCGCATCCGGCAGCGCCGGGACGGACGGTGTGAGCGGGGGCGCGAGCGGCGGTAAGAAGGATGCCAAAACTTCGGGTTCCTATCGCAAGGGCGTCGCCGTATTTACGATCGTGAAGGGCGGCCTGATGTACAACGCCTCGATCGCCGGCCAGAAATTTTCCTACAAGGCGCGAGCAACCGGTTAGCACCGTTTCACGAATCGAGTCTAGACACCATTCGGCAGGCGCGAATCTGAAGCGCCTGCCGATATCAAAAGGAGCAGAGACAGCCATGCGTACGAATTTTTTACGACTAACCAAGGGCGCCGCCGCAATCGGGGCGACCGTTCTGGCGTTGGCGGCATGCGCCAGCAATCCCGTTGCGGACGAAAAGATCGCGGTGGCGAAGGCTTCGCTGCAGCGCGCTGAAGGGTCGGGTGCACCGGAATTCGCGCCGGTCCAACTGGCGACGGCACGCGAGAAGCTCGCCCGAGCGGAAAAGGCCAATGCCGACCACGACCTCAAACCGGCGACCAATTTGGCCGAGCAAGCCAACGTGGACGCGGAACTCGCCGAAGCAACGGCTCAGGAAAATCGCGCTCACAAGGCGGCGAAGGAATTCGACAAAAGCATCGACACGCTGCAGCAGGAATCGATGCGCAGCTCACCACCGGCTCAATGAGGCAATGACATGAACGCAAAAATAGTGATCAGTGTAGGCTTGATGCTGGGCATAGCCGGCTGCGCCTCAACCCCGCGACCTAATCCCACATTGGAAAGTGCGCAGGCCGCGGTGGGTGCAGCGGAGGCGGATCCCAATGTTGCCAAGTATGCCGCCTTGGATCTGGAGACGGCGAGGAAGCACCTCGACGTAGCCCAGGCCGCCGCAATACGTCACGAGGATGCCGCGGTTGACCAGCCGGCATATCTTGCCGCGCAGACGGCGCGATTGGCGCAAGCGCGCGGCGATGCGAAGGCGGATGACGCCCGCGTTGCCGCAGGTCAAGCCGAGCGGGACAAGATTCAGTTGGACGCCCGCACCCGCGACGTAGCAACTGCAAAGTTGGCGACCGACACGGCTGTGGTACAGCGCGATGAGGCAACGGATAAAGCAGCACGCTTGCAAGCGGAAGTCGATCAACTCAAAGCGACGCCTACGCCGCGCGGCCTGGTGCTGACCCTGGGTGATGTACTGTTCGATACGGGAAAAGCGCAATTGAATCCCGGATCGGCGCGCAAGCTCGACCAATTGGCGCAATTTCTGACCGATCACCCCGGACGTCGTGTGCAAATCGACGGATTCACCGACAGCGTCGGCAGCGAATCGTACAACCTGTCTCTTTCGCAGGAGCGTGCGGACACCGTCAGGTCCTCGCTGGTGTCGCGCGGCATAGACCGGTCGCGGATCGGAAGCCAAGGGTATGGAAAGAGCTTTCCGGTGGCGACCAATGAGGAGTCGGGCGGACGACAGTTGAATCGCCGTGTCGAAGTGGTCATCGGCGGAGATGATGGCGCATCGATTGCGGTACGCGGCTAAATGATAATCAAAGGACAATATATGCGTAAATTGACCTCCCTGGCGCTGGCCGCCGTCGCCGGAACCGGCCTGATGGCAGCCATCCCCGCCACGCAGGCCCAGGTGAGCGTCAGCATCGGCGTCGCCCCTGCATGTCCCTACGGCTACTACGATGCCGCCCCTTATAGCTGCGCACCCGCCGGCTACTACGGACCGGAATGGTTCAACGGCGAGGTCTTCATCGGCGCCGGACCGTGGTTTCACGGATCGAAGGATTTTCGCGGCAACGTGAATAACACCTTCCATCCGGAACATGGCTTCAAAGGCCCGATGCCCAGCCGCGGCGAGAAAGCCGAGCCGTCTAAGCGTGTCGATAAGGCCCACTTCAGCGGAAACGAAGAGCGCGACGGCCGCGGCCACGCGACCGGAGACAAACGCTAGCCGCAGCTCGTGAACGACCTTGCTCAAGGCGCCGCTGCCGAGGATGAGTCCCTCACCCTCCCGGCGTCCCGGCCGGCGGTCGAGGCGCGGGGCCTGGCACTGGGAGTTTTGGCGTCGCTCGCCTTTATCTTCGCCCTGTCGTGGGCGCGCGCCTTTGCAATACCGCTGCTGCTCGGCATCGTCCTCTCCTACACTCTGTATCCGCTGGTTGCGTGGCTCGAGGCGATCAGAATTCCGCGCGTCATCGGTACCGTGATCGTGATGGCCGGCGTGCTGAGTGCACTGGCCTTCGGTGTGTATTCCCTGCGCGGGCAAATGCAAACCATCATCGGACAGTTGCCCGTAGCAGCGACGAAACTGTCGGCGGGGCTTGCGGGCATACGGGCTGGCCCGATCGGCAACATGCAGATCATGCAGAACGCCGCGACGCAGATGGAAAAAGCGGCCGCCCAGGCAGGAAGCGCCGCGGCGCCACCGCGCCAAGCCGCGACTCACGTCATCGTCGATCAGCCGACTTTCAAGCTGAGCACCTTCCTCTGGAGGAGCTCGATGGACACTCTCGAAGCGCTAGGCCAGGCCGCCATGGTGATTTTCCTGGTGTTTTTCTTGCTGGTGGGAGGCGATAGATTCAAGCGGAACCTCGTGCGGGTGACCGGGCCGCAGCTGTCGAGGAAGAAGATCACCTTACATATCTTGAACGATATCAATCATTCGATTCAAAAATACCTGCTCATGTTGCTGACGACCAACTTGTTGATCGCGTTGCTCACCTGGGCCGTGTTTCGGTGGCTGGGTCTCGAGAACGCCGGCGCGTGGGCCGCGGCCGCCGGATTGCTGCACATCGTTCCGTTCCTGGGGCCCGTGGTCATTGCCCTTGCAACGGCCACGGCTGCGTTCATTCAATTCGATTCGCCGGCAATGGCGTTGCTGGTCGCAGGGGCATCGCTTGCGATCGCCACCGTGATCGGGACTTTCGTCACCACTTGGATGACCGGCCGCATTGCGAACCTGAATTCGGCGGCGGTGTTCATTTCGCTCATGTTTTGGGGCTGGCTATGGGGGATCTGGGGCATGCTTCTCAGCGTCCCAATCCTCGTAATCGTCAAGGTCGTATCGCAACACGTGGAACAGCTGCACCCCGTGGCGGAGCTGTTGGGAGACTCGTAAGCTACCGGAAGTGCATGGTACCTGTGCCGAACAGTCCGACCAGTCCGATGGCAATCAGGTAGAAAGCCACGATGTAGTTCAAGAGCTTGGGTGCGACCAGAATCAATACGCCGGCGATCAGCGAGACGATCGGGGTGAGACTCAGATTCAGACTCATGGAGACACCTCAGGGTAACAGTGCGAAACAGCGCGTGATGATGCATCGAGTCGCCGTTTTGGGCTGTGCGCTAGCGTACATACCGGAATCATGACGTCCCGATGGCCATGGCCAACAGTGTAGCGCGACGCCGCGCGCCCGGCGCATAAAAAAGTGCTGTGCAGTTCGGTCGCCTATGTACGTTAGCGCACGGACGCGGTAGAGCGTACGCGCAAGGATGAGGTGGGGGTCGACTGCACGCCCGGCGTGCGGGGTCGAACTTCAACTATTGGCAACTGAGCTGCACATGGGCAAGACGGGTAAGATGTTGAGCGATAAGGTCGAAGTCGGTAGCGCCGCCGTTTTGCCGGGTTCACCTCCCCACGAGAGGCCCGACATCGTCCCGACGCTGCAGCGGGCGATATTTAACAGTGCGAATTTCTCGAGTATCGCGACCGACGCCAAGGGTGTCATTCAGATATTCAACGTGGGCGCCGAACGCATGCTCGGCTACACGGCCGCCGAGGTCACCAACAAAATCACACCCGCAGACATTTCCGATCCCCTGGAAGTGATCGCGCGAGCCAAATTGCTGAGCATGGAGCTTGGCACCCCGATCGAGCCGGGCTTCGATGCGCTGGTGTTCAAGGCCTCGCGCGGCATCGAGGACATCTACGAGATAACCTACATCCGCAAGGACGGCAGCCGGCTGCCGGCCATGGTGTCGGTGACCGCTTTGCGCGACTCGCAGGACGTGATCATCGGTTATCTGCTCATCGGAACCGACAACACCCTGCGCAATCGGTTCGAGAGCGAGCAGAAGCGGCTCGATCAGCGTCTGCGCGACCAGCAGTTCTATACGCGCTCCCTCATTGAATCGAACATCGACGCTCTTATCGCGACGGACCCGTCCGGAATAATTTCCGACGTCAACAAACAGATGGAGGCGCTGACCGGCTGCTCCCGCGACGAATTGATCGGTGCGCCGTTCAAGAACTACTTCACCGACGCCGTGCGTGCCGAGGCGGGCATCAAACGGGTGTTGAGTGAAACCAAGCTGACCGACTACGAGCTTACCGCGCGCGCCCGTGACGGCAAGGAAACGGTGGTGTCCTACAACGCCACCACATTCTACGATCGCGACCGGACTCTGCAGGGGGTGTTCGCGTCGGCCCGGGACATCACCGAGCGGAAAATTCTCGACCAGGCGTTGCAGGAGACGAACCTCGCGCTGCAGGCCGCCACGCATACCGCGGAGAAGGCCAATCTCGCGAAGTCGGATTTTCTTTCGAACATGAGCCACGAATTGCGTTCTCCATTGAATGCGATTCTCGGGTTTTCCCAACTCATGGAATCGGGCACACCGCCGCCCACGCAGGTCCAGCGCCAGAGCATCGACCAGATTCTCCAGGCGGGCTGGTACCTGCTGGAGCTAATCAACGAGATTCTCGACCTGGCGCTGATCGAGTCGGGCAAGTTGTCTTTGTCACGTGAACCCACCTCGCTCTCGGACGTTCTGAACGACTGCCGCGGCATGATCGAACCCTTGGCGATGAAATGCGGTATCGGGCTGATCTTTCCCCTCTTCGACGGCACGCCTTTTGTCAAGGCGGACCGGACTCGGCTCAAGCAAGTTCTCATCAATTTGCTGTCCAACGCGATCAAATACAACCGCGCGGGCGGAACCGTGGAAGTGACATGCACCATCAGTGCGACGCATCTGACGCGCATCAGCGTGCACGACACCGGCGACGGGTTGACGAGGGAGAAGCTCGCTCAACTGTTCCAGCCCTTCAATCGCCTTGGACAGGAGTCCGGCAGCGAGGAGGGGACGGGGATCGGTCTGGTGGTCAGCAAGCGGCTGATCGAATTGATGGGCGGGGAAATCGGCGTGGAAAGCACGGTCGGCACGGGTAGCGCGTTCTGGATTGACTTGCACGCGGCGCACGCGCCCAAGCTCATCACGGTCACACCCGAAGTCAAGACGGGGGTGCCGGTGCGTGCGTCCACGGACGCGCCGCTGCACACGCTGCTGTGCGTCGAGGACAATCCGGCAAATTTGATGCTGGTGGAGAAGCTTCTGGAGCGGCGGCCGGACATCCGGCTGTTGGTGGCGAGGGACGGCATCCGCGGCATCGAAACGGTGCGGGCCGAGCGGCCCGATGTCATCCTGATGGATATCAACCTGCCCGGTATCAGCGGACTCATTGCCCTCGGCATCCTGGCGGACGACCCGAAAACCGCGCACATTCCGGTGATTGCGCTCAGTGCCAACGCCATGCCGGCAGACATAAAGAAGGGCCTGGCGGCGGGCTTCTACCGCTACCTGACCAAGCCGATCAAAGTCGAAGAGTTCATGGATA
>Ga0210393_10004954_pt1 | contig 10499 bp, 11 predicted proteins | sample IncBWC27OmetaG_FD_160068 | JGI IMG/M metagenome (GOLD analysis project Ga0210393, IMG submission 160068) | Forest soil microbial communities from Barre Woods Harvard Forest LTER site, Petersham, Massachusetts, United States - Inc-BW-C-27-O ...
CCTGGCCGGGCGGCTCGAAAATGCCGAAATCGACGAGGCGTCCTTCACCGCGGTCGCCGGCCTGCGCTTCGACCGCAGTCCATCCGCCACCGATCGCCTCGTGCTCGGCGACGCGTTTGCGATGATCCCGCCTTTCACCGGCAACGGTATGGCCATGGCTTTCCAGAGCGCCGAACTCGCGCTCGATCCGCTGCTCGCCTACGCACGCGACGAGGCCGGCTGGCCCGCGACCTGCCGTGCCGTGCACACCCTTCTGCGCCGGCGCTTCCGGCTGCGACTGGCGTCGGCCAACGCCCTCCATGCGTTTCTTTTTTCGCCACGCCGCCAACGCTGGCTTTTCGCCCTCAATCGCTCGCGTCTTTTACCGCTCCGCACTTTCTATCAGGCAATGCATTAAAGCCGCAGCAAATCCCAAACGCCAATGGCCAAACGTCAAAAAAATTTAGGAATTAAGGCTGTCGTTATTTGGAGGTTCTTTGGAATTTGCGTGTCTTCCAAAGCCCGAAGGGCGACGGAGGAGCGTTTGGCGTTTGGAATTTTTCATTAAAAAATGTATCTTCTCAGCCTCGCCACCGCCAATCCACCCGCGAAATTCAGCCAGCAGCAGTGCGGGGAAATCGCCCAGCAGTCGGCCGCCGTCAAACGCCTCGACGAACGGGCGCAGTTCATTCTGCAGAAAGTACTCACCGGCGACAACGGCATCGCCACGCGGCACTTTGCGCTCAGCGGGCTCGACCAGATTTTTGATTTGAACGCCGACCAGCTCAACGCCGCCTTTCGCACCGAGGCGCCCAAGCTCGCGCTCGCCGCGCTCCGGCCCGCGCTCGAACAGGCCCGCGTGCGGCCGGCCGGCCTCGACGCGCTGCTCATCTGCACCTGCACCGGGTACCTCTGTCCCGGCCTCACGAGTTACGTTGCCGAGCAGCTTGGTCTGCGCACCGACGCGTGGCTGCAGGATCTCGTTGGCCTCGGCTGCGGCGCAGCCATCCCGATGCTGCGCGCCGCCGGCCATGTGCTCGCCGCGCAGCCGGAGGCGACGGTTGCGTGCGTGGCGGTCGAAATATGCACGGCGGCCTTCTACCTCGACAACGACCCCGGCGTGATCATCAGCGCCTGCCTGTTTGGCGACGGCGCGGCAGCCACCGTGTGGCGAGCCACGCCCGGTCCGGACAATCTTCGTTGTTTTGAATTCAACACGCTGCACTGGCCGGAAGAACGCGACCGGCTGCGTTTCGAAATGCGTAACGGAAAATTGCGCAACCTGCTCCATCGCTCCGTGCCCGAAGTCGCCGCGCGCAGCGTCGCACAACTTTGGAGCCAGCGCGGTTCGCGGCCGGTGAAAAAAATCCTTTCCCACGCCGGCGGGCGCGACGTGCTCACCGCGATCGAAGCCACCGTGCCAGGCTATCCGCTCGCCGAGAGCGCGCACGTGTTGCGCAACTGCGGAAACATGAGTAGCCCTTCCGTGCTCTTCGCTCTGGCCGAGGCGCTGCGCGGCGGCCCGCCCGGGGCAGACGGCGATTTCTGGCTCGTGAGTTTCGGCGCGGGCTACAGCGCCCACTGCTGCCGGATTGGTTATTAGTCATTCGTCATTGGTTATTGGTCATTGGTGTTTTGTAGTTGGTTATTGGTAGTTGGTAATTAGTAATCTCGATTTCGAGATCGGAAATTCGTCATTCTGCATTGGTCATTCGTCATTTTCCCCATGCCCACCCTTCAGGAACTCGTCGACACCTGCGACCAGCGCACGCGCCGCCCGGCGTTCAAGGACGCGCCTGGCGCCTTCAACGGCCTGCAGGTGGCCAACGATGGCCGTGTCACCAAAATTGGCGCGGCCGTGGACGCGGGACTCGTGCCGTTCCAGAAAGCCGTGGCCGCCGGCGTGGATTTCCTCATCGTACACCACGGCATGTATTGGGACATGCCACGACCGCTCACCGGCCCGGTTTATGAGCGCGTCGCCACGCTTGTGCGCGGCAATTGCGCGCTTTATTCGAACCACCTGCCACTCGATGCGCACCCGGAAATCGGCAACAATGCCGGGCTCGCGCGACAGCTCGGGCTGACGCCGGACCGTGGTTTTCTGCTGCGCGAAGGTGAAGCCATCGGCCTGATCGCGACCGGCGCGCCGGACCGCGCCGGGTTGCGCGCGAAACTAGAAAAACTTTATCCGCGGGTGATTGCGCTGGAGTTCGGCTCAGACCAGCCGGCGCAAATTGGGCTGTGCAGTGGCAGCGGCAACAGCGCGGTGCCCGAGCTCTCACGCGAGGGCGTGGACACGCTCGTGACGGGAGAACTGCGCGAGGAATGGTTTAACGTCGCGCAGGAACAGCGGCTCAACCTCTATCTGTGCGGCCACTACGCGACGGAGGTGCACGGCGTAAAGGCGCTCGCCGCGGAATTGGGCGCAAAGTTTGGTTTGCCGTGGGAGTTCATCGCGACAGAGAATCCGCTCTGACTTTTTAAGAAGGAAACCCGGAATCCATGAAATTTAGTTTTCCTTTCGTGGTTTCCTGGCTTCCTACTTCGAATCAATGAAACGCATCGCCATCCTCAACGGCCCCAATCTCGACCGGCTCGGCCTGCGCGAACCGGAGATTTACGGCCGCACCACGCTCGCCGGCCTCGAGGCCGAACTGCGCAAGGAATTCGGTTCGGTGGTGAAACTGGAGTTTTTCCAGTCGAACCACGAGGGCGCGCTCATCGACAAGATCGCCGCGTTGGCCGACGCGAAGGCCGACGGCCTCGTCATCAATCCCGGCGCATTCACGCATACCAGCGTGGCGCTGCGCGACGCCCTACTCGGCGCCAAGCTGCCGGCCGTCGAGGTTCACATCTCGAATATCTACCAGCGCGAGGAGTTTCGCCATAACTCGCTCACCGCGCCGGCGTGCCTCGCGGTCATCAGCGGCCTCGGCCTCGAGGGCTACCACGCCGCCGTGCGGTTTTTATTGAAGCGCTAACAGACTGTCTAAATGGCCGAAGCTCTTTTCACGAGCGTACCGGGCGAGACGTGGTGCGCCTGCCACACCAAGCCACGGTGCGAAAAAAAATTCGCCGGCCTGATGAGCGCCGAGCGCTTCGTGCATTACCTGCCGCTCGTCCCGAGTGTGCGCCGTTACCAGAACCAGACGAAACGTTTCACCAAGCCACTTTTTCCCAGTTACGTGTTTGTGCGCATGGCGCCGGAAAAGCGGGCGCGCGTCTACCAGCAGGACTTGCTCGTGCGTGTCCTACCGGTCGATGACGAGCCGGGGTTCCTGCGGCAGATGGAGGACGTGCGGGTCATCGTCGCTTCGGGCCTTGAACTTTCGCTGCGACCACTCCTGCAACGCGGCACGCGGGCCAAGGTCGTGGGCGGGCCGCTCCACGGCCTTATCGGTGTGGTGGACGATCCAGCCAATCCGCAGGGCATCGTGCTGGCAGTGGACGTGCTACAGCAGGGTTTGCTGGTGAAATTGCCGCTGGAAAACCTGCAGGCGCTGCCGTGAATTTCGCTTCGCGAAATGCGAGGCGAAATTCACGGCAAGTTCACGGTTCATGGTTCACGGTTGGGCCGACTGGCCAATGATCCGGGCAACCGGGGCGAACCTTCAGCCTTTCAGTTTTTCAGTTCTTCAGCTTTTCCTTGTCACGCCCACGTCCGCCATGCGCACACGGCCAGATGCAACGTTGCGCACGCGGCGAGCGCCGCGGCGACGTCATCGATGACCACACCCCAGCCGCCCGGCAGGTCTTGAAGTTTGTCGATGCCAAGCGGCTTGGTGATGTCGAACAGCCGGAAAAGCGCGAAGCCGGAAAGCATGACCCCCCACATCGACAGTGGATGAAGCAACCATGGCCAGCCGAGAAAACACAACGGCATAACGACAAATTCATCCAGGTTGATTTCGCCGGGATCTTTTTTTCCGAGCCGCAGTTCGCCTTCGCCGCAAAGGGCGACCGCAAAATAAAGCCCGGTCACGCAGAGCAACGCGTAGCCGAGTGGAGGCAGGTGAAGAAAAATCAGGAAATAAACCAACCCGACGGCCGAACCCCACGTGCCCGGCGCGGGCAGGCGGCCGAGCGGGCCGAGCCGGGCGCAGACCAACACAACGGAGGTCGGCCAAGTGCGCGGCCAGGTGGGTTGCGACAATTTCATTTCGAGCACGCTGTTACGGCTCCGCGAACACCACATCGCGGTATTTCATAAAATAACGGTAGCCGGACCAAAGGGTGAAAAACACCGCGACGATAAATATACCCAGCCCCAGATTATGTAGCAGATTTGCAAAAGGGCCCAAGTCCCACGGCAAAACACGGGCGAGGTCGGTTTCCAGCATGGGCACAAAAAGCAAAAACCCGATGGCGATGAGTTGCGTGACGGTTTTCTGTTTCCCGCCCCTTTCTGCGGCAAAGACCACGCCTTTCGACGCCGCCACCATGCGCATTCCGGTGATAAGGAATTCGCGGCACAGCACGAGCAACACCCAGTAAATCGGCAACGCGTCGGTGTCCACAAATGAAATCATCAGGCCAAGCACGAAAATTTTATCGGTCAACGCATCCATCAGCTTGCCAAAATTCGAAACCAGCCCGCGTTTGCGCGCGATGTAACCGTCGAGCCAGTCACTCACCGCGCCGGCAATGAAAAGGATGAAGGCGAGGGACGCCGCGCCCGGCCAGTGGCATTGCATCAGGCTCACGATGACAAACATCAGCGGGATGCGCGACAGCGTGAGGATGTTGGGCAGGTTCATGCAGCGTGGGGAATAAGTATCAGGCAGCAGGGAACAAGTGCCAAGGATCAAGTAACAAGTAACAAGTGCCAAGTGTCAGGTGCCAGGCAACAAGAACCGACGCCAAATTTGCGACTCGCCCCGACCCCCTGGTACGCCCCATGATTGGGTCATGCGTCATTGCATCTACCCTGGCACTTTCGACCCCGTCACCTACGGGCACCTCGACGTGCTCGAACGCGCCGCACGGCTTTTTGACAAGGTCACGGTCGCCATCGCAGAAAATCCGGGCAAGGCCCCGCTTTTCACCGCGGAACAGCGGCTTGCGATGTTGCGCCCTAATATCGCAAAGCTGCCCAACGTTACGGCCATAGCCTTCGACGGGCTGCTCGTGAACTTTGCGCAACAACAAGGCGCCATCGCCATCATCCGCGGCCTGCGCGCGCTGTCGGACTTCGAGTTCGAGTTCAATATGGCCCTGATGAACCGCCATCTGAAACCTGTCATTGAGACGATTTTTGTCATGCCGAAGGAAATCTACAGCTACACGAGCTCGAATCTCGTGAAGCAAGTCGCAAAATATGGCGGCGACGTGACGCACTTCGTCCCGCCAGACGTGGCCGTGGAATTGAAAAAAATCTTTGCGCCCTGACGACCGGCGGCCCGCTTAAGATCATCCCGACCCCCATAAAATGCTCGCGCGGACAAAGTAATGCGACCTTTCTTTCGCGGCTGCGTCAAACCACGCACCGGCCCATCGCGGTTAACCGCCTCCACAAAGTTTAATTCGCGAGCAAACGGAATCTCCCAAAAACCTTCATCTTCATGGCTAAACCTGGAAGCTCCAATCGTTGGATCATCATCATTGTTATAGTTGTCGTCGTCGTGGGTGGCAGCTGGTATTACTGGGCTGGGCATGGCGATAAGCCGCCTGGCTACTACACCGCAACGGTTGCCCGCGGCGACATTGTGCAGAATGTCACGGCGACCGGCACCATCCAGCCCGTCCTAGACGTACTGGTGAGCAGCCAGATTTCCGGGTACGTCAACAGCCTGTCGGCGGATTTTAACTCCAAGGTCAAGAAAGACGATGTCCTCTGCACCTTGTTGCCGACAACCTATCAAGCCGCGGTCGATTCGGCCGAAGGCGACCTGGCCAACGCCCAGGCGAACCTCGAACTCCAAACGGTGAACGTGAAACGCGACCAGCAACTCCTCGACAAAAATCTCATCGCCCAGTCGGACTACGACCAGGCGAAGGCCCTGCTCGATGAAGCGACCGCGCAGGTACAAATCAAGCAGGCCTCGCTCAAAACCGCCCAAACCAACCTTTCCTATTGCGAAATCAAGTCGCCCATCGACGGCATTGTCATCAAACGCGTCGTCGATATCGGCAACTCGGTCGCAGCCACCCTCAATTCTCCCGAACTGTTTGAAATCGCCAATGACCTCACAAAAATGGAAATCGATGCGGCCGTGGCCGAGGCCGACATCGGGAACGTCGCCGAGGACCAGACCGTCAATTTCTCCGTCGATGCATATCCTAATCGCCAGTTTCGCGGGAAAGTTTTCCAAATCCGCAATGCGCCCCAAACCCAGCAGAACGTCGTCATTTACGACGTCATGATCAGCGTCGATAACAGCGACCTCAAGTTGAAGCCCGGTATGACCGCCAATGCCTCGATCGTCGTTGCGCACCGTCCCCAGGCGCTCCGCCTGGCCAACAGTGCCCTGCGCGTCCGTGTGCCTGACAACGTACTGCCACCTTCGCCCGTTGAAGGCAAATCAGCTGACAATGCCGCCGCGCCCAAACCCATGACTGACGACGAGCGCCGCCAGCAATTTCATCAGCTTATGCAGGATGCCGGGTTCGTGCGTGGCAATGGCCCGCCGTCACCCGAAATCATCCAGCGCATGCAACAGCTTGCCAAGGAACGTGGGATCGAGCTGCCCGACCGTTTCAAAAGCCAGTCCAGTGGCGACGCAATCGTCACACGCACGGTTTACCTCCTCCCCGGCGGCGATCCGAAAGCGAAGCCTGAAGCCATTTCCGTCAAGCTCGGCATCAGCGATGGCGTGAATACCGAGATCATTGATGGCCTGAAAGAAGGCGACGTCATCATCACTGGCATTAATACCACTGCGGGCAGCGGCTCTCAGGGCACATCCAGTCCATTCGGCACGCGCCGCATTGGTGGCTAAACACCGCACATGTATCATGAGTGCTGTCGTCAAACTTGAAGCCATTCACAAAATCTACGATTCCGGTGAAGTAAAAGTGCACGCCGTGCGCGGTGTTTCGATCGAGATTCAAAAAGGCGAATTTGTCGCCCTGATGGGAGCGAGCGGCTCCGGCAAATCGACCCTGATGAATCTCCTCGGCTGCCTCGACCGGCCCACCCAGGGGCGCTATCTGCTCGACGGCACGGATGTCTCGAACCTCGACCGCAACGCCCTGGCCGACATCCGCAACCAGAAGCTTGGTTTCGTTTTCCAGGGCTTCAACCTGCTCTCGCGCACCACGGCGCTGGAAAACGTCGAGCTGCCGATGCTCTATAGCCAACAACAGTTGTCGCGGCAGGAGATGCGCGAGCGCGCCATGCACTGCCTCGAGATCGTTGGCCTCGCCAATCGCGCGGATCACTTCCCCAGCCAGTTGTCCGGCGGCCAGCAGCAGCGTGTCGCCATCGCCCGCAGCCTCATCAACCAACCCCAAGTGCTGCTCGCCGACGAACCCACGGGCAATCTCGACAGCCAAACTTCCATCGAGGTCATGGGGGTGTTTCAAAATCTTAACGAACAAGGCATCACCATCTTGATGGTCACCCATGAGCTCGACATCGCCCACTTCTGCAAACGCAACCTTATCCTTCGCGATGGCCAGCTGGTTAGCGACGTGCAGGTCGTCGACCGTTCCATCGCCGAGAATGAACTGCGCCAGTTGCGAGCCGCTGAAACCGCGGCCAAACTCACCGCCTGAACTCGGCGGACCGCCATGCGAATTTTCTCCACTATCCTCGCCGCCTTGCGCGCCCTGCGCCGCAATAAAATGCGCTCCGTCCTGACCGCACTCGGCATCATCATCGGCGTCGCCGCCGTCATCGCCATGATCAGCATTATCAATGGCGCCAAATCGCAGCTCCAATCACAGATCGCCAGCCTGGGCCAGAATGTCGTCCTCGTTTTCTCCGGTAATTTTTCCGCCGGCGGCGTCCACAGCGGCATGGGTGGCGCAGGCACCCTGACCGTGGACGATGCCCTGGCGATACAAAAGGAAGTGCGCGGGGTGGTCGCCGTCAGTCCGGAAGTGCGCGATCGCAAGCAGGTGCTGGCCAATGGCCTCAATTGGGGCACTCAGATCCTGGGTGAAGGGCCCGACTATCTTACGATCCGTGACTGGGCCTTGAGTTCCGGCGCCATGTTCACCGAACAAGACCTGCACAGCACCAGCAAGGTCTGCATCATCGGACAGACTATCGTCAACCAATTGTTCCCCGCTGACGACCCGATCGGCCAGACTTTGCGGATACAAAACATCCCCTTTAAAGTGCTGGGCGTATTGAGTATAAAAGGTCTTTCCATCCAAGGCTCGGATCAAGACGACGTTGTGATCGTGCCTTACACCAGTGAGATGAAACGCGTTTCAAAACGCACCAATTTGACCGGGGTCAATGTCCAGGCCGAATCTTCCGATGCCGAGAAGCAGGTGGAAAGCGACATCACCGACCTGCTTCGCCAGCGCCACCGCATCACCGATACCAGCGGCCACGATGACGATTTCACCGTCCGGGGCCAGGATGAGATTCAAAACGCCGTTAGCGCCCAAGCCAATACCATGACCTATCTGTTGGGCGGCATCGCCGGGGTCTCGCTTCTGGTCGGTGGGATTGGCATCATGAACATCATGCTCGTGAGTGTGACGGAGCGCACGCGTGAGATCGGCATTCGCATGGCCGTGGGCGCGCATGGCCGTGACATTCTTGCCCAGTTCTTGATCGAAGCAGTCGTGCTCAGCTTGATCGGCGGTGTCCTTGGCGTCCTCACGGGCTTCTTCTTTGCAAAATTATTCTCCTACTTGAATCACTGGACAACCCTTGTTTCGACTTCCTCCGTGGTAATCGCCCTGCTGTTCAGCGGAGCCGTTGGTGTTTTCTTTGGTTTTTACCCGGCGCGCAAGGCGGCGCAGCTCGACCCCATCGATGCGCTGCGCTACGAGTGAATTTGGAACCAACCCGCGCTCGTGACAAACTAAGGATCATGCACGTTCTCCCGACCCGCTGCATTGCATTCGTCCTTTTCTGCCTTCTACTCGGCGCCGGGCGCACCGCGGCGTCGGACTTTGACCACGCCGTCACCCTCTTCCAGGCCAAACACTTTCCCGACGCCCGGGCCGCATTTGAGAAACTCGCCGCCAGCGAGCCGTCAAACGCCACCATCCACTATTATCTCGGCCGCATCGCACTCGAGCGGGACGACTCCGACAACGCCGTCGACGAACTTGAGAAGGCCACCGCCGGCGAACCAAAAAACTCCGACTACTATTTCTGGCTCGGCGGCGCTTACGGCCTGTATGCACGGCAGCACACCTCCATCGGCAAGGCTCGCAAATGCCGCGATGCGTTCCTCCGGGCCGTCGAGCTCGATCCCAACAATCTCGATGCCCGCGCCGCGCTCGTCACCTTCTACCGCATGTCGCCGTGGTTTGTCGGCGGCAGCATGAAAAAGGCCCACGCCCAGGCCGACGAAATCAAAAAACGCGATCCGCTCCGCGGCGCGGAAGCCGAGGGCGAGATCTGCATCGCCGAAGAAAAATACGCCGACGCCTTCGGTGCCTTTGAAAGCCTGCTCAAGGAGCATCCCGATCAGATCGCCGCACTTTATCAAATCGGTTATATTGCCGCAACCACCGGCCAGCGCCTCGATCGCGGCGAGGCCGCACTCAAGGAATATCTCACGCACACGCCCAATGACACACAGCCCAGCCTCGCTTACGCGCACTACCGCCTCGGCGATATTTTTCGGGAAAAAGAAGATACCGGCGCGGCCCGCAAAGAATACCAGGCCGCCCTCGCCCTCGACCCCAACCTCAAGCAGGCGGCCGACGCCCTCGAAGACCTCAAATAGAGGCACTGGCATCTCATCGCGCCCGCCTTCGCTAGAACAGTTTAAAAATTAGTGCAGCCACAAAGGATCACAAAGAGCTCAAAGAAGGTATATATTTTTGAAGGCCTTTTCTTTGTGACCTTTCGTGGCAAAAAATCCAGGTGATCGCTTACCAGCGTCCGAGCGGAGGGAACGACATCCTCGCCGTGGTCCAGGCAGTATGGTTACGGTTTTATTTAAAATACCCTAAAAGCTGCGGCGGACAGGCTTGCGGTCGGCAGCGTTGCCCGGCTGAATTTTTGCATGCCCGCGCCGCCGCCCATCGTTGAGTTTCGCGACGTTGATAAATGCTACGGCGACGGCCCGCTCATCCTCGAGCGCCTTAATTTCACCGTGCAACCGGATGACTTCATCGGACTCATCGGCCCGAGCGGTTGCGGCAAATCCACCCTGCTCAAGCTCATCGCCGGCCTCAGCCCCATCACCTCCGGCTCGGCCACGATCGAAGGCGCCGCGCCCGAAAAGGCCGCCCACAATCTCGCCTTCATTTTTCAGGAGCCCACGCTTCTGCCCTGGCTCACCACCGCAAAAAACGTCGAGCTGCCGCTCCGGCTGCGCCGCGCTTCCGCCGCGCACCGCGCCGAAACGCGCCAGCATGCCCTCGCACTCGTCGGCCTC
>Ga0210393_10004955_pt1 | contig 10498 bp, 10 predicted proteins | sample IncBWC27OmetaG_FD_160068 | JGI IMG/M metagenome (GOLD analysis project Ga0210393, IMG submission 160068) | Forest soil microbial communities from Barre Woods Harvard Forest LTER site, Petersham, Massachusetts, United States - Inc-BW-C-27-O ...
TCGGCAAACTTTGAACACAGCACAGTAATGGTGCGCGGATCGTCGATATGTGCGTCTAGATCAGTCCTCTGTGTGATACCCTCGACGCCTTTGGTATCGATCACGCTGATCTGATACCTCGAGTTACGAAGTAGCTTGGATGGCATTAGTACAGTAATCCGCGACGGTACCGAGAAGCCGGAATGCTGGCCGTGGTTTATCTTGCTGACATTCTCGGCCAACCATGCGATCCCATGTTGATCGTCTTGGGAGAGAATCAATTGCGATTGCGTGCGTTGCTCAAGGTTCATCTTGAGAACGATTCGATCGACGAGAATGTCGGTGTCGTCGCACGAGGAAAGCATTTCTCGGATCGGATCAGCAAATATACGTTTGCCGTCGACGGATACCGTACTTGTACGGTTGAGCTTAGACATATTACGCAACACGCGGTCGATCTCCGTGGTAACCCCGCTTTCCCCTTTCTTCTTCAGTCCCTCAACCAGCTCTGCGACTAATAGTCGAACCTCATCATTCTTGAGGCAGTCAGCGGCTATTCCGAATGCCGGCGCAGCCTTAATGACAACTTCGCAGACAGTCATTCGTCCACTGCCTGTCGGAAAGACACTTCTCAATTGCCCGGCCGGTCCCGGAATAAGCAGATTGGTAAGAAAGGAGAGGGCGGTCGTCTTGCCGACGCCGAGATCGCCGACCCATGCGATGTTGTGATCCGCTCTGTATAGGAACTGCGCTGTTACGATCAGCCGTTTCCTCAACGATTGGACGGGCGGAGCGAGAATTGGGTCGAATGAGTCAGCTTCCTCGAAACCGAGGAGCTCCTGGAGAGATTGCTCAATACGCCAAAGAATCTCGCGGTCTGGATGCTGGAAGTTAGGCCGGTCTGTAATTGTCCAATTTAGTTCGTAGAACGCACGGATGGCGGAGCTTTCTTCGGTGGGAATCATTTCGAGGTATCGCCACGCCATCTTCCGATCGGTCGTCTCAGCCTTTTCCAATCGTGAAATCACGCTACCGCTGATGCCGAGTTTTTCAGCTATTTCCGCTTGGCTGAGAGACGCATTGTCGCGAGCCGTGCGTAGAATCGAAGTGGGGATTGCAAGTTCCATGGGAGCCTCCTGCAAGCATTCTGCAAATTTGCAGATGATTTGCAGCAAGATGACACAGAGACCCTATAAATGTCAAACGGCTTGCCGTAAATACGCCGTGGAGCGCGGTTGGAACGTGGACGACGGCCGCATCTTTTTCGACGAAGCGATCTCGGGGTCGCGGACTGACCGAGCGGGCCTTAACGAAATGATGGAGCTGGCTCGAACCAAGAATTTCGAAGCTCTCTTAGTCGACGACCTTTCTCGTCTTGCGCGCAATATCCTGCTGATGCTTTCGATGATTCATGAGCTGCGATTCCTTGGTATTCGCGTTGTCTCGGTCGCTGACGGCTTGGACAGCAATCAGGAAGAGGCCAATTTATCGATTCAACTGAGGGGAATAGCAAATGAGCTTTTCTTGACCGATCTGCGTAAGAAGACCATGCGAGGTCAAATCGGGCAGAAGGGTAGAGGGTTTTTCGTCGGCGAAAGAGCGTTCGGCTATCGATCCCTGCCGGTCGGTACTGGCAGGAAAGATAAGAAGGGACAACCACGGCCGGATGGCTACAAGATGGAAACGTTCGCCTCCGAAGCTGCTGTCGTTAGGGAGATATTTGAAGACTTCGCTTCAGGTAAGTCAGTATTTTCGATGGTCAATGACCTGAATCGGCGAGAAGTGCAGGGGCGCTACCAAGCAGGGAAATGGAGCGCCCCGACAATTATGAGAATGGTGAGGAACGAAAAGTACATTGGTCGATGGATCTGGAATCGGATGGAGCATCGCAGGGATACTCAGACCAACAAAGTCCGAGTATTTCCCAAAGATCCGACGAAGTGGTGTGTAGTCGAAGATGAAGCGTTGCGGATCATCCCCCACGAACTGTGGCAGCGAGTTCAAAACCGTCTCGAAGAACTAGGGAAAGTGTGGCACAGAGGACAGAACAAACGCGGCTTTGAGTGTCAACGGGGAAGCCGGGTATCTGTGTATCCGCGCCGCTTGCTCTCAGGTTCAATGATATGTGGTCGCTGCGGCGGTGCGATTGGTGAAGTAACTGGTCGGAAGGGTGGGTACTACGGCTGTTTAAAGGCGCGCCGAACGATGTGCGACAACCGTCTCCTAGTTCGCCGCAAGAAAATAGAACGCTTACTGCTCGAGGAGCTGCGGAACCGTATCCTAAACGTCGATTCAATCGAACATGTACTTCAAAAAATCAAAGTTGAACTCGATCATTCCAACTCGGATCTGCCCAGCAAGGTCGACCTCAAAGTCAAAGAACTCAACGATCAACAGCGACGAATAACCTATTTGGTCGAGGTGGTTGCAGACGGACGGGGCACGCGGAGCATAACAGATGCATTGAGCGCATCCGAAAAACGCACCGATGATCTCAAGGCTGAACTTGAAATATTGCGCCGCTCGTTAACCGATTCGTTCTGCGTCCCACCACGAGCCTGGGTCGAGGAGAGACTCCACAATCTTCAGCAGACTTTGGACAGAAACGTCGGTGCATCAGCGCTTCTTCTTCGAAAGGTGCTCGGCCCGATTCGTTTGGATGTTGTGATTCCCGACATAGGAAGGCCGTACTACGTCGCCCGATCAAAACTTTGCGTCGTAGAACTGCTTAATGTTCGCGCGCTGAAAACACCGATCGAACCCCCTTGCGCCCAGGTTGAGGAGGATAGTGGGCAAGGGGGTTCGAATACATTTCAATGGTGGAGGCGGGGGGAATTGAACCCCCGTCCGAAGGCCTTCCGGCGACGGCCACTACACGCTTAGTCTGCGAATTTTAGCTCGCGCCCGGAGCGCCCACAGACGGGCTTTCCTGACGCCAGCCGGCTGAAGTTTCGGTACCCCGCCCAGCCGGTGAACTGCGGTTCCCTAGCCCACTAAATGACGCCCCGACCCGCTGCCATGGGCGAGCAGCGGCGGGACGCTAGCGGCCCTTAGGCCGCCAGAGCGTAACCGTTATTGTCTGCGGGTAAATTTCGCAGTCTGCCAGTTTTACGGGTCGACAGCACCCGGCGTGCGACCATGGCCCTATTGTCTTCGTCGAATCCAGTTCGCCCCCACTGAGTGTGGGTTGTCCATCTACGAGGCCAGTCGAAACGGTTACATCTTCCAATCTAAGGCTCAGCCGCCGCCTGCGCAACCGTGCGCGCGAGGCCCTTATCCGCGCCACCGCGTTCCAGATAAACTCGCACTGAGACTAAGATGGCGCGCGACACTAATAATCGCAACGGCAAACCCTCCGCCGACGGCTTCGACCTGGTGGTCGACAACCGCAAGGCGCGGCACGACTTCTTCATCGAGGAGACGCTCGAGGCCGGCCTCGCGCTCACCGGCACCGAGGTCAAGTCGCTGCGGGCGCATCGCGCAAATCTGCGCGACAGTTACGCGCGCATCAAGAACGGCGAGGCGTTCCTCGAAAGCGTTCACATCGGCGCCTACGCTCCCGCCGGCCAATTCAGCCACAAGGAAACGCGCGCGCGAAAACTCCTGATGCATCGGCGCGAGATCAATCGCCTGTGGGGCCGCGTGCGCGAGAAGGGTTACTCGATCGTCCCCTTAAAAATCTACTTCAAAAACGGCCGCGCCAAGGTCGAGCTCGGGCTCGCTAAAGGCAAGCACTCGTACGACAAGCGCGACGTGCTCCAGCGCAGGGCGTCCGATCGCGAAATCGAGCGCGCGCTTAAAGGACGCAACCGCTAAAGCGCCCCTTCGTTCGCGGCGAGTTGTCGCAATTCCGCAGCCAGCCGCTGGAAGCCCGCGACGCTCGCCGCCAACTCCGCCGCCGTCGTGCCGACGTTTCCGAGCACGCTTGCGACCGTATCGTGAAAGCGCGCCGGCTTGATCGCAAATTGCCGTGACTCGGCGCTGGCGCCTTTCTCGTTGAGAAAGAATCTGCGATTGAGCGCGTACAGCACCAACGTCATGAAACCCGCCGCGCGAAACAGGCATCCCGCGACATACATCACGTCCACGCGCTCGACCGGCTTCGCGCAGATCGAAATTTCGAATTCCGCGTCAAACAGATGCTTGGTCACCGCAGCGGTTCGAAATTTTTCCGGATACTCGCGGACCATCGACTTGAGCTCGGCGATCGTCTCGCCGGTCGTGAACAGCGGACGGCAGACGTGAACCTCGCCCGCGTAGATCTGCATATGAAATCCGAGAGGATGCCCAAGCTGATAGACGGTGCGCGGACGCCCGGCGACAAAATCCTCGATCGCCTGCCGCACCGCGCCAATCTCACGGTATAGAAAATCCACGTGATGCCCCCGGATCTCGAGCCATCCACCACCGTTCACTGCCGGTCCCCACGCGCCGAACGGCGTTACCAATCCGTCGGCATGACGATCGTCCAACTCCTGCGCAGCCGCTTCCAGAGCCACTGTCGAGAAGGGTCGCTCGGCGTCGTAGTAAATCCCAAGATCGATATCGGAGCGTTCGTCAGCCGTCCCGCGCGCCCGGGAACCGCCCAGCACAATCGCCGCGATGCCCTCGACCTTCGCTACGCGAGCAACAACCTGGCTGATTATTTCGTCGATTTCGCTTTGAGCGGCCACGCGTCGAGCATAGGTTGCCCGACCAAATTGAGCAACGAACACGACCGGACTTGAATTCTAGTTGCTCGCCGACGTATCAGCGTTGGCCTGCGCGTCGAGCGTCGTCGCGCCCGCCGCACCGAGCAACGCCTGCAGTCGCGCGATTCGCTTGGCGAGCGGCGGATGGGTTGAAAACAAATTCGCGAAAAATCCCTCGCTGTCGTCGCGCAGACCCTCGCGCGGATTCACGATGAACAGATGCCCGGTGCCCGCGGTGCCCTGCTTCAGCGGCGATTCGATTCTCGCGATATGCTCCAGCGCCCGCAGCAGCGCGCGCGGGTTGCGCGTGAACTCTACCGACGACGCATCCGCCAGGTATTCGCGCTGCCGTGACACCGCCATCGCGAGCAGTTGTGAAAATATCGGCGCCAGCGCGGCTAGAACGATCACCGCCACCGTGATCAGCGCCGCCGCCTGGTTGTCGCGATTGTTATTGCTCCTGCCGCGCGCACCGAACCCGCCGAAGAACATCCAGCGATAGACGAAGTCCGACAGCATCGCGATTCCGCCGACCATCACCGCGATCATCATCATCGTGCGAATGTCGTAATCGGCGACGTGCGACATCTCGTGCCCGATCACTCCCTGCAACTCCTCGCGGTCCATCTGGTCGACCAGTCCCTGCGTGACGCAAATCACCGAATGCGTCGGGTCACGCCCGGTCGCGAACGCGTTCGGCGACTCGTCGTCGACGATGTAGGGCTTCGGCACCGGCATCCGCGCCGCAGTCGCCATTTCGTTGATCACGTCGAGCACCATCTGATGCTTGGTCGTGTCGGGCGTGAGCGGCCGCGCATGAACCGAGAGCAGCACGAGCGACGCGCCGCTATAGTATGACACCATCGATTGCACGCCAGCAAAAACCAGCGCCGCAATAGTCAGTACCGGGAAGCCGACCAGTTGTCCGTTGACGATCGCGACGTCGCGCGCCGCAATATCGAGTCCGAGTCCGAGCGCGCCGAATAGCAAGATGAACGCAAGTACCAGCAGAACAGTCTCGCGGCGATTAGTCGCCTCGAGAGATCTGAAGCTCGTTGCTGCCATCGCGACGACCGCCTGCCGAGCGTGCTCAGGCGCGCGGCGCGGTCGGCGTCGTCATCGAAAGGTCAACCTTGGGAACGGCCGCGTCTTCGGGCGCGCCCTTGAAATATTCCGCCGCCTTGAAACCGAAATTGTCCGCGATCAGATTCGTCGGGAAACTCTGGATGCGCGTGTTGAGATCGAGCACCACATCATTATACGACTGGCGCGCGAAGGCGATTTGATTTTCTGTGGTCGTCAGCTCTTCCTGCAGCTTGAGCACGTTTTCGTCGGCCTTCAACTGCGGATAATTCTCGAACACCGCCAGCAGCCTGCCGAGGCCGGTCGTGATCTGATTTTCGGCCGCCATCCTCGCGCCCTGGTCCGTTGCGCTGATCGCCTTGGCGCGCGCCTCGACGACCTGCGTCAGCGTGTCGCGCTCGAACTGCATGTAACCTTTGACGGCTTCGACCAGGTTTGGAATCAGGTCATGCCGGCGTTTCAACTGAACATCGATTTGCCGCCACGAATTATCTACCTGGTTCCGGAGACTGACTAATCGGTTATAGGCAAAGATTGCCCATCCGACGATAGCCACTACGATAATCAGAAGGATCATTTGCTATTCCCCCAATACTCAGTTCGAAGTGACTTCGTCGGCAGCAACCAAGGCGCCGGCGTTCGACCGCCGGCGCCTGGGAGCGTGCTGATTAGTTTTCGAACTCAACTTTGATCTTGAAAGGCTTGCTCTCGGGCCGCTTCGGCACCGTCACTTCGAGCACCCCATCCTTGTATCCCGCCTTGATTCCGTCGTGGCTGGCATCTTCGGGCATCGTGAACGCGCGCCGCATCGTGCCGTACGTCCGCTCCGACAGATGGACTTCCGCGTCCTTCGACCATTCCGGCCGCTTGCGCTCCGCCTGGACGATCAAATTGCCGTCCTCGACCTGCACATCGACCGACTCGCTCGCGATCCCTGCCATCTCGAAATAGAAATGGTAGCTGTCCGCGTCTTCGACGACGTCCGCCGCCGGCCCCGTCTTGCGCGCGGGCTCCAGCTCGTTCCACAACACGTTCCAGTGGCGCAGCAAAGAGTCGTTTGGCGTGAAACCGTTCATTCGCACTTCCATCTTAAAGCGATCCTCCTGCCGAATTTTCTCGGCGTGATTTTAAATTTCGGGGCGCGAGCGCGAGGAGAGCTCTATCTGTCTCTCGCTCGAAATCGCCGCGCGTCCCACAATTTCAAGGTAAGTACGAACTCGGTCGCGTCAAGCGGTACTTCACGAAACCCGCAAAATATCGGCCAAAAGCGTCTTATTTCACCGACTACGCCGGCTTCGAAATCTTCGCGATTTCCTGCGCGAAGCGTGCCGCCATCTTGCTATCGCCGTTCGCTTCAGCGATTTTCATACCCTCATCCAGCTCTTTAAGCGCCCGCGGAATTTCCCCTTTGCCGAGCAGCACACCAACCTTGCGAAAGATGCGCGCGTAGAGCTCTCCTTTTTCGGCGGCGTTCATGGCAACGAAAACGGCTTCAGGCAACGAACACGAAACTCGCGATTCGATCCTCGATGGATCTATCACGTTGATTCAGCCGAGGCACGGTTACCGCTTCTCGCTCGAAGCGATTTTGCTCGGCCGCTTTGCGCGCGCGACCACGCGTGATCGAGTGCTCGAGCTCGGCGCCGGATGCGGTGTCGTATCGATCATGATGGCGTCGCTTTACAAACCGCGCGAAGTCGTCGCGCTCGAAATCCAACCAATGCTCGCGGAGATGATCGCGCGCAACGCGACCTTCAACGGCTTCGATTCAGTGCATGCTGTTTGTGCCGACTTGCGCCAGAAAAAAATCGCCGGCCTCAAGCCCGCCAGTTTCGACCTCATCATCGCAAATCCTCCATATCGTGCGACTGCCGCCGGCCGCGAGAATCCCGACCACGGCCGCCGTCTCGCGCGCGGCGAGAGCGCCGCCGCGCTGCACGACTTCGTCGCCGCCGCACGCCGTTACGCGCGCACCGGCGCACGCATCGCATTCGTCTTCACCGCACGCCGAAGCGCCGAGCTGATCTCGACGATGCGCTCCTGCCGGCTCGAGCCCAAGCGCATCCGCTTCGTCCATCCGCGAATCGCCTCGCCCGCAATGGTTATCTTGCTTGATGCCCGCGCCGCCGGCGGGATCGAAGTAGCTATTGAGCCGCCGCTGATACTCTACGACCGTCCGGGAATATACACTTCCGAAGCGCGCGCATTACTCAGTTCGAGTTAGTAGGCAATCGCAATCATTGCGAACTGTCACTTCGCCGTCAGGAACTCAACTGCCAAATCCGCCGCGTACTCCGGCTGCTCCATCGGCATGAAATGTCCCGCATCTGCAACATCGATCACGCGCCCATTCCTGATCTGCTGCGCGACCTTCCCCGACAATGACGCGCCCAGCGAATCGCCGCGCTGACCGAACACCACCAACAGCGGCACCGCGCACCGGAGAATCCGCCCAAGCCCGTCGAAATCGCGCGAGGTCTCGTAGAATTTCGCCTCGACTTCGGGCGCGCATTTGAGTTCGCGCTTGCCTTCCTGCGTCGCCCGCGTGCCGAACTCGCAATAGTCGTGCAAAATTTCCTTGCGCCAGGTGTCGTACGGCGGCTTGTTCTCGAAATTCGAGAACATCGCCTCGACGCTGTCGAACTCGCGCCTCCGCTTCAGCGTCCGCTCGATAAACGGATTGCGCCAATTGAGTTCGGGCGCGACCGCCGACTCAAAGACCACAGGCTCGAGCAGCACCGCGCGCGCGATCAGATCCGGCCTCTCACACGCGAGCGATCCGATCGCCGTCGCACCGGCGGAATGCCCGATCGCACGCACGCCCGACCAGCCCATCGCAGTGATGAAGCCCTCGAGATCGCGCATCGTCGCGTCCCACGTATACACGCCGTCCGGCGCGGCCGAACTGTCGCCATGCCCGCGCTGGTCGTAGCTGTAAACATGGCCGATCGCGCGCAGTCGCTCTGCAAGCGGCCGGTAGATGCGTCCGAGAAAGCCGGTTGCGTGCAGAATTACGATCGGCGGGCCGTCACCACCCCAGTCCAGCGTGTGCAAGCGGAGGCCGTTGAGGTCGACGAAGCTGCTGCGCGGTTCAATCTTTTCCATGTCTCCCACTTTCGTTGCTTAGGCTTCGCGGTTCGCTTTGTTTTCGATCGCCGCCGTTTCCGCATCGACCGCCTTCGCTTCCGGCGATCGGATGTCTTCCAGCGTGATCGTCTTCAGCAGTTCGTTGCGCACGGCGCCCATCTTCGCCAGCACGCGATTCACGCGCGGGTCGCCGTCGGTGGCGCCGTGATCGAAGTCCACCGACTTAAGCGCGTCGGCCAGCGTGATCGTCGACGCCTGGCGCGCGAGAAACAGTCCCTGGTTCAGCGCGCCGCTGCTCGGGTCCGCCTCGATTACGAAGCCTCCCGATTTCAGTCCGTCGAGAATCGGCACAATCGCAGGTTCCGCCACGAACAACTCCCGCGCGAGCGTCCACGACGTGATGTCGTCGCCGCCGTGATAAGCGCGATCCGCCAGCCGCAACAGGATGTGCATCGTCGCCGAATACAGAAAATCCGGCGACATCGGACCGAGCATCGCCGGGATGTCGCCGCGCTGCACCGATGCGGTCAGCTCGGCGCCGAACAGGATCACCGCCCACGCGATATAAATCCAAACGAGGAAAATCGGCAGCGTCGCCATCGCGCCGTAGATCGCCCGATAGTTGGCGACGCCCACCTGGAAGCGCACGTAGCCCCACTGCGCCAGCTGAAAAAGCACCGCGGTCACAAACGATCCGATCAGCGCGGGACCCCATCTGACTTTGGTGTACGGAAAGAAAACGAACAGGAAAAAGAATCCTGCCCACACGAACAGGTACGGCATCAGTTGCGTGACGAACGGGAACTGCGAAATCCGCACCGAGAAAACCGCCGTCACGCCCAGCGCCGCGACGATCAGCAGCGGAACCGTAAACAGCACGCTCAGGTAGTCGGAGAATTTGCGAAAATAGCTGCGGCTCTGCGGCACGTTGAAGATCGTGTTGAGCGCCTGCTCGACCGTGCCCATCGTGGAAATCACGGTGACCAGCAAAAACGCGCCGCCCGCCGATCCCAGCGCCGCCGCGTTCACGTTCTCGACGTAGCTCATCAACTGCGTCGACGACGATCCGAGGCCCATGTACTTCTCGATCAGCGGACGCAACCGCTCGGCGCCGCCGAATCCTTTGACCGCCGAAAATGCGAGCGCGAGAATCGGCACGATCGAGAGCGCGACCGTGAACGTCAGCGCCGACGCGCGCAGCAAATCGTTGTTGAAGATGAAGCCTTCGACGGCGTGATTCAGAACGTGCCAGACGCGCAGCGCGGTCGTGTGCTTCGATGCCCTCGTTTCGAGGTCCAGCGTCTTGCTCTCGAGCCAGCTGGGTGCGTGTCGCGCCATCTCAGCTACAGGACTGTTCCGCCCCGGATTTGCCCGCGCATCACGAACCGATTCTCAGTGTATGACTTGCGCGATGTCAAGCGTGCGCCCGCGCCGCGCGTTGCGCGCCCTTTCGCTTTGCGATTAGCTCATCGTTCATGGCTCGCCTCGCAGCTCACGGAAAGTACCTGCTCGACGGCGCGGATAAATTCTACCTCCGCGGCGTTTCGTACGGTCCGTTCGCGCCCAACTCCCGCGGCGAGCGATACCCCGAGCCCGAACGCGCGGCAGCCGACTTCGCACTGATGAAACGCCTCGGTGCCAACGTGATTCGCCTCTAC
>Ga0210393_10004958_pt1 | contig 10496 bp, 7 predicted proteins | sample IncBWC27OmetaG_FD_160068 | JGI IMG/M metagenome (GOLD analysis project Ga0210393, IMG submission 160068) | Forest soil microbial communities from Barre Woods Harvard Forest LTER site, Petersham, Massachusetts, United States - Inc-BW-C-27-O ...
ATCCCATGCTGGCGCGCAGGTCCGTCGCCATCACCGGCGCGCCGCTCAGCTTCGACGGCCCGCGAATCACGGCGGTGGGACCTTTCATCAGTATGTCGGCGCCCATCCGCGCCAGTTCCTGCGCATGCATGAAACGGTTTTCGAAAATCGTTTCGGTGATGACCGAGGTGCCCTCGGCTTGTGTCAGCATCGCCATCATCTGAGCTTGCAGGTCGGTCGGAAAACCCGGATACGGCAGCGTGCGCAGTTCGACCGACTTGAGTTTGTCGCCGCGCGCGATGCGGAGACCCTTGCCGTTCGCCTCGACGGTGACGCCCGCCTCGCGCAGCTTGGTCGCGACACTATCGAGATGCTCGATTGGCGCGTTCGCAATCGTAACGTCGCCGCCGGTGATCGCCGCCGCCGCCATCATCGACCCGGCCTCGATTCTGTCCGGTATCACTTCGTGCTCGGCGCCATGCAGCCGCTCGACGCCTTCGATTTCCATCACATGCGTGCCGGCGCCATTGATCTTCGCGCCCATTGCGATCAGTAGTCGCGCGAGATCCTGCACCTCGGGTTCGCGCGCGGCATTTTCGATTACAGTGCGACCGCGAGCCGTTACCGCAGCCATCAGAATATTTTCGGTAGCGCCGACCGACGGAGAATCAAGCCAGATGCGCCCGCCGGTCAGCCTTTCGGCATGCGCTTCGACGTAGCCGTGACGAAACTGGATCTTGCTGCCGAGCGCGCGAATGCCCGCGATGTGCAAATTCACCGGACGCGCACCGATTGCGCAACCGCCTGGCGTGGACACGCGCGCGCGTCCCGTCCGCGCCAGCAACGGGCCAAGCACGACGAACGACGCACGCATCGTTTTTACCAGCTCGTACGACGCCTCGTGCGAGGTAACCTTTGCCGCGTGAAGCTCGACGCGATGCTCGTCGACCCAGCGCGCCGCGACGCCGAGCTGGATCAGCAGCTCCATCGCGGTCTTCACGTCGCGCAACCGCGGAACGTTGCTGAGGACGAGCGGCTCCGACGTCAGCAGCGCCGCCATCATGATCGGCAGCGCAGCATTCTTGCTGCCGCTGAGCGTGACGGTCCCGCGCAACGGAGCCCCGCCATGAATTATCATTTTTTCCATTTTTTCACTGCAACCTACGCCGCTAGCTTCCGCGCACGCACCACGCGCGGATGCCCCGCGAAATCGTTTATCACAGTAACATCGCGCAAGCCCGCTTCCTCGACGAGTTTTGTTACCGCCGGTGCCTGCCCCGCGCCAACTTCGACGATCAGCTCGCCACCCTTCGTGAGGTGCCGAGGCGCTCCCGCCGCGATCCTGCGCAGGATATCGAGGCCGTCCGCTCCCGCGCTCAGAGCGACGATCGGTTCGTAGTCGCGCACCTCGGGTTCCAGGGCGGCAATCTCTGCGCCGCTCAGATACGGCGGATTGGAGACTATTACATCGAAGGATCGGAGGCGCGCGCCCTTGTCCACAATCTCGAAGCAATCGGCGCGCCGGTCCGATACCAGTCCATGGAGGCCATGCCGCAGGAGGTTGCGGATAGCAAACGCGCACGCATGCAGGGAAATCTCGGTCGTGGTCACCCGAGCATGCGGCGCGTTAACCGCGATCGCGATCGCAATCGCACCTGACCCGGTGCCGATGTCGAGCACGCGTGCATCGGGCTTCGTCTTTAAATATTCCAGCGCCGCGCCGACGACGAATTCAGTCTCCGGCCGCGGAATCAACACTGCGGGACCCACGTCGAAGTCGAGCGAATAGAATTCCTTGTGCCCCACGATGTACGCGAGCGGCTCGCGCTGTTCGCGCCGCGCGACCATCGCGTTGAATTCGTTGAGTATCGCGTCTGACAGTTCGATCGAACCGGTAATAACCGCTTCGCGCGTGACGCCCGCCGCTTCCGCCATCAGGACTTCCGCGTCGAGCCGCGACGATTCGATGCCGATCGCCGCAAGATTGTGCGCGGCTATTTCGATCAGCGCCCGAGCGGCAGAAATGTCCGAGTCGCTCATTACGCGTTACGCGTTGAGCGACTGCTCGCGATCGTAGGCCGCCAGCGCGTCGATAACCGGATCGATGGCGCCGTCGAGAAAATTGTCGAGCTGATGAATCGTCACGTTGACGCGATGATCGGTCACGCGGGATTGCGGAAAATTGTAGGTGCGGATGCGCTCCGAGCGGTCGCCCGTTCCCACCATCGATTTCCGCGTCTGCGCGATTTTCGCCTGCTGCTCCGACTGCGCCTGCTCGAGCAATCGCGCGCGCAGGATCTTTAGCGCCTTCGCCTTGTTCTTGTGCTGCGACTTTTCATCGCGCTGGATTATCACCATCCCGCTCGGGATGTGCGTGATTCGCACCGCCGAGTCTGTGGTGTTGACGCTCTGACCGCCCGGTCCCGACGCGCGCATCACGTCGATCCGCAGGTCCTTCGCCTCATTTATATTGACCTCGACTTCGTCCGCTTCGGGCATCACCGCAACCGTAACCGCTGAAGTGTGGATACGCCCCGAGCCCTCAGTCTCCGGCACCCGCTGCACGCGATGCACCCCGCCTTCGTACTTGAGCCGCGAGTATGCGCCGCGTCCGGTCACCAGCGCGATCACTTCCTTGATTCCGCCGAGCCCGGTGTCGCTGAGGTTCAGCACCTCAAGCTTGAATCCGTGACGTTCGGCGTAGCGCGTGTACATTCGGAAAAGGTCGCCGGCAAACAGGGACGCTTCTTCCCCGCCAGTGCCGGCGCGTATTTCTAAAATTACGTTCTTCTCGTCGTTGGGATCGCGCGGCGTGAGCAGCTCTTTGAGCTTCTCCTCGACCGCGCCGAGATTTTTCTGAAGCGACGGCATCTCGGCCTTGGCGAGCTCGCGCAGGTCGGCGTCATTGCCGTCGAGAATCGATTTGTGCCCCGCGATTTCATCGGCAATGCGAATGTACTCGCGCGCGCATTGCGCCGCCTCGGAAAGCTGCGAGCGCTCCTTGGCCAGACGCGCGTATTCGCGCTGATTGCCGAGCGTAGCCGGATCGCTGAGCTTGCGCTCGAGTTCCGCGACCCGCTCTTCTATTGCGCTTGCCTTATCGAGCATCGCCCTACACGATCATCGTCCCTTCACGATCGCCGAGAAGCACTTTCCTGAAAAAGAAAAAAAACGGCGCGGCCGCGATGGCCGTGCCGATGGATTCTCCCCCGCGCACCCGGGTGCGTCGCGCACCGCAGGCGGCGGGAGTTGCTATGCTACTTCTCGGCGGCGGTTTCCGCCGTTTTTTCGGCCGGCTTCTTGATGCCGTACTTGCGATTGAACCGCTCGACGCGCCCCGCGGTATCGACCAGGCGCTGTGTGCCAGTGTAAAAGGGATGGCACTTCGAGCAGACCTCGACGTGAAGCTCTTTGAGCGTCGAGCGCGTTTCGAAGGTGTTGCCGCACGCACAGACTACAGTGCAGCGGCGGTATTCAGGATGGATTCCAGTTTTCATTTTAATTTCCCGGACTCTTCTACCTATTGTGTTGCAGGATACCATCGCACGGTATCGCAAACAATTCGCCCGTTATGGCTGCGTTTTAAGGTTTTCCGAATCGCTTTCACCACCTCGTCCGCAGCAATAATAATCACGATCTGCGCGATTGCCAGCTACGCCGCCTCTTCGCTTCCGCAGCCGGCGCCAGCGCCGGCTGCGGCAAATGCCGGCTTCGCGCCTGACAGCAGAACGCTCTTCGCACCGATTATCTGTCTTGCGCCGCCGGGTCCCGCGCGTGCGTCGCGTGCAATCGCGATCTTCGACCGCCAACTCGCATTCCAGCGCAAGCTCTCGTTCCATCCCAAGCTCGGTGCGTCGCTTCAGCACGTCGTCGATCTGCTTCCGCCTCGACAATCGACATTGATTCGCGCCGCCGCGCTCTACTCGAAGCCGGAAATTCCTTGGCGCGATAAGGCCGACGGCACCCATCAGATTTGCGTCGCAGGGGAACCGGACGACGCCAACTATCTCTACACACTGATGCAGCAGTGGCGCAGTCCCGAGGAACCCGCGCGATTCTCAGGCGTCTTCGGTCTCAAGCCGTCCGGCGATTCCACTCCGGACAACGTTTCCAGCGTGACCGGCACACTGGGCGGCGAGCTGATGATCGACACCTACGGCCTCGGCGCGCTGGTTGATATGCTGGCCGACACGCTGCGCGAGTTTCACGGCGATCTGAAACCGCCATGGGATGTTGTGCCGGGCAAATTCGACCATCACGACCGCGCCGCGATGGACCGCTTCCATCACCAGATGCCGCATCTCGCGGCGAAGTTCGATCACTACTTCAAATTCAACAACCTGCTCGACGAATTCAGTTCGCCCGTGGGACCTATCGTGCTGTTCAACGTCGATATGGAAGTCCGCCTGGACGCGCTGAAAAAATATCCGCAGCTTTATGATTTCTATCGCAAGGTCGTGCCCGCCGTGGTCGCGGGATCCGACATCATCGATACTCACGGGAATTACTGGATGCGCGAGGCGTTCGACCACGGCCACATCCACTTCACGATCATGCTCCGCAACGGCCTGCTGACGCCGTTCAACGCCGCGATGCAACCACAGGGCGACAGTGTCGCGCTCGGCGAAATCTCGCACGGCAGTTACCGCACTCTCGCTTCAGGTGTGATCACCAGTCTCAAGATGAATTTCGGTCTCGCCAACATCGGCTTCACGACTGACTACCGCCGCGACGCCGGCACCTGTACCTTCGACAATCGCATGAACGCGGTACCGCAACTGGTGGCTCCGCCGGGCGTGCATCAGGTGATGGATATCGTTGCCGGCGATTTTCTGCGCGTGCTGGCAACTGGCAATGGCGGCTTGAATTCGAAGCTCAGCTCGCACTTGCTCCCCAATGGCACCTACGATTTCTCCGGCGGCTTCACCGCCCAGCTGAACTACTCGCCGACGCTCGAGTTGCTCGCGCGAATCGGCGACGCGATCGCCAAGGAGCACAACGACCAGGTTCGAAAAGAGGAACGCGCATTCGGTGAGGAACTTTTCGACGCGTTCGTTGCCGATTACAATGATGCGCGTCCGGCGATCGCAGCTTTGGATTCGGACAAAAGTAATCAGCAGGGAAAATCCAAATGAGCCGCGCACGAAGGAATCCGTTTTTCACAGCCGCGCTCTTCGCAGTCGCAATCCTCGCCGCAGGATGCGCCGCCGATGACAAGCCGCCGGCCGCAAACCCCGACGCGGGCCAGCCGCAGCCGAAATTGTTGAGCGATTTATCCACCGTCTCGGACACCCCGATCAATCCACTAGCCGCCGTGAAGGCGCCCGCCCGCGGCGATGCACTATTGGACGATTCGGGTCGGGTATCGGCCGGGCCGCGCACTTTCGAGGCCGAACCCGGCATCACGCGCACCGTTGGCAACGACCTCAATCCAGGCACAGTGCGCCTGCTCAACACCAAGGCCGCACAGTTCGGCACCTTTTCCGCCGACATTCTGAATCACATATATGCGCGGCTCATGATTGCGGAGCGAAGCGAGGAAATTGCGCGAACCAAGCTACCCACTGACCTTAGGCCTGTCGTCATCACCGCGATCATGGACAAAAACGGCAAGCTCACCGAACTCATCCTTGAGCAACACTCGGGCAAGGCGAGGATCGACCAGATGATGCTTGAAGTCTGCAGGAAGAGCATCTGGTATGAAAATCCTCCGGTCGACGCCCTTTCGGGCGATGGCAACTACCGGCTGACGATCAAATTGAAGCTCGAGAACTACGCGTCCAGCGACGAGCATCATTGGAGTTTCATCACCGATCTAGGCCTCGGCATCGGCTAACCCACATTCAAAACTGTTGTAACCCGGTTCCCCCGTCCACAGGATGCCCGATTTGTCCTATCCCCCTCGCCCCCTTTCCACAAGGAAAGGGGGAACAGAGGTTTCACTCTGGAATACCAAGATAGCCAGATCTTCATCAGCCGGCTTGAACGTTCAGCTTGCCCTGGGAATGAACCCGGGGATGCCCGTGTTCACAACCGGGTTGAGCCTGACTCGCGTAGTGATCCCTTCACTGATTTCCTTGATCGCGTCATCGGGAAGAGTCGAGATTTGAAAATTTTCCTCGATGTAGCGGGTGTCCGTCGCTGTAGTGAGAGGAGCCGTGCCGCGCTGCATCGCCCAAGCCAGTAGGACTTGGGCGGGGGTTTTGTTGACGCGCTTCGCAATGACGGTGATCACAGGATTGTCGATCAACTTGGGTTCCATACCATGACCCAAAGCAGCGAAGGCCTGCACCACAATGCCATTCCTCTTGCAATAGTCGAGCAACTCCCATTCAGGGAGATATGGATGAGATTCGACCTGAACAGTAGCTGGCTTTACGCGAGCGCTATCGAACACCTCTTTCAGCTGTCCCAAATTTACGTTTGATAATCCGATCGCCTTGCACCGACCTTCATCGACCAGGCTCTCCAAAGCCTTCCAGGTATTCGTCAGAGCCGTCGCGTCGTCATAAATCACATTACCGTTCTTGTCTCTCGGATCTTGCTCGTCGCCGGGTTTGAAGGCGAATGGAGTATGGATGCTGTATAGATCGACATAGTCCAGTTGCAGTCTTTTCAGACTTGCCTCGAAGGCGGGCTTAACGCGTTCGGGACGATGATTGTTGTTCCAGAGCTTTGTACCTACAAAAACGTCCTTCCGTTGAACCTTACCCTCCTTGAAAACCGCCCGCATTGCTTCGCCCACGTGTTCTTCATTTCGGTAGCGCTCAGCACAATCGAATTGACGAAAGCCCACCTCGAGCGCGGCCTTGGTTGCGTCTTTCGTGGCGATCGGATCAGGAATCAGCGTGCCAAAACCGAGTGCTGGAATCTCATCGGAGCCATTATTGAGCGGTATCTTTGTATAGCGAAGGCCGTCGGCGTCACTCATAAAACCCTTACCTCCGTACAAATCGTAGACTGAGTCGATTTATAACAAAGCTCTCCGAGGAATGACGAGTCGTTGCCAGCCAACGAACTTAGCACGCTCCACAATCGTTGGTCCAAGCCGGGAGCCTGATGATCGACACGGGAAAGTCTGCGCGCGCCGGATCCGTGACCTTTGGTTCTGCGGCGTCCCTCCTCCTATACTATGCCGAGTCGTCCGGAGAATTTATCGAGGTAGATCATGGATCTTGGACTTTTGATCCTTCGGGTCGTCTTCGGGTTAACTTTGACAGCGCACAGTGTTCAGAAGCTATTCGGATGGTTTGGCGGCCCCGGCATTGCCGGCACCGCGCAGATGATGGAACAACTTGGTTTTCGACCGCCGCGACTGCAAGCCGTGGTGGCAGGCCTCGTAGAGGGAGGTGCTGGCCTGGCGCTGGCCGCCGGCCTCTTGACCCCGCTGGCCGCTGCCGCGTTTATCTCGGTCATGTTTGTGGCGGCAGTGAGCGTTCACCTGGCAAAAGGCTTTTTCCTTCAAAACGGCGGCTTTGAGTACACACTCGCTCTCGCGACTGGTGCGTTGGCGGTGGCCTTCACGGGTCCGGGTGGGATATCCGCCGACGCGGCGCTTGGAATCGATTGGTCAGGTCTTTTCTGGGGCGTTGCTGCGCTCGCGATCGGGCTCGTGGGTGGCGGCCTGCAGCTAATGAGCAGGCGGTCAAGCCCGGTGCCGAAGGCGTCGGAGCAGCAGCGAGCCTAGAAACTTAAGAAAGATCGAGTTGGCTATAAATCTTCGGAAGAGCGACATTATTAAATACGGGCTTGGCCGCATCGGTCGCCCCGCGGGAGCAACCGATGAGCATTATCGATAAAGCGCTGGAAGCAAACCTCAACTATGTAAAAACTTACGATGCAACGCACGCGGGGCGTCCGACCCCCAAAATTGCAGTTGTAACCTGCATGGATCCACGGATCTCAGACCTCCCTGGAATCCTGGGTCTGCCGCAGGCCGATCTTGACGTTATCCGAACCGGCGGACCCGCGGTAACGGAAGATGTTCTCGGTGAACTTATTGTTTCCAACCGCATAATCGGAACCACAGAGATACTGCTTCTCAACCACACCGGCTGCGGGTTCACGACGTTCACAGATGAAGAGCTGAATGCGAAGCTGAGCGCTTCGACTGGAGATGCTTCGCCGGCTCCAATGCGCTTCTTCTCCTATAAGGACCCCGAGCAAAATACCCGGGAGCAGATCAAGAAAGTCAGGTCGCATCCCTGGATTTCAAAAGACGTCCCCGTGCGCGGCGCCATTTTCGACGTGGCCACGGGCAGACTACGGGAAGTCAAAAGTACTTGAACACGAGCGCGCTGCCTGACTCGCGATCGCTTTTCCTTGTTCATCGCTCGCACAACTAATAGAGCACTGTAGGTCCGCGTTTGTTTCTGTCTCGGCGTGCTACCGCGGTGGTAAAAATCGAGGCGATTGCTGAGCCAAGTGCGTGGCAGGATTCGTAGAGCAACAGTTCGGCATCCAGCGGCCACCTGCCTGGTTGGATCGACTCGAAGCGCTCGTCACACGCGAACTTGCTCCTAGCCCACGGAAAATCCGCACCGCCCTGCGCATCTCCACGATTGTGACAATCGCAATCGGACTGGACGCGAGCTGTCACGTCAACACTCAGCTGGGCGCGGTAATTGTGTGGCTCCTGGCGGGCGCTGGACCGATGATGTCCATTCGCAAGGCCTTGGCATGGCAAATCGCGGTGATGCTCGCTCTTATCACGTCGGTGATGATGGCGCGCGCATTCGCGGAGACGCCGTGGATGATGCTGCCGTTTGTCTTCGTATGGATTTCATTTTCAACCTACGTGGGAGCGACGCGTAAGCTGGGCGCGGGCATACTCGTTATACAGATAGTCTGCCTCATTACATTCTACGACGTGGTATTTTCACCTGAGGAAATCGGTTGGAACGCAGCAGCCTCGTTCGACGGTAGCGCGATTGCCTTTGGCGTGATCGTTCTATTCGACAACTGGTTGTGGCCAGACCCGGGCGAGCCGATGTTGATAGGCTTCCTCGGAGCGAGCATCGCACGTTCCCGTTCGCAGCTTCTCGAGGCTTCCAACTTTTTTCTGGCCGGCGAAAGCGTACCTCGACCACTATTGCCAGCACCGACATCCGACCTACCCGGACATATGGCGCTTCTTGATCAAGCGACGGCCGAGGGCGCGTCCGAGTACCACCGGGGGATCCTGCTTGCCGCGATCACGCGCACGGCTCGCGTCAGTCTCGAAGTGGATCGCTTAGTCACTACGGCGCGCGAGAACCTGCCTCGAGAAATTCGCACGATGGTCCCGGGCGAAATTCAAAGGGCGGTAAATGCGATGGCCGCCGCGCTTGACGAGATCTCTCACAAACTACCGGCGCACATTGTTGCTGGCGCGGATGAACTGGCTCCCGCTACGCGGACGCAAGTGCGCTTGGCAATGGACACTCTGGCCGCGCGCGTGGTTGAGATCAGACCAGCATACATCGGCAAAGCCAGTTCGGCGGAAATCGGAAATTTCGCGGAATTCATCGATTCGCTGGCGGTGCTGGCCAGGCATATCGAGCGCCCACTGGATGAACCTCCGAGGCCATCGGCCACGGGTCCGCCGAGCAGTGCTGTCCCTCGGAAGAGTGCCGTCCTTCGATCGACCGCTCCTGCAGATCCCGCGGTGGTGCGCTATTGCCTGAAAGTCGGCTTGTGCACCGTGGTCGGCTATACAATCGGCCTCATTGCCCAGCGTCCGGACTTGTTCATTATCCTGGTGACCGTAATCACAACCGCGAGTCCTACCTATGGAGCAACCTTGCAGAAGATGTACCTCCGGATCGCGGGAGCTGTAATCGGAGGAGCGGTTACCCTTCTCGCTATCATTATAATTTCGCCGAACTTCGACTCGCTCCCAACCTATATACTTGCGGCCTTCGCGGTCTTCTATCCGTTTGCATACTCTTCGCTCGGCAATGCGCGAATGTCGTACGCGGGCAAGCAAATGGGGGTCATTTTTTCGTTGGCGTTCGTTGGGTTGAGCCCATCGGTCGATATCTACGAGCCTCTTTGGCGCCTTTGGGGTGTCCTGCTTGGTGATTTTGTCGTGGCGATGGTCTTCTTTAGCCTGTGGCCGGAATACGCCGGTAATTCGCTGTTGCCCAGACTGCAGAAAGTCATTGCCAATCTGCTCGCGCTAGCGCCAAGCGGCTCAGTTTCGAGCAGCGAGGATTCAATCCTGAAGACGAACTCGGAAACGATGCGCGTGTTGACCGAGTTCCTCGAGATCGCCGATGACGCGCGGATGGAAGGACGCACCTGCGCCGTTTACCATGATGGGATCGTCGAAGCGGCCGGGACTCTTCGCCGGATTTCGAACCGGCTGTCTTCGATCGCCACAGCGCGAGTCCTCACTCAGATGCCTCAACTCGACCCCGTCGCGGAATTTGCGCGCGACCGGTTCTTCCAGGCAATTCGTGGGCAGCTGACCTCGTGGCTCGATTTCTTCAGCGGCACTGAACGCTTCAGCGCTTCGGCTGCTCGCGCGATCGGAG
>Ga0210393_10004959_pt1 | contig 10496 bp, 9 predicted proteins | sample IncBWC27OmetaG_FD_160068 | JGI IMG/M metagenome (GOLD analysis project Ga0210393, IMG submission 160068) | Forest soil microbial communities from Barre Woods Harvard Forest LTER site, Petersham, Massachusetts, United States - Inc-BW-C-27-O ...
GCGCGATCGCAGCCTCGAGGTCATTCGCATGGCTAGAAGTCTCGCCAAGCGCCACCCTGCTTCCAAGGAGGTCGAGTACGGCAGGGAATTCGAATCCGCCGAATTGCTGACGCTCGGCGTCGTGTACGAACAGTCGTCCCGATTCGCCGGCGGCGCCTACAGCTCCTTTCTAAAGAAAACGGATCGGTTCAGCGAGCGCTCGCTGGCCGCGAGTCTGCGCGAGCGCGAAGGGTTCGCATCCAGGCTGCTGGAAATCGAGGCGCAGACCAAACGCATCATTCAGACGTTGCAGAAGCGGGGCTTCAAATCCCCTTACCTACGCAACTACGTCGTGGCGCGCATCAACCCGGTGCGCTTCCACAAAGTAAAGAAGGGGGATAACAAGCCGCCCATGCCCCTGGCCCAAGCGCTGACGCGGATGGCGGCCGCGGCCAAGAAGTTCAATCTCGAGTCGGTGTCGAACGCGGATCTTGCCTGGGTGGCGGTGGGCGCTGGCGGCCACGAGTGACGCGCGGTAAGGTGCACTATGAATCTTGATCGCCTGCGAGCCTCGATCAACCGCGTTTGGGATGCCTCGATCCTGGATTGTTTGGCGGCCTACATTCGCATCCCCAACAAGTCTCCCCACTTCGACCCTGATTGGGAGAAGCATGGATACATGGAAGCTGCGGTGCAGTTGATGGCCAAATGGTGCCGCGAGCAGCCGATCCTAGGGATGCAAATTGAAATCCGGCGATTGCCGGGCAGGACGCCGTTGTTGTTCATCGATATCCCGGGTGAACTGCCCGGCGGCGTGCTGCTGTACGGACATCTCGATAAGCAGCCGGAATTTACCGGCTGGGCACAAGGATTGTCCCCCTGGGAACCGGTGATTCGCGACGGCAAGCTCTACGGCCGAGGCGGCGCCGACGACGGCTACGCAGTCTTCAGTTCACTGACGGCGATCGCGGCGCTCAAAGAGCAGAAGGTGGCGCTGCCGCGCTGCGTGGTGCTGATCGAAGCCTGCGAAGAGAGCGGCAGCATCGACTTGCCGGCACATCTAGAGTCCATCGGCGATCGCATAGGGGACCCGTCGCTCGTAGTGTGTCTCGATGCCGAATGCGGGGACTACATGCGGGTTTGGTGCACCACCTCGCTGCGCGGCAATCTTACCGGACGCTTGTCGGTGCGCGTACTCACAGAAGGCGTGCACTCCGGCATGGCGACCGGTATCGTTGCTACGCCATTCCGGATCGTCGAGCAACTTCTCGGTCGAATCGAAGACAGCGCCACCGGAGAACTGCGACTGGAAGCGCTTCGCGTCGCGATTCCACCGGATCGCCTTGCGCAGATAGAAGCCGCTGCGCGCGTGCTGGGTGATTCGGTTGCCGGCAAAATGCCCTGGGTCCCGGGAGCCGGCGCCATCTCGAAGGATCCGGTCCAGCTCATCGCCAACAGCACCTGGCAAGCGACGCTGGCGGTTACCGGCGCGGATGGGCTGCCTCCCGTGTCATCGGCAGGCAACGTGCTGCTGCCGCAGTTGGCCTTCAAGTTGTCGCTGCGTTTGCCGCCCACCTGCGATTCGGCGCGCGCCGCGGCCGCAGTCAAGCAGGCGCTGGAACACGATCCCCCCTACGCCGCGCGCGTGGAATTCGAGTACGATCCGCCGGCCGACGGATGGAATGCGCCGTCGATGATGTCGTGGTTGGAACAATCCATCAACCGCGCCTCAGAGACCGTCTACGGGAAAGAAGCGCTCCAAATCGGCTGCGGCGGCACCATTCCGTTCATGGGAATGTTAGGAAGGCAGTTTCCGCGCACCCAGTTCTTTATCACCGGTGTGCTTGGCCCACATTCGAACGCGCACGGCCCGAATGAATTTCTCGAGGTGGAGTACGCGAAACAATTGACCGCTTGTGTGTCGATTGTATTGGGCGATCACGCGCGTACCCTGCGTCCGTAAGCTCGGGCGGCGTTTAAATTGAATCCGCGTCCTCTGGAGACGACAATCCATTGATGTGCCGCATTCGCATACGCGTCTCTTCCCGCCACCGAAGGTATTCGCCCCTAAAGTGAGCGGCACACAATCCGAGGCCCACAATGATCACCCCGAACAAGACATCATCGAGAATCATAATCGTCTCACCATGAATCGGCTTCGAAAGCTGGTCGAATTGGGACTCGCATCGATACTCCCGAAGACTACTACCGCGGCGCATGCTGGACGCCCAGTATTTCTCGATAGGAGATATCGTTGGAGTAGATAGGTTGTCTGCGCTCTGCTACTTCTTGTTTCAGGCGCTCCATGAACCAGCGTCCTGCCGGGCCCGGGGGGCTGTCGGTCCGATAGATGGCCGACATCGCTATCACGACACCCTCGGACGGCGCGTCCTCGAGCCTGATCGGAACGAGCGTGCCGCTTACCAAGTCTGGCTCGACAACGTGCAAAGGCATCGCGCCAAAGCCGAGCCCCGCGCGCAAGAACGCAAGCTTGGCCCCCAGGTGCGACAGGCGCCAAAATCTCGTGGACCGTACCGCAGTTCCTCGGCTTGGCGAAACATCCGCAGGATCCATATGTATGAGTTGGACGTACTCCGCGAGCACCGTTGCGGGAATCGGCGCATGGTAAGCCGCGAGCGGGTGCTGCGGCGAAACGATCGTAGGAACGCTGACCGTCAGCAGCGGTTCGTGTGTCATGTTTGGCGGCACCCGCGACCACGAACTCGCCAGGCCGACAACGCAGCGCCCGCCGAGCACGGGCTCGACCACGGCGCTCGATTCGACCTCGAAGTTCAACAGCGTCGACGGAAACTCCCGCTGGAAGCCGGCGACGGCAGCCGTAAGCGGTGCCGGCGGGAACATCACGTCGACGGCCACACTCAATTCCGGCTCGAGTCCGCCGGCCAGGTTCTTCGCGCGGGCCTTGAGGACGTCCACGTCGCCCGCCACCGCCCGCGCATCGGCGAGCAACGCACGGCCCTGATCCGTCAGGACTGGCAGGCGGGCGCTGCGATCGAACAGCTTAACCCCGAGTTGCCCTTCCAGGTTGGCCAGCGTCTGGCTCACCACGGACTGTGCGCGCCTCAGGCGGCGCCCGGCCGCCGAGAAACTTTTCTCATCCGCTACCGCGATGAAGGTGCGGAGTTGATCGAGTGAAACGCCGTCCAACATAAAAACCTCCAAAGGGATTCGCGGTGATTTCGGGGGCTCACATCGAGGCACCCGATTTGCTTAGTGAGCCATTTGCGCAGCCCCGCCCTTGCCTCCCTTGACCAGCAGCAGCAATGGCAGCAAAGCCAGGAACACCAGGCCGAGCACCTTGAAATCGTCCAGGTACGACAGCAAGGTCGCCTGGTCGGTGACGCTTTGATAGATGCTGGCCAGAGTCGAAGGTGCATTCGCAGTAGTGCCCATGGCGTGACCGAGCTGCCGGGCGAAGTCCGGATAGGACGGATTCAGCTGCTGCATATTCTCGACCAGGCGGCTTTGGTGGAACTGCTCGCGACGAGTCAGCAGCGTGGACGCGACCGATATGCCGATACTGCCGCCAAAGTTGCGCGCAAGATTGATCAACGCCGATGCATTGTTGGTCTTGGTTGGCGGAATGCCGCGGAACGCCATTGCATTCAGTGGCACGAACAGGAAGGCCAGCGAAGCCGCCTGTACGATGCGGGCGAGCATCAAGCGCTGGAAGGAAATCTCCAGATAGAAGTTCGTCATCCACAACAGGCTGAAGCCGCCGATCACCAGACCGATAGCGACTAGGAGGCGCACATCGACCTTGTTGACCATCCGGCCCACCAGAGGCAGCAGAGCAATGGTCGCCAGACCGCCGGGCGTCAGCACCATGCCGGCGTCGACGGCCCGGTACCCCATCAGGCTTTGGGCAAAGGCCGGGATCAGGTAGGTGCTGCCGAGCAGCATGAACCCGAGCATCAGCATCAATACGAACGTGATGGCGAAGTCTGGATTGCGCATCAGGCGCAGGTCCACCATGGGGTCGGGATGTCGCAGCTCCCACCAAATGAGCAGCGCAAATGCCGCCGCCGAGATGAGAATCAGCGCGGTGATGAACCCGGACCCCAGCCAGTCTTCCTCTTGGCCGCGGTCGAGTACGATCTGCAAGCAACCGAGGCTCAGCGCCACGAACCCGAAACCCATCCAGTCCACCGAAGTTCGGGCGTTCTTGTCGCGGCTGACAGGCTGTTCCCGAATCAGCGACATGACCAGGAAAAGGAGCACGATGCCGACCGGCACATTGATCAGGAAGATCCAGCGCCAGTCGTAGTTGTCGGTGATCCAGCCGCCCAGGGTTGGGCCGATCGTCGGGGCAACGACCGCGGCAATGCCGTAGACCGCGTTGGCCATACCGCGCTTTTCAGGCGGAAAGCTGTCAGCCAGAATCGCTTGTCCCGAGGGCTGCAGGCCGCCACCGGCGGCACCTTGCACGGCGCGAAGCACGATGAGCGATGCCAGGTTGGGTGCGAGGCCGCAGAGCAAGGAGGCGATGGTGAAGCCTGCAATGCAGAAGAGAAAGAAACGCTTGCGGCCGAAGGTGTTCGAGAGCCAACCCGAAATCGGCATCACCACCGCATTGGTAACAAGGTAGCTGGTGAGCACCCAGGTAGACTCGTTCTGGCTCGATGACAGGTCGCCGGCGATGTGCGGAAGGGAGACGTTGGCAATCGAAATGTCCATGATCTCCATGAACGCTGCCAGCGCAACCACTGGCGCGATGAGCCAGCCGCCGACTTGCTGCGAGCCCTGATTCACGGATTTTTCGACGCTGACAGAGCCGAGATCTTCGGCACGGCGGGCAGCGCGGAGGACATCCTGACCGTCCCCATCGCCAGGTTCTTGGCCACTATTGCGGTGATCTCGGCGTCCGCCCCGGCATCCTGTGAGGCGTAGGCATCCGTGTTCAGCGAGGATTGCCAGACGGGCTGCTGCGACAGGGAAGCGCCGCCTTGATCGTGTACATCGACTTCGACCGCCGTGGACAGTCCAAGAAACAGCGGATGCTGCTTGAGCTCATTGGGATCGAGGCCGATGCGCACCGGCAGCCGTTGCACGATCTTGATCCAGTTGCCGGAGGCGTTCTGCGCCGGCAGTACGGCGAGCGAACTCCCCGTCCCGGCACTGAGACCCATTACCTTGCCTCGGTACTGGACGTGCGACCCATACATGTCGGCGGAGACCTGAACCGGCTGGCCGATGCGCAGGCTCCCGAGCTGATTCTCCTTGAAGTTAGCGTCAACCCATACAGAGTCGAGCGGCACGATGGCCAGCATCTCGGTCGAAGGCGTCACTTGCTGGCCGAGTTGAACCGAGCGCCGTACCACGTAGCCGGACACCGGCGCGACCACGCGAGTGCGTGCCGCAGCCAGCCACGCGTTTCGAAGATTGGCTTCCGATTGCAGCACCCGCGGATGGCTTTCAGGTTGAGTGCCCGTGATCTGCGCGCGGGTACTCGCCAGCGAGGCCTGCGCCTCTTCCAGCGCAGCGCGCGCCGTGTGCACCGTGTGCTCATCGTGCTTCAAAGTCTCATCTGACACGCCGTGGACGGCGAAGACTAAGCGGTCGCGCTCCAAATCCTGATTCGCCTGAGTGAGCACGGTTTGCTGTGCGTCGACCAGCGCCACGTCCCGGGCCTCCTGCGCAAACAGTTGCGCCACATCACGCACGGTCTGGCCGAGGCTGGCCTTTGCCTGCGCCAGGGCCACGTCCGTATCGCGTGGATCGAGTTGCACCAACACCTCGCCGCGCTGCACGAATTGAGTCTCGTCCGTGTTGATGGCGACCACCGTGCCGCCGATCTGCGGACTCAGGAGCACCAGATTGCCGTTCACATAGGCGTCGTCGGTCTTGACCTGATTTCGGGCGATTGCATAGTAGTAGATTGCAAAGCCGACGATGCCGGCCAGCACGCATATCAACGCGACCGTCGGCGCCCGACGCGATTTCCTGGTCTCTTTGGCGGGCTCGCGATTGTCCTGCTCACTCATTACCATCTCCTATCGAACCGCCGACGTTCGGATGTTGTCTGCCAAGGGACGCGCGTCTGCTGGGGGAAGCTGCGATGGGTCGTTGGGCGCGTTCCACCAACCGCCGCCGAGCGCGCGAAATAATGTTGCGATATCGGTGAAGCGCTGCACATCCGCCTGCACTTCCGAGAGTGCTGCGTCCTGATACTGCTGCTCGGCGGTCAGGACTTGCAGCTCGGTGTATCTGCCGGCGCGGTACTGCGCGAGAGCAAGATCTCGGTTCGCACCTGCCGCATCGCGTGCCCGAATATGCGCGACATAGCCCTCGCGGTCGTGCTGCATGGACTGCAACGCATTGGCGACCTCGACAAAGGCGCCGATGACCGTACTGCGATACGCAGCATCGGCCTGCCGGTACTGCTCTCTTGCCTCCTGTTCGCGTGCGGCAAGCGTGCCGCCGTGAAATAGCGGAGCGGTAAGATTCGGGCCCACCGACCAGATGCCGCCCGGGCGGGTGAAAAAGTCACTGAGCTTGGTGGTCTGTTGTGCGTATTGAGCGGAGATGCTGAGAGAGGGCAACCGTGCCGCCTCCGCCACGCCAATGCCGGCACTGGCTTTGTGCAGGTTGTCTTCCGCGGCGAGGATGTCCGGTCGCTGTCGAACCAGCATCGAGGGCACCGACAGGGGCAACTCCGGCGGCAGGGCAAAGTCCGCCAGTGAAAGGTCGGGCATGAGAAATTCGTCGGGCGTCTTGCCGCTCAATTGAGCCAGCGCATTGCGGTAGGTGTCGCGCTGCTGCTCGAGCCCCGGGAGGGTCGCTTGCACATTCTCGAGCTGTGTTTGAGCCTGAAGGGTATCGCTGCGCGTAACCTTGCCCGCATTTTCAAGCGTTTGCGTGAGATCGTACTGGGCACGCAGTTCTTCTACCAGCGCCTGCGTCACTTCGATTTGCGCGCGGGTCGCCGCGTAGTCGAAGGCGGTAATGATCACCTGGTCGACCAACGTCACGTAAGTATTGAGGACTTGGTTGCGCACGCTGGAAGTCGCCGCCGCTTGCGATTCGATCGATCGGCGCACGCCGCCAAATGGATCCAGGTCGTAGGCGAGCGACGGCCCCAGAGCGAATCGGTTGCCAGTGGCCGTGAAGGAGTTCACGGGAGCGTAAAGGAAGCTGCCATTGATATGCGCCCGACCGATTTGGCCGGTGGCGTCGATCTGAGGCAGAGCGGAGCCGGAGACCGCCTTGAGTTCGAGTTGCGCTGCCATCAGCCCGTGACGGGCCGCTTCCAGGTCTGGATTGTCCAGCAGTGACTGTCGCACCAGGCCGTTCAGCGCCTCGGAGTGAAAGAGCCGATACCAGTTCTCCGCAATATTGGCGCCATTCGCCAGGCTCACGGACGACCCGGCCGGAGGTATCGAATGCGAATAACCCGAAGCCGCCGGAAGGTCCGGCCGCTTGAACTCCGGTCCCACTGTGCAGGCGCCGACTGCGATCCCGGCGACTATGCCGACCAAGATCAGGCGCATTCCATTTATGGGCGGGCACCTCATGTGCGCGTTTTCCGTTTCGGGCTCGCGCGGGGCGAACGGCGGCTGCCACGCGGATTCGATGCCGTGCTTTGAGAATCCAGGACGGTCGAGGGTTCAGCGGTTTCCTGCAGGCGTGATAGCAGACGCTGGAGCAGTGAAACCAGGGTGTCCACTTCCGCATTGGTATACGGTGCAACTATCTCATTGAGCAGCTCGACCATGAGCCGCTTGCCGGCGAGCGCCTGACGACGGCCGTCCGGGGTGATCGCAAGTTCCACTGCGCGACGATCGTGCTCGCTACGATCGCGGCGGACCATGCCGTCTCTCTCCAACTCATCGGCCACTCGGGTCAGAGCGCCCATGTCATGTCCCAGATGCGCGCTAAGCTCCGAGGGAGACGCATGGGGACGCTGAAGCAGCCACATCAGCACCATCCATTGGGTAAAGGAGACCGGCTGGGACTGGAATCGCCGCTCCGCAATCTGCGTCATCACGATGCCGCAGCGTTTGATGAGAAAGCCGAAGCTTTTGCCAGCTTCCAACGATTCCAGCGTGTAGTACGATTCCGCCATGCTTGCTCCAGCAGTAGTTGCCTGCATAATATTTGCCATGGCAAGTAATTGTCAAGCGGCTCCGAAAATCGACTGGCTTCGAGAGGGCTCACCTCCGATCGATGGCAGAAATCCCAATAAATTTAGCGAGATACATCGTAGCTATCTATATAGTGTGCAATTCAATCGTGCACGATGTACTATGCGACACATGCCGAACAAGCGCGTCCACGTTTCCTCCAAACCCGCGAGCGCGCCGCTGCTCGGCGAGCAACTGTGCTTCGCTTTGTACTCGACCTCGCTGGCGATGACCAAGACCTATCGCAAGCTGCTGCGCGAACTCGGGCTGACTTATCCGCAGTACCTGGTGATGCTGGTGCTGTGGGAGCGCGATGGTGTCTCGGTATCGGAGATCGGCGAGCGCCTGTACCTGAACTCCGCCACGCTAACCCCGCTGCTGAAGCGTATCGAAGCGCTCGGCCTGATCAGCCGCCGCCGTGCTCACGAGGACGAGCGCCAGGTGATCGTGAACCTGAGCCGCACCGGCCGCGAGCTGCGGCTGAAGACGGGAGAAGTTCAGAACGGAGTGTTCCATGCTTCAGGCTGCACGCTCGACGAGCTGGTGGCGATGAAGCAGCAACTCGATCGGCTGCGCAGCAGCCTGATCGAGAACGCCTGAGTGCGGCAATGTGCCGAAAAGCTACGCAATTGAAATCTGGAGTCAGTCATGTCCATTGAAAAAGTTCTGTATCGTGCTCATGCCAAAGCCACCGGCGGCCGTGACGGCCGTGCGGTCTCTTCCGACAACGTGCTCGACCTGAAGCTGACGCTTCCGCGCGAGATGGGCGGCGCCGGCGAGGTAGGCACCAACCCCGAGCAGTTGTTCGCCGCCGGCTACTCGGCCTGCTTCCTCGGCGCGTTGAAGTATGTCGCAGGCCAGCAGAAGGTCGCCTTGCCGGCGACGACCTCGATCGAGGGCAGCGTCGGCATCGGTCCGATCCCCACCGGCTTCGGCATCGAAGTCGAGTTGAAGATCAGCGTGCCGGGACTGCCGCGCGAGCAGGTGCAAGCCTTGGTGCAGAAAGCGCACATCGTCTGCCCGTACTCCAACGCAACGCGCGGCAACATCGATGTGAAGCTGGTGGTGGCCTAGCGCTCGCCCGATATATCCGTTCGGCCGATAGGGCCTATCGAAATTTAACGGATTCTCTGGGGGGATCACCGGCTTTAAACTCCAGAGCATGTTGGCGCCTCCGAAAAGACCGAGCCTCCCCGTGGGGGCAATCATGAGCGGCGGCGGCGCCCGAGCCGCCTATCAGGTCGGGGTTTTGCGCGCCATTGCAGCCATGTTGCCGCGGGGCGCGGCGAATCCATTCGCGATTATCTGCGGCACATCCGCCGGCGCCATCAATGCCACCAGCCTTGCGAGCAATGCGGATCGTTTCGCCGTCGGCGTCGCGCGACTCGTCAAGGTCTGGGGGAACCTGCATATCCACGACATTTACCGATCCGATCTACGCGGCATCGCAGGCGGCATGTTTCGATGCCTTGCTGCGCTGCTGCTCAAAGGCAAGCGCCAATCGGAGGCGCTTTCCATGCTGGATTGTGCGCCGCTGAGTGCTTTGCTCGACCGTGCGATCGATTTCCCTCGTATCCAGCGCGTCATAGCGGCGGGCCACTTGAACGCCTTGAGCGTTACCGCATCGAGTTACGCATCGGGCGACTCGGTCACCTTCTACCAGGACAATGGTTCGCAGCGGTCGTGGCGACGCGCGCACCGTGTCGGGCGACCCGTGGATATTGCGCTCTCGCATGTCCTCGCATCCTGCGCGCTCCCTCTGGTATTTCCTGCCGTGCCCATCGATCGCGAGTACTTCGGCGATGGGTCGATGCACCAGTTGGCGCCCGTCAGTGCAGCGCTGCATCTCGGAGCGCGGCGGGTGTTGGTCATTGCCGTTGGCTCGTCCACTCCCGGCGAACGCATCGTCGATGATATCCGGGCCAGCCCATCGCTTGCGCAAATCGCGGGCCACATGTTGAACGCCATCTTTGTCGATACGCTGGATATGGATCTGGAACGGCTGCAACGTGTGAACCAGACCCTGGCCAGTGTGCGCGAGGACACTGGGTGGCGCTCGAGTCCTACACTTAAGGCAATCGATACTCTGGTTATCCGGCCCAGCGAGCGAATAGATGCCATCGCCGCCTCTCACGCGGATGAACTACCCCGTGCGATGCGATTTCTCGCGCGCCGACTCGGCGTACTGGATCCGAACGGTGCGAGTGTGCTGAGTTACTTGCTATTCGAGCGCGGCTACTGTCGACACTTGATAGATGTGGGATTCGCCGACGGCATGAGCCGGCGCGACGAGATACGAGACTTCCTGGGGCTCGGGGACGCGGTGGATCGAAGATCGGCAGGCGTCCGGCTGCCGCGCAGGCCGATGGCGCA
>Ga0210393_10004962_pt1 | contig 10490 bp, 11 predicted proteins | sample IncBWC27OmetaG_FD_160068 | JGI IMG/M metagenome (GOLD analysis project Ga0210393, IMG submission 160068) | Forest soil microbial communities from Barre Woods Harvard Forest LTER site, Petersham, Massachusetts, United States - Inc-BW-C-27-O ...
CGCGGGAATGTCATTCACTTTCAACGACGCGCCCTGCGCCCATCCCGGAATCCGAAAACGCAGCGGAAACCTAGCGCCACGCTCCATCTGCAGAGTCAAAGTGCTCGTCTCCGCCTCTGGATACTGGGTTGCTTGCGTAATCTTCACATCGCCGCCGACGCGCTTCCACACAACTTCCGACGGGACATACAAGCTTACATACAAGCCCGCATCCGTCTTCGCTGGATCATCCTTATAATAAATCAAATCGTGAAAATTCACGACGTCCTGAATGTAAGTCCCCGAACAACACGTATAAGCATTGCGGCTGAAAATTTTCACGCCTCCAGCCATGCGGTAATCCGCATAATAAAAATGCCGCCCCGGACCATTGATTTCCAGCGACGCTCCAATCCCGTTGTAAAGCAATCGCTCAGCCCAGTCGCCGTAACGCGCCTCTCCCGTAAATTGCGTCAAGTAGCGAGAAAGCTTGAACCCGGCCCAAGAACCGCAAGGCGCCTCAAAACAGTTCTGCTGATATTCCAGCGCCTTGCCCAAACTACCCGCCGGCATGATGCGTTCCACCGGCCCGTATCCCCCCGTCGCATAAGTTTGCGTGTTCTGCAAAAAGTCGTAAGCGTTCTTGATCATTTGCAGATACGCCGGATCGTTCGTCACCGCGTAAGCCATCGCCGCGCTACTGAAAGTATTTACGTGGCTGTAAGCGTGCACCCCCGAAGCATCCGTGGGCGCGGCCGTCGCCGCGAATTTGTTCCAGTAAGAGTGATACAACCACACATCAGCAAAATCCTTGAACTGCGCATCGCCCGTCAGCGCATAAGCGCGAAACAAGTTTTCCGGCAACGTGTACCACTCCAGCGGCTTGCCCGAATGCATCTCCCAAGGTTCGGGATTCGCCGGCGTCCGCGTGCGATCGAAAGTCTGGCTAGCGTAATCCGTCACCTTGGAAAGCAGCGGCATCGCCTCCGGATGATCCGCATATTCATGCATGTCCACCAAACCGCAAGTCAATTTCTCGTACGGATAGGGCCTCATCCGGCAATCGCCGTTCGCTCCTACGGTCTTCGCGAACTCCGTCAGCAAATAAGCAGCCTTATCCCGCATCGCCGTGTCGCCCGTGGCGCGGTACATCCGTGACATCCCGCTCAACCATTGCCCAAACACAGTCGCGCTGTCCTTCTCGCACCACCCGCCCAACGGTTTCCCCGGCGCAGGCAATCCCGCGGCCAGGCGAAACCCCTGCAAAATATCGTCGTTCGAAACATGGAAATAAAAATCCCGCGCCCGCAAATACTGGTCGCCCCAACGGCTTTTGCCCAAGCTCACGCCGGCATAATTAAACGTCTGAATCCTGTTCGGCGCGCTCACCGCAGCCGACCCGCCAGCCAAGGATCGCGACGCGTCCGCCGATGACGAGGCTCCCGCAGCCGGTCGCGGCGCACCCCCCAGCGATCGCGGAACCCCTGCCAACAAGCCCGTAGCACCCAAAGTCTTTAAAAATTCCCGCCGCCGCACTGACTTCGTCATATCGGGAGACCCCCAAACACGTTGGATAAAGTATACGCAATGCCCGCAGCCTACTTCTCGCCCTCCGCCCCTGTCAATCCGATTTTTCGCTCTCGGGCTCCGCAACCTTTGTCCGAAGCAAACTGCAGCGCTTTTCTCTCAGGGGCCCTGCTTGCTGCGCTCCAGCTCGCCACGATGCCAGCCCCAACGAGCCTTTGCAGTTCACGCTGTGGCGGCCGGTTCAAGTTCATCGAACCGGGCAGCCTCGGTGTTGTTCTGCCGTCGCCGTTGGTTTTGACGTTGTAGCGGCCGCCTGTTCGCCCTGGGTTCGCGCCAGCGAACTCAGGGTAGCGATTAAACGTCAATCCGGACCTCGCCGACCGCCCAGGTTCACTCTTGACTCCGCCACGCCGCCAGCGCGCAGCCGCTTCAGCCCCAGAAGCCACACTTTTCGATCTTGCCGGAGCATTCGTGAGAACAACCGTGCCGAGGTTAATTCGCGGGATTCTGCGCAGCCTTGCCAAACCGCACTTCGTAAAACATCAACGCCTTCTTCGAAGCAATCACCGAAGCATCCGGCACATAAAGCACCGCCGTATCCGCCAGCGACAATTCGTTATTCACATTGAAATACAAAAATCCGTGCAAAGCTCCCATCGGCGGCACCACATCTGCATCCAGCGTCAACGGCCGCAAAATCTCCGCCAGCTTATCCGTCTTCTTGTCGCCGCTGGGCAAAGGAATCCCCGCAATCCGCGGCCGGTTCGAAGGAGTCACTCCGCCAGGATGCGCCACCAATCCAGCCACGTCCTCGGCCGGCAGCCAATCAATCTCCTGCCTCCCACCTTTGCGCAACTGCACTTCCAGCTGAATCGTGTTGATGTCCACATGAATCGGTTCGTTCGTCTCATTGCGCATAAAAATTTCTACCGGCAGAATCCCCGCATCCAGCGGATTGGCCTTCCCGAATTTTTCCTTGCCCCGCGCCTTGTCCGTGTAAGGATCGGCCGTCACCGTCAGGCCATCATGATGGTCGTGCGCCAGCGCCGCGGTGGGATCCGGCGTAGCCTGCTTCGCCTTGGTAGCAGCGGGATTATTCTGAGCGAAAGCGGCTTGGCCACCGCACGACAGCAAGATCGCGATGGCAAAAAAAGTGCTTGAGCTTCTTGTCATCCTGCTGTGCGATGCCTCTGCGCCGCTTGAAGTTGTGCGCGTTTTCTCGCGGCTGCCACTATAATACCGGGTCCGCGCGCGGCAAAGCCTCTTTCCCGGTTCCTGTGCGCGACACCCACGGAATGTATTTTTTCTATCGCATTCTCACAGCGGCAGGCATGTTCCTACTCGCGCCGTATTTCGCGCTGCGCGGGTGGCGTGCCGGCGAACCGACGCGCGCTCTCCGCGAACGTCTCGGGAGCCTGCCCCCCGAAATCGCCGTCCGCGCCGCAGCCGCATCGGTTGCGGCCGCAACCGCCTTGAACAACGGACCCGTCTTGATCCACGCCGTTTCGGTCGGCGAAGTTCTAGCCGCCCAGCCATTAATCGACGGCTTGAAACGTCGCTATCCGGCTGCGACGATCTTCGTCTCCACCACCACCGAAACCGGCCAGCGCCTGGCCCGTGAACGCCTGCAATCAGGCGACGGCATCTTTTACTTTCCGTTGGACTGGGTAGTCCCGGTGCGCCGCGCCCTCCGCGCGATTAAGCCCTCGCTCGTAATCATTATGGAAACTGAAATCTGGCCGAATTTCCTTCGCGAAGCCCGCCGCGCACAAATCCCGGTAGTTTTCGCAAACGCCCGCATCTCCGAAAGATCCTTCGCCCGCTTCAAACAATGGGAATTCCTAGTCGGCCCGTTTTTCCAGCGCACCATGCAAGACGCTGAACTCTTCCTAGCGCAAACTCCCGAAGATTCCGCGCGCCTCCAAGCCATGGGCGCCCCGCCAGACCGCGTCGCCGTCACCGGAAATCTAAAATATGACGCCGCGCCCCCCGCGGTCTCCCGCTTCGCCTCTTGGCTCGAGCAACAAATCCGCCAACAAGAACGGTGGCCGATCCTCGTCGCCGGCAGCGTGGTCGCCGGAGAAGAAGAAGCCGTCCTAGCCGCCTACGATCTCGTGCAACGCCAGTGGCGCCACACGCTTCTGATTCTCGCGCCGCGCAAACCCGCGCAATTCGACGCCGCGGCCGCGATCCCCGCAGCCGGCGGATGGAAAGTCGTCCGCCGTAGCGCACTCGACCTCACTGCCACTCTCGATGAAGCCGCCGACGTTCTGCTCCTGGATTCTATCGGCGAATTAGCCGGCCTCTATTCGCTCGCCGACGCCGCTTTCGTAGGCGGCTCGCTCGTCCCCGCAGGCGGCCACAATATTCTCGAGCCGGCATGGTTCGCGCGCCCCCCAGTTTTCGGCGCCTCCATGGAAAATTTCAAAGAGATGGCCGACCAATTCCTCGATGCGCACGCCGGCGTTCAGGTCACGACAGGCCCAGGCCTAGGCAAAGTCTGGATCCAGCTTATCCAAGACAACGCGATGCGCGAACGCTTGGGCGCAGCCGCGCGCGAAATCTCCCAGCGCAATCGCGGCGCCACCGAACGCTCGCTCGATCGCATCGCTGCCATTTGGCAAAATCGTTCCGCGAAGGGCCACAGCGCATGACGCTGAAGCAATCACTGCTCTGGCCGCTCACGCTGCCCTACGGCGCAGCAGCGCATTTGCGTGCCCGCGCCTATCGCAAAGGCATCCTAAAATCTCAGCGTCTCAATGGCACAGTGATCAGCGTCGGCAATCTCACTACAGGCGGCACAGGAAAAACTCCCATGGTCCTCTGGATCGCCGAGCGCCTTCTAGGCGAAGGAAAACAAGTCGGCATCTTAACCCGCGGATATCGCGGCGAGATGATCGCGCCAGCGTCGGAAGATAATGCCGATGCCACCGCACAGCAGAACGCCGGCGCGCAGTCCCTGCCAGCGACCAGCGACGAAGTCCGCCTGCTCCAGTCCCGTCTAGGCGATCGCGTGCAATTCGGTGTCGGCGCAAATCGCTTCAAACAGGGCAGGCTTCTAGCCAAGCGCGGCGTGAATTGGTTCGTCCTAGACGACGGCTTCCAACATCTGCAACTCGCACGCGACGTAGACATCGTCCTAATCGACGCGACAAATCCCTTCAGCGGCGGCCGCCTGCTCCCCGCCGGCCACCTCCGCGAGCCGCGCTCCTCCCTAGCCCGCGCCGATATCATCGTAATCACCCGCAGCACCCACGCTCTCGCGATCGAATCCGCCATTCGCCGTGATTCCAACGCGCCGATTTTCTACGCGCGTCCGAAGCTCGACTCCATTCACAGCTTCACCGAAGGCCAAATCGCTGGCACCGCCGCTCCCCAAGCGCTGCCCGGACTTTTCGCATTCTGCGGCATCGGCAACCCCGCAGCCTTCCTAGACGACCTGCGCACCTGGGGTCTGGATATCGTCGGCCACAAATTTTTCCCCGATCATCACCGCTACACCGATAAGGACGACCAGGAAATTCTGCAGCTAGCAAGCCAAGCAGGCGCGAGCGGTCTGATCTGCACCGAAAAAGACCTCTACAATCTCCATGCAATTTATTCCGGAAAGTTGCCGAGGTTCTATTGCTCCATCGGCATGCAAATCGACAACGGCGAAGACTTCTGGCGCACCGTACGAGCGACAGCCGAATCGCGACGCGGCCTCCCGGTGCAACCATAAAAACGCCCATGCGCGTCCAATTGCCGCACCGGACGCCGCTGTGATACGTTTCGACGCAGCCATCGAACGCGAAGTCATCAAGGAGCCTGGTTGACCAAGGCACGCAAAAACCGCAAATATTCCACCCCACCCAAATCATCCTCCGGCGCGGCCAGGAAATCCGACGTCAAAACCGACGCCACAATAGACCTAACTCGCCTGCTCGACATCGTTGCCAGCTTCCCCCGCCAAACCGTCGGCGTAGTTGGCGATTTCGTCCTGGACGAATTCGTCTCCGGCGAGATTTCCCGCGTTTCCCGCGAAGCCCCAGTCCTGATCCTGCGCCATCGCCGCACCGAATCCTACCCAGGCGGCGCGGCCAACGCTGCATTCAACCTAGCCGATCTCGGCGCCAGCGTCCTCCCCGTCGGCGTAGTCGGCGATGACGACGCCGGCCGCCAGCTCCTCGATCATTTCCGCCGCAAACGCATCAACGTCTCCGGTATCCTCCGCGGCCGCGATTGGGTCACGCCCACCAAAACCCGTTACCTGGCCGGATGGACTCACACCACCGAGCAACAAGTCCTCCGCGTAGACCGCGAGCCGCAAGTAAAACTTTCTGCAACCACAGAAAGCGCAATCGGCAGCAAAGCCCGCCCAATCGTGCAACGCGCCAGCGCCGTCCTGGTCTCCGACTACGGTTTCGGCGCCGCCTCCCCCGCGCTAATAAAAAAACTAAACGCCAAGCTCCTGACTCTCGACTCGCGTTACCGCCTGCTAGAATTTCGCGACGCCGGAATCACCGCCGCCACACCCAACGAGCCAGAAGTCGAAGCCGCATACCACGCCCGCGTCGGCACCGACATCCGCAAGCTCGAAGACCTCGGCCAACGCGCCCTGCGCGATCTGAATCTTCAAGCCCTCGTCGTCACCCGCGGCAAAGACGGCATGGCGCTTTTCGAACGCAGCCGCGTCCCGCGCAACATCCCCATCTACGGTTCCGACGCTCCCGTGGACGTAACCGGCGCCGGCGACACCGTAATCGCGGTCTTCACTCTCGCCCTAGCCTCCGGCGCGACGTATCTCGAAGCCGCGCACCTGGCCAATTACGCCGGTGGAATCGTAGTCATGAAGCGCCGCACCGCTACGGTCAGTAGCGCCGAACTAACCGCCGCCCTGCGCCAGGACGCCACAGCCGCAACGCAGCAACGCTGAAAATCGATGGACACCCGCGAAAAAATTGTTTCACGCCAAGGATTGACCGGCATCCTTGAAGAGCATCGCCGCTCCCGTCGCAAAATAGCATTCGCAAACGGAGTCTTCGATCTGCTGCACGTCGGCCACGTCCGTTACCTCGAAGCCGCCCGTGCCGAGGCCGATCTACTCGTAGTCGGCATCAATTCCGATTCCAGCGCCAGAAAACTGAAAGGCCCCGGCCGCCCTGTCCTCACGGAACGCGCCCGCGCAACTCTGGTAGCCGCGCTGCGCTATGTGAATTACGTCGTCATCTTCGACGAGCTCGATGTGAACTCATTACTAAAAGAACTTCAACCAGACGTCCACGCGAAAGGCACGGACTACACCGCCGACACCGTGCCCGAGCGCGAATTAGCAGCTTTGCTAGGCATTCGCGTGGCGATCGTCGGCGATCCTAAACAACATTCCACGCGCGATCTGCTAGCGCGCCTGCGTCAACCTGGCAATGCCTGACGCGCGCTTCCTACTCGTCCGGCTCGGCTCACTCGGCGACGTAATCCACGCCCTGCCCGCCGCTTCCGCGCTGCGCGACGCGTTTCCCGGAGCTCGCATCGACTGGCTGGTCGAACCGCAATGGCGCCGCCTCCTGGAAGGCAATCCGGATCTCACCGAAATTATTTCACTCGAAAAGAAAAGCGCCGCAGGCCTCGTCACCACTATTCGCAAACTGCGCGCTGCCAACTACACTTGTGCGGTCGATTTTCAAGGCCTCTACAAGTCCGCGCTCCCCGCATTCGCCTCCGGTGCGCCGCGCCGCATCGGTTTCCCCAGCACCTACGCCCGCGAAGGATTTGTATCCTTCCTCTACACCGATCGCATCAATCCGCGCGGCGCGCACAAAGTCGACCACAATCTCACCCTCGCCGAAGCCGCAGGCGCAGATGCGCGCCCCTCGTCTCCGCGATTTCCTTTGACCCCACGCCCGGAAGATGAGAAACAAGTGACGCAAGAACTCGCCCGCAACAACATTGCAGATTTCTACGTGTTAAATCCCGGCGGCGGCTGGCGTTCGAAATGTTGGCCGCCCGAACGTTACGGCGAACTGCATCACCGGCTCGCCGTGCAACATGGCTGGCGAGCAGTCATCAGTTTTGGTCCAGGAGAAGAAAAGTTGGCCCAAGAACTCATTAGCGCGGCAGGATCCCGGCCGCCGATCGCCATTCCGCTCGGTCTGGGTCCGCTGATGGCTCTACTGCGGCGCGCAAAATTCGTCGTCTCCGCGGACACCGGTCCTGTGCATCTCGCCTCCGCGCTCGGCACCCCAGTCGTCGGCCTCTACGGCCCCACCGATCCCGCGCGCAACGGCCCATACGCCGGCCCAAACCAAATCCAAAGTATTGTCATTCGCAATCCCAGTAAGAGCGAAACGACTTATCGCCGCGGCGCGTCCTATTCTTCGCCCATGCTTTCGATCACCGTTGACCAAGTCGCCGACGCCGTTGCACGCCTTGTCAGCGCGAAAACATGAGGTCCCGCGAGTGACCACCAAATCGAACGAACTCGTCGCCGCCCAACCCAGAAAATTCTGGATGCGCTGGCGCGTGCGCATCGGTTATCCCGTCGCGGTGTTGTACCTGCTTCTCGCGCATCCCACACGCCACTGGATTGCCATGGGCGCCGCCGTCGCCGGATTCGGCATCCTCATCCGCGCTATTGCCGCAGGACACCTGAGCAAGGATCGCGAACTCGCTACCTCCGGCCCCTACGCCCGCACGCGCAACCCTCTCTATCTCGGCAGCGCGTTTCTCGCCGCGGGATTTGCCATCGCCGGCCATTCTTGGTGGGCGGGCGGCCTGATCGTCATCTATTTTGTGGTGTTTTATTACGCCGTGATGCGCAACGAAGAAGAAGACCTGCGCGCCCGCTTCGGCACGGTATTCGACGAATACGCCGCGAAGGTCCCGCTGTTCCTGCCAGATTTCTTCGGCACGGGCTACATGCAGCCGCAGGCGGCCAAGTCCAGCGAAGCATTCTCGTGGCAACTATATCGCCGTAACCGCGAATACAAAGCCCTGATCGGCGCCATAGCCGCCCTGGCAGTAGTCTGGCTGCGCATGTGGCTCGAGCGACGCTACGGATATTAATCAGCTGGGAAGGGAACTGCGTACAGTCTGGCAGGGCTTACTGCAGCCGATAAACCGCATGCATCACCCGCTGGAATTGCGGCCGGTATATCAAATCAAACGCCCGCTCTTTCCCGGGAAACATATCCAAAGCGATTTTCCGCGTCTCCGCCACCATCTGCGCCGCGTCTTCCGGTGACAGATCTCCACCTGCAATCGTTTCAAGCGTAATATGCACCAGGATGCGCAGCCTGCGAATGCGGCGGCTCTCTTCGTCAATCTCTAGCTGCGTGGGCTGAACCGAGGGGTCGTCCATATTTGACCGTGGGTACCGGAAAACTAGTATGGACCCAAGACCCGGAGGCGCACAATAGTACTGTCGGACTGTTTTTGAGGAGCCCCACGATGCCTGAGGAATATTCCAACGAACGCGTAGTGATTGCCCACATGGCCGAAAACGCCACCGAAGCCCTGGTAATCCGCGGCCTGCTGGAAAGCGCCGGCATCCAATCTCCAGGCTCAGTCTCCACCGACCCTTTCCCCATCCCCGAAAATCCCGAAGGCCCTCACAACGTTGAAATTTTCGTCCTGGAATCCCAAGTCGACGAAGCTCGCAAAATCATTGCCGAATACCAGTCCGCCAACAATGTCTCGCTCGAAGAATCCGACGACCCGGCCGAGTCCAACAACTAAAAATCGCGTCGCGCTGCAACCATCCGCGCCAGCGCAGGGCAATGCCAGGATCGACACGCCCCGCCGTAATCAATCGCGCAATGCGATTCGCAGGAACAGTCGCGCGTTCGACGCTGGCGGCCAGTCAGCCAATCGCCAGCCAGGCAAGTAGCGCGAAAACCCACGCCACCGCCGCGCAGGGTCACCACGCCAAGAAACCCAGGGCCAGAATTACGCCCGCGAGAATTCCCACCGCTGCGCTAACGGCCCACAGCCTCGGCGAGCCCGGCCATCGGCCCGCGATTCCGACGCCCGCCGCGAATGCTCTCAGGATCCACAACGCCGGTAACTTCACGGAGTTGGCGGCTTAAGCGGACTGCGGTGGTTCGCCGCCGCTTTTCGAGCGTTAATTTGTGGTATCCACCTTTCGCTGGGCGTGGATTGCAGCAAGCTGTAAACGGCAAAAACATGAAAAAAACGAGCGATTGATTTGGGGTGGTCGGGAGAAGCGCGGGGAGGGAGGGGGTCTGAAGTTGGGCCGTGCTCCACATGCTGCCGCGTACTTAGGGGATTCAGTGGCTCCCCGACTCACGCTAACACATTTGACGGTCGTAGAGTATTCGTAGCAATACGGATGAGGGGCATCGGTAAAAAGGACACGGTGTCGTTCCAGGTTGTTGCCGTGCGCAGGTTTGCGAGGATAAAGTCGAAAGCAACGGCAACGGCACCCAGCTAAAGCTGGCCGCAACAAAGTCAAATTCAAAGACGGCGGCAAAGATGAAAAGGTCGGCGAGACGCCAGCGCTTCAGGAGTAAAGGCAACGGCAACGGCGCCCATGCCGCGATGCGTTGCGCAATGTTCAGGCGCGCTTGCGCAGCCGAACGATCGTCTCCATGTGGAACGTCTGCGGGAACAAATCGAATAGCTGCACTTCTGTGCAGTCGTATCCGGCGTTGCGAAATAAAACTAGATCGCGGGCTAGCGTCGGGGGCTCGCACGAAACGTACGTAATCCGCTCGGGCCGTAGCCTGGCCAGCCGCTCCACCGATTCGGGCGACATTCCGGCGCGCGGCGGATCGAGTACCACCAATTCCGGCCGCTCCCTGTTACGCTTCAAAAATTGCTCCACTTCGGCTGAACGCACTTCGATCGAGCCTTTTCCGCGCGTGTTCGTTTCCAGGTCGCGCGCGGCCGCTGGATTCGATTCAACCGCCAACACCCGCGCGAAGCGCTTTGCTAGCGGAATCGAAAATAATCCTACGCCGGCGAAAAGATCGACTGCCAGTCGCCCA